>Ga0070696_100000006_pt1 | contig 109170 bp, 102 predicted proteins | sample KBSK1253metaG_FD_65474 | JGI IMG/M metagenome (GOLD analysis project Ga0070696, IMG submission 65474) | Corn, switchgrass and miscanthus rhizosphere microbial communities from Kellogg Biological Station, Michigan, USA - KBS K1-25-3 metaG | ecosystem: Host-associated > Plants > Roots >... | reverse complement strand
AGGAAGTGGGCTTGGCCCACTTTTTTTCTTGGGGACAATGACCGAAGTTGATCGAGAGGCGATTGGCGGCATCATCGGGCGAGTCGCCGAACGTGAAGGGCTCGAGCTGGTTCACTGGGAGTTGGTCGGGCCGGCGAGCAACTTCGTGTTGCGCATCTTTATCGATAAGCCCGCTGGAGTCAGTCATTCGGATTGCGAAGTTGTCAGCCATCAGGTCGGCACATTGCTTGACGTCGAGAATCTGATTCCCAACAGGTACACGCTGGAGGTTTCGTCGCCAGGACTCGAACGAGGGCTCTACAAGCGCGGCGACTACGAGCGATTCGCGGGGAGACGGCTCAAGTTAAGGACCGTTGAGCCGATTGATGGTCAGCGTAATTTCCGGGGCAGGTTGATCGGCATCGATGACCAGAACATTCGGTTTGACGCCGATGGCCGGGGACAGCTCGAAATACCGTACGAGAAGATTGTGAAGGCGAACATCGAATATGAATTTTAGTCAGCGATAGAAATCATCACTGACGAATGATGCGGAGTTGAACAATGTCGACGAGTCCGATTCCACAAACCATAGACATCCTGAGCCGCGAAAAAGGGATTGAACCCGAGGTCATCATCTCGGCTATCGAGGATGCGGTCGTGACAGCCGCTCGCAAGCAATTCAAAACCGGAGAAGACTTGCGCGCCCGCTACAACCCCGAAACCGGTGACGTAGAGCTTTTCGCACTTATGACCGTCGTCGAGGAAGTTCAAGACCCGGCCACCGAGATCACTCTTGCGGACGTTCTGGAAATGGGAGTCGAGGGCGCTGAAGTCGGCGACCAGCTCGAGTTCCCCAAGCCCCGAGAAGAACTTGGCCGCATTGCCGCGCAGACCGCCAAGCAAATCATCTTTCAAAAAGTGCGCGAGGCCGAACGCAACAATGTCTATGACGAATATATCGGCCGCGTAGGCGAACTGGTCCACGGGTTCGTAAAGCGATTCGAAGGCGGGCGGATCATCACCGATCTCGGAAAGATCGAAGCCGTGCTGCCAAAGACTCAACAGTCGCGCGCCGAAGCCTTCAGCCAGGGCGAACGCATCCGCATCGTTATCAACTCAGTCTCAAAGGACACCAAGGGCCCGCAGGTCGAAGTGTCGCGAACATCTCCCGAATTGCTAAAGCGGTTGTTCGAAATGGAAGTGCCCGAGATCTACGACGGCACGGTCCAAATGAAGGCCGCGGTTCGCGAGCCTGGCGATCGCGCGAAAATCGCGGTGATTTCAACCGAGCGTGACGTCGATCCCGTGGGCGCGTGCGTTGGAATGAAGGGCTCGCGAGTGCAAGCCATCATTCGAGAGTTGCGCGGCGAACGGATCGACATAATTGAATGGAGCGAAGACCCCGCGGTCTTTGCCGCAAACGCGCTGTCTCCGGCCAAGGTTTCCAAAGTCGAAATCAACAGCTTCGAAGAAAAGAAACTCACCGTCACCGTACCTGAAGATCAACTCTCGCTCGCAATTGGGAAGAAGGGTCAGAACGTAAGGCTCGCGGCCAAGCTTGTCGGATGGCACATCGATATTCGCAGCGCTGAAGAAGCCGCGCGCGCCGCTGCCGCCCAACTCGAAGCCGTCATGGCCGGTGGCGAGGCGACGCTTACCGATATTCGTGAAAGCCTTGCACTCGATCAGATTACCGCCGAACGGTTGAAGGAGCGTGGCATCGAAACAATCGATCAACTCACAACGATAACCGTCGACGAGCTTGTCGAAGCCATCGACGTGAGCTTCGACCAGGCCAACGAGATACTCGAGCGGTCTCATCGTCTGCTTGCTCAAAAACACGCGCGTGAAGCTCGCGAGGCGCGCGAGGCAGAAGACGCCGCCGCAAAAGCGGCCGAGGCCGGTCCCGAGGTTGAGACCGACATCGGTGGAGCTGCTGAGATCGCCAGTGCCGCCGCCGACGCTGCCGCGGACGAAGCGGTCGGCGAGTTGATGCAACCTGCCAACTTTGAGGCACAGGAGATCGGCGCCGTCGATGAAACAATTGCTGAGGAGGCGATTGCTCCGGAAGCTCCGGCTGAACAGGAGCCGGCCGCGGTCACCGCAACTGAGCCTGAGGGCGAGGACGAAACGGCGACAGACCAGAGTTCAAGCGCGGGGGCTCTCAGCGCGGAGCCTGTGGAAGCAGAACTGGAATCAGCTCCGGCAGTGGATGGCGCTGCTGAAGCAGCAGTTGAAGACTCGGTGGAGAAGCCGGCAGGCGAGGAAACACCCGGCGGCGAAGAAACAGATGATCGCGGGTGAAGGGCAACTTCCTGGTTATGAGGTGAAACGCCCGCTGAGGGCCGACAGAAGCGTTCAAATCAAGTATGGCAACAGTTCATCAAAAGATACGGATTTACGATCTCGCAAAAGAGCTCAAGCTGGATAACAAAAAAGTTATCGAGGATGCTCGTCGTGAAGGGATTGACGTTAGTGTGCCTTCGAATACAGTGCCGCACGAAGTCGCCGATCGCATTCGGCAGAAGTACTTTCCCAAAAAGCTCGCGCCCCAGGTCGGCCCGCGCCTGGTCAAACATGCCAAGCCTGTCGAGCCGGTTGAGGCTCCGGCAGAATCTGAGATAGAAGCCAGTCCTGTAACAGAAATAGCTCAAGAAGAAGAAGTGCCTTCGGCCGCCCAGCCTTCGACGCCACAACCGCCAAAACCAAAGATTAGGGTGCTGAAGGCGGCGCCGCCACCTCCAGCCGAAGCGGTCTCGGGCAGCACTCAGCAAGAGTCAGCGGCGGAACCGGTGGAAGAAGCTCAGCCCGAACCAGCACCGCGCGCGGGCACTCCAACTGCGCCGCGGCCGTCGAGCTCGGTTCGCGTGATGAGGCCGATACCGGGCGCACCGCCGCCGCCGCCGCCCGCTGCTCGAACCGTAAGACCTTCCTACGGCGGAGCAACCGGAGGACTTCGCGCAGAGGGTGGAGTAGCGACCGAAACAGGCACTCCGGCAGCACGGCCTCGCACCACTTACGTTCCGCAGGATACCGGCCGGCCTCGTAAGCGAACTCGAAGGGGCAAACGCGGGCCCGGCGAATTCGGCCCCGAAGAAGGAAGACACGTTGACCTGCCTCGCCATATGCGCGGCCCGGGTTCGGTGATGCAGCCAAAAACAAAACCCGTCTTCACCGAGTTCCGCCCGCTCAGACTGATCGAAGGCACCACCGTCAAAGAGTTCTCTGAAAAACTCGACGTCAAGCCGAAAGACGTCGTTCAGTTGCTCCTGCAACGCGGCGTGATGGCCACGATCAATCAAACTCTCAATCAGGAAATCGCAACGGAGATCGGGAAAGAGTTTGGATTCGAAGCTACGTTCATCCCCTTCGAAGAGATGATCAGCGACGCCGAAGAAGAAAAATTCATCGAAGCGGGAGATGAAGGAACGGTTACACGCGCTCCGGTCGTCACGGTGATGGGTCACGTCGATCACGGAAAGACCTCGCTGCTCGACGCGATACGCAAGACCGCGGTAGCCGAAGGCGAAGCAGGCGGGATCACTCAACACATCGGCGCGTATTCGGTCGAGGTCGCCGATCCCGACAATCCTGAAAAGAAACGGCCTATCGTATTTCTGGACACACCCGGCCACGAAGCATTCACGATGATGCGCGCGCGCGGCGCGCGTGTTACCGACGTGGTCGTGCTGGTGGTCGCGGCCGATGACGGCGTGATGCCTCAAACTCTCGAAGCCATCGATCACGCCCGCGCCGCCGAAGTGCCGATCATCGTCGCCGTAAACAAAATCGATAAGCCCGAAGCGCAGGCCGATCGAGTCAAGCAACAACTCGGCGACCGCGGCCTGGTGTGGGACGGTTGGGGCGGCGAAACCGTTATGGTCGAAGTCTCCGCCAAGAAGCGGCAAAACCTCGACTCGCTGCTCGAGATGATTCTTTTGACTTCTGATCTGCTCGAGCTCAAAGCGAATCCGGATCGGCTTGCGAGCGGAGTTGTTCTGGAAGCCAAGCTCGATCGCGGACGCGGAGCGGTCGCGACGGCGCTCGTGCAACAAGGCACTTTGAAGGTCGGAGATTCGTTTATCGCCGGACAGGTGTTCGGGCGCGTTCGCGCGATGTTCGATGACCGCGGCCACCCGGTCGATCGAGTGGGACCGTCGACTCCAGTCGAAGTGCTCGGCCTACAGGGAGTGCCCTCGGCGGGCGATCAAATGCAGGTCGTCAGCGATCCGTCTCAAGCTCAGCACATAGCAACTCAGCGGCAGTTGCAGGCGCGCCAGGCTGCGATCGCGCGCACCTCCGCGCGCGGACTCGAACAGCTTTTCTCGGATAAGAATCAAGTCAAGGAACTGCTGGTCATCTTAAAGGGCGACGTGCAGGGCTCGGTCGAAGCGGTTCGCGATTCGCTCAACAAGCTCTCAACCGAGCGAGTCAAGATTCGAATAATCAGATCCGGCGTCGGCGCAATCACCGAATCGGATGTGATGCTCGCCGCCGCTTCCGCAAACGATATGAACCGCGCGTCGGTGATTATCGGGTTCAACGTCCGGCCGGAGACTCGCGCTCGCGAGATCGCCGAGAGTGAACACGTAGACGTTCGGCTTCACACGGTCATCTACAAAATCGAAGAAGAGATTCGCAACGCGATGCTCGGCTTGCTCGAAGCGACCAAACGCGAAGTCATCACCGGTCACGCCGAGGTGCGCCAGGTCTTTCGAGTGCCGAAAGTGGGTCAGGTCGCGGGCTGCTATGTGACCGACGGTTTTATCAAGCGGACTACCGCCCGCATCCTGCGCGACAACGTCGTGATCTTCGAAGGCAAAGTCGATTCGTTGAGGCGGTTCAAAGACGACGTCAGCGAAGTGAAGCAGGGCTTCGAATGCGGCATCTCGCTCGAACGTTTCCAGGACGTGAAGACCGGCGACGTGATCGAAGCGTACACTACTGAGGAAGTGGCTCCGACTTCGTTGTGATCGGAGCCTTATTCGCGCGTGTGAACCCCCGTCCAGATCAACGGTGATGAAATCAGTTCTCCTGTACCTCTCCACCAGCGAAGGTTTCAAAAGGTTCCTCACCCGATTCAAAGCGTTCAACAAAGTCACCGCGCGATTCGTCGCGGGTGAGACGCTGGAAGAAGCCGTCCAGGCAATTCGCCTCCTGAATCAAAACAATATCCGCGCGTCATTTGATCATCTCGGTGAGTCGATTACTTCAGATGCCGAAACTCGAAATGAAGTCGCCGAGTACATTCGAGTGCTCGACAGTATCAACCAGAACAATCTTGATTCGAACGTCTCGGTCAAGCTCACGCAGCTCGGTCTGGATGTCAGCCGAGATCTTTGCTACGCGAACACACGGGCGATCGTCGAAGCGGCGCGGCGTCACGACAACTTCGTACGCATCGATATGGAAGACTCGTCGAAGACCGAGGGAACGCTGGACATCTTCCGCAGATTGCGAAGCGAATTCGACAACGTGGGCATCGTCGTTCAGGCTTATCTTTATAGAACCGAAAAGGACGTAGAGGAACTGCTCAAGCTCGGCGCGAGAATTCGATTATGCAAAGGCGCGTACAAAGAGCCGGCGTCTTTAGCCTTTCCAAAGAAGGAAGACGTTGACTCAAACTACGTCAAGCTCACGAAACGATTGCTGACCTCGGGCATCTATCATGGGATCGCGACTCATGATGAGAACATCATCCGAGCGACCAGAGCATTTGTTAACGACTGGAAGATCGAGCCGGACAAGTTTGAATTTCAAATGCTCTACGGCATACGGCGCGATTTGCAGGAGCAACTCGTGCGCGACGGCTATCGATTGAGAGTGTATGTGCCGTACGGGCGCTACTGGTATCCGTATTTCATGCGGCGATTGGCCGAGCGTCCGGCGAATGTGTGGTTCATCTTGCGAAATATGCTCAGAGGGTGAGCATTAACCGACAGCCTGCGTACTAGACAAAGTAAGTGTACCGGCCTAAGGTTTGCTTTTCCGCATAAGACCCGGATTTCGGGGGTCATTAAGAAAACCGCATAACACTTTTAGCGCGGTTTTCTGTATAAATCATGTTAGGCGCTTGATTTAAGTAGTTCTTGACATAAAACCAACTGGCAGGTAAGATTGGCTACCTTCACCGGAAGCGAAAACAACATAAGGAGAATTTGTCATGGCTCAATACACAGATGTAGCTGTTGCTCCTCTCGCAGATAAAAGGTTGCAGTTCTGGGCTATTGATGTTACTGGAAAGCTTTGGAGTCGTTGGAAAACCTCCACTGACAGCAATGCTACTTGGACTGCTCTGAGCACGTTCCAAATGCCACCAGGTGTTTCTGTAGTTAAATCAATTGCAGCTGCCCCTCTTTCAGATGGTCGGTTACAGTTATGGACGATTGATAGCAATGGTACAATGTGGAGTTGTTGGAAAACAGGTGATAGTAATTCAGCTTGGACAAATTGGACAGCTTTTTGATCCCTCCTCATGCTCCTAATCCTTCAGGATTATAGGGCATAACCCAGATTGCTTTCCTACCAAAAGCTGCTTATGCGGTTTATAGAGAATTGTGTATTTAAAGCATCCCTAATTATTAAAATTCTGATGCTACTGATTAATGTTGCGCGCATCTGCGCCTAACAAGGCGTTGCAGCGGAGGCCGCGAAGCGCGTTTCTCATCGTACCTTGTGAGGCCGTACGCGGCCCCGCTGAACGCGAGCGTTTGGGCAAGGCGTCAGGGGAGAGCCTAGAACTCAGAGCGAGGGGAATGATTATGATTTACTGTATGGCAATATGGAGCTTGGTGAGAATAAAGACTGGTTTAGTGTCCGATGGAGGACCGAACATCGTAGTCAGATTAAGGACTTAGGCAAACTGGAATGGTCTGAAGTATCAAGAGTTCCGGTACTTCCTGCCTTACCCTCTACCGATGAGGGGAAATCAGAACCTGTCACTATAGATACTTCTGCTGGAAAGACTAATCTTTCGCCAGTTGGGCAAATGGTAAAAGCATTAGAGGGTCATATCTATTTAGTCCATACGAACAACGGCAAGATAGATTCGTATGCGATATTCCGCGTAGAGGCACTGGTGCGAGGAGACAATTGTAGACTCACTTGGAAGGTTGTTCCTTCACCAGAGCATCCATTGCCTATTCGGAAGCCGCCCGTTGCTGTTATCAGGCAGCTTGAATCCAACGGGCTAGTGACTCCGGTCGAACTACTACGTCCAGCCGCAAGGCTGTCTGCTGAAAATCAATTGGAGGAGTACTCTTGCATACTTAAGAATAATACTGGAAAAGCTATTGTCGCATTTTCTCTAGCTTGGACGATCGTCACCGAGGTCGCAGGTAAAGAATCTTCGGTCAGAGAGCTTCAGGTTAACGAGTCACTTATTCACCCGGATTTCCAGGAAGATCATAAGTTAGGCGCTATCGCACCTGGGGCAGAGGATTTTGTTGAGGCTGGGCCAACATATTTTGGGGTCAATTCTTCTGTGAAAAGATTAGGGGTTTCAATTGATCATGTGGAATTTGAGGACGGAACTAGCTTAGGCCCAAATCTAGATGCGGCCAGTTCCCAGCAAATAGCCATGGTGCGAGAAGGGGCATCGAAGTATAAGGAGTGGCTGGTTCAGATATATGCAAAGACCGGAAGATCACCCCAGGTAGTGCTGCATCAACTTCAAAGCGAGTCGATTCCAGATGACATAGATCTCAGCAGCCCCGAGATGAGGCAAGGGGCTCATGCTTATCGCACGCGCATGCTTAAGCGATACAACACCGAGGGATCAGTGGCTATCCAGAAGATCCTTCAACAATGAATTGGTTGTTCGAAATAGTTGACAACTCCGTTCAGCAAGGGCGGGCGGTTACTCGGCGCTCTCAATGGGAGCGAGAGCACGTCTCCGGTACTCGGAGGGCGGGAAGCCATAATATCTTTTGAAAAGATGTGCGAAATTGGTCTTGGCGCCGTAACCTACCAATGCCATCACCTCCTTTACACTGAATGAGCCAGCCGCCAGGAGGTCACGCGCTTTCTCTATTCTCAGTCTTATCAAATACTCTCCCGGTGGAACTCCAGTCTCGGTTTTGAAAAGTTGCATCAAGTGTGATTTGGAGAGATTCGCCACGCCTGCAAACTCGTCCAGAGAAACTCTCCGTTGGAGATTGGCTTTCATGAACCTTATCACCGCCTGAATTCTTCGATCACGAATCGGTTTGGGTTTATGCCCCGAGGCGACCGCGACAAAAGACCGGCGCTTTCGTTTTGACTCGATTTCCGCCAGGGTCTCTTGCCATTCCGGATAGCGGCTTATCAACGGGCTGGCGGCGATGACGTTGGCTACCTGCTCTGCTTCTTCGGTTCTATTGCTCTCGCAAAGCTCCACGGCATAGCTATTCAAAAAGGTGACGTATGCAGGATGACCGCGTTTCCCGATGATGTGCGCGAGCGGCAAGAACCGTTCAAGGTCTCGCAACGCGGCTCGATGCTCACCTTCGACGCCTCGCCGTGCTGCCATGCCGCGCTGAGCCTCCAAGAGAGTCACCGGGTCATCAACGGATGAGATTTGCAATCGTAATCTGAGCGATTCTTCAAAGCGCCCGATGCGCTCCGCAACCGCCGCCAGAGACAGCAAGGCTTTAGACCTATAGCGTGCAGGGGCGGAATCCGCTACACACTCAAGAAGCTCTCTTGCTTTGTCGTACTGGCCGCTTCGAAATAGATAGATGCTCTCGTAATACTTTCCCACCTGGCTGAATGGATAGCCGAAGGACTGCAGCAGCAGCCCAAGCTCGTGTTGAGACTGCATGTCTCGAAGATAATAGCTTGCGTCGGCAGACTGTATCAGTTGATACAATTGCCCGCGTTCGATTTCAACCGCGGAGGATAAGGCCGTGAGAAAACGTTTAATCGCGTCTGTGTTCATCACGTTCCTATTGTGTGCCCCTACACTTGCAGGGCACGTGCTTGCGGGCGGCGGCTGGTGTGAGTGTGGGAGTTTCGACGGCTGTATTTGTGACCCCGGCGAACAACCCGGTGGCCAATTGAGCCGTCCTGTGTCGGATGAATCTAGTCAAAAGCAACCTGTTGATTTGGGTTCGGAGACGCTGTTCGTGCTTGCCGCGCTGCTGCTAGTGCTTAGATACAAAGCCTAAGCCATAAGCGACATGGGGAACTTAGATTTACCTATCGCTCTTCGGGCGATTCACTATCCGTCTGTCGCGCCGAATTGTATCAAACAACACGAACGTTGCAAGAACAAACAGGGACTGTATCTTACGACGTGGACTGTATCTTACTTGCGATGGGATGTCGAAAAGGTCGGCGTGATTGATTGCGGTCGATTAAGCAGTTCTGGTTGACTGCTTTTCTTGCGCGGTAGCTCTTGCAAGCTCGAAAGGCGAGACCACTTGTTCTGCGTTTTCTCCTTCATTCAACTCTCGAATTAACAGCGCCGCCTATCTACCTTCGGCTGCGATATCTAGCTCGACCGCGCCCCGGTTAAGCAGAGAATAAACTTGCGACGGCTGACTATTTCGTTGATCCAATATTGCAGATGTGATATACACGGGCAGTAAGTTGACATACTGTCCTGATGGGTTTGAGTTCTTAGACGAAGCCGCTCTTTCCTGGTTTTGCAATTGGGAGGTTCCGCAATGTCAAACCGCATTAAAGTATTAGCCTCGAGTTTCTTGGTTTTGCTTTCTTGTTGCGCCGTCCTGTTTGGCACGAGTTCCTTTGCACATAAGAGCTTTGTTGCTAACGTGTCTCTAGGTGCTACGTCGCAAAACAAGCAGGCCATTTATGCGTCGAATGATTCTGTTAATTTTACAGTGGCGGTTGTAACCACGGCAGATGTCCCAGACACAGCCACAGCAAAGGTTGATTTCCTCGACTTCGGCAACCCTGGCGCCGTTGGATACTCGATTTCCCCTTCTAGTCGAACTCAGACCAAAACATTGACTGGTCACGGCGTAGCGACAAATTATACGTTTACAATGAGCACCAACAGTAACAATTCGAATACAGGAACCGTTACATTCCAATTCAGACTCGATAGCGCTACCGGCGCTACGCCGATTGCACCACAAACTGCCACCGTCAGTATTGTTGTACAATCTCAGACTTCAGGCGGAGGAAGCGGAGGCGTGTGTGTAAATCTGTGCGGCGGCGAAACCAGAAGTTGCGAGCCGGACTGTAATAGTTGTTGTGTAAGTCCGATATTGATCGACATCTCAGGCAATGGGTTTGAGCTTACAGATCTGGCGGCAGGGGTGATGTTTGACCTTAGCGACATAGGCACGCCTCATAAGGTTTCCTGGACCACTCCTAACAGTGATGACGCATTCCTCGCCCTCGACCGCAACAATAACGGCACTATCGATGACGGTACTGAGTTATTCGGCAATAAGACACCGCAGCCCTTCTCCGCCAGCCCTAACGGTTTCATTGCACTTGCGGAATATGATAAGCCTGAAAATGGTGGTAATGGAGACGGCAAGATTGATGGCGAAGACAGGATTTTCCCCTTACTTCGCCTATGGCAGGACGCAAACCACAACGGTGTATCAGAAGCTAGTGAGTTACATCCTTTGACCGAGCTTGGCGTCTACGCAATTAGCCTCGATTACAAAGAGTCGAAACGAACTGATCGATACGGTAATAGTTTTAAGTATCGGGCCAAGGTCTCCGACGCCCACGGCAAGCAAGCAGGCCGGTGGGCTTGGGATGTGTTTTTCCTGCGCGAGTAATGGGAAGCGCTGGAGCCATATCGGTCGGCATGGTAGTAAAACTCGCATTCCAATAAAAGACCTATGCACCATTACGGTGGGTCCTCAGAATTGTCGGAGACATGAATATTCAGTTCGTCTTTGACGCTAGCCTTGAGGGCCGTTATGCGTGGGATTGCTGATGACTACCACTATTGACAATCATGACGCGAAAGGAATAAGTTGCCGGCGCGTTAACACTCTTTAGAACTGTTCAAGTTTTCAACGATGGAAGGAGATCAAGATGGCAATACAGGTGATCATTAGTAAAGCGGGGCCGTTACCGATAACGGCTACCTTCAACGCTCTCGGCGACCAGCCCATGTATTTAGAAATCAACGGATCGGTTTGGACGCAGACTGTGAACAAGATGATTGGAATCGCGATTGGGCTCGACGGTCAAGCGGTTGGGACTGCGCAAATCTATTCCAACGCAATCGCTACCCACCGGGCGGTCGTACCCGCTTACATTCCGATTAAGCTCAAACAGGGCCAGCACAAACTCACTCTTTCCGCGAGCCCGGGTGCGACGGTGTCCGATATTAATGACTTTTACACCGCTGTCATTCATTACTAAAGACAAACTAACCAAAGCACGCGATCGAGTGTTGATGTGAACCTCGAGTTTCACGCGCGCGCCCGGTCACTCAATCGATACGGCTAATCCTCTGTCGTGTTTCTTCACCGCTTGCTGACCGATATAATGCCGCTGAAGATGAAATCACAGGAGTCACGATGGAAGGCATTCAATTCCCGACCAACGTACAAATCGATCTGCGCAAGCATGGTGCAGTCTGGGAAGATGTCTATGTCAGTCTTATAGTACGCAAGCGCTCAAAAGAACCGCCGGAGTCTCTTGATTCGGTCAAGAAGCGCCAAGCGACGAAAACTGAATGTCTGATTATTCCATTTCCTTTGCTCGATCCACGCGGAAGGGGCGCGCTTCTGGCGTTCCGAACGACTTGACGCGGGTTACTGACGCGTGTAAAGACAGTCCGTGGGAGATTAACTATGCAGAACGACACGTCACCTGATCGCACGCGAATATCTACGCCTGACATCCGAAGAATCACCGGTCCTGGCATGGAGGCCGGATACATTATTTCGGAGGTCTTCCGCGCCCGGATGATCATTACTTCAGAAATGAGGCAGACGTTCCTCCAGGACCCCGCTCGATTTATGGCGAGGTTTTTTGAGCAACGCGGCCATCGAGTCAATGGGTTTAACATAACGGTCACTGCCGACGAGAGAGTCAGAAGACTCGTGAGCGCGAGCACGACCGATACGGAACTTGAGGAGATAGTCGTACATGTTGTCCAGGGAGGCGTATCGTCTGAGCCCGGCCTTCAGGATGAATATTCGGTGTCGCAGTATCTCTGACTCTAGCACTCCTGCTCCAGTTGGAGCCTTAAGAAACGGAGAGCAAAAAGGGCTTTGGCTGCAGAATTCTGTTCTGACGATAGAGCAGTATTGTTCGCACAACGGCTCTTCCTGCACTCAGAAACGGCGCGAAAGCCTTCGGAGACTTCTATGCAGAATAGCTCCTCCTTATCACAAAATACTTCACCTGATATCCGACGAATCAATGAGTCCGGTATGGAGATCGGCCTTATCATTTCAGAGGCGTTCCGCGTCCGTATGATCATAACGCCCGAAATGAAGACTACGTTTCTTCAGGATCCGGCCCGATTTATGGCTCGTTTTTTCGAACAACGCGGTCATCTAGTGAACCGCTTTGACATAACGGTGACGGCAAACGAGAGACTCAGAAGAATCATCAGCACTAGCACCACCGACGTAGAGCTCAATGAAGTCGTGGTGCATGTCGTTCAGGGCGGCGTAATGTCCGCGGGAACACTGCCTCACCTTACGCTTGAGGCATCGCAGTACCTCTGACTATAGCAGCTAGCTCCAGTTGGAGCTCACAAATATACGGTGTTAGAGGGAGTTGAGCTAACCGCTGCCCAACTCCCCGCTGCACCGGACACGCGGCCTTGTGCTGGTCACGCCGGCCGAGCTGGCTAGTGACCGTTTAGAGTGTCTGTTCTTCGCTTCTGGCAGGCGGAGGCCGCGCGCCGGTGATCGGGAGAACGCTAGGGGGACACTGGCAAAACAAGCACAGTACCGATTTTACAAGCGACTATACGTTGCGTGATGGATTGTAACAATGGAATCGATACTCGCTGTCGCGAGAAGCTTCGGCCCTGTTAACAGGGATCCGAAGAAAACGTCCATTCACCTGACGAACAGGACGGCATTCGCCGGCATACAGACTCGCCGCGATTATCTGATCCTCATGGTCAAGGCTGCCTACGACATCACGAGTGACCGTATCAGCAAGCGAGAGCAGGCATCGGCAAACCGATGGCACCTTGAACTCAAGCTTCGAACTCGCGGGGATGTCGATTCGGAACTGAAGGCGTGGCTTCACGATGCCTACGAACTTTCGTCGTGAAAACGGTACGCCGCACTGTCAGCAGAAGACCGCGCGATTCATGCTCGCCGCCAACTGACTGGTGCCGCGGGTGTGATTAAGCATAGGGCTTTTCCGAAGGCGCGTTCTTGACTTCGGAGTACTCATTCGCCTGCCGGTTGACCTCTTGCCTAACACCCAAAGTTGAGTGTCGTGAGTGCGCGCGCTTTCCTCACAACCGGTTCAACGGCAACGCGAAAGCTGTTGAATACAGTGAAGACTCTGACGCTCGTTTCAAACTACCTCACTGAAGCGATGTGGTAATGAGCGAGCGCACTGGACTACGCGGCCAAGTCCCGGTTCTAAACGCGCTCTTCTGAACCACCCAAGTAAGATTCATTCCCCATTTTGTTTTGTAAGATGTATAATGCACCGCTCTTACTAAATCATCAACGGAGGGACACCATGAGCAAGAAAAACGGAAAAGACATCGCCGACGGAACCGTGCTTTCGACTCAGGTATGCATCATTGGATCCGGCCCCGCCGGCATCATAGCGGCGTGGCAGCTTCAAAAGGCAAAAATCAAAGTCATCCTGATCGAAGGAAGCCGCGATTACGGTTCTAATATGCAAGCCAGTTGGCCGGACAAGTTTCTCCTGTATAACGGAGAGGCCGACGGGTTGTTTACAAACAACGAGCGTGAATTCCTCGTTCTGCCCTACGTTAGACACAACCAACCCGCGAAGGAACGTGAGCGTATCTACGGCGGCACGTCTACTCACTGGGGCGGCCAGTCCCGGCCCGAGGACCCGATCGACTTAGCCGAGCGGCCCAACTTTCCTGGCTGGCCCATCACCCGTGACGAGCTCGACCCTTACTACGATCAAGCGTCCGCGCTCTGCAAACTCCACGGGGACTACGATCTCGGGAACAATTTCAGCGCCGAATACTGGGCGAAGATCCTGCAAGCCGAAGTTCCCAGTCTCGATGGCTTCGATGTCGAGATGTACCAGTTCATCGGCGGAAATTTGAATTTCGCGACCCGTAAGTTTGATGGAATGACAATCGACGAGAGTCCGGTCGATGTGATCCTGAACGCCAGCTTGCTCAACATAAAACACCAACAGGGCAGTGTCAGCGAACTGACGGTGGCCAGCATGGACACCAGCATTCCCCCGAAAAAAGCAACCCAGTTTACAATCAAAGCCGACGTCTATGTGCTCGCGTGCGGCGCGGTTGCCAACGCTCGCCAACTCTTGCTGTCGAATGCGGGGAACGAACACGACATGGTTGGCCGCTACTTCATGTGTCATCCGCTTACGCAGAGCTCGGTCATTAGTGCTTCATCGTACCTCACTGATGATCAAGCCAGGCTGATGGGCGGCCAAACCCCCACCGGGCAATGGACGGATTCAAACGGCGTCACGGTGACCGGAAGGTTTATTCCTAATGCGGAGCAGACCAGGAAAGGGATCGGGAGGTGTTGGTTCTGGTATGGTTGGGGCCAATACTATTACGAGATGACGCCCAATCCCGAAAGCCGGGTGACGCTGAGCGATAAGATCGACTCGGTGTTTATGCAGCGGCAGACCAGGATCACCTGGGATCTCAGCCCATTGGACGAACAGACTTATGTCGCGACCACGAAGCTATTCGAGACGGCTGTGAACAACCTCCAGGGCACTGTGTCCTACCCACCATGGGCTACAATCAAGAGTCAATTGGTCGTGAATGGACACCACCTCGGGACTACGCGCATGTGGAATGACCCCAAGGAAGGGGTGGTCGACTCGAACCTCAAGGTGCATTCTCTCGACAACCTTTATGTCGCGGGGTCCTCGGTATTTCCAACGGCCTGCATATCGAACCCTACGTTCACGATCATCACGCTATCGATTCGATTGGCCGACCACCTGAAGAAAGCATTGACCGGCAGTTGAGCCGCGATCGGCAGGGATACATTTAGGCACACATTGAATATCCAATCCGTCGTTGACGCCGCGCTCGCCGCGCATACTAATGTAGCTGCGCCTAAGGCTGCCATCGTGGCAGTGTCCGGTATCGACGGCTCCGGCAAGAGTCACCTCTCGGCGCTCGTCGGGCGCGAACTAACATCGTTAGGGCTAAAGTCCCTGCTCCTGGGATTGGACGCCTGGCACACGCCTCCGAGTGTTCGGTTCAGCACGATCGATCCGGGGCCGCACTTCTACCGAAACGCGTTTCGGCTCGAGGAACTCTTCGAACTGGTGGTGCTGCCTCTGAAGCGGAGCGGATCGGTAGCGGTGCAGGTTGAGCTGATGCGGTGGCCTGGTGGCGAGCGCTACGTCGAGTCATTCGACTATGAAGGTGTCGAGGTCGTAATTGTCGAGGGCATCTTTCTACTGAGGCGCGATCTTCGAGCTTATTACGACCTGGCAGTGTGGATCGAATGCAGCTTCGAGACGGCGCTAAGGCGAGCGATCGCCCGCAACCAGGAAAGGCTCAGCGAAGATGTACTAATTGAGGAGTACAGAAGAGTGTACTTCCCTGCGCAGGAGCATCATTTCTTGCGCGACGACCCGCCGGCAAGCGCGGATCTACGTATTGTGAACGATCCGTTTGCAAGGCAGGTCTAACAAGTCAGCAACAGAGCGTCAGTATGCATTGCGAACCATGATCAGAGGGTGAGCACTAAAGGGCCGACTGCGTACTAGACAAAGTAATCTTTCCGGCCTAAGGATTGCTTTTCCGCATAAGACCCGGATTTCGGGTGTTATTAAGAAAAACGCATAACACTTTTAGCGCGGTTTTCTGTATAAATCATGTTAGGCGACCCAATGTACTGAGATATGCTTAAGAAAGACGAACAGATAATTCATCAAACCATCAGCTCATTGCGGAGTCGGTCAGAGACACTTCGAAAAAAAGCCAATTCAATGCTGATTCTGATTATCATGCTAATTGCAGTCGGAATCATAATATTCTTATCTGCTGGTCAATTAGCACTGAAAGATACCAATCAGGATTTACTAAAAGAGCGACTTAGTCGCCTTGAATCTCTGAGACAACAGCTTGGTATAGTTGAGGGTAAGATTGAACTCATGGAAAAGGAGTATGTTGATGAAGTAACAGGAGAAGGGGGCAGTAGAAGATTTGGCCAAGGACCTGTAGCAACACAAAAACAGCAGATGGTTGAAGAACAAAAGAGAAGGAAAGAAGAAATGAATGAGGAGGTGAAAAGGCTGAACAAAGAGATCGAAAACATGCAAAATTCAGTTTCGCAAATCCGCCCATCTGAAACCCAAATTCCCATTATCATTTCTACGATGGCTACGAGAATAGGTACGATAGTTCTTCTCTTATTCTTGGTTCAGATTCTCGTTCCTTTGTATCGGTACAATACCAAGCTAGCTTCGTATTATGATGCGCGGGCGGATGCGCTAACACTGATAGACCTCAGTAATGACACTGACTTGGAAAAACTCACTAGCATCATTTCTCCAGACACACTTGATTTCAGCAAACCACCTGCATCACCAACTCAACAAGCAATTGAATTGGCGAAAGAAATATTAACTTCTCAACGACCAAAGGCCGAATGACTCAGTGGCGCAATTATGATGGTGGTAACACCAGGTCGCCTAACAAGGCGTTGCAGCGGAGGCCGCGCAGCGAGTTGCCCCGCTACATCGGAGTGCTTTGCGCGGCCCCACTGAACACAAGCATTAGGCAGCAAGACACTGGAACAGAGGTTCAACCTGATGTCGGTAGCCGATCCCGAGAGTGATGCATTCTACCAGGCCGTTGCCGCGATCGACGCGGGGGATGTCGACCGCCTGCAACTCTTGCTCTCAGCTTATCCACGTTTGGCTAGCGATCGGCTTGACGTCTCTCCCGAGTGGTTGCGGCTGCAGCTTGGGAGCGCGGCGGACGGCTTCTTCAGCCGTCCCTATCTGCTGTGGTTCGTCGCGGAAGATCCAGTTCGCCACGGCCGTCTTCCACCGAACGTCGTCGGGATTATTCGTGTCATCGTCGATGCTGCGCGTAAGAGCAATGTTGCTACTATCCAGGACCAGCTCGATTCGACGTTGCGACTTGTGTGCTGGTCGGGCGTTGCGGCTGATGCCGGCCTTCAACTCGAAATGATCGATGCGCTTGTTGACGCGGGAGCTTCACCGGCCAGGAATCCGAACAATGCGTTGGTGAATGGCCATATCGCCGCAGCCGAACACCTGCTCTCCCGCGGCGCCATCATGACGCTGGGAGCGGCTCTGTGCCTGGACCGTTGGGACGAAGCCGAACGGCTCAACGCTCGAGCCACTCCGCAGGTTCGGCAGTTCTCTCTCGTCCTCGCGGCGCTCAACGGAAAGGCTGCCGGCGTCGGATGGATTCTCGCAAGAGGAGCTTCACCCAATGAGCCCAGTGCGGACCTCTACCCGCACGGCACGCCACTGCATCACGCCGTGTGCTCAGGATCGCTGGACACGGTCAGAGTGCTGATCAACGGAGGTGCTGATCCACAGCGACTCGATTCTGCCTGGAACGGGACGCCGCTCGGCTGGGCAAGGTACTACGAGCAGAACTCCGATTCGAAAAGGAGGTCTCGCTATTCCGAGATTGCTTCGTACCTCAGCGACGTGTCCTCATTAAGCGAATGACTCGCGGAGGATGCTGCCTAACAAATGAAATCGAAGAATCGGCTTCGCAACTCAGGAGGCAATGAATGAAACAGAGTTTGGTTCGACCTGCGATAGATCTTCACTTCGATGGACGCTCGGCTGAGGTGTCCAAGATCTATGAATCGATACTCGCCGTAGCGAGAAGCTTCGGGCCTGTAAACGAGGATCCGAAGAAAACATCTATTCACTTGACGAACAGGACGGCATTCGCCGGCATTCAGACTCGACGTGATTACCTCATCCTCACCCTCAAGTCTGCCCACGACATCACGAGCGATCGTATCAGCAAGCGAGAGCAGGCATCGGCAAACCGATGGCACCTTGAGCTGAAGCTTCGAACTCGCAAGGATGTCGATTCGGAACTGACGGCATGGCTTCATGATGCCTACGAACTCTCGTCGTGAGAGTAAAAAATCCCCAGCATTGATGACTGCCTCAGCGCTCTTGTGCTAGTGTTGCGTTTTCATATGAGAGGAGGAACCGCAGATGGCTGAATACCTGCTGATCGAATCACGCGATCCGTTTGAATCAAACGATGTCGGATACTTCTACGACCTGGCAAAGGGTCTGGTCGAAGCCGGTAACCAGGTGACGCTCTTCCTCGCCCAGAACGGGGTGATGCCGGCGCGCCCATCCGAGCACTCGGCCACGCTCGAAGCGCTTGCGGGGAGCGGCGTGACGGTGCTCGCCGACGACTTCTCTTTGAAGGAGCGCGGTATCACAAAGCTTGCCGAAGGCGTCGCATCCTCGCCCATCGACGTGGTCGTGGATCATCTCGCGGCCGGGCACAAAACGCTCTGGCACTAGGAGACAAAGAATGTCCAAAAAGACTTTGACCATCGCGCTCATGGACCCGCCCTACGAGTCGGAGAACCTGACCACGGCGTTTCGCATTCTCGATGTCGCCGCACGTCGCGGGTACGACATCAACGTGTTCGCCTACGAGGGCGCGTGCGCGCTGGCTTTCGCTCGCCAGACGCCGCACCCGAATCCGGTTCACGGCAAGGACGTCGCCGAAGAGAACCATCCAACAACGAAAGACCAGGTCGCGGCGCTTCTCGTCGAAGCCGAGAAGAACGGCGGCAAGGTGGATTGGGTAAACTGCGGCATGTGTGTCGACGAGCGCGGTGTCAATGAGTTCGTGCCGGGCACCCGGCGCGGCTCGCCCGCGGACTTCCACGCCTTCGTCGAGGCGTCGGATAACGTTCTGGTGATTCCGACCAAGTGAGGTGAACCCGTGGCGAAAAAAACATTGAACATCGTTGAGTCGGCCTATCGAGCAGTGATGGAAGAGCAGGATGACACGATCCTCTGGTTGCTTGCCGCAATGGCGGGCGCGGGCGCGGATCACACAGTCGTGCTGCGCGGCAACGCAGTGAACTACGCGATCGCCGGACAAGGCGGACCGGGCCTCACGGTCGGCGAATGGAAGCAGACCCAGGCTCCGAAGATGGATCGAGACGTGCTGGACCTGATCGAGAAGCGAAAGATCCCGGTGTATGTGATCGCGGAAGACCTGGCTGATCGCGGAATCGAGCAAGGCGACTTAGTGCCGGGCGTAGAAATGTTGTCACGGACCGCGCTGGCCGGATTCTTCGCTGATTACGAACTGGTGAATCATTGGTAGAGGCAACGCGACTGAGCAGTCGTTCCTCAACGCGTGAGATCGAGCGCGTCGACGGTATCAATAGAACTTGAATGCAAAAGGCCACTCAATAATTTGAGTGGCCTTTTCTCGAATCGTATTGTTGCTATCGACTTGTTAAGTCGTCACGCGAGTCTCGCGAAACGCGCTGTCAGTAATCGGAAACTTCATAGCCGCGCGCTTCTGCGTCGCCGCTTGAGCCTTCACCGGCGTCTGCTTGATTAGTTCAAACGCCTTCTTTAACTGAACGTCTTCAACTGGCGGTGCAGGCTTGGGTGGAACCGCCGGCGCCTGCTGATCGGTCTTTTCTTCAGTATCGTCGTCATCATCGCCATCGGGCAGGATCACTTCCGTTTCCACCGGGCGATCTACTTTCACCGTCGGATTGATCGGCTCCTCCATGAAAGCCTTGCCCGCGGCCGGCGCATACTTCGCGACGGTTATCAGCAACGCGCCCTCGTCCGACAATTTGAAGAGCTGCTGTTCGGAGCCGGTGCCGAAGCTGCGTTCGCCAATCAACTCACCGCGCTTCTGATCTCGCACGGCCGCGGCGATGACTTCGGCTGCTCCCGCGGTGCTGCGATCGATCACAACCGCGAGCGGGCCGTTGAACACAACCTTGGAAGGATCAGCGGCGATCGTCTGAATCTCTTTTTCGCCCTTGCCGAGCACACGCGCGAGGTTGCCGCTGCCCGCGAACAGATTCGCGACCGCGACACCCTCCTGAAGCTTGCCGTTGGCGGCGCCGCGCAAATCGAGCACGATCTTTTGCGCGCCCTTCGCGACGAGATCCGTCAACGCGGTCCTGACCTCGGCGGCTTTGCCGTCCGCGAGCGTCGTGATCTTGATGTATCCGACTCCGGGTTCTTCGATGCGAGACTCGATCGCCGGCTGAACTATCTTCGCTCGCGACAGAGTCATCTTTCGCGATTGACCCTGATGCAGTATTCGAATGTCCACCGTGGTGCCGGGCTGGCCGCCGAGCAGTTGATCGACATCGTACAAACTCAAATCCCTTGAAGGAACCTTGCCGAGATATTCAATGAAGTCTCCAGCGCGAATCCCCGCCTGCTCCGCCGGAGAACCTTTGAGCACCGCCACCGTGTACGCGTAGCCACCCACTTTCGAAAGGATCAATCCTGTTTCGCCACGGGTGGATTTGGGATCGTACTGCTTCACCTGTTCGGGAGTGAGGTACGCGCTGTAGGGATCGAGTCCCTCGGCGAGCCCGCGCAGGCTGCCGATTCGGACTTTTTCCAGGTCCGGTTGATCGACGTAATCACGAATGATGTGACTGAGGACCTCGTCGAATATCTGAAGCTGGCCGTACTGGCTTCCGCGAGCGACAACCTGCCCCGACCTCGACATGAAACTGCCGACGATGGCATAGAAAGCGATGATCGTTGAAAAGACGACGATGGCTATCTTGGTTTTGAACCGCATCTGGTGCTCCTTAGTGGGATTGGCAAAGACATATTAACCCGCGAGGCGGGCAAAGGGCAAAGGGCGAGACGGGAAAGAGGGAAAAGCGACGGGGAGACGCGGAGACGGGCAAAGGGGAAGGGGGGAGACGCGGAGAAGGAACCGCCGCCTAGCAGCGTCGCCCGTCCCCGCGTCTCCCCGTCCCCGCGTCTCCCCTTTCTCTCCGTCGCTCCCCGTCGCCGCGTCTCCCCGTCCCCACGTCTCCCTTCTCCCCTTCCCCTTTGCCCTTCGCCCTTCGCTCTTTATAATTCCTCCAATGCGCGTGCTCGCCATCGACCTCGGTACCAAAAACATCGGAACTGCAATATCGGATGGGCTGGGGATGACCGTGCGTCCGGTCGAAACTATTCGCGGCGCCAGCACGCGCGCGGCAATCGAACGTTTGAAATCGCTCGTCGATGATCTGGAAGCCGAGAACGTTGTTGTCGGTGTGCCCTTGCGAATGGATGGAACCGTCGGTGATGCGGCGAGGCGAGCGTTGAAGTTCATCGACCGCCTCAGAGAAAGCTTGACCGTACCCGTCACCGCGCAGGACGAAAGGCTTACCAGCTACGAAGCGGAACAAACTATGATCGAGCGCGGCTTGAACTGGAAAGAGCGGCGCGCCCGATCCGATGAGTTCGCGGCGATGATCATCCTTCGCGACTACTTGTCTAATATGAAAATCGAGGAGTGACCGGCGAGCAGATATGCGAAAACGGCGAATACGAAACCTTCTGATCTTGCTGCTGATCCTGGTCCTGGGCGGTGCTGCCCTTGGATACGCGTGGGTTCGATTATCGCTGCTCAGGCCGGTCGATCATCCGTCGGCCGAACGAATCATCACAATCGAACAGGGCGCCGGCACGCGCGCGGCTATCAATCAACTTGCCGAAGCGGGGATCGTCCGCCACCCTCTGGCGATGCAGATCTATTTGCGAATAATGAACCGCGGCGGGCATCTGAAGGCGGGCGATTACAAGTTCCCTTCTCCGATCTCTCCCATTGAAGCAATCGATAAGATTCGCCGTGGCGAAGTCTTCATCGAACGAGTCACAATTCCCGAAGGCTACAATCGATTCGAGATTGCAGAGACATTCGCTACAAAGACGGGCAAGGCCAGCACCGAAGAATTCCTGCGCTTGATGGACGATCAGACGCCGATCGAACGAATCGCGCCACACGCGCGCAACCTGGAAGGTTACCTCTTCCCCGACACTTACAACTACAACACCAAGACCACGCCCGAGGATCTGGTGCGCGCGATGGTCAATCGCTTTGATGAAGTGTTCACGCCTGAGTGGACTGCGCGCGCGGGGCAACTTGGCCTAACTGTAAATCAAGTCGTCACGCTTGCCTCGATAATCGAGAAGGAAGCCAAGGTGCCCGATGAACGCCCGCATATGGCGTCGGTGTTTTTCAATCGCTTGAGAATCGGAATGCCGCTTGCGAGCGATCCGACTTTTATCTATGCGGCGATCCTTGCGGGTGACTACGACGGCAACCCGAATCAGCTTCGTTATCGCGAGCGCCTCTCGCCCTACAACACCTACAAGGTGAGCGGCCTGCCGCCCGGCCCGATCGCCTCCCCCGGGCGCGCCAGCCTGCAAGCCGTGCTCTATCCCGACACAACCGACGATCTGTACTTTGTAGTAAACGGCACAAACGGCCGGCACAAGTTCTCACGCACCTCCGCCGAACATGAGGCCGCCGTCGAGGAATATCGCAGGCAGCAACGCGAGCAAAAACAAAACGGCGACCGTTAGGCTGATTACGGCTTGGCGTTCTCTTTTGGCCTGGTCAACTCGTATTTGCTATCCACCTGATACTTCTTGTACTCGCTGTATCGCCGCTCCACGCTTCGACTGAACTTCGCAAACACCAGCAGCCGCACTGATATGTTCGCTTCCATCAGCGACGGCAGCCACACCTCGTCGCCAATCTTGTCCTGCTCGAATACAAATGCCGTTGACGGAGAAATCGAAGCGAGCACGCCTCCGCCGATCTTGAACGAATCGGTCAGCCGAGCTTCCAGGCGTGCGATTTGACGGACCGCCTCGTCAACCCAAATCGTACCCGCCAGCTTGTTCACAATTTCCTCCGAACGGTTCTTTGGCTTGAACCCCTTGCGAGGCTCAAAGTCGAACGCGATGACTTCGTGAGATCGAAACATCTCGCGGCGCACGGATGTTATTTCGCTGATGCGAAGAAAATCACTGATCTCCAAATCGTCGTCCTTCTCGTCTTTCTCGCCGCGCGACCGGGCGCGTTCTTTCTGCTGATCTTTTTTTTCGCGGCGCTTGAGCACGTCTTCAATTTCCTTCTGGACGCGTTTGTCTTCCTTCTCTCGATCGGAAGCGGAAAGGTCTTTCCCGTTGAGGCTCATCAGCCGCTCGACGAAATCCCCGGCAACCGGTGTGACTTCATAGGTGCGCGTGTCGCTTCCCTTCACTCTTCCGTCGCCGTCGTGTTTGCGTTCGATCTCAATCAGCTTGCAGGTGTAGCGCTCGCGCATCTCGTCGATCTTCTCCTGATTCGCGGTGATCGACTTGATCAGCGGCTCAAGCTCGGGCAATGGCCGCGCGTCCTGCGACTGAGGATAATGAAACGAAGCCAGCTCGACTCCTCGGTTATGCTCGACGCGCTCCACCGTTATCGTTAACTCGCTCGCTCCTCTTTTGAGCTTGAGTGAGAAAGGCTCCTGTACGCCATCGACCGCCCGATAGTCGTCATAGAACAACTCGTGAGTTCCCTCCGAAGTTCCGCGTTCGCGCTTGATCAGCAGATTTGTAGAAGCGTCGAAGAAGAGCTTCACTCGGACATTATCTCTGATGAATTCAATCGCGTTTGCGTCGCGGCCCTCGATCTGAGTCTTGCCCGCGAATTGAGGGACGATTCGATTGCGTTGAAGCTCCCCAGGGCGGCCGTTCATAAGCAGCGCCTCAAGTCGCAACAGCTTTGCTTCGTCGCCGAGCAACGTGCGCAAGCCCCGCGAGTCCACTCGCCACGCGGACTTGCCGTTGTAGCACTCAGTCTCTTTCGACGTGCCGGTTTCGACGTCGATCCGCAAGCTTGCAGGCGCCGACGCCTGAATCGTGAATCGTCCGGTCAATCCATCGGCGGTTTTCACGCTTCCTGACATGAGCGTGCTCTTGACGCGCGACGCGGCGTTTCCTCCGATTGCCTTCCTGTATCGATTGATAATGTCGGTGGCGGATTTGTCGGCGGCGTGTGATTCACACACCAGGCCGGCAAGGAAAAGCAGGACGACAAGTAGTTTTTTCATTTGCGCCTCTCTACCCACATCCTCACATCCTTGCCTTAGAACGTGAGAATACTATCAAGCTCGCATGGAAACTAATGAGCTGCGCACTACCACTCTCCAGGCGACATCGATTAATATGATCCGGTCATCTTGAGGCGATTCGCGGAGTGTGCTCCTTCACACCGTTAGAAGAATAGAGGTGTTCCATGAATCACGAGGACTTGCGGGATTCGATGAGACTGTCGCGGCGTTCTTTCCTGGCGACTTCATTGATGGCGTTGCCGGCCGTCACATTGGCATCAAAATCTGAACAGAACTGGCCGCAGTTTCGCGGGCCCGGCTCGTTGGGGATCGCGGACGGTTATCCAACGCGAGCCTCATGGAACGCGGACGCGGCGGCGGGAAAAGTCTCGGGGGTGACGTGGCGAACGGAGATTCCGGGACTCGGGCATTCCAGCCCGATCGTCTGGGGTGATCGCATATACGTCGGCACCGCCGTGCGGCTTTCGGGCAAGGCGTCGCTGCGAATCGGCTACTACGGCGATGTCAAAGCCGCGCAGGATAACGATGAACAGAAATGGATGGTCCTGTGCTTCGATAAGAAAACCGGCAAGCGAATCTGGGAAAAAGTCATTCGCACGAGCAAGCCTGCGACTGAACGACACGAGAAATCATCGCACGCGAATACGACATTGATTACTGACGGCAACCGCTTGATTGGTTTCTTCGGTTCGGAGGGGCTCTATTGTTTCGACCTGAACGGCAAGCAGCTTTGGACCAAAGACCTGGGAGTAATCGACAACAGTTGGCACGGGATCGGCTGGGGCTATAGCAGCTCGCCGGCGATGTATCGCGATCGCATAGTGCTGTTGTGCGACGATCCCAAGGCGCCTTTTGTCGGGGCATTCAGTGTCGCAGACGGGAAAGAGCTCTGGAGAACCTCGCGCAAAGACGCTTGCGTGGGAAGCTGGGGGACGCCGTTTATCTTCAATGACGGCTCGCGAACGCAGGTCGTAACGAACGGATGGCCTTACATTGTTTCCTATGATCTTGAAACCGGGAAAGAGCTGTGGCGATTGAAAGGGGGCGGGGACATTCCGATCCCGACTCCGTTCGTCGCCGACGGATTGATTGTGGTTTCAAACGCGCACGGCGGAAAGGCTCCGCTGTTTGCGATTCGCCCAACGGCGCGGGGCGACATCTCACTTGCCGAAGGCGCAACCACCAACGAGTCGATCGTCTGGAGCGTCCCAAACGGCGGCTCGTACATTTCGACGCCGGTCGTCTACGCAGGTAACATCTATCTGGCGAATTTCAACGGCGTGATGCGCTGCTTCGACTTCAAGACGGGAAGCAAAGTGTATGAGCAACGATTGGGACAGGACGCGGCTTGTTCGTCTTCGCTGGTTGCGGCGGACGGTAAAATTTATTGCGCGACCGAAGACGGAGTAGTACACGTGATCAAAGCCGGGCCGGCCATGGAGGTGCTTGCGAAGAATCAGATGGGCGAGCCGTGTCTTGCGACTCCGGCGATTTCGCAAGGCGTGCTCTATTTCCGGACCGCGGGAAGTTTGATTGCGATAGGCTGAGAGCTCTTAACCCTATGTGGGCTTCGCCCTCATTCTCACGCTGACCCAGGGCTTTATGCTGCCGCCCACTACGTGGGCTGCGGATCATTCTCAACGCGATAAACGTGGGCTGAATGGCTGCTACTCGACGTGAGATGTCAGCTACTCCCATCGCAACGCCACCATGGGATCCACTTTCGTAGCGCGCCTCGCCGGAATGTAACAAGCCAGCAGCGCCGCCGCGACCAATAACAGAGTCACTCCGCCAAACGTCACCGGATCCGTTGCGGTCACGCCGAAAAGCAGCGACGACACCGTCTTCGTCAACGCCAACGATCCCCCGATTCCAATCGCTACGCCGGCAAAAATAGTGCGCATCCCCTGCCCAAGAACCATTCGTAGTACGTTCCCCGATGTCGCGCCGAGAGCGATTCGCACTCCGAATTCGCGAGTGCGCCGGCTCACCGAATAGGCCATCACTCCAAACACTCCGGCTGTCGCCAGCAGCAGCGCGGTGATTCCGAAAAACCCGATAAGTATCAAGTTGAATCGTCGCGAACCCAGCGACGCCGAATATACCTGTTGAAACGTTTTGAAGTTCGCCGGAATTTCCGGATCAAGATCCTGCAGAATGCCGCGCGCCGCCGAACTCACCGAGCGCGTGTCGGTATCGGCCAGCATCGTTACCGTCATACCCGAGCGCGGCCTCTGAACCAAATTTACGTAGCAGGTCGGCCGCGCCGGCGCGTCCAGCCCGTATTCGTGAGTGTCGCCCACGATTCCCACGATCGTAAGCAAGCGCAGGTCGCCATCCATATTTCCAAATTCGATGGTGTGCCCGATCGGGTCCTGCCCGGGCCAGCGATCCTGGGCGAGCGACTCGCTGATCACCGCGACGTGCGGAGCGTTCGGGCCATCGTGCTCATCGAACATTCGTCCGCGGATCAGCGGAATTGCGAGCGCCTGAAAATATCCGTCGGTTGCGACACAGAAATCCGCGTTGCCGATCCGTTCCTTTTGATTCAACAACTCACCGAAGCCCGCGAACGTTTTGGGAACTTCATTCTCTGTCATCAGGAGGAACATTCCATCGGGCAGCCCGCCGGTCATCGGCAGCGCGCTTGCGGCTCCCACGCTTCGCACGCCGGGAATTTGTTTGAGCCGGTCAATCAAGTTCGAAAAGAAAACTCCCTGAGCCGGCTTCGCTTTCGGATCGATAACAGAAGGCAGCGCGACATCCATCGCCAGGATCTTGTCAACGCGGAATCCGGGATTCACGTCGAGCACTTTCATCAAGCTGCGTCCCAACAAACCCGCGCCGATCACCAGCACCAGTGTGATGGCAATCTGCGCCGCGACAATCGCGCGTCCGATGCGCTGGCTGCTTTGCGATCCGACCTGTCCGCGCCCGCCTTCGACAAGGCCCTTTCTCAAATCGCGAGTCGCTCGCGAAGCGGTAAACGCCCCGAGCCCCGCCGCAACGGCAGCAGTCAGAAGGAACGTGAACAGCAATACCGGCACGCTTACTGAAACGTTGTCGGGCCGCGGCAAATTCTCGGGAGCCAACGCTACCAATCCCGCCACGCCCGAGATAGCAGCCAGCACTCCAAGAACTCCGCCGATCAACGAGAGCAAAAGAGTCTCGGTCAAGAATTGTCGGACCAGCCGGCCGCGCGATGCGCCGAGGGCGTTGCGAATCGAAAGCTCGCGCTCACGCACCGACGCTTGCGCCAGCAGCAGGTTAGCTACGTTCGCGCATGCAACGAGCAGCAAGAATCCCACCGCGCCAAGCAGGATCAGCAGCGGCGATCGCACGGCGCCGGTGATCGAGTCCTGCAGCGGAATCACCGTTCCATCCCTGAGTAAGTAATCGGTCTTCTCGCTCGACTCCTGATAAATCCTGCGCGCGATTGCGCTGATGTCCTCGCGCGCCTGAGCGACGCTTACACCGTCCTTCAATCGGCCCACGCCGGAGTAGTTGTGAGATGTGCGGCTGCGATTCTCGCCGTCTATGCCGGCGGCGACCCACACGTCCACGTCACTGGGAAATCGAAACGTCGAAGGAATGACGCCGATCACTGAGTAGACCGCGTTGTTGATTTTCAAATGCGATTGCGAAAGATCCTGAGCCGAGCCGAGGTATTGCTTCCAGTACGCGAAGCTCACCAGCGCGACCGGCGCCGCTCCCTTCCTGTCATCGCCCTCGGTGAAATCGCGGCCGGTGACCGGATGAACGTCGAACACAGTGAGGAACTCGGGCGTCACCGCTGCCACTTTTGTGCGCGTGGGCTGGGAGGCTCCGGAGATGGAAACAGTATAGGCCGAGTACTTCGCGATGGATTGAAAGCTATGGTTCTGATCGCGGAAGTCGTTGAAATTCGGGTCAGCGAGTCGCGAGAGCCTGCCGTTTGAGTTCACTTCAGAGACGGCCATGATGCGATCGGCGGCTGAGTATGGCAGCGGGCGCAGCAAGACTCCGTAGACTACACTGAAGATCGCCGTAGTCGCGCCGATCGCAAGCGCCAGCGTGAATACCATTACAGCGGTAGCGCCTGGATTCTTGCCGAGCACTCGCGCCGCGTATCGTAAGTCCTGCCAAAATCCGTTCATGGTTTCCCCTCTCTTATGGCCTCGCTGTCTATCAACGTTGCCGTGAAGTTTCATGTTGCCGCGAAATTCTATTCATTCTGCATAGCAGGTTTTGGGCTCACTCACCTTCGGGCGGGCACGTGACTTTGAAGACGATTGGGTTCATCCGTGTGCGAGTGTTGTGGGCACTTATGAGAAGCGTCGCCTGATTCCGCCGCGCGCGGGATTATACAATCACCGACTCAGGGTGCAAAGTTTTCCAGGGCGTAATCGCCCTAAGGGAATGGTTCGCATCGGATTCCTCTCGCTCGGACACTTCTAAACTGAAGTTCGGCGGAACTCTTCCTCGTCGAAGTTGTCTAACGGAGTATGCGCGTCGGAACGAGAACAGGCCTTATCATCGTGGTGTCCTTAGCGCTCGCGGGCAGTCTTTATGTGCTAACCTGGCATTTGGTGCGCAATCGCTCCTCGCTTTGTCATATAGCGGCCGGATCAGAACTCGCGAGTGAGTGCGCGGTACGAAGCGAGGGCATGCTCTACGGAAGTTCCAGAGGGCCATTGATGCTTAACGGCGAGGAGTGCGGCGTGAGGAGTGACGCGTGGGCTACCGTAGAAATCGATCGCAGTGCTCAACTCAACAACGACACCAGGATTGTACTCGACCGACTGACGGCTCCGGTTCCTGATGGGGCAACAACGCGAGTGCGTGTCTTGGTAACCGGATATATGGAGGACCTCGGTCATCCCTGCTTCGCTCCACGCTTTCGCATTCGCGCCAGTAAGATTGAGCAGACGTCAACTATTGACGTTGTCCGTATCGACGACGTACTACGAGGCTACTCGGTAACGGATTCGAAGGCTATGTCACGCACTCACTGACGCCTGGCGTTAGGCGTTAATCAAAGGGAATCAGAGTGCCTGAGAAACCTCGAATTTGAATTCTTCGTGATCAGGAAAGGGATATACGCACAGGTTTTTTGTCATTCTGATGTTCAGCTTCTTATAGAACATCGGATGGATGACGCACTGATCATTCACCAATAATGATATTCGGCTCTCGCCGGCGTATTCGAAATCCGCTTCGACGATTCCAGTTTTCTCGCTCACGTTTCTTACCCGGCCTACGATTCCAAGCTCGGATACAAATTGTCGAAACGCATAAGACGAGTATTCGCCAGCGGGCCACTGCGATGCCGTTTGTGGGGCCCGCTTGTCGAGTTCATTGCCTTTGAATATCAATGGAAGCCCCGACAGGGCTTCGGCAATTCGAGCCGCACCAGGATACACGGAGCTATACGAATTCATCACCTCTTCGGCAAGTCGCTTTTCCGCGCGCTGAATGCCTTCAATGATGCTGTCCGGCTCAAACTTCGGGAACGTCTCTCCGTCCTGGGAGTGCGCAGCTATTGAGTTGCACAAAACGATTAACTGCCGAGGACGAAGCTGAGTGTGCCGAAGCACAAAAGGAAAAGTCTCTTCGATAATGCCCTGCCTGTTCTGCAATTTCCTTCCAAAGTAGGGCTCCCATTTTTCTTTCAGCACATCGTGATGATTGTCCCAGTCGACTTTGCCGGTTGAAGGCGTCAGTAAGTTATTTTGCTTCAGGTATCGATCGTATCTCCAGCTTATCAACCTCATCAGGTCCTTGGGCCGCCACTGCAAATATATTTCATCGTGAATGAACTTGAGCGGATTCAGCGAAACTTCCTCTTTCAGGTGCGGGAAGATCTCAGCCATGACAAAGACCTTCAGGTAGATGCCATGCCGCGCATAATTTCGGCTGAAGCGTGACGCGCACTGTATCAACGCGCCCATCGATCGCATCATCGACTCATCCCTGACCGCGTAGTTCTCCATCGTGTCGAGTGCGATGATGAGCTTGTTTCCCTTTACAACTTCCAGTACCGCTTTCTTCGCTCTTTGAACCCGTTCATTGCTTATGAAATCTTCCAGCTCGTCGGCGAGATCGTTATCGGCTTCGAGGAATGTCGACACCAGAAACTTCAGCGCCTGTCGAATGAAAGTGGAAACCTGGTCGGTTCGGTCTGCGAACATGACGGCAGCCTTGATTCTGGAGTCTCGCTCCTGGAGCTGCCAGAAGATCGTCGACCAAATGACGAATTCCCATATCTTGACCAGTCTTGGGATTGCGACTTCGCGAGTGCTTGCGGCGCTCTCGGCGATCTTGGACATTAGCTGCTGAAACGCCGCCGGTTCATCAACCTCAATCGTAGTAACGTTGGGCATCAGTTGCTGAAACGAAAAGAACTGAGAGAGCGCCGTCTTGCCGGCGCCTCGGCGGCCGATAATCAGAAACACTTTCGGGTTCAGGGCCTCGCGATTGAAGCGGGTGTGATCGAAATAGTATTTGCTGTACTCGCTCGATCCCATCACCTTGAGTTCCGACTCGCAATCCGCTTCGCCGAAGGGTTCTAAATCAGTGAGCCCGTCCCTTTCCAAATCGATCGATTGTTCGTCCATCTCCGCCAGCAAATCGCCCGGCATCGCGAGGGTGGGATTTGTGTCGAGGTCTTCATCACCGTGGTGATAGGGATCCCGCAACAGCGCGCTGCCATCAGCGCGGCAAAAACGATGGGCGCGGGAGTAACGCTGTTGGCATTGGGGACAGTATTTCATTGGTATCGAGATCATAGATCAACCGTTGAGCGGCACGGAAGGATCATTTGCAAATATTCCTCAATGCAATGCCGCAACAACTGCGGCCCGTTCCACGGGACTCTGCCGGAGAGTAACTCTGCGCGTTCTCCGCGTTCTCGGCGCCCATGCGGTGAGCTGTTTTTTCAGGCAATTCACCGCAGAGCCGCAGAGCCCGCTGAGATTTACGCAGAGAAAACCGTTTTTTCGACAGACTCCCGCAGGCGAAAGATAACGGCTATGTGGTTAACAATGAACCGATCCACCAGGCTGAGAAACCTCACCAATTGAAGAATAGCCACTCTATCTTCATTGCCTTCGCTGGACATTCGCTGGACCGGCGTTTCTATCAAGGACACCGGACGATCGAACAAGTCTTCGAGAGCCTGCCCGCCGTTACTTGTACAACTGGATCGCGAGTGGCGCGAAACCAGAACAATTGAATGGAAGGAGATCACCATCATGACTGCGATTGCTAGAGAGACACATACCAATACAAGGCGCCCCGGACAGACGGCCGCTCCCAGGACCCACAGCTACAACTATCGAGACACGCTAGCCGCGTCGCTAAAGATCGGATGGAGGATCGAGGACATCATCGGAGGTGACAAGAGACTCGACTTCAGCAAGCCTTTTCTGCCCGAAACACTGGCTCGAGTTGAAGGGCTTTCATTCCTCACCCCGGATGAACGCCGAACCTTGAACCAGATCAGAGGGAATACATACCTCTCCATTTTTGGCTTGGTCGAGGAGTTCATCCTCCCGTTCGTGCTCGATCACGCGCGGCCACAGTTACAGGGAGACGACTATAGAGTCCGCGCCCTGCTGCAGTTCGCCGGCGAGGAAGCCAAGCACATCCATCTGTTCAAGCTGTTCAAAGAGGAGTTCGAGCGTGGATTCCGCAGCGCGTGTTCGGTAATCGGCCCACCGGAAGCGGTCGCCCAGGCCGTGCTCGCGCACGAGCCGCTGTCGGTCGCGCTGACGATTCTCCACATCGAATGGATGACCCAGCGTCACTACATCGAGAGCGTCAAGGACGACGGCGACCTCGACCCGCAGTTCAAGAGCCTTCTGCGGCATCACTGGATGGAAGAGGCGCAGCACGCGAAGCTCGACACGCTGATGGTTCAGGCACTGGCATCAACCCGCGGCGGAGAAGAGATCGACCGCGCCGTTGACGGGTATCTCGACATCGGAGGCTTTCTGGACGCCGGGTTGAAGCAGCAGGTCGAGCTCGATCTCGAAAGCTTCGTTAAGGCTACCGGCCGCAGACTTTCCGACGAAGAGACGGCGGAGTTCATCAAGGTTCAGCATCAGGCAAATCGCTGGACCTATCTCGGTTCGGGAATGACCCATCCGAATGTTCTCTCGTCGATCGAGAGCATCAGTCCGGCCGCGAGAAAGCAAATCGAAGAGATCGCACCGGTCTTCTGTTGACCCGGACGCGATCAAAAGGGGCCGGTGTTGAAAGAAGACAGGTGGTACGAGCTTTCGTTGTACGCGAAATCCTCGTAAGCAGGAAAACGCAGGAGCACCCACTGCCAACCTCTGTTTTCCCGATAACAACCGATCCGTGTTTATGCCCGGCAGAGACCTGCCGGGGCAAGTCGTGAAAACCAAAAACAATGAGAATGAGGAAATCAAGATGAACACAAAACAAGCTCTAAAGAAAATAAACGGCGTTGATGTGGACCGGTTATTCGGAACAATCGACGACATCAAGAAAACCGCCACGATTGCGAAATTCAAATTCCGCGTTCGAAATCAGTGGATCGATTGCGGGCACAACCGCTCAGAAGTTCGAGACTTCTACGGGGCCGGGCAGAATATCGACCACTTGGAAACCTTCGTTCTGGACGCCGATGAAGCCGAGATTTTGCTTGGCGAGGATAAAGGCCCGAATCCCGTAGAGTACCTGCTTCATGCGCTCGCCGCATGTGTGACGAGTAGCATCGTGTACCACGCGGCGGCGAAAGGAATCGAGATCGAAGAAATCGAATCGTACGTTGATGGCGACATCGACTTGCAGGGATTTCTGGGAATGCGGCAGGACGTGCGCCGCGGCTACGAGGCGATCCGCATGCGCTTCAAGGTTAAGGCTAACGTAAGTGACGAGGAGCTTCAGGAAGTCGTGAAACTTGGCCCGGCCTTCTCACCCGTGTTTGACTCGATAACACGAGGTGTTCCCGTGGCCGTAACCGCGGAACGCAAGTAAAGAACGCAGCCGGGGCGATCCCGCGATCGCCCCGGCTAACATCAACCAACCCGGTTCAATAATATCTTCACCGCTGCTTGCTTGAGAGGTTGGCTCACTGCAGTGCTCTTCGCTATGTGCCGAATCTCGCGCTCCGAAAGCGTGGCCAGCAGCTTCAACGCGAGCGACGGCGCCGTGCGCGGATTGTTCACGAGGGCTGAACGTATCTCCTGATTCGTTGACCATTGAGTCGTCTTCGCGATCAGATCGGCGGCCATCGCGGAGATCGAAGTCATCCTCGCAATGCGCAGAACCTCTTCCGTCGTTATGCGAGGATTCTTGAGCAGGTAATACAAAATCTGCGGATCGTTTTCCTGTATTAACACCGCTCGTTCGCTTCGATCGGTTTTGGTGGCGAGAATGATCTTCTCCGCATATGGCAGAGCGCGAACGCGATCCCAAACGCTCGCGCGCTTTTCGCTCGTGAGTTCTTCCCCGTCGTCCGTTGCATCCTCTTGAGCGGGCGCCTCGGGTCTTACGGTCAAGCTCGAAAGAATCTCCCGCGGGTTTGCTTCGATTGAGACTGCGAATGCTGCTTCGAAGAGCTGAACGACCGTCGCGCTGGTCGCGATAGAGCCGCCTTCGGTCAACTTCAGGTCGAGTTGAATCGTGGACATCTCTGCGGGTCGCTCAGGTGACGAGAGAAGCAATCCCCCGGCGCTGAGGTTTGTTTCGAACTCGCGTTGAAGCTCCTCTTCACTTTCGAATTCGACGATGAAGGTTTCTATCGATTTCTTCGTTATTCTCAAGACACAACCTCCGCAGTCGTTACGGCAACACTTAGGCTACGCTCGCCTGTGATGAATGCCCAGCAAGGTCGCGGTTAAAATTCAGAATGGTGTCGTTTGGACACTGAGTGAGTCCGCAAACCTGGAATTTCGGTTCAGATTCCAGAGTTCAGCATTGCCGAAGGATCGTCTGCCTGGAGCCCGAGGTCGAATTCGACGGTGTCCGCTAAAACCCGCGAAGGGCTTCATCGACATGAATGGTCTTTCCTGTGGGCTGAGGAACGGATATGCTCTGCTCTAACAGCAAACGACAGGAGGAATCCGAGTATGAGGCGATCATTCGTTCGGGCTGTCATAGGAGTCATATTTCTTATAGCTCTGTTCGTGCCTACCAAGATCGCAAGACAAGCGACGGTAAGAAGAGTCCCGGCGGACTACGCGACCATTCAGCAAGCTATCAATGTTTGCCTCGCTGGGGACAGCGTCTCAGTCGCTCCTGGAACCTATCTGGAGAACATTGACTTCCTCGGGAAGGCAATAACTGTCTACAGCGAAGGAGGACCGCAGGTAACCATTATTGACGGTCATCAAGCCGAATCGGTTGTGAGGTTCATAACGGGCGAGACGCGTGCTTCAAAACTTGATGGATTTACGTTGCGACACGGCAATGGACTGGGCGGATACGGTGAGGGGGGCGGCATTTTCGTCAACCTGTCGTCCCCTACGATCGCGAATAATTTGATAATGGACAATAGCGCGTCAACCTTCGGCGGCGGCATCTCCGTTGAGGCCGGGGCTCCTCTGATCACCGGTAATACCGTGGACAACAATCGCTCGTCGTTCGGCGCCGGAATTTGCGCCAGGGGCGGTTCCTCAATCATTCAGGGCAACACGATCACGAACAATTCTGAAGCGTTTGGATGCTGCGCCTTCGGTGGAGGGGTCTTCCTGGGAGGGGATCAATCAACGCAACTTCTGAATAACATTATTTCCAACAATAGACACTCGGAAGGAGGTGGGATTGCACTGTTTGCTTCCGGACCCGTTCTGATTCGCGGTAACACTATTCGGGCCAACAGGGCTGTTAGGGGCGGTGGAATATCAACAATAAACGACTCATCAGCGCTCATCATTGGAAACTTGATAGTAGACAACGTAGCCAGCGTAGGTGGCGGACTCTATTATCTTTGGCCACCAGGCGCAATAGTCAATAACACGTTCGCAAGCAACGACGGCTTACGCGGCTCCGGCATCGACTCAGCAGCCGCATTCGGAGTTCCAGTTCCTATGTTTAATAACATCATTGTCGCGAAACAAGGACAAACTGCTTTCTATTGCGAAGATTCTTTCACGGCCCAGAATGCTCCGATTCTCAGATCGAATAATATCTTTGCCCCTGGAGGAACGGCCTATGGAGGTTTCTGCCCGGACAAGACGGGCATGAACGGCAATATTTCTGCAGACCCTTTGTTCGTCAACGCGTCGGCAGGGGACTACCATCTTATGCCACTATCGCCATGCATTGATGCGGGAGACAACAGCGCCCCTGACCTTACTTTGACTGATCTGGAGGGCAAGCCAAGGATCCATGACGGCACCGGAGATGGCATCGCAGTTGTCGATATGGGTGCATATGAGGATACAGCTTCTTTTGATATTTGCGTTCAGGACGACAGCAACGGCAACCTGCTTCGACTCAATTCAACTACAGGCGAGTACCAGTTCACGAATTGTTCCGGCTTCAACGCGAGTGGGACAGGCAGTGTGATAAAGAGAGGCGGCAGCATCACGTTACAGCACTACGCCACAGATCGAAGAGTGCTCGCTCGTATTGACGGAGCTGTTAACCGGGGGGCTGCATCCGTGCAGATACTTTCCCTGCAAGCGATCTTCACAATCACGGATCGGAATACTGCCAACAACACTTGCGCTTGCACGGCACGTTAAGGGCATCGATGAGACAAAAACATTTAACCTCGGCAAAGCCCGGACTCTGAAAGATTAAGGCGTATTCACAGAGGGGGATTTCTTGATGACTCATCGTGATGTTTGTCGCAAGAGTCGTATCTTATTACTTTTCTTTGCTATTGCGGCTCTGTGCGCGCTCGTCAGGATCGATATCGCATTCACAGGAGAACGCGAATACAACTTAGAGCCTGAGTACGACGTGGTGATCCTCAACGGGCGAGTCGTTGATCCCGAATCCGGGCTCGACGCGATTCGCAGCATTGGGATCAACAAGGGCGTCATCCAAGCCATCAGCGAGAAGAGCCTCAAGGGGAGAACGACCGTTCTTGCAACCGGGCTGGTCGTGTCGCCCGGCTTCATCGATCTGCATTCGCACGGGCAGGATCAGGAGAACTATCGCTTCAAGGCGATGGATGGAGTCACAACCGCGCTCGAGCTCGAGGTTGGAACGGGCGATGTAGCTCCGTGGTACGCCGAACGCGAAGGCAAAGCGCTGATCAATTACGGCGCAAGCGTCGGGCACATTCCCGCTCGAATGTCGGTGATGCATGATCCGGGTGTTTTTCTTCCGAGCGGCGACGGGGCGCACAAAGCGGCTTCGGATTCCGAGATCGAAGATATCAAACGGCGCATCGAACTAGGCTTGAAGCAGGGGGCGCTGGGTGTGGGGTTCGGAATCAACTATACCGAGGCGGCAACGCGCTGGGAGATCCTGGAGATGTTCCGCGTAGCCGGAAAATCGCATGCGCCTTGCTTCGTTCACATGCGTTACTCCGGTTTGAAGGAGCCAAACAGCATCACCGCACTCGAAGAAGTAATATCGGCTACGGCGATCACCGGCGCCCCGCTTCACGTGGTTCACATCAGCAGTTCGGGTTTGCGAGCGACTCCTCGATTGCTTCAAATGATCGCAGAAGCCCAGTCGCGCGGGCTCGACGTGACAACCGAGTGCTATCCCTACACCGCAACGCAGACCTTCATTGAATCGGCGATCTACGACGAAGGATGGAAAGAGGCTCTGGGAGCCGATTACAAGGACCTGCAATGGGTCGCGACCGGTGAGCGCCTGACGGCTGAAAGCTTCGCGCGGTATCGCAAAACAGGAGGCAGCGTCATCGGCCACGTTATTCCCGAAGACATCGCGCGGCTCTCAGTGGCGAGCCCATTGACAATGATCGCAAGCGACGGCCTGTTGCAGAACGGCAAGGGACATCCTCGCGCCTCCGGGTCATACGCGCGCGTGCTCGGACGCTACGTTCGCGATTTGAAAGCCCTCACGCTGACCGAAGCGATCAAAAAAATGACTCTGATGCCGGCACAGAGACTCGAGCGCATTGCCCCGATTGTGAAAAACAAAGGGCGCATCCGTGTTGGCGCCGATGCCGATCTCGCGATATTCAACCCGGCATTGGTTATCGACAAATCAACCTTCGAAGAACCAGCCAGGTATTCAGAAGGCATCAGGCACGTGATGGTCAGCGGAGTGTTTGTTGTGAAAGACGGAAAGCTTCTTGGTGATGTCAATCCTGGACGGGCGATTCGGGGAAACCGATAGAGTCCCGAGTTCGGGGTTCGGGGTTCAGGGTTCACCAGTATAAGATTGAGGCGTGAATCTTCCTGTAAATCCGCCGGTCTTGCCTATGCTCGCCAAGCGAATTGGCGAGTTACCCACCAGCGGCGAATGGATCTTCGAACCAAAGTGGGACGGGTTCCGTGCCCTCGTCTTTCGCGATCACGATGAAGTCTACATACAGAGCCGCGACGCAAAACCTCTGAATCGCTACTTTCCTGAACTGCTCGATCCAATTCGATCACAGTTGCCTGATCGATGCGTACTCGATGGCGAGATAGTAATCGCCCGAAACGGCCGGCTCGAATTCGATGCGCTGCAACTGCGGCTGCATCCGGCCGAGTCGCGCGTGAAGCTGCTCTCGAAACAAGTTCCCGCGTCGATTGTGTTCTTCGATCTGCTCTCTAAGGGCGACCGTGATCTGCGCTCTGTCGCATTTCAAAAGCGCCGTCGCGAGCTTGAATTGCTGCTCAAATCCGCGACGCCGCCGATACATCTCACACCCGCAACAACCGATCTCAGCATCGCGGCGGATTGGTTTAACCGCTTTGAGGGCGCAGGACTCGACGGCGTCATCGCCAAACCGGCATCCGGAATCTACGAACCCAACAAGAGGGTGATGCTGAAGGTGAAGCACGAGCGCGATTGTGATTGTGTAGTCGCGGGGTTTCGATGGCACAAGAACGCCAGGAATACTGCCGTCGGGTCGTTGCTGCTTGGGCTCTTCGATGCTTCGGGCGCGCTTCAGCATGTCGGCGTGTGTGCGAGCTTCACGGACAAGGTGCGGCGAGAGCTTGTGAAATTCCTCGAGCCATATCGAAAGAACGCGCTCGCCCGTCATCCGTGGAAGCATTGGGCCGAGCACGCCGAGTCAGGGCATCGCATACCCGGTGGTCAGAGCCGATGGAGCGCAGGGAAAGATTTGTCATGGGAGCCGCTCCGTCCCGAGTTGGTAGTCGAGGTCGCTTACGATCACATGCAGGGAAGCCGCTTCCGGCACACCGCGCAGTTTCGTAGATGGCGCAAAGACAAAAGCCCGGGTGACTGCACCTATGATCAACTCGAGGTGGTTGCGCCGCAGGAGCTGGCCGAAATCTTTGGGAGTTGAGTTTAGGGTTCAGGGTTTAGGGTTCAGGGTTTAGGGTTCAGGGTTCGAGGTTCAGGGTTCAGGGTTCAGGGTTCAGGGTTCGGGGTTCGGGGTTCAGGGTTCAGGGTTCGGGGTTCAGGGTTCAGGGTTCAGGGTTCAGGGTTCGGAGTTCAGGGTTCAGGGTTCGGGTTTCGAGCGGTCCTGACTAAGCAAACTGAGGCCAACAACATCAATCTTGAACCACACACCCGGAACCCTGAACCCTGAACCCTAAACCCTGAACCCTGAACCTATCCTTTCGGTTTCTTATGCGAAGCTCGATGCTCGCGCCATTCACGAGTCGGATCATCATCGGGATCAGGAGTCTCTTGCTTTGGGCGCAATGCTTCAGGCACGTGGCGCAGGTTAACTCGAATGCGAGTCCAGGTGGATGATCTCCCGCGCATCGAATCCACCAGCACGTCGTCGACCGCAAGCATCCTTGCAACCTTGGGATGCTTGCGTCTCCATCTCTCAAGACCCGCGAGCGCCGCCTCCTTCTTTGGAGAATTCGCGATCACAATCAGCGGCATCTTCACTCTTGGTGATTTCACTGGTGATTTCTTTGCGAGGTTTCCCTTTGACCCGCGCGCCCGTGAAGGCGCCACACGTGACGGCTCGCCCTCCATCTTTCGAAAGTGCGGAGGCCACGGCGCGTCGCCGAGACCCGCCGCTTCATCTTCGTCCGCAAGCTCGAGCAGCTTCTCCAACGATCCAGCTCCCTTATCCATATCGGCATGCGGGTCGCCGATCTCCGCGAAACGTTTGGGAACCGTGAGCACGGTGAAGTCAGCCGGATCGCAGTCCGGAACTTCATCCCAGTCAAGCGGCGTGGACACGCGCGCATCAGGCAAGGGCCGCACCGAATACGCCGAGCACGTCGTGCGGTCCTTGGCGTTCTGGTTGTAGTCCAGGAACACGCCGTGGCGTTCTTCCTTCCACCACTTCGAACTCGCAATCGACGGCGCGCGCCGCTCAACCGCGCGAGATAACGCAAGCGCGGCGCGGCGAACTTCGACAAAAGTCCATCGCTGTTCTATTCGAACATTGATGTGCATGCCTCTTGAGCCGCTGGTCTTCGGCCAGCCGCGAAGCCCCATCTCATCGAGCAGCGATCTCACTTCCAGAGCTACACGGCGCACGTCTTCCCAATCAACGCCGGGACCCGGATCCAGATCGACACGCAGCTCATCGGGGTGATCCAGATCGCCTGAGCGCACCGCGTGCGGATGCAACTCGATGCATCCGAGGTTGACGATCCACGCGAGCCCCGCCGCATCATCCACTACGACTTCCTCTGCTTTGCGCCCCGAAGGAAATGACAGCGTAACGGTTCGGAGCCAATCGGGACGCTGCTCGGGCGCGCGCTTCTGATAAAACGCGTCCGCTTCGGCGCCGTTCACGAAGCGCTTAAGAACTATCGGCCGGTCTCGAATGCCCGCAAGCGCGCCCGGCGCGACGGACAAGTAGTAATGGACTAAATCGAGCTTCGAGAGCTTCGTTTGCTTCGAGAAGTATGGTTTGCCGGGGTGAGTCACGGAGACTTCGCGCCCGTCGATCGACAAAACCTCCGCTGTTTCATTCTTCTTCATTCAGGATTAGGTTAACACGAGCGCCCACGCGTTATCATTTCCGGCAGACGGTCTCCCGGAGGGCATCGCACACTCGATCCATTCGTTGAGCCTCACGAAGAACTTTGATAGAAAGATTGTTTGGCGCGAACATCTGAAATAAGAGGAGCAGGTCATGCAAACAGAAAATGCGGCAGGCACGCTCGAGAACCCAAACGACGGGTCGATGACAATTCATGACATTCCAGTCGCCAGGACAGAGATGCTGATTCGGAAACCTGTCTCTGAGGTATTTGAGGCATTTGTGAACCCCAACGTCACTTCCAGATTCTGGTTCAGCAAAGGAAGCGGCCGATTGGAAGCTGGCAAAGAGATTCGCTGGGAATGGGAGATGTACAACGTTTCCGTAGAAGTCGATGTAAAAGCGATCGAAGAGAATCAACGAATACTCATCGAGTGGGGTGTAGCCGGGCATCCTCGAACCACGGTGGAGTGGCGCTTCTCTTCTCGATCGGATGACACCACACTTGTCAGCATCACGAATTCGGGCTTCAAAGGAACCGGCGATGAGGTCGTAAGACAGGCGCTCGATTCCACCGGCGGGTTCACGCTGGTGCTTGCCGGCTTGAAAGCGCTTCTAGAGCACAACATTGATCTGAATCTCATCGCCGATCGATTCCCTGACGGTCATTGATCCCACGGGACATTGGTTATTCGTAAAGCAACTAACGGTTCACTCCGCAACACAAGGAGGAAGAAATGCGCCGATTGGTCGTTTTCAACAGCGTGACGATGGATGGATATTTTTCAGGAAAGAATGGCGACTTAAGCTGGGCCAAGGGTCACGAGGACCCGGAATGGGATGCGTTTGTCGAGGAAAATGCAAAGAGCGGAGGCGTGCTGATATTCGGCAGAATCACTTATCAGATGATGATGAACTTCTGGCCTACACCCACCGCGCTCAAGCTTTATCCGATCGTGGCCGAGCGGATGAACAAGCTTCCGAAGATAGTGTTTTCACAAACACTCGAGAAGTCTTCCTGGAACAACACGAAGCTTGTTGCGGCGGACCCGGCCGCGGAAATGCGAAATATGAAAGCGGACCCCGGAGATGATATGACTATCCTGGGCAGCGGCAGCATTGTTGCGCAACTTGCCGAGACGGGCTTGATCGATGAATACCAGATCGTCGTGAATCCGGTCGTTTTAGGCGAGGGCAGAACTATGTTCGAAGGCATCAAACAGAAGCTGGCACTCAAGCTGGTAAAGTCGCGCACTTTCGGAAACGGGAATGTCCTGCTGTGCTACGAGCCGGTCGCGTGATGCGGTTAGCGGACTCTACGGCGCTATCCGGCTATTCGTTCGGGGTTTCGTGGTCATCATCATCGTCAAGACCGTGGCCGATTCGGAAGACGTGACCGTCGGGGTGACGCACATGCATCTCGCGAAAATGCCAGGGCATGTCGGTCGGTGGCCACGTTACTTCGAGTCCCTCAGCCAAACAGTGTTGATATAGCGCATCCACATCTTCCACGAGGATGCACATCCACGTCCCCTTGTCCGCGGATTGATCGCCTTCAGGGCCGAAGGTCATGCCTGAGCCCTTGCCACGCCCTCCCTGCCCGTTCTCGCAAAGGAAGATTTCGCAATCGCCTGAGCAAACGCCGCCGAAGTCCGGCGGATCGCCCCACTCCCACGCTTTCTTCCACCCGAGCTTCTCAAACCAGGCAAAGCTCTCTGTAATTTTTGAAACATTTAGGATAGGCGTCAGTCGTTTGGCCAGCATGCGCGCCATATTATGGTGAGCGAGCAAGCGATGCAAGGCGGGGGCGGTGGGCAGTGGGCCGTAGGCAGTGGGCAGTTGGAGGTTTTGGAATGAAACCCGGTGTGATAAGAGTATGCGGCTAACGGAGGAACTATGCGATCCGCGAAAATTGTTCTATGTATCCTAAGCGTTCTTGGCGCCGGCGCACCGCCTGGTGTCAACGCTCAACGAAGTTCGAGCGCTGCACCCGCGAAGAATCATCGGGCGGCCACACCACAGTTTGCCGCGTCTCCCGCGAAGCCCAAACGAATCGTGATTGCCGCACGAGTGATGCTCGACGGCAAAGGCCGCGTGCTCCGCAACAGTCGCATTGTGATCGAAGGCTCGAAGATTGTCGCTGTTGATCCGAAGGCAGGCCCCGTTGATTACGACCTCGGCGGCTTGACCGTGTTGCCCGGATGGATCGACGCGCACGCGCACGTTACCTGGAGCTTCGGCAAGGATGGCAAGAATGCCGGCGCCGGAGTGACTACACCGGAGGCCGCATATTCATCCGCCGCGAATGCATGGGTGACGCTGATGGCAGGCTTCACGACCGTGCAAAGCGTAGGCTCACCCACCGACGTTCCTTTACGCGACGCAATCGCGAAGGGTCTGATCCCTGGCCCGCGAGTGCTGACCGCCGTCGAGCCGCTTGCGGGACGCGGCGCCGAGACCGGCACCCCGGATGAAATACGCGCGTTCGTCAGAAAGCAGAAACAAGCAGGCGCGGATGTGATCAAGATCTTCGCTTCGCAGAGCATTCGCCAGGGCGGCGCGATGACGCTCTCACAAGATCAACTGAACGCTGCGTGCGACGAAGCTAAACGGCAAGGCCTGCGCACGGTCGTACACGCATACAAAGAAGCCGTTCGCGCGGCGACACTGGCGGGCTGCACTCAGATCGAGCACGGCACGATGGCGACCGACGACGATTTGAGATTGATGGCCGAGAAGGGCACTTATCTTGATCCGCAAGCAGGATTGGTGATCAAGAACTATTTGCTCAACAAGGAAAAATATCTCGGCACACCGGGATACACCGAAGAAGGTTTTGCCGCGATGCAGAAGGTGCTGTCCTTGAATCACGAGTTGGTCCGGCGCGCGGCAAAGACCCCGGGACTGAAGATCGTTTTTGGAACCGACGCCGTCGCCGGCGCGCACGGGCGCAACGCCGAGGAGTTCATCGATCGCGTGCGCGATGGCGGAGTTGATCCGATGGCGGCGATGATTTCAGCCAACTCGCTTGGCGCGGAAGCGCTTGGGATGTCGACACAAATCGGGACGATCGCGCCCGGGCTGGAAGCCGACATCATCGCGGTCGATGGCGATCCGTTGAAAGACATCACCGCAGTTCGGCGTGTAGTGTTTGTGATGAAAGGCGGCGTGGTATACAAGAACAGCGCGCGCAGCTCAGGCATCCTCCGATGATCTTGCCCGGACACTTCCCTTTCGGGTCGAGCGGTTATCAGTTTTGTTGAAGCCCGACTCAATCGGGTATCATACGCCGGACGTCGCAAATCTCCTGGAGGAATTCTATGAAACGCTATCGAGCCCTCGTAATCTTTATTGTAATGTTTTCATTCCTGGTCAGCGGAACGGTACTCGCCCAAAGATCGGGCTCCGATCAACAAAAGCCCGATCACAAGAAACAGTATCCAAACTTGCCGAGCGAGACTCCGGACAAATTCACGCCAACCAACGACGGATTCGATTACATCAAGCGAGACGTAATGATTCCGATGCGCGACGGCGTCCGATTGCACACGGTCATACTCGTGCCAAAGGGCGCGAGCCACGCGCCGATACTGCTTACGCGCACACCTTACAGCGCGTCCGAGCTGACCGGTCACGCGAACAGCTCGCATCTCGGCTCAATTCTTTGGGGATACGACAACGCCACTGAGGTAATCGTCGAAGGAGGATACATTCGCGCCGTCCAGGACATCCGCGGCAAGTACGGCTCCGAGGGCGACTACGTGATGAATCGCCCGCTGCACGGGCCTCAGAACTCCACGCCCGTCGATCACGCGACCGACACCTACGACACGATCGACTGGTTGGTAAAGAATATTCCCGAAACTAACGGCAAGGTGGGGATACTTGGGATCTCGTACGATGGATTTCTTCCGTTGATGGCGCTGGTAAATCCTCATCCGGCGTTGAAGGTAAGCGTGCCGATGAACCCGATGGTCGACGGATGGATGGGTGATGACTGGTTTCACAACGGGGCATTTCGCCAGGTGAATCTTAGTTATATCTACGATCAGCAAGGGACTCGGGCGAACGAAATCAAATGGTGGACGAGTCACTTCGATGACTATGACATGTTCATGCAAGCGGGATCGGCGGGCGAGCTTGGCCGGCGGCGCGGGCTCGAGCAGGTCGGCTTCTGGCGAAAGATTCTCGAGCATCCGAACTACGACGCGTTCTGGCAGGATCAGGCGATGGACAAAATTCTGGCGAAGGAACCGCTCAAGGTTCCGGTTATGCTCGTTCACAGCCTGTGGGATCAGGAAGATATCTACGGGGACATCGCAGTCTACAAGGCGATCAAGCCAAAGGACACCGCGGGCGACAAAGTGTTTATGGTGCTTGGCCCGTGGCATCACGGACAGGAAATCAAAGATGGCAGCGCGCTGGGCGCGATCAAATTCGACAGCGACACCGGACTCTATTTCCGGCGCAATATTCTCCGCCCGTTCCTGGATCATTATCTGAAAGACGACGCGCCAAAATCCGACATGCCGCCGGTGATCGCCTTTGAAACGGGAACGAACCAGTGGTTGCGATTGCCCGGTTGGCCCGCCGGCTGTCCGAGCGGCTGCATGGTTCGGCCGACTCCGGTTTACCTCAACGCGGGGCTCAAAGTAAGTTTCAACGCGCCGGCTTCGAGCGACTCAGCTTATGAAGAATACGTTTCGGATCCCGCTAAACCGGTTCCCTATCGCGCGCGTCCGATCGACAGTCCGTCGTGGTCGCGATGGCTTGTGGACGACCAGCGCGAGGCGTCGGGCCGCCCCGATGTTGTAGCATTTGTCTCCGATGTCATTACGTCGCCGGTTAAGATCAGCGGGCAGCCGATGGTGAATCTGATCGCGTCAACGAGCGGCACGGATTCCGATTGGGTGATCAAGGTGATTGACCTCTATCCTGATGAGGTCGCGGGTCAGCCGAATATGGGCGGGTATCAACTGATGATCTCGGCCGATGTTTTTCGGGGCCGCTTCCGCGAGAGTTTCGAGACGCCCAAGCCGATCGCTTCGAATCAACCGTTGCTGTACCGGTGGCAGTTGCCGACCGCAAATCATGTTTTCCTCAAGGGCCATCGAATAATGGTGCAGATTCAATCGAGTTGGTTTCCGCTGTACGATCGCAATCCGCAGACCTTCGTGCCTAACATTTTCTGGGCGAAACCGGGTGACTATAAGAAAGCGACGCAGCGAGTTTATCACTCGCCGGGCCAGGCAAGTTTTATCGAGCTGCCGCTGGTCACGACGCCTTAACCCTCGAGGCCTTCTCGCTAACACGGCTGGTTGGGTCGCTCGGTCGATTGGAGTGTGGTAGATTGAGTGCCAACTGTAGATTGAAGGTATCAAGCTATGAGCACGGACATTGACACCGAACTCGATGAAGCGACTTCGAAACCGCTTTCATTTGTCCCAAGGACGGCTCTGGGTAAGAAGCTATTAGCGATCCGAAATGAGATCGTCGCTAAGGGCGAACCCTTACTGGATCGGGAAGGAATCGAGAAAGAAGTGGCCGAACGCCGCGGTAGTTATGCCGACGACACTTTATGATCAGAACCTATCTTGACGCCGGCGTCCTGATTGCGGCCGCGCGCGGCAAGGAGCCGATTGCCGTTAGATCTCTCGAGATTCTCGATGATCCAAATCGCCAATTCGTCTCAAGTATCTTTCTGAGGCTGGAACTCCTACCCAAGCCAACCTATTTCAAGAATTCATCCGAAGTTGAGTTCTACGAGGCAGTCCTGGACTCGGTAGTCGAGTGGGCCGACGCAACCGATCTGATTGTGAACGAAGCTTACAAGGAGGCGTGTAGATTTGGTCTGGCCGCACTGGATGCCTTGCACCTTGCCGCCGCCGCGTCGGTCGGCGCTGATGAGTTAGTGACAACTGAAAGCGCTACCAAACCAATCCATCGAACACAGTCTGTAAGAGTGGTCTCGTTATAAAGCGCCTCCGGCTTCAGTGTTCCGACCAAAGACAAAAGCCCCCAACACTCGCGCAGTTCCGGCCCCCTCTAACCCAATTGAACGCTCTTTCAATTGGATGTATACTCACCCACCTCAATGTAGCAAAACATCCGAGATTCTTGGCCTCTGAACAGGAGCTAACATGAATACTTCGATCAGGTCATTGCTGGCGGCTTGCTATTTGTGCGCGGTGATTTGCGTTGTGAGCTCAACCCAAACACGCATAGTGTCGGCTGATTCAAATCAAACCGCGGCGCCGCCCGCAGGCGTCGCACAGTGCCCCGACGCGAAAGAGAATCCCCTTCCCCTTCCAAGCTCGATGACCCCAGATGATTTTCACGATAAGCTCCTCGCGTTTCTTCAAGGCACCGAATACGTCAAGCTCGGATGGTGCGTCGACAAAGGCGTGCGCGACACCGGGCCTTATGTCAACTCGGAATACCTCGGCACTCACCCGGCCGTGCGAGTCTACTATTCGCCCGCGATAATGAAGTGGCTGGTGAACGGCCGCATCGACAGCATTCCCGACGGCTCGATGATCGTAAAAGAAATGTACGCGCCCCCGCCCGCCGCCCGTTACGAAGGACAGCAACTCAAACCCGCTTCGTGGACGGTGATGATAAAGGATTCAAAAGCGTCGAAGGACGGATGGTTCTGGGGCGGTCTGTGGACCAGCAATCCCGCGATGCCCAAACCGAGCGACAGCTATAAGCCGCCTTTCAATGTGTTGAACGAAGGCTTCGGTCTCCCGTGTCTGCACTGTCACGCGTCTTCGGAAAAAGAGATCACCTTCGCTTCGACAAAAAACATCAAAGGCTTTCCCGGAAACCCGCTGAGCTTTTTCATCGACGACACCTGGCGAAACCCGCCGCCTCCCGAATCAAAGGTGACCGCCGACCTGGCCCCCGGCCACCGAATGCTCAAGCTGAGACGCAGCGCGCACGTCGACCTGGCCACTCACGCCGAATTCCTGAAGTTCTTCAAAGACGTGCCCATCCCCGGCGGCGTTCAGACGATGCCCGCCGAAACCTACGATCACGTCGTCGCCGGCCCAGCGGGCGCCGAAGAGTTCATCACCTCCGATTCGTGCATGTCCTGTCACAGCGGCAACGCGTGGTACGGCTCCAAGTACACGATGATTCTGGAAGGCACTTCCACGAATCCGGTCAACGTATCGCCTTATGGTGAATGGCGATGGTCTCCGATGGGATTGGCAGGCCGCGATCCGATTTTCTTCGCCCAGCTCGACAGCGAGCTTGCTTACTTGAAAGACCGGCCCGCGGATCAACAGGCGGTCATCAATACCTGCTTTCGATGTCACGGGGTGATGGGCAAACGCCAGCTCGACGCCGATCACGGATACGATCCCGCTTCGCCGAATAACAAGAATCCCGAGCCAAACTTTAAACTCGATTTCGTCTACAACACCGACCTCACAAGCAAAGACTTCAAGTACGGCGCGCTTGCGCGCGACGGCGTGAGCTGCGCCGCGTGTCATCACATAGTCCGCGACAAGAACTTTGGTCCCGACGCGTTGCAGTCATTTCTCGAGCACAACATCACCGGGGATTTCACGATCAGCAAACCGGGAGAGATTCACGGGCCCTTCGAAGACAAGGACATCTCTCCGCATCCGATGAAAGAGTCGCTCGGCATCGAACCCAAGTTCAACGACTATGTCAAAGACTCGCGGTTGTGCGGCAATTGTCACACGATCAATTTGCCGGTTATGGATCAGAAACCGTTTGGGCATTCGCTCGAACAGGTGACGTATCTCGAATGGTTGAACAGCGAGTTCCAAACCGACTTCAAACCCGGCCCGAACGCAAAGTCCTGCCAGGATTGTCATATGTCGACGAGCTACGCCAGCGCCGCAAACAAAGTCGATGTGAAGGTGATTCAAACCGCGTTCGCCGATGTGCAGGACGACACTTATCCGGCGGCCGAGAACACCGCGCCTTTCGATCAGATTCGCGCGCGCTTTCGAGACAAGGGATTCGTGCGTCATCAACTGCAAGGCCTGAATGTGTTTCTGCTCGAGATGTTCAATCAGTTCATGACGCCCGACGGGACCACGCCCACGCCAAACTTTTCGAATGACATCCTCGGCGTTCGCAAGAGCGATTACATGAGCACGCTCAACAACGATCTGCCAAACGCGATTTCAAATTTCGTTCAGGCGGCTCAAAACGAAACTGCGACGGTCGCTGTTTCCGAGCCATCGATTGATTCACAAAGACTCTCAGCGCAAGTGACGGTGACCAACAAGACCGGACACCGCTTCCCGAGCGGCGTAGGATTTCGGCGCGCGTTCGTCGAGTTCGACGTGATGGATTCGAGCGTTATCGATCCGCAAACCAAACAGCCGAAAATCGTTTGGTCATCGGGCGCAACCAACGAAGCCGGATTCATCGTCGATGCAGAAGGCAAGATTCTGGAGACCGAGTACGTCGGGACTAACAGCAATAAGAAGGGCCCGGCCCAGCCGCACTTCTGGGGCAAGGAACATCCGATCCGGTCTTCGAAGGAGGTCCAGATCTACGAAGAGCTGGTGAAAGATTCAGATGGCAATTACACGACTAGCTTTATCCGTCGAGACGACGAGGTGAAAGACAACCGTTTGCTGCCAAGAGGCTGGACAGCGAAGGGCCCGAGCCCGCAACTCAACGGCGAATTCCTGCATTCGACCTTCCCCAAAGGCGAAGCCGCCAAGGACCCGACTTATTTGAACGGCAGCGGCACGAGCGTAGTGCGCTACGAGATCGCGCTCTCGCAATTGCCCAAGGGAATCGATCCATCAAAGCTGGTTGTGAAGGCTACGTTGTATTATCAGTCGATCCCGCCTTATTACCTGACGCAGCGTTTCGAAGGAGCGCCTAACGCTCAAGGGACTCAGAGGTTGTTTTACTTAACGTCTCGGCTGAATACGAAAGGGACCCCGATCGAGAATTGGAGATTGCTTGTCGCATCGAGCCCTGCGGTGCCGCCAAAGAGTGCGCGCTGACTTGATGCAGGAAGCGGCGCCGCTCATAATGAGCACGTCATTCATCTGAGAAGAAATATGCAGAACACAGACAACCTGACCGAAAAGCTCAAGCGACTGCCAGACGAGCATCAGAACGAAGTGGCGGACTTCGTTGATTTCTTGTTGTCGCGAATCCCCGACGCCCGATGCCGCGCGAGTGTTGCGTGAGACGGCAGGTATTTGGAAAGGCGAAGCGGACGGCATCGCCTATGAGAACGCCTTGCGCGAGCAATGGAAGCAGCGACGTTGATGGATGGAAAGACTCAACCTCAAACCTACCCATAAGTCAGTTCAGAATTATTACGAAGCCCTTCGTCAGTTCCGCACAATCGACGTGTCTCACGAAGGCGCGGTTCGCTCGGCATTTCAGAATCTGTTGGAACATTGCGGCCGTCAGTTTGGTTGGAAGCTTGTTCCCGAATGGCCAATCAAGCGTGATCGAGCGCACTCGCTGCGCGTCGACGGCGCGCTTGTGGACGAGTATCGCCTCACACACGGATTCTGGGAAGCCAAAGACACTCACGACGATCTTGCCAAAGAAGTAAACTCGCTCGCTACCCTTCCGATTCTAGCCGACATTGATATGTGAGCACCGGCACGCCTGGGTCAACCGCTTTGCGCATCAGCGAACGCGCGGCATAGAATGGGCGCGGATGAAGCCGGAGCATTCAAGCGCGCTTACACCTGCGAGGTGCGGCTCAGTAAAAGACCAAATGAGGACGGTATGACTAGACGAGTTCTGTTGTATCCCGGTGAAGATGGCTATGTAGTCGCTGAGGTTCCAAGCCTCCCCGGTTGCGTCAGCCAGGGCAAAACACGCGATGAAGCTCTCGCTAACGTGCGCGAAGCGATTTCCTTGCACGAAGAAGTCTTGCGCGAGCGTGGCGAGCCAATACCTGAAGATAGCCTGGTGATGTGAAGTTGCTGCATGAGTAAGCTGCCGGTCGTTTCCGTTGCCGAGTGTCCGAATGCGACTCTTTCCAATAGTGGCGCCGTGACACGACGCAAAAAACTAAACAATCAACTATCAATCGTGGTACTCTGAGGCGCGAAAGGTTTAACTGCCATGCACGAGGTAAACATTCAAGAAGCGAAGGACCACTTGACCGACTTGATTGATGCCGCCGTCAAGGGCGAGGAGATCGTCATAACCAAAGACGATCAACACCACGTCAGACTCGTGCCGATTCAGAAAATCAAACCTAGCCCGAAATTCGGCAGCGGGAAAGGGCTGATCACGATGTCTGATGATTTTGATGAGCCACTCGAGGACTTTGAAGAATACACGCAATGAGACTCCTGCTCGATACCCACACCTTCCTGTGGTTCTTCATCGGCAGCACCTCGCTCAGCGCGAAGGCGAGAGCAGCAATCGAAGACGTATCCAACGAGAAGTTCTTTAGCATCGCCAGTCTCTGGGAAATCGCCATCAAGACTAGTATCGGAAAGCTAACACTATCAAAGCCTTTTGAAGACGTATTCCCGGATCAACTAACCAACAACGGAATAGACTTATTGAATATCACAACGGCTCACGTGGCCGCGCTGACGAAAATGCCCTTTCATCATCGTGACCCTTTCGACCGGCTGTTGATAGCTCAAGCTATGACTGAGCAGATGCATATCGTGAGCGTCGATGCAGCATTCGACGCCTATGCTGTGACCCGGCTGTGGTAGATGAACCGCAAGACAACAAGCAAAAGACCGAAACAACGAAAGTGATGTGATGTCGATATTCAGGGCGCACTCAGTCCTCACAATCATCCTGCTCATAACTTCAATCCCAGGAGCAGCGCAGCAGAATCGTGATCCCGCGAAGACTCCGGTCGTCTATAGCATTCCCGGAATGACTCGGGCCGTTGTGCGGGCGAATGTCGTATTTGATAACTCTCAGACAACGCCGCTTGCGCTCGATGCGTACCTGCCTCCGGGTCTCGGCAAAGGCGAGCGAAGACCCGCAATCGTTTTCATCAGCGGAGCCGAGCGAGTCCGGCAATGGCTCTGGTTTGTAACCTGGGGACAGCTTGCGGCGGCACACGGCATGATCGGCATCGTCCCGGATAAACGATATCAACGAGGCCTGGACGGCTTGCGAACCGGAACTGCCGACACCGAGAAACTGTTGGCGTTCCTGCGCACCCAGGGCGACGCACTCGGAGTTGATCCGTCGAGAATATGCCTGTGGACTTTTTCAGCGGGCGGCCGCCTGACTTCAGTAGGGCTTCAGTCCGAGAAACCTGTCGGGACGAATGCGGCGAGCGAGAAGAGGCAGGCAGGGATGCCTGCGCTCCCTGTGCGCTGCCTTGTGAGTTTCTACGGCGTGCTTGACATGTCCGGCGAAGTCTCAAGCATAACGAATGAAGCCGAGCGCGAGGGTTTCTTGAAACGTTACTCTCCCGTTCAGGCGCTCGAGTCTCTGATCGCCGCGGGCGCCAAGCCGCCGCCGGTGTTTCTCGCTCGCGCGGGCAAAGACGTCGCGTTCATCAACAACGGCATCGATCGATTCGTCGCGACCGGCTTGCGATTGAACGTCCCAATCACGTTGATGAATTACGCCGGCGGAGATCACGCATTTGATGGCTTCAACGACACGCCGGAGTCTCGCGCGATCATCAAGGCAGCGCTCGGATGGGTGCAAGAGCAGACTGCCGGGCGGTGACTCGCGAACCTAGCACGTCTGACTCCAAGAGCCGAAGGGTCACCGACGGCAACCGGAATGAATACCCCACACGGCAGTGTGGGGATCGTTCAAGCCCGGCCTACAACGAGACGCGCCCCCCGCGCCGCATTGTTTTTCTTTCTTTCTCTCGTCGCTCGGCGACGAGAGAAAGAAAGAAAAACGGAGAGTCGGGTTTGCGAGCCCTGTAGGCTGGGTTTGAACTATCCACCCACTGCGGTGGGTGGGATTCGGTCAAGAAGCTGAAGGCCGTCGCTTGCTTCGCAGGCGATTGCATCTACTCGGCGCGCGCGGCCTTGAAGTCAATCATCCACACTGTACAATCCAAGCCATGAACAAACAGGTGGTTCTCGATCCCACAATCGAAGCGTTGCTCGATCGACTATACAGTCAGCACGCCCTTCAAACCGAAGAGATGATGGCTTACTTTTCGGCTCGTGCCGCGGCGGGCGACATCGATTGGAACGCGTTCGATGACCGAGCCAACAAGTTTCTGAGTGACAAACTCGTCGCGCTCGATCGTGCAAAGGCTGAGTTCTGTTATCAAGTCTGCCGCGCCTTGGGCGCCGCACGAGTCGTCGAAGCGGGTACCTCGTTCGGTGTTTCGACTCTCTTTCTCGCCAGCGCAGTGAGGGACAATGTGCGAGCCAGCGACGCCCAAGGCATCGTAATCGCCACCGAATTCGAACCACAGAAAGCAAAAGCCGCGCGGGCAACCTTCGCCGAAGCGGGCCTCTCAGATTTCATCGACCTGAGGGAAGGTGATTTGCGCGAGACTCTCGCGGATGTCGCGGGACCAATCGATTTCATGCTGATCGATATCTGGACTCCGATGGCTCGTCCGGCGCTTGAGTTGGTCGCTCCGCGATTACGCGAAGGCGCGGTGGTCATCTGCGATAACACCGGTCAATTTCGAGACGCATACTCCGGCTATTTCGAGTTCATCAATGATCCAGCAAACGGATTGCGCACGATGACGTTGCCGTTTGAGGGTGGTCTGGAATTCACGGTTCGCTGTTCTTCCTCGCGCCCATAGACGCGTCGCTTGGCTGCCGGGCTCATCAGTTCCGGACAAAGCGTATGCCTGAAGCGACGCGGGCCGGCCGAGTCAACTCAAAGGAACCACGGCATGGATAAGTCAACTTGATCACCAGGTTGAAGCGGCGTAGTATGGCCTCGGTTTTCGCTCTTCTCTTCCAATTCGTACGCGAAGACTCAAGGTCAACAACGCGATCTGCGATTGATGCGAGCATCAACGTAATCCTATTGTGAAACATCGTTGTAGAATCGGTTGTTGAGGAGGATTCATGAGACACGTGACCTTGCTGTTGCTGTGCGCGGCCAGCGTTCTCTCATCAGGCCTGGCGCAGTCCTCACTGCCCGACAAAGACGCATACTTGTCCTGGACTGACGAACAAGCATTAAAAATCGGCAAGGCGATGAGAGCGAACGGCAAGGTGGGAAGCTCCTGGGATTTTCGCGTCACGCACACGGAACGCGCAGTGAACTACAAACTGAGAGCCACGTGGTTAACACCCGAAGTCATCAGAGCGGCTGCTCGTTTGGAGCAGCTTCGAAACAGGTTGACCGACGAACAGACGCGAGCGTTGGTGGCCGAGGCCGAGGCGGCCGGCGACACGGTCATCATGGTAGAGATCGACCCGCGCGAAGGCTCAGGCGTTATCCCGCTTGATTGGCGCGTCTTCTTGCAGCCCAAGGGGCAAAAGCCAGGATCACCTGGTTCGATATCCGGAATAAAGTCGCCGCACTTGCTGAGCGTCAAAGCGCTCGCCGGCGTGACGCGCCGCGATTATGACTATGATGTTTTCTGGGTCGTCTTCCCGCTATTCGAGAACAACGCCAGCGTCCTGGCGCCCGGTACTTCGGAGATCGAGCTCCTCGTCGGCATCTACAACAGTGAAGGGCGGGTTAGCTGGCAGATTCCTGAATTTATCAAACAGAAAATCAAAGCGCCTTCACAAAAGCGTCCTTAGCCGGAGGGAACATGAAGAAAAGATTGATCGCTTGCATTCTGGCGTTACTCGCAGTCTGCGCAGTTTGCTCCGCGCAAGAGCCTAAGACCGACGACCAGCGTTACAAACTGCTCGCCACTTCCAAGACTTCCACAATGGAGAAGGAAGTGAATGAAGCCGCCGCTCAAGGGTATCGCATACTTGTCGGCTCCCCCACGAGCGGCAAAGAGATGGCCGTGTTCATGGAGCGCGTCGCATCAGCCAGCGAGCCATACAAGTACAAGTTGCTGGCGACCACTCGGACCGGCACGATGCAAAAAGAACTCAACGAAGCGGCCGAGGGTGGATATCGCCTGTTGGCCCGCACGATGATCGCCAAACAACCCGTGCTTGTCGGCTCCGTGGAGATAGTGTTGCTGATGGAACGCCCGCCAACCGAGCAAAAGCAGTATGAGTACAAGCTCCTGGCGACAAACCTCACCTCGACGCTTCAGAAGGAAGTGGCGGAAGCTCAGGCCGCTGGTTTCGTAATTGTCGGGATGGTGAGCCGCGGCGAGCACATGGTGATCCTTGAGCGCGAAAAGATGAAGTAACCCTTCTCCGCAAAAATACCGCCGGGCGCGCAGCGGGTGGTATTTGCTCAAGCTGCCGACCACTTGAATTCTGTTATCAGGGTTCCGGGCCCTTGCCGCGGGGCGAGTCGTCAACATTGTAGTCCGGCGAATTGCAGGAGATAGGCGATGACGAACCGAATGCGCATCATCAAAGCGATCTTCTACTTGCTGGCGCTCTTCGGCGTCAACATCCTTGTGAGTCTCGCCGTTACGCTGGCTTTCATACTATTCCTTTTCCGCGGCGATCCGATTCTTGCGGCCGTGCCGGCGCTTCTTGCGCTGCCCGGAATCCTACTTCAGCCGTGGTTCCTGGTGTTCTTCTTTGTACCGATTGGAAACTTCATCGCCCCTCTGCTTACGACTGTCATCACTGTCTTCGTGTACGGTTGGCTCAATAGCCAGGGAAACCTGGAGCGTCCGAAGGCATTCCTCCTCAGGTTCAAGAGGCGAAGGGTGCTCGCCGTTGCCGGCGCGTTGGTCTTGCTGGCAGTCACCGTTTTGATCGGCCGATACATGGATTTCCCGGCTTTGAATCACGGGGTGCCACCGTCTGTTACGAGCTTGCGGCTGAACGTTTCGGATAGCCGATACTACTGTCTCGGCCAGTTCATCGATTCTGCCTGGGTCTGGCAAGCGCGCGTAACGGAGTCGGAGCTAGCTCGACTTGAAGGAAGGTTTGAGCTTCATCCTATTAATGGCAGTGAGATCCCCGAGGAGTTTCGCAGTATGCCTCCCTATTGGTGGCGTCCGTCGATTACGGAGCGGACTAGAGTTCTATCCACTCCGAGTTTCCCAATGCATGAGAGAGGGCCCGACGGGTGGCATGCTCTGGCTACTTGGGATCCGGAGGATCAAGTGCTTCACGTCTGGATCAAGGACAATTTCTAACTTGCAGGCAAGGATGCCTTCGCTACCGATCATCGAGCGCGAGGGGCAAGCACGTAGGCCGCAACGGGACTCTCGTGGCCTTCCTTATCAACCGACTTCACGCCGAAGACCAGTTGATCGATCGATGTGTTCTTCAACGTGAACTCTTTCACGTTGCCGACCCAGATCTCGCGTTCCCAATCCGGCGCCATAGTCGAACGAATGACCACCACAAACCCCGCAAGGTCGGGCTCGGGATTGGGTTGATCCCATCGCAACACCGCGTCGTATCCCCCGCCTCGACTGAGGCCCGGCCCAATGGCTTGAGGGCGAGGTGTTGGAGGTTCTTCGATTTCACTCGATGCCGGCTGTGTTGCGGCAGGCTGCGTTGCCGGAGCGGCGGTTGCTGTAGCCGCCGCCGGAGGCCGAGTCACGATCGGCGCGCGAGGCGCCAGCGCCATCGCAGCTGCGACCGCCGCGTTCATCTTTACTACTTTTGCCGTGTACGAAGGCGACGTGTTCGCGAACGTATCGGTAGGCGTGTGTTGATTGGCGAAGTTCTCATTCGGCGTCGTCACTCGAACGCCCGCATAGCCTTCCTGATTGAAAGCCGTGTGGTCTCCGCCTCGACCGAAGCGATCGTAGCGAAAAATCAAATCGACGCTCAGCTCGGGAAAGTAGCGCTCGCCGATTCGTCTTGCGAAGCGCGCGATCTGTCTCGAAGCGGAATCGTTTGGCTCTTCTGAAAACACGAGCACCCGCCGATTGTCGATCACTCCGTTGCCAGAGAGTTCACTGCCGATGATGTCGTTGTTCAAGACGGCCTGGATCGTTTGCGATTTCTCTTTCAGGCGTTTTGCCATCGCGCGCGCGCCGACAAGTCCCTGCTCTTCGCCGGCGAATGCCACGAACACGAGCGTCGCGTCGAATTCGTACTGGCTCATCACGCGAGCGCATTCCATCACGCAAGCCGTCCCGCTTCCATCATCGGTCACGCCGGGCGCGGGAAGCTCGGCGGCCTTCGCGGGATCACGGCGAAGTTCAGGCGGGACTCGCAGATTCAACGAATCGTAATGTCCGGTGATCATGATCCAGCGATCCGGTTGCATCTTGCCCGGAAGGATCGCGACTACGTTGCGCAGCTCGACGTCCTTGTAGATGCGCGCGGCTTTGGGAATGGTATGTGTGTCGAAGCTTACTTCGAGACGCGGGCTGTAGCTTTTGAATTGATCGAAGATCCATTGCCGCGCGGCGCCGATCCCGCGATTTGGCTGGGTGGGATCCGAAAGAGTGTTGCGAGTTTCGAAGCTCTCGAGCTTTTTCAGGATCTCGGTGATCTTTTCAACGGAAATCTCCGAGACGATCTTTTGAATCTTCGGGTCGAGCCGCGCGGCAGGCATCGTCGCATCGTTTTGCCAACCCCAACTCTGACCGCCAAGCGCCAGCACCAACAGCAGAGACACGTATCCAAAAACCAGCCGCCTCGATCTCATCCGATCCTCCAAAGAAGTGTCCGACAAACTCCAGGTTGTCGTAGGGCGTCATCTCACGGTTGTCATACATAAGAAGCAGGCGTTCAGAGTAGCGACTTTAGTCGGATCTTAGCAATCGAGGAGCACTACCCGACTAAAGTCGGTACACTGAACACCCGTTGTTGCACTCGCAGCCACATCATTAATTTTCAGGTTCCGGCTGCTGCTTCTTACTCGCGGTCAATCCTTCCCTGGTGACTTCGCGAAGCGCGGTCGCGAAAATCTTCATCTCATCCATCGTCCCCATACTCACGCGGCAATAGTCGTTGTACGGCGGGAACGTTCTGCCGACCAGAATGCCGTGTTTCTTTTCCATGGTTTCGCGAAACGCCTGCGCCTGCGCATCCTTGCCGAGTTTGAAGAACACGAAGTTTGCCTGAGAAGGAATGTACTTGTATCCAAGCTCGTCGAGAACTTTGTACATATAGGTTCGCGCTTCGGCGTTCTTCTTTCGGCTGAAACTTTGAAACTCGGGATCCTGATAGCTTGCCATCGCGGCCTGCATCCCGAGAATGTTTATGAACCCGCGGAACTGGCGCAGCCGCGCGACGATGTCCGGGCGAGCGAATCCGTAACCGACTCGCAATCCAGCCATCGCGTGAATCTTCGAGAACGTGCGCGAGATGATCACGTTGTATCCGTCGCGCGCCAGATCCATCATCGACGAATACCGCGGATCGTCCACGTACTCGTGATAAGCCTCATCCACCAGGACTACTGAACGCCGCGATACTTCTTTGCAGAAGGCGCGCAATCGATCGGCGGGAACGATCGTCCCGGTTGGATTGTTTGGATTACACACAAACACGAGCCGAACGGCTTGCGTGGTTCGGCGATCCATCGCATCCAGATCGTGTTCGAAGTTCTTGTTGAGCGCGACTCGATGCACGAACGCGCCGATCGTATGAGCCGCGCTTTCGAGGCCTTCGTAGGTCGGATGCGCGGTCAGGATTTCACCTCCCTGTGGACCGTAAGCCATCGCTGCCATGCGAAGGACCTCACCTGAACCGGCACCCAGAATAACCTGATCAGGCGTGAGGCCTTCCTTCTTGGCGATCAGCTCTTCGAGCTTCTTGTTTTGTCCGCCGGGATAGCGGCAACCCTCGTCGAAAGCCTCGGTCATCGCGCGGCGCGCCTTTTCGGAAGGGCCGTAGGGATTCTCGTTACTGTTCAGCCGTGCCCGCACCTTCACTTTCTCCTCATCAAGTGGAAGCACACCCGGCGCGATCCATTCAGCGCGAGTGACGCCGCGGCCCATTGTGAGTCCCGCCGCAACAGCCCCGGTGTTCAGCAGCATCTGGCGTCGTGTAATTGATATCGGCATACGGACCTCCTGATGTGAATTCGAATGGCGGACGTGCCTACCGATTGGTCTCGAAGGACCGCTCGGCTCCTGACCATCTATAGTTACAGTGGAAGGAAGTGCAGGCTATCAAACCTGCTCGAAGAATACAATGGCTATGGGGCCGTCCCGACGCGGTCGAGGCCCATCCCTCGGCCCGGTGATAGGATTCGAGCTGCGAATATGAGAAGTTGGTCGATCAAAACCGTCAGCAAGCCAGTTTCCGTTGAGTCTCGATGAGCGAAGTTTCAATTGGAGGAATCATCAATGAAAAACATAACGCGATCGAGCAATCTGAGGTGGGTTCAGCCTTCCGCCTTCAGGATGAATTGCGGAGCTTAAGGAATTGCCGCCCATCATGTTGCTCGGCTGATATCTGGTGGTGATGATGCACAACGATGCGGCCGCGTCTGCGGCGATCATCGGCTGAAATCACACTACAGGCAGCGACAACGATTCGTCTCCAGGTAATCCATTATTGACCCGCGATGGGCTCGTGCTACAATACGTCCGTCAAGTTCAACGTGCCCTCGAGCGGGAAGAAGGTCATGAAGATTTGTCCTGTTTGTAACGACTCCTTTGGCGATGAGTTAAATTTTTGCGATGTAGACGGCGCGCGGCTCACACGTGAGGGCGTCGCCGAGCAGCGCAACAAATGGTGGTCGCTTCTGGGCGCGGGCCTCCTAATTGGGGGGCTGGTAATTACCGGGCTCTCCATCATCATGATCCCAAGAGTTCGAGTTGCGACGCCAATCGTCAACTCAGCGCCGTCACCTGCGCCTGCGACTCCGCGAGTCCAGCCAACCGAAACAGCTCCAAGCGTTGCTGCAGCGAATCCCGAGCCGGAGCCGCCCGCGGCCGACACCCCGCCGCCCGAATTGAAGAAGCGAGACAGATCGCTTACGAACTCGAATACCACGATTGGACCGCCCAATCCCAAGGCTGCGGCGCTCGATTCCGAAGGCGTGGACAAGAACCCTGCGGCGGGCGACGTCAGGAAGAATGAGCCTTCGACACCGAAGCCTGCCGAAGCTCTCCCGCCGTCAAAACCTCCTCGTGATTTGCGCGCACCGGATGCTCCGTCCAAACCACCCGAAGTCAGAGGAGATCACCAACCTCAGCCGGCTGGTGGAAAGAGCAACGACAAGAATTCGAGCGACAAGAAAAAGAACGACGAGAAGGACAAAAAGAAGGGCGGCTTCCTGAAGGTCTTCAAAAAGATTTTTGGCAAGGATTGATTCGACGCGTTTTAACTATCCGGCGCCAGCCACGCGACACTCCGATTTCTGACTCCGCTTGATCCCGAGCACGCCCGACTATAGAGTTCGTGTCATGCCATTGCTGCCATCGACACTGGGAGAATTGAAGTCGAGCGAATTCAACGAAGCGCGCACGCGCACTCGCTCAATCAAGGATGAGCTGCGCGAGAACCTCATTCGCAAACTCGAGCGGCGCGAGCAGATCTTCGCGGGCATCGTCGGCTACGACGACACCGTGGTTCCGCAGATCGTCAATGCGTTGTTATCGCGGCACAACTTCATCCTGCTTGGACTGAGAGGTCAGGCCAAGAGCCGGATACTGCGCGAGTTGGTATCACTGCTGGACGAGCATCTTCCCGCGATCGAGGGATGCGAGATAAATGACAATCCTTACGCGCCGATTTGCAAGGCGTGCCGACTGCTCATCGAAGAACGAGGCGGCCGCACGCCGGTGACTTTTGTGACGCGCGACCGGCGCTACGTCGAAAAGCTTGCGACTCCCGATGTGACGATCGCTGATTTGATCGGCGATCTGGATCCAATCAAAGCGGCTCGGGGCGGACACCTGCTGTCGGACGAGCTGACGATCCATTACGGACTTCTGCCGCGCGCGAACCGGGGGATCTTCGCGATCAACGAGCTGCCTGATCTCGCAAGCAAGGTTCAGGTGGGCTTGTTCAACATCATGCAAGAGGGTGACGTTCAGATAAAAGGCTACCCGATTCGAATGCCTCTCGATGTGATGCTTGTTTTTTCCGCGAACCCCGAAGACTACACCGCGCGCGGGAAAATCATCACGCCACTCAAGGATCGCATCGGCTCCGAGATCAATACTCACTATCCGGCAAGCGTCGACGAAGGCGTCGCGATCACGACGCAGGAAGCGTGGATGACTCGCGATGGCCAGGCGCTCAGCGTGCCCGAATTCATTACGCGCGCGGTCGAACAAATCGCCTTCGAAGCTCGCGCCGATCAGCGCGTGGACAAACGATCGGGCGTCAGTCAGCGGCTCCCGATTTCGGCGATCGAGAATGTGATTTCGAACGCCGAGCGGCGAAGGCTTCGCACCGGTGAGACAAAGGCTGTGCCTCGGATCAGCGACATCTACGCCGCGCTTCCCTCGATCACCGGCAAGCTCGAGCTTGAATACGAAGGCGAGCAGCGGGGCGCCCAGAACGTCGCCCGCGATCTGGTTCGAGGTGCGGTTGGCAAAGTTTTTGAGGAGTACTTCGAGCACATCGATTGTTCCGAGATCATCACGTGGTTCAACGACGGCGGAGCGCTTAGGGTCGGCGACACGGACAGCGCCGAATTGTGCTTGAAGAGTTTTCGACGCGTGAACGGCCTGATTGACGCGGTGAAGGACTCGGCGCTCGCAAGCGAATCGGATCCGTTGACGGTGGTGGCGGTTTGCGAATTGGTGCTCGAAGGATTGTACGCGCACAAAAAGATCAGCCGCAGCGAAGAGCGCGGCTATACGGCGGCAAAACAGGAATCACGCGGATATGGATTCGACGGCTTCAGCCGCTCACGACAGGTAAATTGAATATTGGTCACTGGTCCTTTGTCATTGGTCCCTGGTAAGGCGTCCCACTATCAGCGACAAACAAATGACCGATGACTAATGACAAATGACCAATGACAATTTGAAAGGAGTCGCACGATGCCGATAGCGTGGCACGGACCGTTTGAGCAGTTGAAACCTGCAACGCGAGACATGGCAATGGCCATTCAATCGCTGATGGAGGAGCTCGAGGCCGTGGACTGGTATGGCCAGCGGATGGATCTGGCGGGCGACGATGAGCTGCGCGGGATACTCGAACACAATAGGGATGAAGAAAAGGAACATGCTTCCATGCTGCTGGAATGGATTCGACGCCGCGACCCGAAGTTCGACGCTCCGCTCAAAACATATATGTTCACATCAAGCGACATCATTGGAATCGAACATTCGCAATCCACGGAAAACCAACCGGCATCCGAACCCGCCCCTCACATGCCCGTGACGGTTGCCGCGGGCGATGCTCCTGTTCAATCACCGGCAGTATTCACCGTGGGCAGTTTGCGGCCAAAGAAGGAGTGAGGACTTAGGATTTAGGATTTAGGAATCCCAAATCCTAAATCCCAAATCCTAATCCCAAATCCTAATCCCAAATGCCTTTCACCAAATACTCAAAATGGGATGGCATAGACTGGCAATCGCTCAGCCTTGAAGACCTGCTCGACCGGCTCGCCGACTTCCTGCTTCAAAGCGGTTTCGAGAACTCATACTCGCGCTATTGGGACGATCGGGATCAATCGCTCGACGCGCTTCGTGAAGCCATCATGAGGGCATTGACGGAAGAAGACTTGCTCTCAGACGAAGAGCTCGATCAAGTCACCGATGAACAGGGCGCGCTCAAAGTGGAAGCGATGGCCGAGCTGCTCGACCGTTTGATCGAGCGGCTGATTGAGGAGGGCTATATCACGGTGCGCGAGCAGCCGGGCGTTGCACAACCGAAAACCGGGCCGGCAGGGAGGGCGGGTCAGACGGGCAAGCCAGTCGAGCGCAGCATCAAGTTCGAACTGACCGACAAGAGTCTGGACTTTTTGGGATTCAAGACGCTTCGCGATTTGATCGGTTCGCTCGGCAAGTCGTCGCTCGGGCGTCACGACACCAATCATCTTTCGACTGGCGTCGAAGCGAGCGAGGCGCCCCGGCGTTACGAATTCGGGGACACCATGAATCTCGACGTGAACGCAACTCTGCGTTCGGCGATTCAACGCGAAGGATTGGGCGTCCCGATCAATCTCGAATACGCGGACCTGATGGTTCATCAAACCGAGTATCAAAGCTCCTGCGCGACGGTTCTGATGCTCGACTGCTCGCACTCGATGATTCTCTATGGTGAAGACCGATTTACTCCGGCCAAAAGAGTCGCGCTTGCGCTGACTCATTTGATAAGAACCCAGTATCCCGGCGACAGTCTCCACGTAGTGCTGTTTCACGATTCGGCCGAACAGATTCCGTTGTCAGAGCTTGCTCGCGCGCAAGTCGGGCCTTATCACACAAACACGCGGGCGGGATTGAAGCTGGCACGACGCATCCTGATGTCTCAGCGCAAGGATATGCGCCAGATCATCATGATCACCGACGGCAAGCCGTCGGCGATGACGATGGAAAACGGGCGAATCTACAAGAACCCCATGGGCCTGGATCCGCTGATATTGCGCGAGACCTTTCGCGAAGTTGCCGCCTGCCGCCGCGCCGGAATCATGATCAACACGTTCATGCTGGCGGATGATTATTACCTGGTGGATTTCGTCAAGAAGATAACCGAGATATGTCAGGGCAAGGCTTACTTCACGACGACGATGACGTTGGGTCAATACATTTTGATGGATTATATGAAGCGGCGAACGAGGAGAGTTCACTGAGCTCTCAGGCAGCCGGATGCGTTCGCGAAAGCTCATCAATCTCCGTAGCATCGACGCCGATTCCATCGCGCTCTTCCTGGAATTCGGCGGCCGTCGCGGCGGCGCCCAAGTGCTTCTCAACACACTGAATCAAATCCGCGGGTGATACCGGTTTGATCAGAAGATCATCGGCTTGATACTTGTTCTTCACTTCCCATCTATAAGTCATCTTTGTGTATATTGCGGTAGAGATGATGACCTTTGGCGCGGGGTCGAGCGCTTTGATCGCCTGACAGACCAAAAATCCATGGAGCTTGGGCAGTAGACCGTCGGTGATGACAAGATCGGGATGCTCGGAGGCGGCTTTTTCTACCGCGGCCGCGCCGTCATCAACGACGATTACTTCGTAACCTTCGTTCTCAAGAACCCATTTGAAGAGCGCTCTGGTAATCGGTTCGTCTTCGGCCACGAGTATCTTCGCAGGTGTGTTCATAAGGCTCTCCTCGGGTTTCAATCGAGTTTCGAGTGGCAACTGATATGCCGCTGCGGGGTCTGATTGACTGAGGCGTCGCAACTCGAAGTTGGGCGTTTTAGCGCCAATCTTCGGCAGGACGTCGTTTTCAGGACGGAGTTCTACCTCGACTCAGTTCTTAGTTAGTGGGGAAGAACAGCACAGTCGGCTTATGTTCACAGGTCGAACGGTCGGCCAGCTTGCCGAAACGAAAATGCGTGCTCAGCTATAACGCAGCCAGCGGCCGAGTTCGGCGATGCTTGGGCGCTTGCCGTACATCAGGATGCCCACGCGATAGATTCTCGCCGCGACCCACACACAACCAAGGATACTCGCGACCATTATCAACATCGACAGCAGTATCTGCCATAACGGCGGATTCACCACGGCTATCCGCATCATCATCAACGTCGGCGCGAAAAACGGTATCATCGACAGCGCGATAGAGGCATTGCTGGTCGGGTTGGCCATGATCATATTGAAAATCATCATTGGGACGACCAGCAGTATCGTCACCGGGATTTGCGCCTGCTGAGCTTCTTCTTCGCTCGATACCGTCGAGCCCACCAGCGCATATAGCGTCGAGAACAGAAAATACCCGAGCACAAAGTACACGACAAAATAGATCAACAGGCTAATCGGCAAATTGGGCATCGTCAGCCCGCGCGATGCGAACACAGATACGCCGAATGTCGTCAGCAGCAACGCCGACAGCGCCCATACCCCGACCTGAGTGAGAGCAACCATACCGATACCGATCACCTTTCCCAACATCATCTGGGTTGGCCTCACCGAGGAAACCAGCACTTCAACGATCCGCGATTGCTTCTCTTCGATCACTCCTCGCATGACCGCCAGCCCGTATATGAGCACCGTCATGTAAATGAAGAACAGCATTATGAAGGCGACGACGAAGTCCGCGCGTCCGCCCTCCTCTACTCCGCTCGAGGTGATCTTGTTCCTCTTCATCTCGATCCGTTTTGTATAAGCGGCGATTTGCGCGGTGTTGAGCCCCGCGCGCTTGAGCCTCAGGGTCGACACCGCATCGTTGATGGCGCGTTCAAGAGAGCCGATCGAAAAATCACTGGTGTTCTTTGCGAAATACTCAACCTCGAGCGGCTCGGCGCTGCCCGGCCGCAACACAAGGTAAGTGAGGTTGGGGTCCTGCGCGGCCTGCTGCTGATATTGAAGCTCGACCGCGTGCAGGTCCTCGCCGGACGCGATGACTCTTTGCGTGAGGGTGTAGTTAGTGCGGCCTACGCCGGGATCGCGGCGATTCAGCTCGTCGTCGCCTTCACCGCGCGCTTCGAGGCTTCGCTTGATAGCGGCGAACATATCCGGGTCGCCGGTCTGATCGAGCACCGTCACTCGCCGGTCGCCCCCGCCACGAGTTGCGAAGAAGATCGGAAGCGTTATCAGCGCCAGCATCAACACCGGACTTATGATGGTGCCGATCATAAACGCGCGGGTTCGCACTCGGACAAGATATTCACGCTTTATGATTATCAGTACTTTTCTCATTATTGCCTCACGCCTCCGTTGGGGCTCGAAGCCTTTCCAGTCACGCTCTCGATAAATATCTCGTTAAGCGACGGCTCGACCAGCTCGAAGCGATTCACGCGCGCGCCCGCAGCGAGCGCCCGCTTGAGCACTTCCTGCGCGTCGGCGCCGTCGTTGAGCAGGATCTCGCTGTAGTTGGGAAAGCGATTGTGATGCTTGACCAGGTCCTCTCCCAGGAATGAATCGGGCCCTTCGTAATCCAGGATCACCGTGTTCTTACCGTAGCGCCGTTTCACTTCCTTCAAACCGCCGATCAATACCTGCGTCCCGTGGTTGATCAGGCAGATGTCGTCGCACATCTGCTCGACCTGTTCCATCTGATGGGTCGAGAAGATGATGGTCTTGCCCCGCTGCTTCAAGTCGAGAATCACGTTTTTGAGCAGGCTCACGCTGACCGGGTCGAGACCTGAGAAGGGTTCGTCCAGGATCATCACATCGGGTTCATGTATGACGCTTGCGATGAACTGGACTTTTTGCTGCATGCCTTTCGACAGATCGCCGGGCTTTTTGTGTTTCCAATCGGAGAGCTCGAGCCGGCTGAGCCATTCGTCGACGCGCCGCGCGGCATCGGCGGAGTTCACTCCTTTGAGATTCGCGAAGAAGACGAGTTGATCGTTGATCTTCATCTTCTTGTACAGGCCGCGTTCTTCTGGAAGGTATCCGATTCGCGATTGGAGTTCGGGCGATACGTGCTTGCTCATCACCAGAACGTCGCCTTCATCGGGCGCGAATATGTTGACTATCATTCGGATCGAGGTGGTCTTGCCCGCGCCGTTCGGGCCGAGCAATCCAAAGATTGTGCCTTGCCTCACCTCAAAAGAAAGATCTTTCACCGCGACAAACTGATCGAACCGCTTGGTTACGTGATTCAGTTCTATGACATTCATCAAACGTTCTCCGACTTGAGAGTTCAGGGTTCAGGGTTCAGGGTTCAGGGTTCACTCAACTCTGAACCGAGACTAACAACTCGGGACTCTGAACCCCGCAATGAGTGCAAGCCTTGCGACGATTAATCGCGGGCATCCCGGTGCCGGTAGGCGGCCGGATCGAAATTCCTGGTAGTGTTCTCAGTCACACTTGGCATGCTGCTGGGCGAAGCCGGCAACTGCTGAGGTACGTAGTCGCGAACGAGCGGCCTCTCGCTCTTGTCGTAATGCGGAACCGGCTGATGACCGCTAAAACGCAACAGCAGCCATACCAACAAGCCGACGACTCCCAACACAGTCCCGCCGCCGAAAGCCATTACGGCGATCAGTGTACGGGGGTCGAAATTCGGGCGCTCGCCAAGACTGTATACGGTACTGAATAGCGCGATGAATCCTGCGATGCTGACAAGCGACACCAGAAACAGCATTGCGCCCATCGCCTTGCCGGTGGACACATGCGGCTCCGCGGCATTGGTTGACGCGCTCAGCCCCGCCCCGCAACGCTTACAGTACTTCAAACCTTGAGTTGTTTGGTCGCCGCAATTCGGACAGTACATCTACCCGCCTCCAGTGTGAATCAAGTTCAGCGATTGTTCGGCGCCGAGCGAAGCTCAATGCTACGTGCGCACGTTATCATAAACCCGCCGCTCGAACGACCGCGTCGTATTCTCTGTCACGCTGGACATCGGTATCCGCGGCTCGGTTATTTGTGGCTGCGACGCGTCGATCCGGCCAGGTTCAACGGCGCGAGACGGCTTGTCGGTCTGTTGATTGGACCCGATAAGCCGAAACAGGAACTGCACCAGCATCCCTACAACCGCGAGCGTCACTCCGAATTCGATTATGAACAACGCCATCTGGTAGCCCTGAGAGAATCCGCGATTGCCAAGCTCCTTTGTGATCAGGAACGGCATTGTCAGCCCCGTAATGAACACAGCGCCGATGAACGCCAGGACCGCTGCGATTAGCGCCGTCGGAGGTTTCGTCGAGCGGGAATCATCGAGCGTCGCCGTGAGATTAACTCCACAACGCTTGCAATATTTCAATCCGTCCACCGAATCAATTCCGCAGGCAGGACAGTACATGGTCTACCTCCAGGGGAAAGTACATTACTCACTCGCTCGTGTCTCGCTGATAAACTCGCGGCTCGAAGTTTCGAGTCGTGTGCTCGGTGACACTGTGCATCGAAGCCGGGGGCGTCGAAATCTGTGGAACTCGTTGCGCGACCGGCAACGCCTTGGCGCGGCCTCCCGATCGCTCAGGTACTGAAGTGAAGCCCATCACTCGCACGAATAGCTTTATCAGCAGAAACGTGGCGAGGATGATCGCGGCAGAACCAAACATCACCATCATCCCGGCCACCACAATTGCATCGTGGACCGGCGGAGCATAACCCGGTGGTTGAGGCCCGATCAAACCGAGCGCAAAGCTGAACACAATTGCGAGTCCACCCAGCACTATTCCCGTTGTTGCCGCCGCCAGAATCAATGCGGCGAAGATGTTTCTCGCAGGCGTTACCGGCTGTTGCGCCGCCCCTTCCCCAAGGTTACCGCCGCAGTGTTTGCAGTAATTCAGACCAAGGGTGGATTCGGCGCCACAATTCGGACAGTACATTCAGCCTCCGTTGATCAACGCGTGATTCGAATAAATCGATTAAGCCGCGGAACTCAGGTCTTACTACGATACCCTAAACATCCAAGTTCGCGAGCGCAACCTTTATTCTGTAACGCATTTCATTTCAAACGACGCCCTCGCACACTCTCTGAACAGACAAGTCGCGCAGCTTGCGACCGATGAAATTCGCGTGATAAATTCAACATCACATCGCGCCTGATTGGAATCAGCACTTCCGGGGGAATACACAATGTCACAACCGGCTTCATCGATGTCTGAAAACGCACCGCGCCCGCTCACTTCGCTGACAGACGAAGAGTCGTTGTTTCGCCAATCAGTCCGCGAGTTCGCCGAACAGCAAGTCCGTCCGCTTGCAAGCGAGATGGATGAGAAAGGCAAGTTCGCGCCGGAGCTTGTCCAGCAATTCTTTGATCTCGGTTTGATGGGAATCGAAGTCCCCGAAGAGTACGGCGGACAGGGCGGCAGCTTCTTCAACGCGATTCTCGCCGTCGAAGAGCTCTCGCGAGCCGATGCATCCGCCGGTGTCATAGTCGATGTGCAGAACACGCTGGTCAACAACGCGATTCTGCGTTGGGGCAACGAAGATCAGAAAAAGAAATACCTCGCGCGCCAGTCGGCCGACACCGTCGGGGCCTATGCATTGTCGGAAGCCGGCTCGGGCAGCGACGCATTCGCGCTCACCACCAAGGGCGAAGACAAGGGCGATCACTTCATGTTGAACGGCCGCAAGCTGTGGATCACCAACGGCGCGGAAGCCGGCTTGTTCATCGTGTTCGCGAACGTCGCTCCGGACAAGGGCTATCGAGGCATCACCGCGTTTCTTGTCGAGCGAGACTTTCCAGGCTTCACCGTTGGTAAGAAAGAAAACAAGCTTGGCATCCGCGCGAGTTCGACTTGCGAATTGATTCTTGAAGACTGCGCGGTGAAAAAAGAAAACGTGCTCGGCGAAGTTGGCAAGGGCTACAAGATCGCGATCGAGACTCTGAACGAAGGCCGAATCGGCATCGGCGCGCAGATGGTCGGCGTCGCTCAGGGCGCGCTCGATTGCGGTATCAATTACATCAAAGAGCGTCAGCAGTTCGGAAAGTCTATCGCGAGCTACCAGGGCGTTCAGTTTCAGATCGCGCAGATCGCAACCGAACTCGAAGCGGCGCGGTTGATGGTCTACAACTGCGCGCGCATGAAAGACGCCGGGGAAGATTTCGTCAAACAAGCCGCGATGACCAAGCTGTTCACATCACAGGTCACCGAGCACGTCACGTCCCAGGTAGTCGAGCTGTACGGCGGCTACGGCTACACGAAAGATTATCCGGCTGAAAAATATTACCGTGACGCGAAGATCGGAAAGATTTACGAAGGCACCTCGAATATGCAGCTTCAGACGATCGCGAAGCTGATCCTCGGCGACGTTTAGTTTCAGTAATCTCACGATGACGCCCCGCGGCTCCCAAGTCCGTCATTTCAAGAGCTACTTAAGTTGTGTGTTCCCTCATTGCGCTTGTGCGCGATCACCGGCTACGATGAAACGATGGACGAACAAGGGGGAGCGTTATGTTGTGGAGGGGACAACGAGAGAGCAGTAACGTAGAAGATCGCCGAGGCATCTCAGGCGGTGGGCTCGCGGTAGGCGGCGGAGTCGGCGGTTTGGTGATTCTTTTGCTCGCCATGTTCTTCGGGGTTGATCCCGGAGCCATTCTCAATCAAACAGGAGACGAACAGCCGGCAGTCAACACTCGTCCCGCGAGCCCCGGAAGCCCGGGGGATGACGAGCTCAAGCATTTTGTCTCAGTCGTGCTGGGCAGCACCGAAGATGTGTGGACCGGAATCCTGCGGCAATCCGGCAGACAGTACCGCGTCCCGAAACTCGTCTTATTCACCGATCAGGTTCAATCGGCGTGCGGCGCGGCCGGCAGCTCGGCGGGCCCGTTTTACTGCCCCGGCGACCAGAAGGTCTACATCGATCTCGCGTTTTATCGCGACTTGAAAGAGAAACTCGGAGCGCCGGGCGATTTCGCTCAAGCTTATGTCATCGCGCACGAAGTTGGACATCACGTGCAGAAACTACTCGGAATCTCAGACAAGGTTCACGCAGCCGAGTCTGGCGCGAGCAAAAGCCAGGCGAACGATCTTTCAGTGCGCCTCGAACTGCAAGCCGACTTCTTCGCAGGCGTGTGGGCCAGTCAGGCAAGGCAGAAGGGCTTGCTCGAAGCCGGCGATATCGAGGAAGCTCTTGGAGCTGCGAGCGCAGTTGGCGACGACCGGTTGCAAAGACAGGCGCGGGGCCGCGTCGTGCCCGATTCATTCACACACGGGACTTCAGAGCAACGGGTTCGCTGGTTTCGCAAGGGTCTCGAGACCGGGGACTTCAAGCAAGGGGATACGTTCAACGCGCCAAGCTTGTAGAATTTGAATATTGCCGCCCGCTCTCCGGCTGAACCAATGCGATTCATTTTGCGGCGCACTTCTTGCGGCGCACGTCAACGCGATGAACGTCGAACCAGAAGTGATCATTATTCCGGCCGGAGAGTTCCTGATGGGTTGCGATTCGGGCGCAGCCAACGAACGCCCCGTTCACCGAGTCTTCGTTGACGAATTCGCGATCGGACGCTTCGCCCTCACGAATCAACTCTATCAATTCTTCATCAAAGACACCGGTCACGAAGCGCCGCCAGGCTGGGCCGACCCGCGTTTCAATCATCCCGATCAGCCGGTCACGACCGTCAGTTGGTTCGACGCAACTCGATACTGTGGATGGCTGCGAGAGAAAACCGCCAGGATCTATCGACTTCCAACCGAAGCCGAGTGGGAACGAGTCGCGCGCGGCGGACTCGAAGGCAAGCTCTACACCTGGGGCGATGAAGCTCCGCGGCTTCAACCAGATTATTCGGAGCTTTGGTTGAATGGACCCGAGCGAGTTGGGCAGCGACCACCCAACGGATTCGGACTTCACGATATATCGGAGAACGTTCACGAGTGGTGCTCGGATTGGTTCGATGAGCGATATTACATCGCCTCGCACTCGAGCAATCCTCAAGGTCCGGCGACGGGAACGCGGCGAGCATCGCGAGGCGGGTCGTGGCGGCATCAGATCAAGATCACTCGCGTCGCGGCTCGCAGCAGCATTCCTCCCGAGTTCAGGTACGCCGACTACGGGTTTCGTTGTGCGGTGACGCTTTAGACCGCAACCAACCGCAAGGAGGTTGTAATAGCTTCGCAGGAATATGCACTCCATCCGCGACGTCGCCGCGTTTATATGTCCGAGAGGAGATGAAGATGAAATACATGACAACTGTACTCATTATCGCCATCGCGCTGCTCGCTTCATCGTGCGTGCCTTCGCTTCATCCGCTCTATGCCGAAAAAGACCTGATCTTCGAACCGGACTTGCTGGGCGAATGGATTGAGGCGAAACCCGATTCCAAATCGACCCTCACTTTCAGCAAGACAGGTGACAAGGAGTACAAGCTCCGTTCGGGTGATCCGGGGGACAAGCAATCGATCTTCGTCGCCCGCCTGGTCAAGCTAGGCGATAAGCTGTTTTTGGATGTCAAACCCGACCCGGCTTCCGAGCGCGATTGTTCGGGGCTTCCGTGGCATATGTTCTTTTACATTTCGCAAATCCAGCCGACGCTTCGAATGTGGGACCTCAACGACAAGTGGCTTGAGAAACTACTCAAGCAGAATCCGGCCGCGCTGAAGCATGAAATCGTGGACGGAGATCTGGTTCTCACCGCATCAACGAAGCAGCTGCGGAGTTTCGTGCTCCTGCATGTGAACGACAAGAGCGCGTTTACGGACCCGACGGATTACGCGCGGACGAAGCAATAGTTGAGGCAATACGCGCGTGATTGATCTGCGGTATCAAATCGTTTGCCGCGAAGTCACAAAGGAGCACGAAGCGGGTGACTTGTCGCGAGCACCGTTTGACGCCGGCAACGCGACGCATCCCTTGGACGTGATGTCCTAATCTGTGTTGCTACCAATAAGTCTTGTGGTGGTTTCACTCGCCAAACCCTATAAGCCACGAAAACCGCGAAGCGGTGTCCTCTCGATAGTTTGGGTGTTGCCGGACCTCGTTGACCGCGTAGCGGTTACCTCTTGCCGCATATGCCTATGAACAAAACAAGGTAGCCGCTACGCGGCCCGCGTGATCCCTAACTACGCGAGCTATCCAGAGGACACCGCTACGCGGTTGGAACTTGGGAGCGTTGCTCTAGAGTTTCAATCACGGCAACACACCTTGGGTCAGCGCCCCCTTGGAATAACCATTGACAAGGTGCTGATATCTTTTTTACTATCAGCCCGGACGCTTGATACCGCATCGCGAAGTCAATTTATCCTTCGGCTCACGCGGCGGCTCCAATGTCTCGCGAGACGTTGAGAATTCCAGTAATACTTCCATCCGAACTCACCGCATTAGTTGAATCTGTCTAGATCACGACACCAGGAGACAGGAGGACCTCACAATGGCTGACCCCGTATTGCGCCCTGCGCCCGGAAGAGCCGCGGGCCTGCTCGCCGCCGACATCATCATCGCAAATGCCCCCGATCCGGTTTTCGTTGCCGATCTGGAGGGTAAAATTTTGCAGGCCAATGATGCTGTTTCTCATCTCCTGGGTTTCCGTCAGGACGAAGTGCTCGAACAATCGCTATCTCGATTCATCAGCCCCGAAGAGACTCGCGAATTCACCGCCGCTCTGCGCGAGGTGGTCGAGCGCGGCGTCACCCGCAACGTCGTTCTCAGCCCTCGAAGCGCCAGCGGCGAAGTCATCCCGACCAGCCTGAACGCGTCCGCGCTTCGGGACCCGGACGGAAAGGTGATCGGCGCAATCGGGATCCTCCGCGACATGCGCGAGCTCGACAAGGCGCGCGCATACGCCGAGAGCTTGATCAAGAACGCGCCCGACCCCGTCTTCGTGTCAGACCTCGAAGGTAAGATCCTCCAGGCGAATGACGCCGTCGCTCAACTGCTCGGCTTCCAACCCGACGAACTGATCGAGCAGTCGCTGTCGCGCTTCATCAGCGCCGAAGAAACACGCGAGTTCACCGCCGCGCTTCGCGAGGTAGTCGAGCGAGGCGTGTCTCGTAACGCGCGGCTCAATCCGCGGAGCGCCTCGGGCGAGATTATTCCAACAAGCTTGAACGCATCGGCGCTTCGCGATCCTGACGGGCGGGTGATCGGCGCGATCGGAATCTTGCGAGACATGCGCGAGCAGGACAAGGCTCGCGCATACGCCGAGAGCTTGATCAAGAACGCGCCCGATCCGATGTTCGTTTCCGACCTCGAAGGTAAGATCCTCCAGGCCAACGACGCGGTGTCGCAGTTGTTGGGTTTCCGGCAGGACGAGGTGCTCGAGCAATCCATCTCGCGATTCATAAGCCCGGTTGAGACTCGCGAGTTCATGGCGGCGTTGGACGAAGTGGTCGAGCGCGGCGTCACTCGAAACGCTCGATTGAATCCTCGAAGCGCTTCGGGAGAAATCATTCCGATGACCTTGAACGCTTCGGCGCTGCGTGATCCCGACGGCAAGGTGATTGGCGCCATCGGAATCCTTCGCGACATGCGCGAGATCGACAAAGCGCGCGCATACGCTGAAAGCTTGATCAAGAACGCGCCCGATCCGGTGTTCGTTTCGGACCTTGAAGGAAAGATTCTTCAAGCCAACGACGCCGTGTTCGCGCTGCTCGGATTCAGACCCGATGAACTGATCGAGCAATCGCTGTCGCGAATTCTGTCGCCTGATGAAACCCGCGAGTTCCTCACCGCGCTTCGGGAAGTCGTCGAACGCGAAGAGCGCACCGGCGACATCGAAGGCGAGCGAGGCGTTACTCGCAACGTCGTGTTGAATCCGCGAACCGCTTCGGGGGAGATTATTCCAACGAGCTTGAACGCATCAGCGCTACGAGATCCGGACGGCAAGGTCATCGGTGCGATCGGTATCCTTCGCGATATGCGCGAACTGGATAAGGCGCGAGCCTACGCCGAGAGCTTGATCAAGAACGCGCCCGATCCGGTGTTCGTCTCGGACCTCGAAGGCAAAATTCTCCAGGCCAACGACGCGGTGTTTGCGCTTCTCGGGTTCAGACAAGACGAGCTGCTCGAACAGTCGCTCTCGCGATTCATCAGCGCGGAAGAGACTCGCGAGTTCACGGCCGCGCTTCGCGAAGTCGTCGAACGAGGCGTGTCTCGAAACGCGCGATTGAATCCGCGCAGCGCATCTGGCGAGATCATTTCGACTACGCTCAACGCGTCCGCGCTGCGAGATCCCGACCTCAAGGTGATCGGCGCGATCGGAATCCTTCGCGATATGCGCGAGCAGGACAAGGCGCGCGCGTACGCAGAAAGCTTGATCAAGAACGCGCCCGATCCGGTGTTCGTTTCGGACCTCGAAGGCAAGATTCTCCAGGCCAACGACGCGGTGTTTGCTCTGCTGGGATTCCGGCAGGACGAGCTGCTCGAACAATCACTGTCGCGGTTCATCAGCGTCGAAGAGACTCGCGAGTTCACCGCCGCGCTTCGCGAGGTCGTCGAACGCGGCGTGACCAGAAACGCGCGATTGAATCCGCGCAGCGCGTCGGGAGAAATCATTCCGACGACGCTGAACGCATCGGCGCTTCGCGATCCGGACGGAAAGGTCATCGGCGCGATTGGTATCTTGCGCGACATGCGAGCGTATGAGAAAGCGGTTCGCGATCTGCAGGAATCAAAATCCGAATTGCAGGAAAAGATCCTGGACCTGGAGAAATTCGAAGAAGTCGTCGTCGGACGCGAGCTCAAGATGATCGCCCTCGAAAAGGAGCTCGAAGGTTTAAGACAGGAGATTGGAAAAGCGAAAGCCGACAGGGTCGGTAGCTGGTCCGCATTATGATGAGCGCTGCTGAAATGCGGCCTGAAGCAACGAGCACCGAAGATCCTCAGATCATTGAAGCGCGGCTGCGCGAGCGAATTCGAATGCTCGAGCAGCGCGTGGTCAAGGGCGAGGAGCGTCGCCGCGCGCTCATTCACATAATGAGCGACCTGACACAGCTCAATAAGCGGCTTGGCGACCAGCGAAAAGCAATGCTCCACATCCTCGTCGACTACGAGGGTGACCGGAGCCGGCTGGCTCGACAGACCGAGCGACTGGATAGCTCCAGACGCGCGTTGCTGCACATCCTGCAGGATTCACATCAATCGAATATCAGGCTCGAACGAAGCCGCAAAGCGATGATCCACATAATGGACGATCTTCGCGAGACAACCGAAGAGATGCAGCGGCGCGAACAGGAACTCCGTGACAAGCAGGAACAACTCGTCCAGGCAGGAAAGCTGGCCACGCTCGGCGAGTTGACCACCGGCGTCGCGCACGAGCTGAACAACCCGCTCAACAACATCGGGCTGTTCGTCGGCAACGCGCTCGACTTGATTCAGCTTGGAACCGCGGACCCCGAACGAATCAGCGGCGAGTTGGATAACGCAATGCATCAGGTCCGCAAGGCGTCTGAAATAATCTCGCATCTTCGCACGTTTGGCCGCGCCGCGCCGGTGAGCCGCGAGCCTGTTTTGATCAACGATGTCATCATGCGCGCCCTGTCGTTGATGCAGGAACAGTTCAGGCTTCGCCAGATCGATCTCAATCTCAAGCTGTGCGACGACAGTCCGCTGGTCCTTGGAAATGCAATTCAACTGGAGCAGGTGTTGATCAACCTGCTCACCAATGCCAGGGACGCGATCAGTCTTTCATCGCTTCGTACAATTTCGATCGAATGCGTGGTCGACGATCCCTATGTCGAGCTGGTGATCAGCGACACGGGCGAGGGAATCCCGGAGGGACTCGAGCAGCGAATCTTCGATCCGTTCTTCACCACCAAAGAGGTAGGAAAAGGCACGGGATTGGGACTCTCGATCACCTACGGCATCATCAAGGAGCATCACGGGACGATTACCGTCGCCAAGACGCCACCGGGCACGGGCGCGACTTTCGTGATTCAACTTCCGATGTCCGAATATCCGCCGCCGCCGACATCAATGATATGAGTGTTCCTCACGTACTCATAGTTGACGACGATCTGGCCCTGCTCAGCGCTTTGCCTGAAGCGCTGCAGCTTCGGATGGAAAGCGTGATTGTCGACACGTGCGACAGCGCGCGCGAGGCGCTGAATCGCATCGCGTCGACTGACTACGACGCAATCGTCAGCGATATCAAGATGCCTGGTATGGACGGGCTCGCGCTACTGGCGGAAGTCAGGGAGGTCCGGCCCAAGACGCCGACGCTTTTGATCACCGGCCACGGAGAACACGATCTGGCGCTGCAGGCGCTTCGCGGCGGCGCTTACGACTTCATACAAAAGCCCATCGATCGCGACTATTTCGTCGCAGCCTTGACTCGCGCCATCCAGGTTCGCCAACTGAGCCGAAGATTGGAAGCTCAACAAGCGGCGCTCGAACGTCACGCCGCGGAACTCGAATGCACCGTGGAGGCGAGAACTCATGAGCTGCGAGAAGCGAATCGGATAAAGGACGAGTTTCTCGCTACCGTTTCACACGAACTCCGGACGCCTTTGAATTCGATCCTGGGCTGGGCTCAGTTGATGCGAACCGGGACGCTCGACGACAACGTGTCCGGGCGCGCCCTGCAAACGATTGAACGCAACACACGGATGCTTGCTCAAATCATCGACGATCTACTCGATGTTTCTCGAATTATCAGCGGCAAGCTTAGACTGGATGTCAGACCGATCGATCTTGGCCCGGTGGTCGAAGCGGCGCTCGAAGCAGTTCGGCCCGCGGCCGCGGCGAAGCATATCCATCTCGACTTATCGCTCGACTCCACGGTTGGCGCCGTGTCAGGCGATCCCGGGCGACTTCAACAGGTCGTTTGGAATCTGTTGTCGAATGCGATGAAGTTTACGCCCGACGGCGGAAGCGTCGATGTGCGGCTCGAGGGCGTCAAATCGCATGCGTGTATCACGATTCAGGATACCGGCGAGGGCATCAGCGAAGCTTTCCTGCCTTTCGTATTCGATCGCTTCAGGCAGGCGGACAGCACATTCACTCGCATGCACGGCGGACTGGGAATAGGTCTGGCGATCGTACGGCACCTGGTCGAGATGCATGGAGGCTCAGTCACAGCCGATAGCCCCGGCAAGGATCAGGGCGCAACCTTCACGGTGTCCCTGCCTTTGTTGACCTCACGCCCGACCCACGTGCCTCAACGCAGGGAGACGGGAAGCCTCAAACGACCATCGCAACACGAGTCAACTGATCTCGATGGAATTCGGGTGATGATTGTCGAGGACGAACGCGACGCGCGCGAAGTGCTGGTCGCAATGCTTGAACATCGCGGCGCAGTGGTGCTCGCGGCTTCGTCGGCCGCCGAAGCTGTCAACGCCCTGGCTCATGCCACAAACGGCTTGATGCCTGACGTTTTGGTGAGCGACATCGGAATGCCCGGCGAAGATGGATTTGACCTGATCACCCAAATCCGCGCGATGAAACCCGAGCAAGGCGGCGGCATTCCAGCCATCGCCTTAACCGCATACGCGCGAGCCGAGGACCGCGCTCGAGTGCTCGCAGCCGGCTTTCAACGCCACGTTGCCAAACCCGTTGAACCCTCCGTCCTCGCGACAACCGTCGCAAATCTCGCGCGTCGCTCCGCAAAAGCCTAGGTAACTTCCTCAACCACAATTGAGGTTCCGATTTACCGCTCTTTGCCTGCGCCCTGGCGCCTCGTAAGCCCGCTCCCTTTTTGCCTTGTTGTATTCAAGAACCCGCTCACCGCGACTCGCTTACCGGCGTGGCGCAAATAAATGTGAATTATGTCGCCGTGCGATTGCGTCTATCAGTATGGGTGGTTCAGGTTCCCGCAACCGAAGGCAACAAAGGTAACGAACTTTATGTCGCTCAGGTGGCCTCGATCACAAGTGAGTTGAGGTTAAGCCGGGAGCTGGGTCCCACTTAGGTTGGGACGCGCGCTTTAGCGACTCATCGGCCGCCGCGGAGCCCGCCGAGTCCAACTCCTGAGAGTTTCAACCATCACGACTCTTCTTGCTCGAAGCCAAGAGTCTCGCCGAAGAAAAGGTAACCATCATGGCTGCTTCAATCGAGGAAGGTTCTGCGTTGCCGCGGATACTTGCACTGAACGGCAAAGCTTTGACGATAATGCTGGTAAGCGCGAGACGCGCCGTTCTGACTGTGGCGACTACGTTGGCGTTGATGGTGCTGGCCCCAACGCGAATCGCGCAGCAGGATTGCGCAATTCCACTGAACCCGGAATGTCCGGCGTTCCGCAACAAGATCGACGTAGCATTCATCATCGACCGCTCAGGCAGTATGGCCATCGATCAGCTTGGACATACCTACAACGTCGAGGTTGAGGGGGTTGTTCGTGCGTTGCGCGATCCGAGTGTGATCCCGCGCGACAGGTCCATAGCCGTTTCGGTTTGGACTTTTTCGGAAAAGCCGAACATGGTGACGCCGCTCAAGGAGATTGGTTCGGCGGCGGACGCGGATGCAATCGCCACGATCGTCGAAGGCCTGAAATGCACGTCGTCTGATTGCAATCCGACGGGATTTTGTCCCGCGTTCGGTTTAAACCCCGCAAGCAATTATGCGCCGGTAATCTCGCTTTCTTACACCCATCTGAACCAGAACCACAGACCCGGGGCGCGACAGGCAATGTTGCTGTCCTCTGATGGCCAGCCTACTGATTTGCCAAAGGCTCTCATTGAAGCGACCACAGCACGAGACTCTGCGTCTACTTCCGGCGTACAGCTTGAACTGGACTTGATATTGCTCAATCCCACGCCGGACGCCCGGAATAACGCCGACACGTTGGTTTTTCCGAAGCCTGCCGACGACCTTCCCGGCAAAACCCTTCCGATCGCGACAGGCAAGGCCAACACTCCGTGCGCGAGCCTCAGTGACGCCGCGGTCCAGATGGACTTCGAACGGCAGGTCAGGGAATTCGACACACACACGCGAAACGTGCTTCGAAGTTTTGTCCCGAAAATCCCGGCGCTGATCGTAAACACCGAAGTTGACCCAGACCCCGGTACGCCTTTGAACGGTGAGACCCTGTCACTCAGGCAAGCGATTGAATTTGCCAACTGCAACGGCGGCGCGGCAACCATCACCTTCGCGAACCAGGTCAATACCATAAGCCCGCGCGTGCCGCTGCCTGCGCTGACGGCGCCGGAAATCACTATTGACGGGCTCACTGGCCGCACCTCACCAAGGGTCACGATCGACGGATCAAAGACCGACACCACGAATTGCGATCAGCTCGATGGGATACTGATCCGGTCAAATCGGGACGTCGTGCGCGCCCTGAGGATCATAGGCTTCAAACGAGCAGGCGTGGGAGTGGAACCGGTTAACCCCGCGGATAACGTCGGATCCAACAGGATCGAGTTGAACAGGTTCGAGATGAATGCGAAAGCCGGCGTGTGCGTCTTAGACCCTCCTCAAGGCCAGGAGGCCGCCGTCTTCCACAACGTTGGCAACACAATTTCAATGAACGACATCTCGGGGAGCGAAACGCCAATCGACCTTGCTCGTGAGACGATCGCTCGCGAGACCGAGGGCCAACCCGCAAGGTTGGAAAGGCTGGATGGCCCAACCCCCAATGATCCTGGCGACCTGGACGAGGGGCCAAACACGCTCCTCAACTTTCCCGACAAACTCGCCGTGCCTCCTTCGGTCCAGGTAACTGTGACTGCAGCCGGTGTGACTTTGGCCGGCAGCCTCAGCGGGCCAACCGTGGCAGGCGCAACAGTCGAGATATTCGCTATCACGAGCTTCAGACCAGTTTCAGGCGGGCGAGCCATTGACGGCATATTGTTCCTGAAGACAACAACAGCAAACGCGGATGGCACTTTTATTTTCACCGGACTCGACGACTCGCCCACTTGTGGCTACACCGCAACGGTGACCGACACTGCCGCGAATACGTCGGAAGTGATGTTTCCATGTGCAGGCCTCGGAGTCGCTGAGATGCCGGACCAAATTGTTTTTTCGACCGCCGAACCAAATGGGAGTCCGCTGGTTGCCACCTTCGCCATCGCGAATACCGGGTGCGGTTCGCTGGCCTTGTCCTCCTTTTCGGTCAATCGCGTCGATAGCAGGAACGAGCTGAGCTCGCTCGACGACACCTCTCACTTCTCCATCATCTCACCGGCCTTCGGGCCTGCGCGCACAATCGCTCCAGGTCAAACACAGAACGTCACCGTACAATTCGATCCGGCGATTCCTCGCAGAAGCAAGAACTCTCTGCCGCTCCGCCCGGCCGCGTCTGAAACACTGCCAAACCAGATAGTGTCCAATCTCACAATCAACCATGACGGCTGCGGTGATAAGGTGATCGCGCTCAGAGCCAGCGTCACTACACGAGTCCGTTTGATTCACCCGAAACGCACCAGCAAACGGCCAAGAGTAACCCTCGAGCGATCAGGGGATTTGTTCACGGCAACGTTTTCTGTTTACGACTCGAATAGCGATGTGCAAAGGGCCATGTACGAGTTGCTTGATGGCGCCGGGCGCACCGTTGGCCCGGACACCTGCTGCGCTGATCTGACGGCGGTTCAGAGCAAATACGCTACGGGTCAGAGCTTCACCGTCTTCCAAAGGTTCGACCACGCGAACGACCATCCCGATGTAGTGGCCATTCGCCTAACGGTGTTCGATAGGGACGGTGCGAGCGAAACGGTCACTTCAGACCCAATAACCACCATCGTGGGCAGTCAGTCGCTCAAGTCCAAGGTGACAGCCAGGCCGGCCCGGCCTCCGGTGGGAATCGGACCCGCGCTCGATAAGCATCCGCACGCCGCGCGCGGGCGATGAAACCAATGGCCAATGGGTTAGAGGAGAAACAAAGATGACAAAACATAAATACCTCAAGAGCGGATTATGCCTGATCACAATACTGGTTCTTAGCCTGACCTCAACCGCGGTATACGCCGCCGGCGATAGCGGCAACGAGGACGGACCAATCCGCCTTCGCGCAATCGAAACGTTCGGACCGATCGGCCGAGTAGCCGCGAACGGGCTTGGCAACAGCACGGCGGCGATCAACGGCAGAGCGGTTCACGACGAGCAAATGATTTGGAACGGCGATTTGATAGAGGCGATCGCCGCCGAAAGCAGAACGCGCGTGCTGCTCGATTCAATCGGCCAGATTACGCTCCGCGACGGCGCAATGGTGAGGCTCTCTACGACCTTGACCACGCTCGACGACGACTCTCATCGGAGTGTGCTGATTGCCTCGCTTGCCAGCGGCGATATGACCGTAAGCCTCCGGCCGGAGGCTTTCGCTTACATCGAAGCGTCGGGATCGGCAATCACAGCGTCCGGCGGAGCGAACTTCGGCGTTGGGATTCGCGAAGGCCGGGCGGTGATTAATGTAGCAAACGGCGACGTGCGCGAGTCGCAGGCCGCGGAGCGCGGTCTAAAAATCCGATTCGTCACACCTAATCCCGATCCACTCAAACCTCCGATTGATCTTGGCCTCGCAACCGATGTGGCGACACGCAAAACGCGAGAGATGCAGTTTCAGGTGACCGACGCAAATGACAAACCTGTGCCTGACTTGCCTCTCACGTTGACCATAGTCGGCAAGATAGGCTCATTTGGAAATGCCTCCACTGTCAGCGGAACCACCAACGCACAGGGGATTGTGAGTTCGCCCTTCACCGCCGGTCCCTCGCCCGCTCAGGGCTCGATCGAGGCGAACATCCCCGGCACGAACACCACTTGTCGTGTGGAGGTCCGCGTAAAGTCAAAATCCCCGATCACGCGAAATAGACTTTTGCTCGCCGGCGCCGCTATCGCCACGATCATCATAGTCATCGATAACGTTCCAGGTACGCCGGGCATAAATCAGGTGCCGCCGCCGTCGAGCATTCCCTGATTCAAAAGTTGAGGACATTGATGAAAAGAATTCCAATTGTGTGCGCGGCGGCGACGATTATCCTGGTCGTTCTGTCAGATCTCGCATGGCCGCCTCTCGCTGGCGCTCAGGTTCAGGCGCGACGCGAATTGAGAATGAAGAGGGTCGTGGGCGCGACGCCGAAAGAGGCGGAGACCAGCCAGGTACAGCTCTGGGCTTTGGTCATTGGAATATCCGAATACGAAAATGGAGATAGGGAAATCGATGGCCTGAGGATCCCCAATCTTGCATACGCCGCTACCGACGCGAAATCAATTTATGACTTCCTCCAAAGCAATGCCGGAGGTGGATTCCGCGACGTCAAAATGGGCGGTCATATGACTCTGCTCCTGGATAAAGAAGCAACAAAGGCGAACATCGAAAATGCCCTCAAGTCGCTCACGGCGGCGAAGCCCAACGATTATTTCGTGATCTACGTGGCCGGGCACGGACACATTGTGACGCGCAGAGAAATAAACCCCGCAACTGGAAAGGAAAAGGAGGAGCTTGTTCCTTATTTTGTCGTTCACGACACAAATCCGGGCGATTTCAAAGGAACGGCTGTCAACATGGGATTGTTCCGACAGACCATCGAACGCGACATACCGGCAAAGCGCGGACTGGTGCTGTTGGACACGTGTCATAGCGGGGGTATCGCGCAGCCCGGGATGAGAGGCGGGGAGAGTGAACTATCAAACGGACCATTCATCAAGGCGCTTGGAGACCTCGAGGCGATCGGCTTCATAACGGCGTCCGAGTCTCTCGAACCTTCCCTCGAAGAGCCCGATCTCGATCACGGAGTTTTCACGTTTTGCCTGCTCGAAGCGCTGCGCGGAGCAGCCGACTCTGATAGGGACGGCGTCGTCATCTTCCGTGAAGCGGCGGCATATCTGCGCAAAACGGTGCCAAAACTCACAAAAGAGCGGCAGCATCCGGTTGCGTTGACGCCGTGGATTGAGGCCAATTATATCCCTCTGTCGCTCGTGCGCTATACGGGCCTCTCGCCCTCGGCGCAATCATCTACGTTGGTGATTCGGAATCCCGCCGTGGACGGCGTTGAAGTGGCGATTGACGACGAACCTCCGCAGAGCGCGCCGGCCAACGTTGAGTTATCCGCACAAGTATCGCCCGGCCCGCACAAGATCACATACTCCTATAGCGGGATTTCAAAAAAAGAGCTAAGCGTGGACCTGACATCCGGTCAGACAAAAGAACTGGAGATAAAGTTTGTCTTCAGTGAAGACGCCGACGACGACCAGCCCGCGGGCTCGCCCGATAGCATCTATCTTCCGGACAAGAAACCCTCGCAAGAGGCTTTGGAGCTTTTCCAAAAAGGAGTCGACAGCTTCAACCGGCAGAAGTTCAAAGAAGCTTACGACCTATTCAACCGCGCGATACAATCCAGCGGCGGCGCCTACTCTCGTGCGCTTGTTTATCGCGGCCGTACTGAACAGTCTTTAGGGAGGAATACTGAAGCGGTTTCCACTTTTAAGAGAGCGCTCGACCTCAAGCCAACCGATTTCGAGACCAAAACGCTGTTGGCGGATGCAATACTCCGAGCCGGAGGTGACATCAAGCCGGCTTACGACTATCTCAGGGATGTAATAAGAGACTATCCCAGATACGCTTTTGCGCACGTCGTTCTCGGCGACTACTTGCTGGAGCGCGGCGAAATCGTTCGCGCGGAGCGGGAGCTGAGACGCGCAGTCGCGCTGGGTCCCAAATCGCCTCCGGCGCACTTGATCCTCGCCGACGCCCTGACTTATCAGGCGATAACTGAAAAGCAAAAGGAAGCCGTAGCCGAAGCGGAAAAGGCCCTGAGCCTGTTCGAGTTACTCTCAACCAAGCAGGTGACGTTCAAAAACTTATCCATCTCACACCTGATATTCGGCGGGGGCCGTTACGCGAACAATCCGGCGCTGGCGGAGGTTCACTATGTATTGGCCAAAGCGCTCACGCGCGCGGTTGACGGCGATCCCGGAATGGCCGAACGAATTGCTTATCTCGATCGCGCCCGCGGTTCCATTCAAAAAGGCATGAAGCTCGCTCAGGATCTGGGGGACAAGACCCGAATGGCTCAACTGCTCGTGGTCAGCGCGCGCAATTTCATGCTCAAGGAAGATATCCCGGGCGCGATTCGAGACGGCGAGCAGGCGCTGAAACTTGTCGGTCCGTCGCCTTACGCCGAGCTGAAGGCGGAGGTGCATTTTGCGCTTTATCAGGCTTACGACAGCAACCAGAAGTGCGCAAAGGCCGCGGAACAATTGCGGGCATTCATACAACTTCGTCAGAGCAAAGCGACCCTAGCCGAACTCGCCAGATACAACAACGAACTCGGTCGCCTGAAGAATTGCGCCGAAGCCAACCGCCAGAGTCAGCGCTAGCCGTTCAAAGCGGTGACGGCGCGCTATGAGCTAAACCAATATGAACCCTGTTGATGATGCGGTCTCGGCGTACGACACGGCCTTCACAAACCTCACCTCCCAACAGCCAGGCAAGTCCAACGCGGAGGTGATCGATGTCCTGAACGCTCGCGACAAGGTTGCTCGCGCTCTCACCAATGGTCAGTCGGTTGATTCTGAAATACTGATGCGAGTGAGCGAACTCGACCAAAAGCTTAAGAGAGATGCCGGAAGAATCAGATCTATCGCGGGCCAGTCGCTGGCGGAGTGGCGCGAGTCGTTCCACCCCGGCGAAAGCGCATGGTGGTGGTGGCTGGATATGCATAGACCGGTCGAGGCAAAGCTAAAGTCTTTCCCGACCGTCGTCACCGTGGCGACGTGGTTGTGTTGGATTTCCATAGCCTTCTCTTTGACTTTCATCGTGGAATTCGCACGCCGTTTCGTAGCCACCGAAGCCGACCTTCCAGGCATTGTCCTGCAAGGCCTGCTCACCTTGCTGGTCGGCGGCGCGGTCTTCCAGCTTGTCGGTCAGGTTGCGGGGCGCTTCAACAGTTCTACAGGGAAGCCTCATCACAAGCTAAAGTCTCTGCTCCTTCTTGGAGTGCTTGCGATCGCGTCCGTCGCAACGGCCGTGGGAATAGAAGTGTCGCGTTCGGCGATAGTCGATCACTACAGCAACAAGGGCGTTGCCAGCAAGCTCAATGGCCAACAGACCGCGGCGATCGCCAACTATCAACGCGCCATCAGCTTGAAGCCTAATGATTCATTGGCGCACTACAATCTGGCGAGCGCTTACGAAGGCGCGCTTGATTACGACAAGGCGGAGTCAGAGTTTCAGAACGCCATAAGCTGCGATGACCAGTATTCCCTTGCCTACAATCGACTGGCACGCCTGTATATGCTGCGGCGCGGCGATTACGTCTCCGCGTTGATGCTTCTCAAGACCGGACTCGATAAGCTCGAGACGAATAAGGAACACAATCTACTCAATGAGCCGGACTATCGAGACATTCGGTTCGCATTATTGAGGAACCGCGGGTGGGCATACTTCGGACTCGGTTATTTTACGCAGGCGGCAAACGATCTGAATCTAGCTTTGGAGATTCGCCCGGATGGCGCGGTAGCGCACTGCCTTCTAGCCCAGGTGCTGGAAGCCGAAAAGAACCCCCAGCGGAATCGGCAGAGGGCGAACGAGGAATATGAAAAGTGCGTTGCGGATTCGCTGGTCTACGGCGACATAGAGGAAAACTGGTTGAGCCTCGCAAGGGAACGTCTCTTGTCGGAGGGGCCGGAACCTCAGAAGAAGGGTAAGTCAAAATGAGAAACAAAGTTTTGCTATGCATTGCCCTGTCGATAGCATTCGAATTCGCTGTGAGCACCGCTTTTCCGACGGCGTCGCGAGCTTTCGACGCAAACGAAAGGTGCGGGTGCTTGATCGTCGGTGTGCTGGGGAAAGCGTACGTGAAAGCCGCTCGCTCCCCACGATTCATACCGCTGAAGCTCAACATGGCGGTCTTCGGAGGTACTAACCTTCACGTTACCGAATCATCGAAAGCAATGCTCGCGTGCGGCACCGCCACCAGGGAACTCACCTCCGGCGTCCATCCCGTACCATGCACCCCCGGTGATCCAGGCCCAATCTGGATGGGTACCCGGATCGTTGATCCCTCGATGATAAGGGGCGGCGCAGACTTCCCAAGATTGCTCTCACCGCGAAAAGGCGCGCTGCTCAACGCTCATCCCACGTTTCGCTGGAGCCCCGTGGCTAATGCCGCCCAATATTCGATCGTCGTGCGCGGAGGCGCCGTCGACTGGAGCGCTATCGTTAAGTCCACCGAGATCGTGTATCCGAACAGCGCACCTCCGCTCGTGCCCGGCCCTGCATACGAGGTAACGATCTTCGCGGCCAGAAAGGGCAATTCCGATGATGAAGGTGCGGAGGGTTTGGAGTTTAGGATACTGAGTCCCCAGGATGCCGAAAAGGTGAAGGCGCGTGAAATCGAGATCAAGAACCTGAACCTTGAGGCGGCATCAAAGCAACTCCTGATTGCTTACCTGTATGCGAGTTATGACCTGATCGCCGAAGCGATTACGCTCTTGAAGGACGCATCCGCCGATCAGGAATCATCTCGTGCGCTTGCTGAGCTGTACATCAGAAGCTTGCTGCTCGATAAGGCCAAAGAGCAGTACGCGAAGGTTGTTGAGATGGCCGCCGAAGATATGCCAGGGCGCGCTGCTGCCTACGACAGAATGGGACAAATCTATGAAGCGTTGCGTGACAAGGACCAGGCAACTCAGAAATATCAGAACGCACTCAAGCTCTATGTGGATCTGGAGGATTGGAATAAGGTGAGTGAATTCGCGATACTGCTATCGAAACTGCAGAAGCCATAAGCGTCCCGACTTACTTCCGGCCCATTCCTGATCGCAATTAGCGATTGAATCGCTGAGTGCGCCGGGAGGTTCGCTCCCGCGTGCGGATGCTGTCGCGCGTCGCCGGTTCGGACCCGATTCTAGTGACCGCCAACCGCCCATACGAATTTGATCCCTCTCGAACTCGAAGCTGTGACCTTACGAACCGGGCAACATCACCATGACTTTTGTCAAACTCGGGCAGCGCGGGTTAGAATCAAACTTCAAAGATGGACCTTTCATTTACTCTTTGAAGCCTTTTATATCCGACTGAGGAGCTATGGATGATTGAGAGCCTACTGAACCGCGAGATTGAAAAACGCCCGACAAGAGTTCAACTAGAAGGCCGCGTTCTCTTTCTTGCCGAAGACCCCGCGCTCGTAAAAACGCAACTCGCCGGCGACAACCTGGACACAAAAGATATCCCGCCGCTTCGCAATGACATTTCTACGGATGAGATAACACCGGCATACATCTGCTATCACTTTGACGAGACCCTGGGTGAGTTCGTCTATCTCGGTTTGAAATGCGGTGACGAATTCCCGATCAAGCGAGGTGACGTCAAGAATGGCGGCTTCGTCGTGTCAGTATCAGGCAAGCGCCGAGGCAAAGGATCGAGCCGCGAACAGTCTCCTTATGCCGAGCTTGCGGCCGGCATCCGGCTCGCGATCGCCGAAAACATCGAACGCATCTACAAACAGAATTGTCAGAACCTCGGGCTGCTCACTTCCACGAACTTCGATTTGATCGGCCGCGTCGCTCGCGGAGAAGACATTCCACTCGAAGAATTCACTCGCGGCGAAGACGAAATAACGCGGCAAATAATCGAGCACGGCGGGCTGTTCCCTTTCAACGTCGCCCGGCTCCAGGGCAAGACTGCTATTCCACCCGTAACAACCGGCAAACGGCCGATGACGCTTGCGGAAAAAATATTCGCTCGACATTTCGTGACCGATCTCTCAAAAAATCAGATTGGGTTGGCCGCGGTCAAACCAGGCGATACGGGGTTCGTTCGAACCGATATTCGATTCAGCCACGAGTATGTCACTCCGATGGCCGCGATCTTTTACGAACAACTCGTAGGAGACGAGCCAATCAATGACCCGTCGTCGGTCTATTTCTTCCAGGATCATCTGACGTTTCTTGATGACGTGATGCCGCCCGAACGAAAGGCGATGGGTTTGCTGGATCTTGCTCACGAGCTTGTACGCAAGCAGGAGGACTTCGCGCGCAAGCAAGGCATTCGCCTTCACGGCAAGCAGCGCGATCGCAAAGGCTCCGAAGCGATTTGCCACAGCTTGATCCTGCAGGACTATGCACTGCCGGGCCAGATCATCATCGGCTCCGATTCACACACGCCGCACGCGGGCGCAGTTGGAGCTGTCGCGTTCGGAGTCGGAACTACCGATATATTCAATTCGTGGATCACCAAAGACGTCCGCGTGTGCGTGCCCGAACAGGTTCGCATTCGAGTGAGCGGCCGCAAGCCCGAAAACGTCACCGCCAAAGATTTCATGCTGGCGATACTGCGGACCGATTTCGTGCGAAACGGGGATGCGATCGGCAAGATCGTCGAGTACACCGGCGAAGCCGTCGCCGATCTGAACATCGACGAGCGCGCGACGATGACCAACATGGCCGCGGAAGTCGGAGCGTTCACGGGAGTCGTCGCGGCCGACCAGAAGACAATCGAGTTTCTGGTCGCGCGCGGTATGGCTCGCGTCGAGGCCGAGCGTTTGTGCGCGGGAATGGCCAGCGACCCCGACGCCGAATACGCGTTGACCATCGACATTGACGCGAACGAGTTGAGGCCGATGATTGCATCACCCGGTGATCCCGGCAACGGCAAATTCGTCGATGAGTTATCTGAGCCGGTGAAAATCGATATCGCTTACGGAGGCTCGTGCACCGCGGGCAAGAAAGAAGATCTCGACATGTACGTTCGAGTGTTTCGCGAAGCATTGGCACGAGGTCAACGCGTGCATTCGGATGTGCAGTGCTTTATTCAATTCGGCTCGGTCGAGGTTCGCGAGTACTGCGAAGAGCGCGGTTACATCGACGTGTTGCGCGATGTAGGCGCAAACATCATCGAGCCAAGTTGCGGCGCGTGCATAAACGCGGGGCCGGGCGTCAGCTCTTCGAAGGAGCAGATTGTGATCAGCGCGCAGAACCGAAACTTCCCCGGCCGAAGCGGGCCCGGGCAGATGTATCTTGCGTCGCCGTACACGGTGGCGGCTTCGGCAATCGCGGGCCACATCGTCGAGTATCAACCGGCGTCCGCGGCAAAGGTTGGATAATTTGGAGTGCGGCGACTTGTCGCCGCTTTTCGCCCGGAGCGGTACCGGAATTCAAAGCGGCGACAAGTCGCCGCACTCCAAATGCGCATTCGGAGGCTCAATGGCCAGTCAACCGAAGATCGACAAACATCCCGGTCTAGATCGCGAGACAATGCTCGAGATCTTTCGCTTGATGTACCTCTCGCGCCGCGTCGACGACAAAGAACTTCAGCTCAAGGCGCAAAACAAAATCTTTTTTCAAATCTCAGGCGCCGGACATGAAGCGATTCTCGTAGCCGCCGCGCTTGCGATGAAGCCGGGTACGGATTGGTTCTATCCTTATTATCGCGATCGCGCGCTGTGTCTGGCGCTTGGCGTCACTGCGCGCGATATGCTGCTCGAAGGGACCGGCGCCGCTGCCGATCCAAGCTCAGGCGGGCGCCAGATGCCGAGCCATTGGGGCAACAAAAAACTCAACATCGTTTCGCAATCATCGCCGACGGGTACTCAGTTCCTGCAGGCCGTAGGCTGTGCGGAGGCGGCGTATCGCGCTGATTTGATCGGCGATGCCGAAGACCTCGTCCAAGGGTACGCGCGCAACTCGATCGTTTACGTCTCAGCCGGCGACGGCACAACCAGCGAAGGCGAGTTCTTTGAATCCTTGAACACCGCGTGCAATCTAAAGCTGCCCGTGCTGTACATGATTGAGGACAACGGCTACGCGATCTCGGTGCCTGTAGAAGTGCAAACCGCGGGCGCGAGCATATCGAAACTTGTCACCGGATTTCCGAATCTGTTTATCCAAGAAGTCGACGGATGCGATCCGCTTGCAAGCTACGAAGTTGTTCAGCGCGCGGTTGCGTACTGTCGCGAGCGGCGTGGCCCGGCTCTGATTCACGCGCACGTGATTCGTCCTTACTCGCATTCGCAATCAGACGACGAGAAACAATATCGATGCGCGGAGGAACTCGAAGAAGAAACACGCCTCGATCCGATACGTGCCTTCCCTGAGTTCCTGATCGCGGAGGGGCTTGCAACCTCCGACGACATCAAGCGAATCTCGGACGCAGTCGATGAAGAAGTGACCCGCGCGGCGGATGAAGCGATCGCCTCCCCGCAACCCGCGAAAGAAACCGCGCTGCAGTTTCTCTACTCACCCGATGTCGATCCCGCGTCGAAAGCATTCGACACCGAGGAAACCGCAGGCGCCTCACCTTCAACCGAGCAGGACGCGCGCGCTCCAAAGACGATGCTCGACCTGATCAACGCGTGTCTTCACGACGAGATGGCGCGCGACGAGCGCATACTCGTGTTCGGCGAAGACGTCGCCGATTGCAGCCGCGAGGAACACATCGAAGAAGTAAAAGGCAAGGGCGGCGTCTTCAAAGTCACCTACAATCTGCAGCGGCGATTCGGTGGCGCGCGGGTGTTCAACACGCCGCTCGCCGAAGCGAACATCATCGGCCGCGCGGTTGGGCTTGCGACGCGGGGCCTGAAGCCGGTTCCCGAGATTCAGTTCTTCGATTACATCTGGCCGGCTTATCATCAGCTTCGCAATGAAGTGACAACGATGCGATGGCGTTCGAACAACGCGTTCAAGTGCCCGATGGTGATTCGCGTGGCGATCGGCGGATATCTGAAAGGCGGCGCGATCTATCACAGCCAGTGCAGTGAAGTGTTGTTCACGCACACGCCGGGCATGCGAGTGGTGATGCCCTCGAACGCGCTCGATGCAAACGGATTGCTGCGCACGGCGATCCGTTGTGACGACCCGGTGATGTTTCTCGAGCACAAGCATCTCTATCGGCAGACTCACAACAAGGGCGAGTACCCCGGTCCGGATTACATGGTGCCGTTTGGCAAAGCCAAAGTCGTTCGCGAAGGCTCGGATGTTTCGATCATCACGTATGGCGCGACGGTGTATCGCTCGATGGCCGCCGCGAAGAAAGTCCAGGAAGAGCACGGAATCAATGCCGAGGTGATCGACTTGAGGAGCTTGAGTCCTTACGATTGGGAGACGATTGCGCGTTCGATACAAAAAACGAGCAAGGCTCTGATCGTTTATGAAGACGTCGAGTCGTGGGGTTACGGAGCGGAGATCGCGGCTCGCATCGCGGATGAATTGTTCGAGTATCTTGACGCTCCGGTAAAAAGGGTAGCGGCGCTTGATACATTTGTGGCGTATGCGCCGGACCTCGAGGATGAAATCCTCCCGCAGGTTGTTGATGTTGCTTCTGAAATCCTGGCTCTGATTCGATACTGAAAGCGATTTGAACACCCTTTGATCGAGAGTGCCTCACACCGCGCAAGCCAAGGTTCGAATTCGCGCGATGAGAGCCAAATCCACTTGATCCTCAGCCTCTTGTTTTGTCGTTCCGGTTACTTCCGAAATCTCGCAAATCAGTAACCGCTTCGCGCGCTCGAGGGTGCCGCGTTCGCTAAATGACAACGGCTTTGTTTCAATCAACTCGGTAAGCGACTCGACGATCTCGGCAAGGTCAAATGCCGATCCTGTTAAGAACAATTTCAAGTTGTCTCGAGTTCGCTGCTTTCGATCTGTGGATGCAGTGGAAGGTTTCTTGAGCTGATCGAGCAGAGTTGGAATTTCGAGTTGCTTCAACAGCGGCCGGATGCCTATGGTCTTGACCTTGTCCAGCGGGACGAACAGTTTTTCACCGCGATCGCTGAGGACGAGCAGTAGATAAAACGTCATCGACTTCTTGTCGACCGTCTTGTCTACGATTGAGCTGACAAGGCAAGGCCCATGACACGGATAGCTGACCTTCTTTCCAACAGCGAGCATCGTTTGACGCCTCCCGGTTGTTTACAGAACCGATTACAGGGCGCGAGTTCGACCGCGTTAGCGCTAGCGCGGGCGAATGGAAATATCCGCGCCGTCGTGCGTGCGCGTGAACAAATAGTATCCCGCGCCAACAACGAGCAGCAGAGCCAGTATCACGATCACCCAGACATACCAGGGCAGATTGCTCGCCTCACTACCGCCGAAGGCGATCATCGAGAACGGTATGGCCAGGAGCGCAGTGATCCCAATGACCGCCGCCGTTCGGGTTGACGAAGCCGTTTTTAGTTTTAACGCGACATCTTCAATAGACATTTGGTGACTCCTAATGCTGTGAGAGGGAAAAGCAAGGGGCTTTCACCGATCAGTTTCGGTTTTTGCAGTTCGTCCTTTGTTCTAATTCAAACGCCCGGAAGTTCTCAGACGGTCGCGGGCCGTGAGTCGTTCCGGGGCTTGGCGTCATTCACTTTGAGGGGCTTTCCGTGAAGCTCGTGACCGTTGAGCTTTTCCTTGGCCGAATCCGCGTGCTCCAATGACTTCATCTCGATGAACGCGAATCCCTTTGAGCGTCCCGAGTCGCGATCGGTTATCAGATTGCACGAATCCACTTCGCCAATTTCACTGAACAGAGTGTTGAGTTCATCGCTGCTGGTATCGGGAGACAGATTTCCGACAAAGAGTCTGGTTGACATAAGAATCCTTTCTGGTGAGCTGTGAGTTCAGATAATCTGGGTGATTCCAGAAAGGCTGAGAAGAGAGTGAGCTGTACTCAGTTCGCCTTAACCATAGCAGGCGGCGCAGTCAATGTCCAAACAAAGGGCCTTCGCGAAGTGCCCGGTTTGCGGCTGTGATAGAATTTCTGCGGCCGTGAGGACCACACAATTGCGGCGCTCCTGATCGTTTGATAAGTTTCGAGGACTCTGACGATGTTCGACGCGGGCACTTTGACCTTCAGGGAGTTTGTGATGAATGAACCCCTGCCACTTGCCAGTATTCAAAAAGCGGTGTTGGAGTTTTTGCGGGACCGGGATGACGGCGTTGTGTTCGGCGCTCAAGCGGTGAACGCGTACGTGTCTGAACCGCGGATGACTCAGGACGTCGACATCCTCTCCACGCGCGCGAAGGAATTGGCAGATGAGTTGCGCGAGCATCTGAGTCAACTGTTTCACACCGCCGTGCGCGTGCGTGAGATTGGCGAAGGTCGGGGTTATCGGCTGTTTCAGATTCAGAAGTCGGGCAATCGCCATCTCATCGATGTCAGGCCCGTCGATTCGCTACCGCCGGCCGAGCGAGTCGCGGGAGTGCTGGTGATGGCGCCGGCGGAATTGATCGCCAGCAAGGTCGTTTCCTATTGTCGCCGCCTCGCCCAGCCGAAATCATTCACAGACAGGCGAGACATCGCGGTGTTGCTCCTGCAATTCCCTGAACTCAAAGAGGCTGACGGTCGTGTGGCTGAGGCTCTGCGTGCGGCCAATGCGGATCCGGAAATCCTTGCGACGTGGCAAGAACTATCGGCTGAGGAGATTCGATCTCCAGACCCCGATAGTGAATTCTAAATTGAACCAAACCATTCTTATTCGGAGGAACTATGTCAATAAGCCAGTCATTGCTACCTGAGTTTGATCAAGAGATGGCAAACACCAGAAAAACGCTCGAGCGAGTCCCCACGGACAAGTTCGACTGGAAGCCGCATCAGAAGTCTTTCGCGATGGGCGCGCTCGCGACGCATCTTGCAACGCTGCCGAGCTGGGCCGCGATCACGATTGAGAAAGACTCTATCGACATCGCGCCGCAGGGAGAACCGCCTCCAAAGGCTGAGCCGTGCAACTCGACCGAGGAGCTTCTCGCGAGATTCGATGGACACATTACAGCGGCTCGAGCCGCCATCGCCGGCGCGAGCGATCAGGACTTGCTCAAACCGTGGACGCTTATCGCGGGGGGCAAAACGATATTCACCTTGCCTCGAATCGCGGCGTTGCGAAGCTTTGTGATGAACCACAACGTCCATCACCGCGCGCAGCTCGGCGTCTACTTGCGGCTGAATGATATCGCGGTGCCGTCGATCTACGGACCGAGCGCCGACGAAGGGGCGTTTTAGTCTGCGGCCATACGCCGGATTGTGTTCGAGATCTGAAGTCGCTTGAAGAGCGCGAGGGTGATACCTCGCGCTCATTGCGTTTCTAAGAGGCGGACCCGAGCTCAGCGCTTTGCCGCGATGCTCCTCTTGAGCACGTCCATGATATCGACGACGTTGCTTTCGGCGCGCTTCTCGACCTCGACTTCGACCACGTCCTTCTTTCGGGCTAGTTTCTTTTTCGCGAGCTTCACGACGCGGCCGGTTTCGAGGTCCTTCGTTTCGGTTTTCGACGGAGTCGATTTCGAGCGGCTCTTTATGATTTTCTCGAACTGTTTGACCTTCGCCGGTTTGATCTTCGCTTTTTTGGGAAGCCCGATTTCCGCCGGCGTTCTTAATTCGTCCGCGAAACGAAGAGTCTCGGCTCGCAGGATCCCATTGTCCGCGAGGATGGCGACCAGGTATTCCTTGCCGCGCATCACAAACGTCGCGACTCCAACACGCTTGATTTTCTCCATGGTTTTCGCAAGCAGGTTGTATGCTTTTTGCGTGTTTCCAGCGGGAGTCAAAAAATACGAGCGCTCGAAATAGAGCGGCGGTATTGAATCGCGTTCGACGAATTTTCTGAGATCGATGTCACGCGATTTTTCGGGCGCCAGCCGGTCCAGCTCTTCGTCGGTCACGATCACGTACTTGTCTTTGGCGATCTCGAACCCCCGAATCATATCCTCGTCTTCGAGGTCCTGACCGCTTTTCTGTGAATAGTATCGCCGGCTGAGAGGCGCGCCCTCCGGTCCGAGCATTCGCAACGAAGCGCGAGTGTTGCGATAAGCCGGAAACATATAGACGGGCACGCTCACCAGTCCAAAAGTAATCGTGCCGGACCAAAACGGCCGCGCACCGGGGGCTTGATCCTCTCTCTTCTTTTTTGTGTTTCGCCTAGGCAGCCTTCCCCTCCTTCTTTAGAGTCTTGAGGCTCTTCTCGAGGGCCCCGGCAAGCGAAGATGTCGCCCGCTTTGATTTGACCGCGTGGAGCCTCGTTGTTTTGCCTTTGGCTTTCTTCTCGATGAATTGCATCACTCGTTCGCGATATTCGTCTTTGAAATCTGATGGATCGAACTCACCGGCGAGCGCTTCGACGAGTTGCGTCGCCATCTTGACCTCTTTCTGATCCAGATCCCGTCCGCCGGGCGACGGGAGGTCTTCGGTTGAGACCACCTCTTCGGCGTGTCGCATTGTCACGAGCAACAGGTAATTGCCTTCGGCTCGCAGCGCGCCGACGTATTGCTTCTTTCGCATCACCCATCGGGCGACGCCTTCTTTCTGCTGATTGTTGAGCGCTTCGGCTAACGCAAAATAGGCTTTGGTATCGCCATCCGGCCCGAGATAGTACGGCCGCTCGTACCATTCGGGCTCGATGCGAGTTGAAGGGATAAAGTGAGTGATTTCAATCTCACGCGAAGCCTCCGGCTCGAGGCTTTCGAGTTCTTCCTCGGTCAGGATCACGAATGTTCCGGGCTCGACTTCGTAGCCCTTTTGAATATCGTCAGCGGCAACCTCCTCGCCCGTTGACGGATCGACCATGTGTTGCTTGACTCGTTCTTTGGTCTTCTCTTCGAGGACATGAAAGTGAACTGTCTTATCAACGACGGCTGAATACAAATCGACGGGAACGCGAGTGCCGCCGATTTTCAGCTTTCCTTTCCACATTGCGCGAGCTGCCATAATCAACTCCTGATTTCCGGGCGGCAAGTGACGCATAGCACCTCGGAAACGGTCCCTTCGATGCACATTGAGCAAAACGCAACGTCGCAGCAAACGCACCGGTACTCCGTTCCATATGCGTACGTCTGCCTGCATTCGGAACAGACCTCACTGCCGGATTCGAGCCACCAACGCGGCTTTTGACGAGCGCCAGCCATCAACATCACCTCTTCGCAGTTTCGGTTCCAAAAGTGGTCCGCGCTAGTAAACGGACTGACCTTGGGAGTAGACTTCACGGCCATGAATACAACGTCAGTGCTTGCGCTTGCATTCGCGATCGGGCTGATTTGCGGGCTCCGATCTTTGACCGGGCCCGCCGTGGCCAGTCTGGCCGCGCATTGGAAATGGATGGATCTGCAACACTCCGCGCTCAGCTTTCTGGGTTCAACGGCGGCAGTATTTATCTCGAGCGCGGCTGCGCTTATCGAGATTGTCGTCGACAAACTTCCAAACACACCGAGGCGAACCGAAGCGCTCGGTCTCATCGCGAGACTGCTTTTTGGGGGGCTGTGTGGCGCAGCGATTTGCGCTGCACGGGATCAGTCGATGGTCATCGGCGCCGTGCTCGGCGGCGCTGGCGGACTGATCGGAGCGTTCGCCGGATATCAGGCGCGCACGCGTCTGGTTAGGGCCCTGGGCGTTCCCGATGTTGTCATCGCGTTGGTCGAAGACGCGGTTGCGATTGGCGGCGGATTCCTGATCGTGTCTCGATTTTAGCTGCGGCCCCGAGGCGGCTCTCGATGAAGATTCTTCAAGTTTGTTCGGCAAGTGAGATGGGTGGCGGAGAAGTGCATGTTGCCGATCTCGTGCGCGGGCTCACGGAACGAGGCCACGCGGTTTATCTCGCCGTCCGGCCCGCAAGTCCGCTGCGCATGGCGCTCGCGGGAGTGATTGCGTCGTGGCACGAGATGCCGCTTCAGAATTCGCTTGATTTAGTTTCCGCGCGAGCGATCGCTCAGATCGTCGAGGCAAACAAGATCGATATCATTCACGCGCACGTCGGACGCGATTATCTGGTAGCGGCTCTCGCCGAGCGTCATGGCAATGCGGCGAAGCTCATTCTTACCCGGCATCATTATCTGCCGATGAAGCGGAGCGCGCTCTACCGCTGGATGCTTCGGGACGTGGCGCGAGTGATCGCGGTGTCGGAAAGCGTGCGCCAATCGGTGATCGAACGGCTAAGGCTTCCGGCCGAGCGCGTCCGCACCATTCCCAATTGGATCAACCCGGAACGCTTCAAACCGGTCGAGCGAGAGGCGGCGCGAGCGATGTTTCGTCTTCGCGCCAACATCGTCGTCGCCTGCATTGGTCAGTTGACGCCGGCCAAAGGCCAGGAGGAGTTCGTGCGCGCGGCGGCGAACATCGGGCGGATGCGCGCCGACGTTGAGTTCCTGATTGTCGGCGCGGAACGCGAAGAAGGGCAGCCTTTCACCGAGCATCTGCGAAAGCTGGCGGTGTCGTTGGGAGTTCGCGAGCGAGTGACCTTTACCGGCCACGTGAGTCATCTTCCTCAGCTTCTTGCCGCAGTCGATGTTGTAGTTGTTCCGTCGTGGGATGAAGGTTTCTCGCTTGTGACGTTGGAGGCGCTTGCGGCGCGCCGAGCGGTCCTGGCGTCAAACATCGGAGGGATCAAAGGTATTATTTACGACAACACGACCGGCTTGCTGTTTCCGCCTCGCGACGTCGAAGCGCTGACCGAGAAGTTGCTATGGCTGGTTGCGGATGCGCCGCTCCGAGACCGGCTTTCGGCGCAAGGCCAGCGCGATGTTTACAACCGATTCAGCCGCGATCAGATCATCGGGCAGATCGAGTCGCTTTATGAGGAAGTAATTGGGGAGGAGAAGAGTGAAACGTGATGAGTGAAACGTCATGCGTGAAACGTGATAATTTGTCCGGTCACGTTTCACTCATCACTCATCACGTTTCACGTTTCACTCGGTCACGTTTCACTCTCATTTCCCAGAGTTTTAGCTTCTTCAGAAAGTCGTAGTGAGCCGCGAAGCGAGCTATTGCAAGACCGGGCACGCCGTCCCGGAAGCCAAGCTTGAATACATAAGAACGAACAAACACCAGTGCCGGCGACAGCAGCAGTGTGACAAGCGAGGCACTCTCGCCCTGCGAGTGCGCTTCCTCCGCGGCAAGTGTTGTGTAGCGGTCCATTCTTAAGTGGTGCTCAGACGCATCACGAACGGTGTAGTGAAGAATGTTACCGTTCAGCCTTTGAACTTCTCCAACAACATCCAATGTCTCGTGCACGTAATCGCCTCGCCAGCACGCGCGATCGCGTCGATAGAGCCGGCGCTTGTAGTCCGGCCGCCAGCCTGAATGTTTGATCCAGCGGCCCAGGTAAAAAGTCGACCGCGGCATTTCGAATGCCGCTGCCGCGGGCTCAGCGCCTCGTCTAATCTGTTCGATCTCGTTTTTCAATTCCTCGGATACCCGTTCGTCGGCGTCGAGGCTGAAGATCCATTCGCCCGTGGCTTGCTCGGCGGCGAAGTTCTTTTGAGCCGAGTAGCCGGGCCAGGGTCGAACGAACACGCAATCCGTGACCCGGCGCGCAATTTCAACCGTGTGATCGGTGCTTTCCGAATCTACGACGATTATTTCGTCCGCCCATGCGAGCGATTCAAGCGCCGCCGCGATGTTGTGTTCTTCGTTGAACGTGATAACGGTGGCGGTGATCTTCATTGTCGAGTACGGTCCATTCTGTTTGAGTGCGCTCAAGTTGGCAAGCGCGGAAATATTGTTCCCCCAAACAACACCGTCGCGCTATAATCGTTTCAACTCGTGATTCCTGGGCATCGAGTTGATTCGATAACCGGGAGATTCAATATGAGCAAAGACCTGACCCAAAGTCTGAACGGCTCGCTCGAGGACAAAGTCGATCGTCTGATCATCGCAGTTCAATCGATGGACTCACGATTTGAATCGATGGACTCAGGGCTGGGGAATGTGGAAGCTCGGCTTGGAAGACTTGAGACGACGATCGAAGAGCGTTTGAAGGATACTCGCCCGATGTGGGAGGCCGTTCAAACACAGTTGGCTGAGATGAGAGAGTCTCAGGACCGTTTGCGCGGCGAGATGGAGAAAGGGTTTCGTCTCGTTGACCGGCGCCTCGAGAGCCATCCAGTTGAGTACGAAAAGCTTTACCGCTACCACCGGGACCTTGAGGAGCGCGTCGAGAGAATCGAAAAGCAATCAAGCTAGGACGACCTTTGTTGCTCAGGTGCGCAGATTCAGCATTCGCGCTCGGAGTAGTGACGACATATTGAAGCGCGCCAGCAGGTCATTTGAAAATGGCGGCTCGAGATATCGAAGCAAAAACATCAACCGGCAAGGTCACACAAGTTTCTCCTTTAACCGGCGCAGAATGTCCATAGCTTGATCAGAACTGAGCCCTTCGGCGTCCAGATTCCTTAACTCATCAACAACCGCGTCGTTCGCCGCTTCAAACAGCGTCGGCTGAGGCGCAGCTCTTCGCGAAGGCAGATGACGCGCGAACTTCGGCTTGCCGGTCACATCCAATTCATTCGCCTCCAGATTCGAAAGAATCTCTCGCGCGCGTTCGGTCACCGCTCGCGGCAAGCCCGCAAGCCTCGCGACTTCGATGCCATAGGATTTCGACGCGGTGCCTTCGACCACTCGGCGCAGAAACACAATCGTGCCGCCGCTCTCTTTTACACCCATCTGATAATTCCTCGCGCCCGGCAGCAGTTTCGAAAGCTCGGTCATCTCGTGATAGTGCGTCGCGAACAATGTCTTCGCCGCGTGCTGCGAATTGTCGTGCAGGTATTCGGCAATTGCCCACGCCAGGGACAACCCGTCAAATGTCGAAGTCCCCCGGCCGACTTCATCCAGCAGAATCAAGCTCCGCGGCGTCGCGGTATTGAGAATGTTCGCCGTCTCAGTCATCTCTACCATGAATGTCGACCGCCCTCGCGCGAGACTGTCCGAAGCGCCCACGCGAGTGAACACGCGATCCAGTATCGCGATCCGCGCTTCTTCGGCGGGCACGAACGAACCGATCTGAGCGAGAATCGCAATCAGCGCGGTTTGTCTCAGGTACACTGATTTGCCGCCCATGTTCGGACCGGTGATGATCAGCAATCGATCGGTCGAGTTGTTCAGATAAGTGTCGTTCGGTATGAAACGTTCACCGGCGGCTTCGATCACCGGATGCCGGCCGGCGCGCACGTAGATCTCGTCGTCTTCGGTCAGCAACGGGCGCGAGTAATTGCGCCGCGCCGCAACTTCCGCGAGCGACAGCAAAACGTCGAGCATCGCAAGCGCTTGCGCGACCGCCTGAACCCGGCGCGTTTCGACCGACACCGTCTGGCGAATCTCGGCGAACAACGTTTGCTCGATTTCGCTTATGCGTTCTTCGGCGCCGAGAACCTTGGCCTCGTATTCTTTTAGCTCCGCGGTCGTGTAGCGCTCGGCGTTTGCAAGCGTTTGTTTGCGTTCGTAATCGGCTGGCGCGTTTTTCGCGTTCGACTTGCTGATCTCGATGAAGTAGCCGAACACGTTGTTGAACTTCACCTTGAGGGATGAGATGCCTGTCCGCGTTCGCTCGCGCGATTCGATCGCTGCGATGAAGCTCTTGCTCGAGGACGAAAGCTGACGCAGCTCGTCGAGTTCGGCGTTATGTCCGCCGCGAATGTAGCCGCCGTCGGTCAACGTCGCAGGCGGATCATCCGCGATGCTAGCGCCAATTAAGTCGCGCAGGTCCTGTAACTCGTCCAGATTGCCGGAGAGCGCCTCGAGCAGCGCCGCGTTAGCGTCAGCAAGCGTCTCTTTGATGTGAGGGATTGCGTCCGCCGAAGTCTTCAATGCAACCAGATCCCTGGCGTTGGCGCGGCCCAGGCTTATCCGAGCCATCAAACGCTCGAGATCGACGATGTTCTTCAACTCAGTCCGCAGGCGATCACGCAGTATCAATGCGTTCTTAAACTCGGCAACCGCGTCCAGCCGCGCATTCAGCTCGTCAATCTTCATCGAAGGGCGCAGCACCCACTGTTTCAACAAACGCCCGCCCATTCCGGTCACGCTTTCGTCTATCACCGCGATGAGCGTTCGCGTTCGCCCGCCATCCAGCGCTTCAACCAACTCGAGATTGCGAACGGTGGGCTGATCGAGAGTTAGATAGTCGTTCGGTTCGAAGTACGAAAGACCGGTGATGTGGGCGGCATTGTCCTTTTGAGTTTCGCGAATGTAATGAAGCGCGCCTCCCGCGGCCGCAGTCGCAAGATCCCGTCCCGCCAGTCCGAAGCCTTCGAGCGACGCCACATCGAAGTGGCTGAGCAGCAGTTCGCGCGCGCGCTCGAAGGAGAAGAACCACTCGTCGAGCGGATTCAGCGCGAATTGAGTTCCCGACAAACTCGACCCACTCGCCGCGCCCTCCGCCCTGATATCGCTGCCGTCACCGTCCAACGGCGGAGTGCGCCTGAACAAAGGCTCGAGCGATCTTGGAAAGATGATCTCGCGGGGGCCGAAGCATTCGATTTGCTCGACGACGCGCTCCCAGGTCTCGTCGCCGGTGAACTGGGTTGCCAGAAACTCTCCGGTTGAGAGATCCAGAAACGCGGCCGCCATTCCGGAGCCTGCGCCGAACACTGAAGCGAGATAGCTGTTTTCGCGCGCACCCAACAACTGCGAATCGATTGCCGTTCCCGGAGTGATGACCCTCACAACCTCACGGCGGACGAGCTTGGTGGTCTTGCGAGCGTCTTCTGTTTGGTCACAGATTGCGACTCGATAACCTTTGCGAACGAGTTTTGCGACATAACCGCTCGCAGCGTGATAAGGAACTCCACACATCGGCACTGGGTTGCCGCGCTCGCGATGCCTTGCCGTAAGAGTGATTTCTAATTCTTTCGCCCCTATCACCGCGTCATCGAAAAACAACTCGTAGAAATCGCCGAGCCGAAAGAAGAGAAGGGTTCCGGGATATTGGCGCTTGATTTCCTGATACTGCCGGAGCATTGGTGTCGGTTGCTGCATAGCGTGCCAACTGGCCAGTATCTGTATTTCACGAAACTAGAGGGACGGCGGAATCCATGCGACGCGTGCCGCAGTTCGTCAGGTTGTTTCGGCCATGGTCAGAATATATAATCGAGTCTCGACAGGTCAAATTTGCCGAGCGGTTTTCAAGCAAATATCTTCTGCGCCTGTTGAAGAGCAAACCTTGCAGGACCAACCCACAAACTCAAAGCTCATCATTCTTGCCGTCGACACCTCTTCAAAGACTACGAGCCTGGCGTTGGCGCGAGGCGCTACAATTTTGAGGTCGGTCACCACTCCGGTCGATCAAACGCGCTCAGAGAAGCTGTGGGCCGAGATCGACGCGGTGCTCTTTGAAGCGGGACACAATATTCGCGATGTAGATGTTTTTTCGGTTTGCCGGGGGCCCGGGGGATTCACCGGGTTGCGCGTCGGGATGGCGGCAGTGAAGGGCTTCTCCGCGGGAATGAACAAACCAATCGCGGGAGTCACCTCGCTTGAGGCGGCGGCGCATTCGGCCGAAAGCGACAGAGCATATGTACTGGTGAATGCTTATAAGGGCGAAGTCTATTCGCAACTGTTCTCGTTCGACGACGAACGTATGCCGGTCGCGGAAAACGAGCCGCTCGTGTCGGCCGTTGATTATGCGCTCGATCGGGTTGCGGGACTTGATGAGATGACATTCGTTGGCGACGGCGCCGAAGCGCACGCTGACGCGATATCCGGGCGGGGCAAACTGAATTGGTCAGTCTGCCGATCAGATCATTGCCTCGCTGAAGACATCGCGAGGCTGGCCTTTCTAAAATATTCACGAAGCCAGCTCGATGATGCGGGCACGTTGAAGGCGTGTTACGTACGGCCTTCGGAAGCCGAAATAAAGTTGTCGTTGGGACTGTTGGGCTCTAAGATCAAACGGAGCCTGAAGCAAGGGTGAATCATTCAAGGAGAGTCGCCGTGTCGATCAGCAGTCTTACCAGCAGGGAATACGAACCCATCCCAAGATCGTATTCGATTGAGCCCATGCGCGAACGCGATTTGATCGGCGTGGTTGAGATCGAAGAAGCCAGCGGATTGAACCGATGGGGGCACGATGCTTATAAACGAGAGCTGTTCACCAATGAAAACTCGGTGATGTTAGTCGCGCGCAATCTTTTTCACGGTCCGTCGGTAATTGGATTTTTCGCGGGCTGGATCGTCGAGGACGAATTGCACGTCAACAACGTTGCGTCGCACGGGGAGTTTCGCCGGATCGGCATCGGGCGCAGCCTGATGGAGGCGGCGACCGACGAAGCGCGGCGCCGCGGTGTCAAACAGATACTGCTCGAGGTGCGAGCGTCAAACAAACCCGCGCAGTTATTGTACGGCGAACTTGGTTTCAAATTAGTCGGGCGCCGCCGCGATTACTATCGTTTGCCGATTGAGGATGCATTGGTGATGAAATTGAAGCTCAGGTAGGCGCGGCGCGGGCGTGACAAGGGATTCGCGATTTGGCCGTTCAGTTGACAGGAGAAAACAGCGATAGCTAGAATCAACTTCGCCTGAAAGCGGGAGTAACTCAGCGGTAGAGTGCGACCTTGCCAAGGTCGAAGTCGCGGGTTCAAATCCCGTCTCCCGCTCCAAAGTTTTCAAAGGCGAAGGCCGAGGCTCAAGCAGCGAATTGGGAACCAGCCTTCGCCTTTCGTTTGACAATAAGGCGGCGTAGCCAAGTGGTAAGGCAGAGGTCTGCAAAACCTTTATTCATCGGTTCGATTCCGATCGCCGCCTCCAACTTTATTCTTTCACCGTTTCCAAAATCCCTGCGAGAAAGCGATGTCGAAAATGCGAATGCTTGCGATTCCTCTCCTCGCGTTGGCGGTATTCCTTTCGGCGATGGTGAGCGATGCGGGCACTCACAATGAAGCAGTGCGTATGTCTCGAATAGACCATCTTGTTTACGCAACGCCGGATCTGGCCGCGGGTGTCGAGCGCGTCGAAAAGCTCCTTGGTGTACATGCTCTCCCGGGCGGGCAACATCCGGGCGGGGGCACTCGCAATGCGCTGATAGGGTTAGGCGACCAGGTGTATCTCGAAATCATCGGACCTGATCCAGATCAGCCAAAGCCACCGAGGGCTCGCCGATTTGGTATAGACGAGTTGAAGTCGCCACGATTAGTCACGTGGGCGGCAAAAGGCGCCGACCTCGATCGGCTCGTGGCAGAAAGCCGGCGGCAAGGCGTAGATCTCGGCCGAGTGCAGGCAGGAAGCCGGCAGCGTCCGGACGGCGTGATGCTGGCGTGGAAGCTCACCGTTTCGCCCACGCTAACCGAGGGCGGCGTAGTTCCGTTCTTGATAGATTGGGGAGCGACTGCGCACCCGGCCTCGGCGCTGCCAAAGGGTTGCACGCTCGTTGATCTTCGCGCGGAGCATCCGAGCCCCGAGCGCGTACAGGCGATGATAACTGCGCTTGGCCTGGAGCTGCCGGTGAAGCGGGGTTCCGCTCCGGCCTTGATTGCGACTATCGCTACGCCACGTGGTGTCGTTGAATTGAGATAAGTCAATATCAGCCTTCCGAAGTGATCTAATTTTTAAGAAGCCACGATGAAGCCGATTCGTCAAAATCAAAACGCTTGAAGCCTGGTCATTGGTGGAGTACGATTTTCACGTTCTCGCAAGTCTCCCCGACGGCACGAACATTCTCCCGAGATCTTAATAGGACCACTGCCATGCAAAGAATAGCGATGGTGATGTGCGTGTCGCTCGTGCTGTTGACCTCGGCGCTGCACGCGCAAACGGACCGGCGCGAGATGAATCACCCCACCTCCACGACGCGGCAACTGGCCGCCGTTCGCGGCGAGGTGTCGAAGATTGCGGGTGCGAGCAAGGGAATGTTGTTAATTACAGTCAAACCCGCGAAGGAGTTTTCGGAGGTAACGGTGCTGGCTCGTGAGAACGATTTCGTGGGGGCCGCCGCCGGACGATCGAACGAACCGGACCTGCTTGGACTCCTGTCCGATGACTCGCGCGACGATGAAACGATAACCGCCGCGGAGCTTAATGAGGGCGACGTCGTATCGGTAATCTACGATCCTCAGCTTCAGAACCGCGCGTTGGAGATTTATGTTCACTAGGCCGCGTCGCTTGATCGCCGGCCGAAACTCTCTGATGACTTTTGTGTGTGTGCTCCCCGATCTGTATAATCAACCGTGGCATTCAGCCAGCGAGTAAATCAAGGAGAATGATTCGAATATGCGAAAGATTGGTTATGGATTACTGCTCATAGTGATGCTTGCGGGCGCCGTAGCTGCGCGGGCGCGAGTTGAGGAGACGGGAAAGAAGAACGTCACCAACAAGATGTGTCCTGTCAGCGGCGGGCCGGTGAGCGAGAAGTATCGCGCCGAATATAAAGGACAGTTTGTCTATGTGTGCTGCGAAGGCTGCCTGAGCGAATTCAACAAGAGTCCTGAGACGTTCGTGGCAAAGCTCTCGAAGGAAGACCAGGAAGCGATAAAGATCAACGAGCTTTGTCCGATCTCAAAGGAACCGATTGATAAGAAGCTCTCTGTCGAATTCGAAGGCCGAAAGGTTTACTTCTGTTGCGATCATTGCGTTGAGGCGTACAAGAAGGACCACCCGACTGCCAAGTGATTCGTGAATGCGCAGTCTGAGAATATTGAGTCGAACCGACAGTCGAGAAAGAAAGCAGCGGCGAGCGCATGCAATTAGTCGCATGCACAGCTCGCCGCTTTTGCATGGAGGAGACAAGTCAATGAATTCGAATGAGGGTTCAACCGGCGGCCGATGTGCCGGGGCAGCGAAGTTCATCGTGTTGGGCGTCATTGCCCTGGCGATGATGATGTCAGGTTGTGGCGTCAGAAAGAGTGGATCGAGTGGTAACGTCGTGATCGAGACCGATCTCGGAACGATAAAGTTTGAGCTGCTCGATAATGAAGCGCCAAAGACCGCCGAAAACTTTCGGCTTCTTGCGGAACGCGGATACTACAATGGAACGATCTTTCACCGTGTGATCGCGGGATTCATGATTCAGGGCGGCGATCCGAACGGCGACGGAAGCGGCGGAGAGTCCGCGACCGGGGCGCCGTTGCCAAATGAGATCGACCGCAATTCACCTCTTTACCAGGGCGGCTATCAGCGCGGACTTGTGGCGATGGCTAACAAGGGAAGACCCGAGACCGGCGGGAGCCAGTTTTTTATAATGCATCAACGTTATCCGCTCCCAGCGAACTACACAATCTTTGGCCGGGTGACCGAAGGTATGGATGTTGTCGACAAGATAGCCACGGCTCCGAACACCGGGTCGTCCACTATGAATCGCCCCGTGACTCCAGTGAAGGTGAACAAATTGTTCATTGAGTAACGGGTCGTCACGCGAACGGAACGATGCAATGAGCGAAGCTGATCAGCAAGCGAGCTCGGCGATCGATACGACGGAAACCGGGGACGGCATTGTCCGCGTCGCCCGGCCGCGCGAAGGAGCTTGGTTGCGCAGGCGTTCATTATGGCGCCGATTGGCGAATCCGTTGGTTCGTTCATTGATCGCTGTACTGATTGGAACCTTGATCTTGCGTCTGGCCAGTCACGCGATGGGTCAGATGACGCAGTTTTATCTCGACCACATCAGCCGCAGTTACTATCACATCTCACATACTACGGGCGCGTATGTCATCGCGGCCTTCTTCGTCACCGAGTTGCTGGGTTCTCTGGTGTTCGGCACCATGAGCGATCGCTATGGCCGCCGGGTCTTCATAATCATGGGACCGGTTCTTGGATTGATCGCGGTGCAGATCACCGCGATGACTTCGGCGCTGTGGCTGCTCGTGTTCGCGAGATTGATAGCAGGACTTTCAACCGGAAGCTCGGTGCCGGCCACGTTGGGTTATATCTCCGATGCTACGGTAGGAAGACCAATTCTGCGGGCAAGAGTCATAGGGTTTTTCGAAATAACTCTGGTCGGCGGCATCGCGTTGGGGGCAGTCGTCGGAGGCTATCTGTGGAAGTTCTTTCCGAACGAGAGGTCAATAGCCGGAATCCGTTTTATGAGTCCGGCATTCATCTTTAACGGGTTGATCTTTATTCTCAGTGCGGCTGTTTTCGTGTGGGGACTGCGAGACTCGAGGCGCAACAAGTCAGCCCGGCGCGCCGAGGGCGAGATCTCACACTCGGGCGCGGGGCGAACGCTCGGTCACTACTATGACGCTTTCAAGTCGCGCTCGATTTGGATGTTCAGCCCGGCGTGGATTTCTGTGTTCGCGATAGTCGGCATGTGGACCAATGTCAGCGCGCGGCTGTTCACCGGCCACAAACAATATGAAGGGCAACTTCTGACGGGCGTGGTCTCGCCTGAGAAATTTGAAAATGGATTCGCGACGCTGGCGATCTTCTTCGCGCTGGGAGTCCTGGCGTGGAGTTTCGTATTGGCGCGATATCGCAAAACGAGCGTGATGCTGGTTAGCACGGTCGCATTGTTTGGATTGATTGTTACTGTATTCGCCCTGAATCATCTCGGCTCGTATTCCAGCCCGTTCTATTATCTGTTGCTTGGGCTGCTATTGATCGGCGTCCTGGTCCTCAGCGGATTTACGCCGGCGGCTTTAACTTATCTTGCGGACGTAACCGAGCGCTTCACCGAGAATCGAGGCTCGATAATGGGGCTTTATTCCGTCTTCCTGGGAGTTGGTCAATTCCTCGGCACGTCAATCGGCGGCTACTTTGCCGAGTGGAACGGGGTCGACGGGTTGCTGATGCTCAGTGCAATCTTCGGTGCGATCACGATTGTTAGCCTGTTAACGCTTCGCCGAAGAGAACCGCCCGCCTCGGCCGCGCCAATTAATCTCGCCGTCGACGATTCCGTCTGAGAGCAAACATACACACCTCCGGAGCGTACCGCTGCGCAGTTGGACTCTTACGTTGTTCCGGATTTGCCTCCAGGAAATCCACATTTAATTTGAAGCGCTTTGAATCCATCGAGACCAATCGAGTCTCTGGTTCAAAAATTTGAATCCGCTGATCGAGCGGTTAACCATCTCGAGGCGGTTCGCCGCGGCACGTTTCTGCTTACAAATTTTTGGGAATAAATCCATTTTTTAGGAAGCGGTATACCGTTATCCAATCAAGCTCCTCAAACGAGAACTAGTCGTACCTTCGGTTTTCCAAGGGTTTGCTGTGTGTTTCGTTGAGCAATCTTTGTTGGGTCTCCGAATTGCAACCTCGACTAACCAGGTGTGTCCGAGGCAATGACGAACCTCAGTTAACAGCTTTACCAATGTCACGAGTGTTAATGGATACAAGGGAGGTACGAAACAAGATGAGAAAACTATGCTCTGCAGCAACTACTTTTCTGCTGTTGCTTTCTTTGGGCGCGCCTGTGCTCGCTCAGGCTGGCGGAAAAGGAGCCTTAACGGGCACGGTAGTCGATGCCACCGGAGGCGCGGTTACCAACGCCAAGGTTACGGCAAGAAATGTAGCAACGAACGTAGCATACGATACGCAAACGACCGATGCCGGTCTATATCGCTTCAATGATTTGCCAGTCGGAACTTATTCGGTCTCGATAGAGGCCCCGAGTTTCAAGGCATCAAAGATTGAAAACCTCGTGGTGACTGTAGGCCAGGTGGTCACCCAAAACACAACGCTTGAAGCCGGTGCGCCAAGTGAGAGTGTTACCGTCACGGCTTCAGGCGAACAGCTTGTCCAATCTTCAGAGGGCAGCTTGTCGACGCTGTTGAACCGCAAGGTTTGGGAAAGCTATCCGCTTGAGAATCGTGACTCAAACGAGTTCATCGATCTGCTCCCGGGATCGGTTCCCGACGCGATCGCCGGCACCACGCGAGGCGCCGCTGTCAACGGAGCTCGCCCGGGCATGGGCAATTTCATGGTGGACGGCTACGACAACAACGATCAGGGTCAAGGTGGCCGAGGATCCACGATCGCCGGAGGGATCACCAGCATTTCGCCGGAAGCGATTCAAGAGTATCGCATCGTCACCAACACCTATTCCGCGCAGTACGGCAAGGCCGGCGGTTTTGTGGCCGACACCGTGCTCAAGACTGGAGCCAACCGGTATCACGGCTCCTTGTTCGAATACAACCGCGTTCAGGCACTGGCCGCGAACGACTTCTTTTCCAATCGAGATGGGATCCAGGATTCGCTGGTTCGAAATCAGTTCGGCTTCTCGTTTGGCGGTCCGATAAAGAAGGACAAGACCTTCTACTTCGCCACGGCCGAATGGCACAAGCTGCGACAGGGCGCGCCGGTCACGACGACGAGCTTCACCCAGCAGTTCTTCAATTTCGTCAACAGCGGCGCCTTCGCAAACTTCATGGAAGGACCCGGGCTCTGTGGCGGCGCCTGTCCGGGCGCGTTCTCAAGATCGCGCACGGTTGGGCCGCTCTTTAAGAAGCTGGCGGCGGCAACATTTCCCGGGGGCATACCATTCGCGACAAGTCAGTTCAGCAATGTCGGCGCGGGTTTGTTCACCGAGGGAATAGTCTACCCGGTACCGGTTTACGGGCAAGTATCGGTTACCACGCAAACGATCTTTGATCAGTACCGAGTCAGCAGCAAGGTGGATCACACATTTTCGACCTCTGACCGGCTGAGCGGCTCATTCCTGATCGAGAACCCGGACACCACCAACACAATAATAGGCGGGGATGGCACGGTAGGGACGCCAATCCTAACCGACGCGCGCCGCGTCAACATCGGCCTGACGTACAACCATACGTTCAGCACGACCATTCTCAACGAGGCCAAGCTCAGCTATCTGCGCAACAGGGCTGACTTCCCTCAGTTGCCCGGCCTCGACGGTATTCCGTCGGTTGTCACTGGAATAGATCCGTTGGGACTCTCCTTCGGACAAAGCAGCTCGCTCCCTCAGTTCTTTACTGATCGGCAAATGCAGTTCCAGGACCACCTGTCGTTCCTGAAAGGGTCGCACAGCTTCCGCACTGGCGGCGAGTATCGCCGGACTTTCAATGCCTCGGCATTCGAG
>Ga0070696_100000005_pt1 | contig 118096 bp, 102 predicted proteins | sample KBSK1253metaG_FD_65474 | JGI IMG/M metagenome (GOLD analysis project Ga0070696, IMG submission 65474) | Corn, switchgrass and miscanthus rhizosphere microbial communities from Kellogg Biological Station, Michigan, USA - KBS K1-25-3 metaG | ecosystem: Host-associated > Plants > Roots >... | reverse complement strand
CAACGTGTTGATGGTTCAGCAGGAGATCAACACTCAAGCCAAAGGCGAGATCGATCGCAGCCAGCGCGAGTTCTATCTCCGCCAACAACTCAAGGCGATTCAAACCGAACTCGGAGAAGGCAACGAACTGGGTGAAGAGATCGCGCAGTATCGCGAGAAGATGCTTCAGGCCCGAATGCCCGAAGCGGTAGACGAAGAAGTTGATCGCCAGATCAAGAAGCTCGAACGCATGCATCCCGATGCGGCCGAAGCCGCGACGCTGCGCAACTACCTGGACGTGATGGTCGCGTTGCCGTGGTCCACGTCTTCCGAAGAGAACCTAGATCTCAAGCGAGCGCAGACGATCCTCGACGAGGATCACTACGGTCTCGAAAAAGTCAAAGAGCGGATCATCGAAACGCTCGCCGTTCGCAAACTAAAAGATAAGGTCAAGGGTCAGATCCTGTGTCTAGTAGGGCCACCGGGCGTTGGAAAGACCAGTCTGGGCCGCTCGATCGCGCGTGCGTTGAATCGCAAGTTCCAGCGGCTCAGCCTCGGTGGCTTGCACGACGAAGCCGAGATTCGCGGTCATCGGCGCACCTACATCGGAGCAATGCCCGGGCGCATCATTCAATCGATCCAGCAAGCGGGAACCAATAATCCGCTGATCATGCTCGACGAGATCGACAAGGTGGGCGCGGACTTTCGAGGCGATCCGTCTTCGGCGCTCCTCGAGGTGCTGGACCCCGAGCAGAATTTTTCGTTTCGCGACAATTACCTTGGCGTGCCATTCGACCTGTCGAATGCCATGTTCATGACAACTGCTAACATGCTCGACACGGTTCATCCCGCGTTGCGAGATCGAATGGAAGTCATCCGGCTGGCCGGTTACACAGAAGAAGAGAAGGCCGAGATTGCGCGGCGCCACATCATACCGAAGCAGATGGAAGGTCACGGAATAACTGCCAAACATGTCGCCATCGGCCGCTCCGCGCTGAAGTCAATCATCCTTCAATACACGCACGAAGCCGGGCTGCGTCAATTCGAACGCGAGATCGCAAGCATCTGCCGCAAGGTCGCTCGCCGAGTAGCGGAAGGGAACGACGCGCTCGTTCGTGTAACCGCAAATCGGCTTCACGAGTTTCTTGGCATCCCGCACGTTTATCCGGACGAGGTGCTCAAGAAAGACCAGGTCGGGGTTGCAACCGGACTCGCGTGGACACCGGCGGGCGGAGACGTGCTGTTCATCGAAGTTCTGCTAACCGCGGGGAAGGGCACGCTTGTGCTAACCGGTCAGTTGGGAGACGTGATGAAGGAATCCGCGCAAGCGGCGTTGTCGTGGGCGAAGTCGCGCGCGGAAGAGCTGAACATCGATCAAAGCAGATTCGAGAAATTCGACATCCACATCCACGTGCCCGAAGGCGCAATTCCAAAAGACGGTCCCTCAGCCGGAGTCACGCTTGCGGCCGCGATGGTTTCCGCGTTGTCCGGCAGAGCTGTGAGGCGATCAGTCGCGATGACCGGCGAAATAACTCTTCGAGGAAACGTGCTTCCGGTTGGAGGGGTAAAGGAAAAAGTGCTTGCGGCGCGGCGCGCTCGCGTGAACACGATCGTGTTGCCTCAACAGAATCGACGCGACCTCGAAGAGGTGCCCAAGGAACTTCAAAAAGAAATCACGTTCGTGTTTGTTGAATCAGTTCGTCAGGTGCTTAAGGCCGCGCTGTTGTGAATCGCCTGGCGCTTACATCGTTCTCGAGAGTTCTCGAACGCTGTTGTCGAAAGCCGAAAGGCGCCCCAACCCGGCCCAACCCTTGATCACGCCCGTGCCCAGGCGCGTGTACACAGCCGTTCTCATCTTTTCTTCGACGCGATGAAGGATGCGTGTTGTTTGCGATTTGTGAACGCCGAACCTGCGCGCGATCTCGACCGCCGTAAGCCCGTCTCGAACATACAAGGCCAGCACAAGCATCTCTCGCTCGGTCAGAGTCTCGAGCGCGGCCGTCAAAGACTCGGCTATCGCCTCACCGTATTCGTCGTCGGCGAGCGCGGTTTCGATGTCGAGGGCAGTTGAAGAGGGCGGCGCGTGGCGCAGAGTCTCAAGCGGCAGCGACTCGTGCGACTTCAACTGGCGGTAATTCAATGCCAGGTGTTTGATTATCATCGCCAGCCAGAAGGAGAGCGGTCCGCGGCCTTGATAGCTCGCGATGCGTCTTTGGCCCTGACGGTCGTGGAGGAACAGATGGGAAAGCATGTTGTTGGCTATGTCGAGGGCTTCGGTGTGAACGGGGCAAACGGAACGGGCGATGGTGTTGATGTAATTGCGGTAAAGCATCTCTAACCTGAGCCACGCTGCGTTGCTGTTGGTAAGGGCGCAGGCGGAGGCGAGGTAGAGGTCTACGACGTGAAGCTTTGCCAGTTCGGTCACCGGATCGAGTTCTTGTTCGAGGTTCTTTTTGAGACCGCCTTCTGATCTCTGACCTCCGACTTCTGATCTCTTACCTCTACTTTCTGATTTCCGACCTTTGACTTCTGATCTCTGACCTCTGGGGTTAGCTATGATTCGATTGACGTGAGCGGAGAAGGCTTCGAGAGAAAGCTCGATATCGCCGTGAACGGCAAAGCCTCGGGAGTAAGCCTGGGCAATCAGAGATTCCAAGTCTTCCTTGTGGCTCCTGCCCACTGGCTTGGGGTTTCTGGTCCCTGGTTTCTGGTTTCTAGTTTTCGATTTCCGACTCCTGACTCCGGACTCCAGACTCCTGACTTCTTGAAGGCTTTTCATATATCCTCCTGCGATGTGGAAAAGTACGACGCGATCCGAACCGGGAAGTACAGGGTTCGAGGCTGACCCAGTTCCAGCAAATTGATATTGAATGCACGGAAAGAACAGTTAGCCGAGGGCTATCTAGCTAACTCCGCTGAGTTCTGGTTTCCGACTTCTGACTTCCGGTCTTCGTCGCCCGTCGGGTCCATCATTCATCATTCCGCGTTCAGCATTCTGCCGATATCTTCCTCGCGCTTGCGGCGGAAACTGCACCGCCGCCGACGCTCCGGTTCCCTCCCCTTGCTGCCCACGCCCAAGAGGCGGGCGCATGGAGTCGCCATGGTTTTAAGAATTCACGCGACACGCTCTTTGCTCAAGTCATCTCAGGTATTCAAGCCGTGTCAAGTTCTTTGTTGAAGGCCTTCATCGGAACCTATGTTGTAAGTGTGACGCGACCCATTACGTCGTAGCCGTCGTAGTAATAACCATCCGTGACCCCATGAAGCACAACCGACACGAGCCTGCTCTTCGCGTTGGGAACAGTCCCGGTATCGTAGGTGTAATCCCATTGATTTCCCGTGCTCAGCGTTTTGGTCTTCACTCGATTCAAACCGTCGTAGGTGAAGGTGACGGTCGTCCCGTTGGGGTTAGTCCTTGTCAGCAGATTCGATCCGTCGTCGTAATCGTACTGGGCAGCAATCTGAGTACCTGAAGAGTTGACTTGCTCAGGGTTCTTGGCCGTCTTCAATCTCGACAAGTTGTCGTAGGTGAAATAGCGGTGCCGATCCGCCTTGATCGAATTGCACCAGCTTGCCCAGTGGATCGTATGAATAATTCATGGGTTGCAAGGGTACCGGCGGGGTTACTGTGGTGTCGTCAAAGTTGCCCGTCGAGTCAAACGTCGATTATGCCTAACGTGGCTGCTTCTATTTCTTCGCAATGCCAAAAGTCCGCAGCGAGGTTGAAGTAGCGATTATTCCCCGTCTCTCGCCGGTAGAGTGTACCTCCACGATGTTGTCAGTATCATCAGTAGCCCCAAGTATTCTTGCCGGCTGCCAGTTGACACCGCCATCAAGCGATATCAGAAGCGTACCTTCATCCGCCCCTGCGATGCCGACTGTGTTTCCCCGAAACCGAATAGTGTTGATGCAAACGGATACTCCGGTTATACGACGTGTCCACTTCTTTCCTGCATCTCTAGACATCGCGAGTAACCCATTTTCTCCTGCGACAAACAGCCTCCCATTGCTTAAAACACACAGGCTCAAAACTTGTTCCTTGAAGGCCATCCTCCTCTGCCAGCTATGGCCGCCATCGACGGACGCGAACAACTCCGAAAACAGCGAAGTGCCTGTCCTATTAGGTGTCCAGATAACGACGAAACCGTTTAAAGTATCGAGGAAGCGTACGTTGGTTGGTTTCCCCGGAAGCGAAACCTGGTGCTCCACCCAGGTTTGTCCACCGTCCTGTGTGGAATGTATTCTTCCATTTCTCGTTGGCATTTTCCCGTCATCGCATGCGAGCCATCCGCGCTTCGAATCTATAAAGAATATGTCGCTCGGATTGGCTGCTCCCAGCCTCTTAGCTGTCCACGTAGCTCCGCCGTCTGCCGTGACAATGCATTTGACAGGACTTTGGCTGGTGGTTGCCAGTACCCAACAAAGCTTGGGGCTCACGGCGAAGACACGACCCGGAACCATGAAATAGTTTTCTCTTTGGTTTTTGAACTGATTGGTCCATGTCCGTCCTCCGTCCACGGTATGGAGAATCTGTCGTGAACCGACTGCCCATCCCGTGCTCCGGGTTGCGAAATGCATATCGTAAACGCATTCATACCAAAGTCGGCCTTCGCTATCGGTGCGGTCGGGGACCTTGTAGGTTTTGTTTAAGAGAATATCTATCACTATCACTATCTCTGCGTTAACTTTGCCGGCCAACGTAAAGATTTCCCTTATCGTCCTGAATTAGCTCGCAGCCAGGACAACCCGGATCCTTTGTGACAAACTTACCCTTCGTCACTTGGAAGACGAACGTCCTGCCGGATGGATCTCTGAATGAAACTTGCGCGCCCTCGCCGAAGCTATGCGCTGCCTTATTCAAATCGTCGATGACCGCTTGTCCAGCAAAGTTAACATGGTAGCCGAGATTCTGCGCATCCTGTCTTTGACCCCAAGCGTCAACGATGATCGAAATCAAGGACAACAATACCAGTGAGTTTGAACCTCGGAGTCCTCGCCCGCGGGCCCCGAGTGGGCCCTCTCCAGCTGCGCCTCCTTCTGTAGAGCCCCGTCCCGGTAGCCGTGGTGTTATACCCTTCGCCTGCGCAAATGACTGGACCTCCGCCTTAACGCTCTCTGGCACTTTTCCGGTCCACTCGTATTGACCTGGCTTGATGGCTACCCGTCCTATTTCCCTTCGCCCGCCCTTGTCAAAGACATGAATATTCGGAGCATCATTTAAGTTGCTTCGATCGACACGTATCTGGTAACGACTGTTTCCGGGAAGAGGTTGCTTCCGGCCCGCGTGTCCGTCGGGATCCACGTGCGACAGAGGGTTATTCTCCACGTATGCATATTGGTTAAAGGTCTGTGGGTTTAAGAGCATCGCATAGGGTAACGCGCTTGAACGTTCAAAATCGTTCGACAAAGAGGCAGGATTCCCATCAAAATCGTCGGGGCTTGTGAACCGACCCTGAGCTGCTGAATAGTATCTGGCAAGGAAATAATCCAGCCCGGACTCGGTGTCCCGTTCCTTCGAAGTGAACTTCTGCTTCGTCGAATCAGCAGCGCTGTAGCCGACAACCGACGAACGACTGCCGACCGTTGATGGAATCTCTTCACCAAACGGAAGGTAATCATAACGAGCCTTCACTGTACCGTCCGCTTTCGTCACTACTCGCGTGCTGCCCAGGTGATCGCGTGTTAAATAACTCGTGCCGCCTCCGCCTGCTGCAGGAGGTACCGGGTCGCTGTGATATTCAGCTATCACCTGGCTGCCGACATCATACACGAAGACAGTTGTCCCATTGCTGTCGATCTTCTTAACTCGACGCCCATCGCCGTCATAAGCGTAAGTCGTGGTCACCCCGGATTTGGTGTAGCTCGTCTGCCGATTCTCCGCATCATAGATCATCCCATTTGGCGGATTTGGAGTCGCCGTTGGATCGCTCTTCAAGTTCCCTGCTGCATCGTATGCAAAGTTGCTCAGGGTGATTCTGTTCGTCGTCGTGCTGAAGTCGGTCAAGACCCGTGGCGTAAGTGAGGCGTTGGGAATCAAGGTCGAAGATGGATTGACAGCGCGATTTCCATAACGGTCGTAGTCATAGTTCTGTGTCCACGAGATGCCCTCGGATGCGGTGCTCAGCCGATTCAATGTGTCGTAGGTGTAAGTCTGCGTCACGTCCAGCGAGCTGCTGATCACTATCCTCTGAGTCAGCACGTTCCCGTTGTTGCTCGTCGAGCCGTAGCCATAATCCAATCTCAGCTTGCTGGAATCAACACTTGTTGTCCCAAGCCCAATTTGCGTGGGCTGCATTCTTGAATTGAAGTTGGTGTGCTCCAACAATCCGTTGCCCAGCTTCATCACCGACACTGCCCCGTGTGCTGCATACTGAATCCGATTCGTAACATCCGTCGGCGTTGCACCCGCCCAGTACAACCCTGTAGCTTGATTCTTCACCCCCGCTACCCGCCCCGCCGAGTCGTACTCGGTAACTACGACCCTGCCCGAAGGGTACGTCTCTGAAGTCATCTCGCCTGCAAGATTGTATTGATAACTCATCGGGTAATTCTGGCCATCGGTTGCCTGCATGCCGGTTTCGACTCGCCCCATCACGTCGTAGCTGCCGTAGCTGTAGCTGGACACCGAAGAGCTGACCGAAGTGAGCCGGCCTTTGGAATTGGTCACCGCCGCGTTGTCGTAGCTATAGCTCACTCCCGGCGTCGTCCCGCCCGGCGCGGCTCCCGAATAGGTTCGCGTAAGGACTCGATTCAATCCGTCATAGGTGAACGTCGTGACCACACTGCGCGCGTCGGTCTTGGTCTCCAAATTCCCGTTGCTGTCATAGGTGTAATTGATCGTCCCGCTTTCCGGGTTAATCGCTTGCTTCAATCTCGACAGCGCATCGTAGGTAAAGCTTCGGGACTGGCTGCCTTGTTGCACCTGAGTCACATTCCCGAGCGCGTCATAGTGTAGTAGGTCGGTTGCAGAGGCAGCGGAGGGTTTACCGTCGTGTCATCAAAGATGCCGGTTGAGTTCGGTTCATCGACTCGAAGGAGTCTTCCGAGCCCATCCACGACACTGCGGCGTTTCTTGCCAGCCTGATCAGTGACCGTAGTCTGCTCGGCGTTGTAGCTCGTCTGAACCCGTCCATTCCAGTTCGTCGCGATCGCAGTTGGCCTTGTCGCCCCGTCGAACGTTGCGACTTCAGCGATTCTGCCAATGTCGTCGTTGGTTGTGCGGGTCCAGCCGTCAGTCGGAGCGGCCCCGCTTCGGTGGGGGTTACTGGTGTAGGTGATCCGTCCCATCTGCTCGTAAGCCGTGTCCGTCGCAACTGTGTATGTGCTGCCATCCTCGCTGCTCTCAACTTTGGTCACGCGTCCGAGTCGATCGCGCGAGCTTTTCGTTTTCAGCAATCCGTCCTCGGCCGCTTTTAGGTCGCCCGTGGTTTCGACCTGTCGGGCGTTGTCGTAGTAGAAAGACTTAGCCTTGCGGCCTTGGGGATCAGTGATGAGCCCCGGTCTGCCGAAAGGATCCTTCACCGGATTGCCCGCAGTGCTCATCAATTGATTATCGTAACTGGTCGTTGTCGCGTTGTTGTTCGGATCGGTTTGGCTTGTCACGAGACCCGTCCAGTAATCATAAGCAATCGTTGTCTTATGGAACACGCTGGTGTTCGTCCGATCCGGGTAGACCTTGATCTCAGTGGGCTGTGCGTGAGTAAGAGGATCGATCGTGAAGTCGGTTACGTTCTGGTTCGGGTCAGTCACCGAAACTCGGTTACCATAAGAATCGTAGCCGTAGGTTGTGTGAATGAAAGTCGTGCCGCTCTTGAGCCGGCCCACGTCGGTGAGGTTTCCGGCGATAGGCGCGGTTCCATAAGCCTGATTGTCGTAGCTGAGTTGCGTATCACTTCCTCCGGTGATCGTTTCCTTTAATGCATTCACGATTGACGGGGTCACGTTCGTCGCGTCGCGCTTCGCATAATTAATCGCAGCCGATGTACTGGCAGCGTTGTAATAGCTGTTTGTGACGCTGCGAAGAATGGTGGTCCCGGGGAAGCCTGTGGGCACACCCTGAACATCGCGGGGCACCGTTGTTTGACTGAGATCGATCCAGTCGTAATCAGTCTCAGATATTAGATTGCCATTAAAGTCGTACTGCATGGTCTTTTTCGGACATCTTCGAGGGGTTGCCGCTCGCGTCGAGCAGCGTCGTGTATTCGGCATCGACCACGGGATTGAATGGGGCTTGGCCGCCTGGGGTTGCGGAGTCTCCAGCGTTGAATTTCATCGGTGTCCAGTGACGCTCGATGATCTGCTTATTCGAGGTGGTCGTTCTGTATACAAGTCCACCTTTTCCGTCGCCGCCTCCAATGCTGCCGGCCAGAGCGGGGTCGTGAGGATAGAAGTTCTCGGTAGTGACCGAACCATCCGGTCCGGTTACGGAACCGCCGTTGGCTCCGGCGCCCTGCGCGATCGAATACGTCCACGTGTCGATGACTCCATCTTGCTCGATCTGTTTTTGGGTTATGGTTTCGCCTGCCGCTTTTTTCGCACCTTTAAGTCCACGCGCGGCAGTTGAGTTTCCGTCCAGCAGGTAAGAGTACCGCACCATCGCGCCATCTGGTGTGTCCATCTCGCTCAGGCTGCCCCACCCGTGCGACACTTGGGGCTTTGTGACAAACGGCGCGGAACAGTCTGAACGCCAACTCAGATTTATCGTGTCTTGCGCAGCTTCGCTGTTGTAGAAAAACTTGAATTGTTTCCGCGGCTGTCCAAGCTCTGTCTGAGGCAGGGTAATTGATTTGATTACCGACACGTTTTCCGAGAGAAGGGCCAACACGTCCGGGCAGACCCGATCATCTATGTTGTATAGCTGCTCGACGTGCGTATCCGCCCAGGCGATATCTATGATCTGAGGCGCTCCACCTACGGTTCGATATGTGACCTGATTCGGAGGAGCCGAATCGTTTGGCGCGTTGACCAGAATTTCTCTTGTGCCGTTTGGCAGGGATACGACATCTTGATAGTGAGTGGTCACCGAACCGTTTGGGTTGAATTCTGAGAATATCTTGATCTGGTTGCCGTTCGTGTCGGTGATCTTCTGCGCGTTTGCATTTTGTGAGACTCGCGTACCGTCTGGAAGATAGACGTCCCAACTTATCGGTGAGCCGTTAATGGGGAAGGGATCAATCCTCGCGTAGAGGTAGCTGCCGTCGAACGAGTAATACCGCATCATCGGCTGCGTTACTACACCCTGGTTATTGATTGTCGGCCGGTCTTTATAAAAACCGATACGATAGTTCTGAGTAGCACCGGGCGCGAAATCAATCGGACGCAGTTCGTGCTCACTGCCATCGGGCGTCAATAGGAACATCTTGTATTTGATATGATTTTTCGCTACAGGCGAGGCCCCCAGTGCAACCTGGATCAAATGGCACAAAGTCTGAATCCGCCAGTCGTTGATAGATGGCGTAGGCTCCTCCAACCGTCCAGCCGCCGGTTTTACCAAGGTCGATCGGCTGACCGGTCCAAAAGCTATTGTGAGCCAGGTCAGCCTCGTTTTCATAAGATTTCATGTCCCAGTTTTTGCTGTTGTAGTGAGCGCTCACTGTGAATGAGAGCTTGCCGCCTGCGATTGCCGGTAACGTGGCGAGTGGGATTGATAGGCTCAGATTGCCGTTTTGCAGATTGATGCTCTCGATGTCTGAGATCGCGTAAGAGCCCACCGGTCTTGTGCCTCGATCTGGTCTTGCGGCCGGGTCCGGCGCCTGAGCAAATCCCACAACACACGTCACGGCGATAAGGATGGTGACTGCAATCGATTTGATTGACTGACGCCAACTAACGACTTCGCTCATCGGAATTGTGAATGTCATGATCTTGCTCTCCACTTAGGTTCTTGTTTACTGCTTCGAACCGTGCGCAACGCCGTTGAGGTTCAACTCCATCACCGGCTGTCCGTCTCTGCTCCACGTAATCCGGGTTGGAACGTTCTCGCCGAAACGATCTACCCATCCAGTCATTTCGGCGACGATGGTTTCGCTACCTTCTTGCGAGAAGCACCGGTCAATCAACCCCGTCGAGGTGTTTATGTGGAATGATCGGGAGTTGCTGAGCGGGGAGTCAGGTCCGGACGTGTCGGGTTCACCGATTCGAACGACGTCCCATGTGGGTCCTGAATAGTCGTCTGAACCTGCTGCGCTCGAGGGTATCACGTTGATGGCGACCGTTCTGTAGCTTGCGCCGCGCAACTGAGCGAGCACGAACTGATCGGCGCTGTCGAGAGCCAGGCGTTTGATTATCATCGCCAGCCAGAAGGAGAGCGGTCCGCGGCCTTGATAGCTCGCGATGCGTCTTTGGCCCTGGCGGTCGTGGAGGAACAGATGGGAAAGCATGTTGTTCGCTATGTCGAGGGCTTCGGTGTGAACGGGGCAAACCGAACGCGCGATGGTGTTGATGTAATTGCGGTAAAGCATCTCTAACCGGAGCCACGCGGCGTTGCTGTTGGTAACGGCGCACGCGGAGGCAAGGTAGAGGTCTACGACGTGAAGCTTTGCCAGTTCCGTCGCCGGATCGAGTTGTTGTTCGAGGTTCTTTTTGAGACCGACTCCTGATCTCTGACCTCCGACTTCTGATTTCTGACCTCTGCCTTCTGATTTCTTACCTTTGCCTTCCGATCTCTGACCTCTGGGGTTGTTGATTATCCGATTGACGTGATCGGAAAAGGCTTCGAGAGAAAGCTCGATATCGCCGTGGACGGCAAACCCTCTGGAGTAAGCCTGGGCAATCAGAGATTCCAAATCTTCCTTCTGCTCCCCGCCCACTGCCTTCTGCCTACTGCCCACTGACCGCCGACGTCTGACTTCTGATTTCTGACTCCCGACTTCCTGAGGGCTTTTCATTGTATCCTCCTGCGATGTGTGAAAGAGTACAAAGCTTTCCGAACCGGGACGTTCAGGGTGAGCCTTGACCCTGTTTCCAGCAAGTTGGTACTGATTCGATTGAAAGAACTGTTAGCCGAGGGGCTCTCTAGCTAACTCGGGCTGACCTTGGTTTCTGGTTCCGTCTCTGACGGCTGGCTTCTGGCTTCTGACCTCTGCCTTTTAGCTTCTGACTTCTGGATGCTGCCTCCTGAATCCGTGATCATTCCGCGTTCAGGATTTCTGCCCGATATTTTCTCGCGCTTGCGGCAGGCTGCGACGCCCACCAGGAGGCTAGCGCCACAGTTTAGCGATGAGCTTACTCTTCTTCGATGCTGGTTGCTCCAGATGCCCTCAATAACCATTCGAGCGCACCCCACGGAAAGGGCAAGTCTGCAACGTTAACGGCAACCCTTAGTGTGTCGGCATTCTCAACGGTACTGTCCCACCAAAACCAAAAACGCTCACTAGGCTGAAACCAATGGACAAAAGCACCGACCGACCACTCTTTGCCCAACTTTATGCGCTCCTCAAGTGGTAACCGGAATCTTCGCTCTGCCTCTTCTTGTGATACCTCTGTCGCAGATCTCCGAACAAACCACTCTGGGAGGATGGAACGCCAAACGTCAACAGATGGCCAGTCATTCACATCCTGCTTGAGCACGATTTCAAGAACTTGTTTGCATCGAGAGAGGACATCTGATGCATTCCCCGGACAAATGGCAACGAGCCGAACAATGATATTTGGGCTCAACCGCGTAGTTGGACTTGAGCCTTGTGTTAACCGCCACAACTCCTCTTCGTTAGTCATCGCTATATCTTTCCGCTACCTTTCAAACTTCGTGACAAACAAGGCGAGGGCATCCGAGGAATCGGTTCGCTCAATAGCCCTTTCAGCCAGGGAACGACAGAAGTCATCAATATTGGTGCGATTTGCTTCGAGCGAGAGCATGTCTTCTGACACCTCCCGCTGAAAAGTTGAACTCCCTAACAAAAGTAGGTCCCGCGACTCAAGACCAACTTGAGTCAGGTGTATGTCGTCAATTGATTCAGCCCTTCCCATTCCAATAACGTTCGATAGGATGCTTGTGGACTGATGAGCGACGCCGTCGATTGTGAGGCGAACATAATCGTCGGTATTTGTCTGAGTCGCCCTTCCGCAGCGGATCAAGTAACCCTTACAGGAACCGATGGAAGCAGCAAACAAGCGTTCATCAAGCCAGAGATTAACCAGGAGAGAAACAACGGTGCCTGAGGATTTAGCTAGTGTGTGCGCGGTTTGAAAGACAGTCAATAAACCATTGCCAACGTCTGATGACGAGAAGTACTCGCTTTGCCGATGTATCAGGGCGCACAGCCCTGCAAACGCGGCGTCAAGAATAGTCTCTAGAGGTTTCCTCTCCAGATGCGGTTGCGCTGGTTCACCGGACCAGTCGAAGTCGTGCGCCTCCGCGATCAGCGCAAATCCTCTGGAGCAACTGGCTGGTTCTTTGGCCGCAACCGGAGAGCACCTGATACCTACTCCTCTTCTTGGTTGAGTCCCAGATCTAATGAGTTGCGAATTGGAGCAGAAGAAAGGCATTCGTTGCACTGACCTCCTTCGACTTGTTTCCTTACTTGATGATCTTGAGCACCTCTCCGGTCGCTCTTTTCACTATCGTGATTGTTCCATCGGCAGCGATGGTGGTGATCTCCTTGACCGACTTTATGACTATACCCTCGGCTGTGACCTCACTGCCAACGGCTCCTAGGCCCATCTTACCAAGGACCTTTTCTAGAGCCAGATATCTCTGGATCATGGTGACGGCCCGAGAGGCTGCTATCTCTTCCTCCAGAAGGACGGTGAGTCTCCCAAGAGTGCTCAGCCTCAAAGGGTTTTCGATTTCGGACTCCCGACTCCTGACTCCAGACTCCCGACTTCCTGAGGGCTTTTCATTGTATCCTCCTGCGATGTGTAAAGAGGACAACGCGATTCGAACCGGTACGTGCAGGGTCGAGAGTGATCCTGTTCCAGCAAATTGAAATTAATTGAACTGAAATTAACTGAAATAACAGTTAGCCGAGGGGCTCTCTAGCTAACTCCAACTGCATTCTGGTTACTGGTCTCTCGTTCTCGGTTTCGCTGTCTTCACCACTGCACCTCGGCGGGTTCCGCGGCCCCGGTACCGGTCGCGTCGTCTATCCACCGCGCAGTTTGTGTCTTGCCTCATTCAATGACTCGATCATATTGGCCAGGGAGAGTCGCAACAACTCTCGGGTGGCCCTTGGATAAGACTCCACCTCAAGAGATCCGGTTTCCTGGCTTACTTCAGCCCACTGTTCGTCGGCAAAAAATATCTCTCCAACGAGTTTTTCGCGGTCCGGTGGGCTGGAAATGCAAATCCTGAACTGATTGGCCATCTGGATTTCGCCTAACTGCTCTTTGAAGAATAGAAATTCTCCGTTCGCTCTGAAGACTTGACCAGTCACGCTTCCCTGCATTCGCTGTGGTGACTGTTTGTGATTCTGAGAAATCAAGATTCCCGTTTATATCCTGAACTCAATTTCAGAAGAAAATGGTCCAGCTCTTGGAGAGGCAGATCACTCGGAGATGCGCTCGCCGTCGGGGTTGACCGTCTTGTGGTCAGGGACGTGTACATACGGATCGTTTGCGCAAAAAGTTGAATTGAGTTGATCGAAGACGAGGAGCTGATTCTGGAGAAGCACAGTCTGCTCTATGCGATACATCAGCCACCAAAAGAGGAGATTGGACGAAGCCGGATCTACGATGGAGGTAATCAAACAGGAACGCTCTGAGCCAGTAACGGTTCGCCCAATCGCTTGTTGCCAATGACGTGCATAGTCCTTCTTGGTCCAATACATCAAAGATCCGATAAATCGTTCCTGAAAGTCGCCAATCTGGATTAGACCGAAGGAAGCGCGCACACCTGGCTCAAGATCTGGCACATGTTCATCTAGAAACTCTATCGAGAATGCCATCTTAGTCTCCGATGCGGCGAGTCAGATTCTCATCGTAAGTTCCCAGACGATTTCCTTGTCCATCGAACATCTTCCACGCCCCTCCTTTGTGACTATCGATGTCACCCATTATGTAGCTATTTCTGTTACGGCTCACCCCAATACGACAAGTATTTGTTTCACATCACCGATGGTTGCGTCAGCGTCGGCCAAAGATTTGGTCAAATCAGAAAGAATGCTTGACGCGATCTTGAATTCTTCAGGTTGCGTCATGGCCATTTCCTCAGAAGCTGGCCAGATGATTGCGATCTTTTTGGCGTTCAGGCTGTCCAGCCCGCCCCAGAGCGAGTCTGAGAGCGCTTCCCAACTTCGATCACCGAAGACCGGCGGATCAAGAGGCAAAGCCGAACGGATGGCGTCAAACAGTTTTTTCTTGTCATTTATGCCGCCGGGCAAAACGAAAACTCGCCAGCCATTGTGGACAAGTTCGCGAGCATTCCGATCCACGTCGAACGCTGGGATGTGGTGAATGCCTTGATCAGGTAACATCGCCTTATCTTATCTTAACAAACGCTGGTCGGCCAGAATCACCATAGTGAGTCCAAGTGTAATACATTTCGCCGGTTTGGTGGTTAACAACAATTCTGTTCTCGCCCGCCCCTCTCATTCCTGCACTTGATTCGACGCGATACTCACGATAGGGCGACGCCGCAAAGCTGCCCCCAGGCAGATCTCCGTCTCTGTTCTTGAAAGGTACGCCCCATTTCTTACCGACGGCACCGGTCGGTCGGATTCCCGCGTCAATATGGAGTAGGGTTCGATTTACTGCTGCCTCTTCGGCTGCCGTTAGCGATCGTGGTGAGATCCGGGCTATCTTTGGTACCACCCGACTTAGAACAATGCCAATGAGAGCATTGATAGCAGCCCGTTTGTAGGTGGCTGGATCTCTAAATCGTTCACGTAATTCATAAACTAATTCCTGCGCTTTGGCATCAATACTCACTTGCTGATAACTTGCCAGAAACTGTCCGTCTTGTGAGTAAATACTCCCGCTTTCATAAAAGTCATGATTACCGGTGAACCTAAGAGTATTGCCAGGTCTGAAGAGATCCCTCTCTCTGTAGAACTCCTCATCGCTAATGTATCCACAGCCATTGGGTCCGCAGATAAGGTACTTACGTCCATCAGGATCAGAGTACAAGACGGGACTATTCCGGGCGAATGCGTAACCATTCCAGCTCTGGGAATCACTAGAGTCTGCCCCTGCATTCTCCGGATCTACGCTAGTGAATCTTCCCTGCGCCGACGAATAGTACCTCGCAAGGAAGTAATCGAGCCCCGACTCGTTGTCTCTTTCTTTTTGGGTGAACTTCTGTTTCGTCGAGTCCGTGCCGCCGTACCCAACAGCCGACGAACGACTGCCGATGTTCGCTCCTATCTCTTCGCCAAACGGCAAGTAATCATGCCGAGCCTTTACGTTTCCACCCGAATCAGTCACCAACCGAGTGCTTCCCAGGTGATCAGTTGTCAAATAACTTGTGTCGCCAGCCCCCGGAGTCCCACTCGTGTACTCCGCGATCAACTGGCCGGCCACATTATACACAAACACTGTTGTATCGTTGCCAACAATCTTCTTCACTCGGCGGCCGTCCCCATCGTAGAAATAATTCTGCGTCGTCGAGTTGAACTTGATCTGGTGATTCTCCGCATCGTAACCCATCGTGTCGGTGGCGAAGCCCTGGGTCTTGTTTGGCATTGATTTGAGATTGCCGCCGGCATAGTAATCGTACTGAGTGGTCGCATCGCCAGCGAGGATTGCGATGATGCGGTTGTTAGTTTGATTGAACAGGTTCGGCAGGTCGGCGGCTGAGTTCGAAATCGGCGTTTGCCGAGGATTGGGAATGTAAGATCCGACTCTCACCGCGCGATTCCCCCATCGGTCGTAATCATAAGTCTGCTTCCATTGGCTAGTCGTCCCGATCAGTTCTTCGGCGGTGCTCAAGCGGTTTAGCGGGTCATATGTATAGTTCTGCTGCCCCACCACGATGGACAATCCTCCTGAACCCGGCACGCTGATTGACTGAGACAACACGTTCCCGTTGTTATTCGTCGTGCCGTAGCCATAATCCAACTGCAACAGATTCACGTTTGAGGTGTTCGAATCCAGTTTGATCTGCGTCGGCTGCAGGCGACTGTTGAATGTCGTGCGTTCAATCCGGCCGTTGCCCAACCGCATCGATGTCACGGCTCCGTGCGCGGCGTAGAATATTGCACTTGTACCCGCGGGACCGCCCGCATAATACATTCCATTAGCCTGTCGCTTCACACCGGCGATTCTTCCCGCGGCGTCATATTCGGTCGCGATCAATTTGCCGGAAGGATAGGTCTCGTTCGTCATGTTGCCGGCAAGATCGTATCCATAGTTCATTGAGTAGATCTCGGCGTCTGTTTTCTGATGGCTGACCGCCGCCCGCCCAAGCGAGTCATATCCTTGATAGTTGCCTGTGTTGCTGGCAGAGCCGCCATAGGTGACTGCCACTAGTCTTCCGATCGATGCGCCGCGAGTGAAGCTGGGCGCGCCTGATGGGAGCGTCTGGTTGTCGTAGTAGTAGTCCACTTGCGGGGTCGAATCAGAATATGTGCGCCGCGTGACTCGATTCAACCCATCGTAGATGTACGTGGTCGTAACGGCCGGCACTCGAGCGTCCGTTTTTGTCTTGAGGTTGCCGTTGTCGTCGTAGGTATAGGCTACGTGGCCGCTCTCGGGATTTGTGGAGTCAGTCATCCGGCTCAGCGAATCGTAAATGAAGGTTCGCGTCTGCGTAACCGCGGGCGTCTGCTGTGCCTGCGTGACGCCGGTCATATTGCCCAGCGCGTCATAGCCGTAGTCGGTTCTCAGATTCACACCGGTTGGGTCTTCGAACACCTGTTTCAATCGCCCCAGGCAGTCCGGGACGCTGCTTCTTTTCTTTCCTGCCTGGTCCGTGACAGTTGTTGTCTCGGCGGAATAGGAACTGGTTACGGTTCCGGTGCAACCGGCGCCGCTTGTGCATCCGGTATCGGGAGGAAGGGTGCCTGGTCCTCCCGAGAACGTCGCTGCTTCGGTTGTGCGCCCTACGACATCTTGAGTGGTCCGCGTCCAGCCATCGGTGGTATCGCTCGAAGAACGATGGGGATTGGTCGTGAACACGGCCATGCCATTCTGGCCCCCTGGCTTGTACTTGTAGACAGTTTCGGAAGAAATGGTATAGCTCGTTCCGTTTTCGCTGCTCTCATTCTTGACGACGCGCCCGAGTTGATCACTTGAAGTCCGGCTCTTGAGCAGTCCATCGCCGTTTAACTTGAGGTCGCTGATCATCTCCACTTTTCTGTCATTGTCGAAGTACCTTGTAACGATGGTGTGTTGTTGGTTCGTATGTGGCTGACCGTCGAATGTTGAAGTCACAGCCGGACTCGTGACTACCCCTGGCCTGCCGAATGGATCTTGTTTGGTGATACCTGCATCCAGGAATCTCCGGTTGCGGTAGTCGGTTTCGGTGATGTTTCCGTTCGCGTCAGTCTGCCTCTTGACCAAACCAGTCCAGTAGTCGTACTCGATTGCGGTGACCTGCGAATCTCCGGTTACAAGTGGATTTGGATCGACGGTTATCCGTGTAGGCTGCGCATGGGTTATGTCGCCGAATTCAAATTGCGTGACGTTAAGATTTGGATCCGTAGTCGAGATTCGATTGCCGTTAGCATCGTAGGTGTGCGGCGTCCGAACCCATCTTGCTTCCTGAATTAGCCGGTGCTTCTCTTCCGTCAGGTTGCCTTTTAGGGGCGAGGACGCACCGTCGTCATAGTTATACTGAGTACGGCTTAGCGCCGCGCTCGGATTCGAGACGGATGTCTCCAGCGGCAAGTTCAGGATCAGTGGAGTGGGCGGATCCCCGATTTGGCGCTTGGCGTAGACGTTCGATGAGTTGCTGGCGGTTGAGTCGTTATAGTAGCTGCTGTCGATGATGCGAAGGACTGTTGCAGTGACCGGAACCGCCTGGGGTAGATTGGCCGCATCCGTGTCCCGCGATACGAGTGACGCGTCGAACCAATCGTAATCGGTTTCCTGAGTCACGTTACCGTTGTAGTCATATTGGAAGGTCCGGGCGCACATTCTCGACGGATTGCCCACCAGAGTCGTGTATTCTTCGGCAACCACCGGATTGAAGCGCGCGATTCCCGATCCGGTGATGGTGTCATCGGCGCCACTGAATTTCTTGTTGATCCATCGCCGCTCCACTATCTTCTTTCCCGAGTAGTCGATTTTGTATACGAGACCGCCGAGTCCATTGGGACCCGCGAAGTACGCAGGCCATCCTCGATCTGTCGGATAACCATATTCAGTGGTTACGGAGCCGTCCGGTCCCTGCACCCCGTTCGTATATGTCCACGTGTCAATCTGGTTGTTGTCGTGCGTTATTGTCTTGGTCGTTATCCTGGCCCTCGCTAGCTGATCTGGTGAACTCAGAGCATAGGTCGTAGTCATGTCGTAGGAATAGTTCACCACGGCGCCGGACGGCAGCGTCATCTTGCTGATCTCTCCCCATCCCGGCGAAGTTTGAGTGATGTGATTAGCGGTCGCGTTACAACCGCCATACCAGGGCAGGTCGACAGTGACAGCGGGACCGTCCGAGTTGTAATCGAAATGGAATTTCCGCTCGATGTTTGGTTCAGACTGAGGAAGGATGATATCCGTCACAACAGCGACTCCGATGCTGGAGGGATTCATCGAGGTGGGCAACACGCACGAGCCACTGATAGGGTCCTGCACGCTGGTTTCGAGGGTTTTTCCGTAAACGAACGTGGTTCCCCAGCGAATAATGCTCTCTGCAGAGCCGCCGTCGACGGTAGAAGAGAAGATATGCAGGTCGAGCGATGCGGGAGAACTGACCGCTGTGACTTCTCGCCCCGTCAACTCATCTTCGATGTGCGAGGTTTCAACGCCATTGAGGTCGACCGTCCTGCGAATTCTTACCTTATTGCCGTTCGTATCTTGAATGTGCTGCACGCCATTGTTGCGCTGATAGACCACGGTGCCGTCCGGCATGTACACTTCCCATTTGATCCCATTCACACCGCCAACAGGATTGATCTTGGCCCAAATGAAGCTGCCGTCGAACGAGTAATACCTGACTGAGGCCGGTGGATTCTGGGTATCGGGACCATCCTTGTAATATCCTCGAAGGTACTCTCGGTTAATCGAGTAGGGCGGTAACCCGGCGGGTATGAAGCCGAGCGGTTTCAGTTCATGTTCCGCGCCGTCAGGTGTTGTCAGAAATGTCTTGAACCAATTGGGATACACGTTCAGGAGTGGCCAATCAGAATCACTTTCGTCGTGAGGCGCCGCCCAGTTCACATCGTCGTGACTCTCGCGAACGATGATATTGAACCCGCCTTTGACTATCCACCCGCCCTCATCGGACTGTTGGATCTTGTCCTCGTAATAGTTGAATATTGGCGGTTCGAACTGAACGTGCTGGTCCCTGATGAGGTTCCACAACTTGCTGTTGTAGACGGCACGCCAACCGAGCGACAGTTTTCCTCCGGCGATCGGAGGCAATGAGGCAAGGAGAATAGACAGATTGACGTTGCCGTTGGTTAGGTTGATGTTCTCGATATCCGAAATTGCATACGAGCCCAATCCCATTCCACGGTCAGGTCTCGCGGCAGTTTGCTGTGCGCTCGCCGTGAGACAGGCTCCGATAAGAACCGCCGTCAAAGTCGCGCAGGATACCAGAATCTTTACGGATGATTGTTGTATTCTGACTAACATTGTCGCCTCCGCCTGTTATTGCAATGATCCGTGAGATATGCCATTGATGACGAGTTCCATAACGAGAAGCTCGTTGCGCGTCCAGGCAATTCGGGTGGGTAACTTCTCGCCACCTTGCGTCACCCATTGCGTAAACTCGGCGGCGACGGTCGCTTCTTGCTCTTGTGAAATCACTCGATCGAGCAAGCCCGTCGCCGAGTTTAGGTAGTAAAGCCGCCAGGAGCTCTGGGATCTGTTTTGTGCAGCGCCTTCCGGCTCACCTACGCGCACCAGATCCCACACAGGTCCGTCGTAGGACTCAGCGTCTGCTACGTCGGCGGGTTGTACGAAGCGCTCAATCGTGTAATAGCTCGCCCCTCTCAGTTGAGCCAGGATGAACTGGTCGGGGCTATCAAGCGCAAGCCTTTCTATCAACGACCGCTCGAGGCCAGTGGCATCTCTGCCTCCTGATTTGGCTCCGTCTTTATCATTCCATATCAGGGGAGGTCCACTATTTAACGCGATCTCTACTTGTTCGCCATCGACGTCCTGAATGCGGGAGATCCGCACTTGATACTGCTGGGCTCCAATAGTCAACCTGCCTACAAGAGTGGAGCGCTCTCGTCCAGGCGTTGTGAATCGTAATCCAAGTCTGCGGCGGAATCTGTCGACTTCCGGCTGCAGCGAGAGTCTGCCATGAAGGTCTCTCCCCGACTTGCCCCCCTTTTGAACGAAAGGCGCCGTGCCGGTCAGCTTGACGGCTTTGCTTTCGATCAGCGGTGCGCGATTGTAGGCGCTAACAGCGACAGTCACCAGAACACCGGCCGCCAACATAGTTATCCCAAGAACCGACAAGCGTGTTCGCGAACCTGCAATTATTTTGATCGCTGATTTCCAGCATAACCTTTTGCGGGCATTCTCTTGCTTCATAATGACTCCTCCCAAAGATCCCTACTGGGTAATACCCATTGCTTTCAATATCCATCCGTTTTGGCGCAACGGACTATCGTTGGCCTGGCCGAAAGTGACGGTGATATCCGGGAGCCCGTCGTTGTTCGTGTCTATTAACCACAGCGCGTTCGAAGGACGGAAAACTGCCACGTCGGCCTTTCCGTCTCCGTTGTAGTCGCCGGGCGCGGGTATGTCCGTGCTCACCCCGAGCGTGATTGTCTGATCGGTGACTCCATCCAGATTCAGGTCAATGAACCACTGGCCAGTCGAACGCCGGAATACCGCAATGTCCGCTATGCCGTCTCCGTTGTAGTCCATCGGCACGGGTATGTCGCCGTTCTGCCCGAAGCTGATCGTTAGGTCCGCTACGCCGTTCAGATCCGTATCGATCAGCCACTGCCCGGTGCTCGGGCGAAACACTGCCAAATCGGTGCGCCCGTCTCGGCTGTAATCGGCGGGCATCGGGATGTCGCCGCTTACGCCGAAGGTTACGGTTGGCCCGCCCGAAGCGTTGTGGGCGAGATCTACGATCCATTGACCGGTTGCTGTGTTATAGACGGCAGGGTCAGTTCGTCCGTCTCCGTCGTAGTCGCCCGGCACAGGGACCGATGTGCTTGGCAGAAATCTCCATAGATAGTTGGTGTCCGCGAAACCGTTCCGATCCAAGTCGAGTTGATACGTAGCTCCGTTGCCGGTACTGGGAGTGAAGATGCCGAAATCGGCCCGGCCATCGCCATCGTAATCACTCGGAACCGCAATCGTGCTTCGGGTACCAATCGGTTGCGTCAAATCAGCAACGCCGTCGAGGTTGTAATCGAATCGGCCTTTTGCATCCAACGGTCGCCAGGTGCCAATGTCGGTTTTGCCATCGTTGTTGAAGTCCAAATATCCGAGCGCAGCTTTCTTGTTGACTGCAACCAAGACTCCCGGAGTCAGATAACCAAACAATCCAACGCCCCCATCCTGGACCATCATCCACTGAAAGTTGTACACGCCTGGCGTCGCCGGTGCGGCGGCGTTGAAGTTGAACACCGCGTTCGATCCCGGCGATATGGATGAGGGAACAGCAACGCGATTCGTCCCGAAGTAGACATTGTCTTCGGGCAACTGCGAACCGAGTTTGTAGTTGCCTGCGGCGGTCCACGTGGTTGTACCGGCATTGTTCATCGTGACCGAAACGGGATAGGTCTTTCCCGCGAACATCAGCGAGGGAACCGATTGAGATACGAAAGTGGCGAAATCACCTGGTGCGCCCTGGCATAAGATAGTTCCTGCTGGAATCACAACGTTGCTCGTCTTTTCCCCGAAGTAGGTGCCGCTGCTCGTCGCACCCTGGACCATCTGCCACTGAAAATTGAAGGGCCCCGGGAAGGTGGCCGGTTTTTTGATGCTGAACTCGAATGTAACGCTCCCTGTCGGCGGGACCGAGTTTGGCAATGCGATTCTCTTTTTCCCAGTTCCCCAAACTTCGTTGTTCGCTGGATTCTGCGATCCAAGATAGTAACTAGAGCCCGACGACCATGTTGTGCTGCCGGTGTTCTTCATTGTTACTCTAACCGAATAATCCTGAGGGTCAGGAACGCCAAAGCTGCCAGATCCGATAGCAAGCCAATTCTCGCCAGGAGGCGGGATATTGGAGCAAGGCTCGCGGTACGACATCGACACAAACTGGGCGTCATTGCCGTTCACCGCAGTCGGCTCGACGGTCGCGATCAGCTTCGATCCCGCGTAAATGTATTCTTTCGAAGGCCCGCTCGCCGGGAGAGCCATCACAGCAAAGTCATCAGAAGCTTTTTTACTTTTCTTCCGCGAGTTCACCTGCGCGAGCATGCTCGTGCCTACGACGCACACAAGCGCCAAGGCAACTGCCGCCGCTAACTTCTTGCCGCGCGGCATCGAGCGTCGCGAACTCTTTCTCGGTGATTGCTTCCTTGGCATTGCGCCTCCTTCAAAAGACACACCTACAGCTTGATCGCGCGACAAAGTTGGTTGTGGCGATCGAACGTCTTGCGGACGAGCTTAATTGGTTAAGCGAACGGCACGGGCCACCCGCCGATCGCGACAAATCGAAATTGTTCAGGCACGGGAAACTCAAGATGAGAATAAGAAACGAAACCGCTTCAAACATGGCTTCGTCTTCTTACTCTTGCATAACGCAGGTATAGACAGATGAACGCGACAAAGTTGCGAGTGAGGCATAACACCGTCGGTTCGGTAGCCGTTCCTACGCGTCGGATGGCTTTCCGAAACGATGGGTGATCGTTGGGTCCACGCTAAACGCAAAGACCACCAACTCGCGGCACGTTGCGCAGCCGGCAAGGTGCGCTTCGAGGTAGGCACGCTCGTCAGGGGAAACATTGTCATCAAGGTAGGCAACCAGGTCATTGTCATCCGGACATTGCTCATTCATCTATTCACCTCCGCGTCATACATGTCTAAGACAGATTGAATCGCGAATAGTTGCGGGTGACCGAGAGAACAATCCGCAAACTAAATGTTTCAAATTTGTTGCGGCCAAGCCTTTTTATTGACTAGGCGAGGCTTAGTTGATATAAAAAGCGCATTCGGCAGAGGTTGCAGATCATAAGCGGGTGAGCGGGCGGCCCCCGGCCCTTGGTGACTGAAGGATTCCGAAGTCACTTGAGCCGCAAACATCACCCCGATTTTAGAGAACGGGAAGGTAAGATCCACTGATGAGGCTAGCAAGAGAGTCGAGAAGTGCGTTAATCGTTCTATTGCTTTCAACACTACTCACAGGCCTCGCAGGACCGGTTCGAGTCCTCGGCCAAACTCAGCAACCAACAACACAATCTACAATCGATCGCGCCGAAGAATGCTATCGCCGAGGCGAGGAAGCTTTCTCAAAAGGCCTGCTCGACATCGCGCGCAAGATGTTCGACCAATCGCTCGACACAGTTTTGCAGGCGACCGCCGTCTCCAAATCAGACCCCAAGCTGACTGACTATTACCAGAAGCTTGTTGACCGCATTCATAAATTCGAAGCAGCGCCCAATGACGCGCACGACGTTGTGCAACGGCCCGAGGTCGCCGAGCCGTCTGTACTCGACGAAGTCTCTGATCTCAAAGAAGACGAATTGGCGATGGTGACCGCGGACGGCGTGAAGATTTACGGCAAGTACGACTTCGAGTTTTCGGTTGCACCTCCGGTATTTCAATTCATCAACTTCTTCGTCACCGGCCGCGGGCACTCGACGATGGAAGTCGGGCTTCAACGGTCCGGCCGGTATCGCGAAGCGGTCGAGAAGATCTTCAAGGAAGAGAAGGTGCCCACTGACCTGATCTGGCTGGCCCAGGCCGAATCAGTCTGGAAACCGAATGCGCTGTCGCGCGCAGCGGCAAAAGGCATCTGGCAATTCATTCCCTCGACGGGCACTCGATACGGGCTGGCTCAGACTGCGTGGATCGACGAGCGATCGCATCCGGAGAAATCCACTCGCGCGGCGGCGAAATATCTAAGATGGCTTCACGATCACTTCGCGGGTGACTGGCTGCTTGCGATGGCGGCTTATAACTCCGGCGAGAATCGTGTCGATAGCGCGATCGCCAAATGCGGATACGCGGATTTTTGGGAGCTATACAAACGAGGCTTACTGCCGCAAGAGACACGCAACTACGTGCCGTGCATTCTTTCAATCATTGTCATCAGCAAGAATCAGAAACGTTATGGCTTCGATGTGAAGCCGGACGGCGCGCTCGCCTACGAGACATTTGAAGTTCCGTCCCAGACCGACCTCAAAGTCGTCGCGGACCTCCTTGGCTCACCTTACGAAACGATCCAGGATCTCAATGCCGAGTTGCGCCGGGGCACCTCGCCCGCGGGCGAGCGTTACACGTTAAGGCTGCCGAAGGGAACGAAGAAACAGTTCGAAGTTGCTTATGCGTATTTACCCGAGGAGCAGCGTGTTCGAAAGATCACAGTTCCAGTCGAAGAAGTGGCCGAGCGATCTCGCGGCGGTTATCGAGTCCAGTTTGCGTCGTATCAGGTGAGACGAGGTGATACGCTTGCGACGCTTGCTCGCCGTTCGGGGGTGTCAGTCAAGGAACTCGCCAAAGTGAATCGAATGTCTGCTCGCGGCGAATTGCGCAAGGGCCAGACAGTCAAGATCCCGAAGGCTGTTCGTGCATCGCGAAGCCGGCGGAGCATCGGCCGCTACCGAGCAGTATCAGTCGTTCGATCCCGACATCGCGCCGGTTCATCGCGAAGTCACTCTTCAAGACGCCATCGGCGATAACGTAAAGCAGGTAGTTTTCTGAGTAACTCGCCAATGCGATTGAGGCATCCCTCCAGTAATCGCCACTGCGTTTGAGGTATCTCTCCGAGTAAACTCGCCAATCTGCGACTCAGGGGTATCATCCCAACAGGCGGCAGCCGCGAAGCGGTGGAAAACCGCGTAGCAGTGACCTATCGATAGAGGACGCGGTTGGGGCTAGTCCCGGACCACGTAGCGGTCACCTATTTTGTGAGGCGCGAGTCTAATCTAGTTCGACAGTTATCGACTAGGTGACCGCTACGCGGTCAGTAGCTATTCCCATATCCGTCCTCTATCGATGGGTCACCGCTGCGCGGTGTTCCCCAGCTAATGCGTGGTCAGCTACCGCGGGGTCCCCCATCCATTGCGTTGGTCAAACCCATACTCAGAAGTACCCAAACTTCGGTAACCCCGAACTGAAGTTGGGCGTGTGCAGCCGCGTTCCGGCTGATCTACGTCGATGCGGCTGTCATCCCATACTTCCAGCAGGCCGGCTTGCTGAAGCGTTTTGAGCTGAGCCACCAGCGGTCCGAGCAGGTCTTTATCTTTGTGGCTGTAGCTGATGAAAACAGTCGGACCAGGCATTCGCTACTTCCTTTCGCCTGAAGTTGAGACACTCTTATCAATCGACGCTGCTGCACTCTCGATCAGAACACCTGGCGGCATTTTCCTCGCCACTCGCCACCCACCCACCAGATATGCTTGAGTCTCCCGAGGTTTATCGGTTTGACTCCGCTCTCTATGACGAAGAATTCCCCCTTGCATACACACTTCTTCGGACAGAGTCTCACGGCTCGCTGCTCCGCGGCCTGAGCTGCGGCATCCACGAGCGCGTGAAACAGCACCGAGTCGATCCCGTCGGTGGGGCTGGCGTCGAGCTCGATTGACGCACTCGCGTGGGCGGCACAGACGCGCCCATCGCATTGGCCGCTCGGGCGGTCAGGCACAGGCCCTTCTTCCAGTTCGCCGTGCGCTTCGATGGTCGAGACGAGGTCATCCGATTGTCCTCCCGAACCGCCTCCGTCAGCGGGCGCGCAGACTCCCCTCCAGGCCCCGGCCACCCACCAGACGCAGTCGTCTCCGGAAGGCGTGTGGTTAAGCTCGACCACGTAGAATCGGCCGACACATGAGCAATCATCGTCCTTGCATTGTCGTGACGCTTTCCTGCGGGCTCGCTCGGCGGCTTTCGCTGTCAGCGCCTTTGCCACGCTTGCCGGCACCCCGTCCGCACACCTGCCCTTGATGACCTTGAACTCGCTTGCTGCCGCGGCGCACGGTTCTCCGCTACATTCGGTTGCTGTCGATGGACCGGACCGTTTTGTTGCTTTCATTCCTGTGCTCCTTTCCGTTGGCACGGATCGGACGTTAGATCAGCAATAACGCATTCGTTTCCATTGCGCGGATCTGATTCGCTACAAGTCGGCGAGGAATCAAACTCCAAACAAAGGCGTAAACAATGAACGATCCGCGAAAGAGATATGATTGCGTTTGCTTCATCTCCGAGACCCTCGGAGCGAGCCCAAAGGCTTACCACGGGCCGTTAACCAGTTCGTGTGCTAACTTTCGCAACCTGATGACAATGGAAGAACTCCCACAATATTTCTTACAGAGTCGAGAAGTCAAGAAGCAAGGTAGTGGGGTCTTAGTGTGTTGGTCGCTGATTATCGCGCTGCTCCTCAGCGTCCTCTGCGTCCTCTGCGTCCTCTGCGTCCTCTGCGGTTAAATCCCGTCATTGATTAGGAAAACCGCAGAGGACGCCGAGGACGCTGAGGACTGCGTTGTCGGCCAACACGCTAATACACCACTACCAGAAGTAAGAATTCTTAAGTAAAGTAGGCAGTGTTGTGATGCGAGCATTACGGAAGGGGACTTGAATCGGCTCCCACCCTGGAACTCACAGAGCCGAACGTTCTGTTCTGCGTGTACGCGGGAAGGTTGAGCCGTGATACTTAGCTATGCCCCCGAGCTGTCCGACGAAGCAAGTGCTGAGCTTTCGACTACGCTAGTCGGTTCATTTGGCTTTCCTCAAGTAATCGTCAGTTCCTTCGATCCAATCCTTTCGAATTGGCGAGAACACATCCATCTCGTCGCAATCTTCGATTGCTTCAGCGCTGTGATAAACAAATGCCGGGATCAACAACGTTTCGCCGCCGCGCACTACGACTTCCTCGCCGTCGATCACGAACTTCAGCGCGCCCGTGAATACGGTGGTCAACTGCTCGCTTTCGTGATTGTGTGATGGAACAAGGCATCCCTTTTTGAGAAATATGCGCGCCATCGTCATCTGTTCGCCGGAAATAAATCGCCGGCTGAGGAGGTCGTGGACGTGTTCTTCGGGCATTTCATTCCACTTGTATCGATTCATCGAAGTTCTCCGTCGCTGAAAAATTCATTCTGTGTTCACTAGCAGGCGACGCGCCTTTATTGGGTGCTGCACAAAGGGTCCGGACTACGAACCGTCCGTGGATGCTCGAATCATCTCCAACAATAACTGGTGCGCGCGGTGGTCATCGGTAAGCTCGGGATGAAACGTGGCCACCAAAATATTCTTCTGCCGCGCGAGCACCGGCTCATCATTACAACGCGCGAGGATCTCAACTTCTGACCCTGTGCGAGTAATCCTTGGCGCGCGAATGAACACCGCTTCAAGCGGACCCCCATCGAACGTCGTATCCGCCTCGGCAATGAAGCTGTCCACCTGCCGCCCGTAGCCGTTGCGTTCCACTCCGATGTCAATTAGTTCGAGCGAAGCCTGCGGCGGATTATACACGTCTCGCGCAAGCACGATAGCTCCCGCGCACGTGCCGAAGACGGGTTGACCGGCGCTTGCAAAATTGTTTATCGGCACCGCGAGATTTTCTTCCTCGATGAACTTCATCATCGTTGTGCTCTCGCCGCCGGGAATGATGAGCGCGTCAATCTTATCAAGTTCCGCGGCGGACCTGACTTCGATTGCATCCGCGCCAATGTCTTCTAACGCGCGAATGTGCGCGGCGAAGTCACCTTGAATCGCAAGCACGCCGACGGTCATCGCTCAACTCTGGTCTTGCGCAAGATCATAGTCGATTCGCATCACCGCCGAATCGGCTTCGGTGAATCCGTTCTTGACGTAGAAACCGCGTCGATAGCTTGCGCGCGCTCGATTCGTTTCGAGTTCAAGCCTTCGCGCGCCCGCCTGTTTCGCTACGCCCTTCAGATGCTCGAGAAAGCGGCGGCCCACACCTTGTCCGCGAACGCGATCGGCAATCACGAATTCGTCGATACTGAAGAGATCTCCCGTGAGTCGCAATTGAGGTCTGAACGAAACCGTCGCGAGCCCGACTACGTCACCGTTCACCTCAGCAATGAAAGTCATCATCGCCGGATTCTCAATCACGGACCGAAAGGTTTGACTGAATGGCGCAAAAGAGAGATCGGCGTATCCGAGTTCGGCAATGAGTTTGAAAGCAGCTTCCGCGGCCGAGTCGTCCGCCGCTCGTATGACCACTTCCATAATTACCAGCCTCGTGTCTGTAGTAGATCGCCTTCCGCAAGCTTCGACACGTCGAGCCCTCGCATTGCGTCGCCGAGTTCCTCGCTCGCTTCAAGCACGAATTTCGGCTCGGCAAAGTGAGTCGTTGCCTTCACGATAGCCCGCGCGCGCGAAGCAGGATCGGAGGACTTGAAGATGCCTGACCCGACGAAGACCGATTCAGCTCCCAACTGCATGCACAGCGAAGCGTCGGCCGGTGTCGCGATACCGCCGGCGGCAAAGTTGGGCACCGGTAAACGCCCGTCGCCAGCGACGATTCGAACCAATTCGTAAGGCGCGCCGAGTTGTTTCGCTTCCGCCATCAACTCTTCGGGTCCGAGTATCGTCAGCCGCTTGATCTCTTGAGTGATTCGTCGAAGATGCCGAACCGCTTCGACGATGTTGCCCGAGCCTGCTTCGCCTTTTGTGCGAATCATCGCCGCTCCTTCGCCGATGCGCCGCAGCGCTTCGCCGAGATTGCGCGCGCCGCAGACGAAAGGGACTTTGAACGGATGCTTATCGACGTGATGTTCTTCGTCGGCGGGCGTCAGCACCTCGCTCTCGTCGATGAAATCCACGCCGAGCGCTTCGAGTATCTGCGCTTCCGCGAAGTGACCGATGCGAACCTTCGCCATCACCGGGATCGTGACTTCGGCCATGATCTCTCGAATCTTCCTGGGAGAAGCCATTCGCGCGACTCCGCCTTCGGCGCGAATGTCAGCCGGGACGCGCTCGAGCGCCATCACTGCTACGGCGCCCGCGTCTTGCGCGATCACCGCCTGCTCGGCATTCGTTACATCCATGATCACGCCGCCCTTGAGCATCTCTGCGAGGCCGGTCTTCAAGCGAATCAAGTTGTCTTTCATGTCGTTCCTCCTGCGAAGAGAAGACTATGGCAGCAGGCGTTCAGAGTACCGACTTTAGTCGGGTAGTGCCGTCGGCTAACCGGGAATTGTTTCGTACCCAAAAGCACTGCCCGACTAAAGTCGGTACTCTGAACGCCTGCTTCCAGGCGCTTATTGCTCTTGAAACTTTAGTCGGGTAGTGCCGTCGGCTAACCGGGAATTGTGTCGTACCCAAAAGCACTGCCGACTAAAGTCGGTACTCTGAACGCCTGCTTCCAGGCGCTTATTGTTTCTCTTGAAACTTTAGTCGGGTAGTGCCGTCATTCAACCATCAATTACTCAGGTGACCGAAGCACTGCCCGACTAAAGTCGGTACTCTGAACGCCCGTTCCCAAGCGGTCATTGTTACTCTGAAACTCTAGCTGACGAATATCTCGCCGCGTCCCGAGATGACTACGCCGCCGCCAACACGCACGCCGGTGACACCCCCGCTTGTATCGACGTCAACGTCGATGTGCAGAATGCTTGGGCGCTTCATCTCGAATCCCTGTTCGCTGATGATCTTCGTTGTCGTTTGAACCGGCAGCAATTTGTGTCTGACCAGATAAGCTCCGAGCGGTCCGTTGGCCGAGCCGGTTGCGGCATCCTCGGCGACTCCGGCCGCGGGCGCGAACACGCGGCAATGGACGGTGCTCTCGGACGAAACAGTCTCGCGAGTGAATGTGAGAACAGTCTGTGCGCCGACTTCATTGCTGATGCGTGCAAGAGCGCCGCCGTCAAGCTGGATACTCGCAATCGCCGCGCGCGTCGTCACCGGCACGAGCATCACCGCTATGCCGTTGTAAACGGTTTCTACTGGAAGCTTCTGGTCGATCAGCGAATGATCGAGGGACAGGGCCTTGGCGAGCGCCTCGATGTTCGAATAGACGCCGCGCACTTCAGGCAGCGGTTGCGTCATCGTCGAGCGGCCGGGGCGGCCGCCGTCGACTCGTACTTCGACTGCGATGGGCCCAACGCCCGCCTCGAGCTTCACTGAAGTGACGGGCTCGATGTGCTGTTTCATTTTCTCGGCGACGATGACATAGCCGGTACCGACAATCGGATGTCCCGCGAAGGGAAGCTCCTGCCCGGGTGTGAATATTCTTATCCTGAAGTCGCCGCCCCGCTCCGGTGGCAGCAGGAAAGTGGTCTCCGAATAATTCATCTCGCGGGCGATGTTCTGCATGGTTTCGGTATCGAGTCCCGACCCGTCCGTGAACACCGCCAGTTGATTCCCGCCGAATTGCTTCTCCGTGAAAACGTCAGCAATGATGAAGTGCTTGCTGGTCATGCCAATCTCCTTCTGAGCACACTGCCGATTCGCTCGATGCCTTCCTCGATCATCTCGGGTGTTTGATTTGAGAAGTTGAGTCTCATGAAGTTCTCCCTGGGTTCACACGCGAAGAACGATGTCCCTGGAACAAATGCTACATGCTCGGCGACGGCGTCCATGAACAATTCCTCGGCGCTGATGCGCTCCGGCAACTCGACCCATATGAACAAGCCGCCTTCGGGTCTGGTAGCCTTCACGTTTTCCGGGAAGTAGTGCTCGATCGCCGAGCGCATAGCCTGACACCGTTCACCGTAGACTCCGCAGAGGTGCTCGATGTGACCGTCGTAATCAAACGTCTGAAGCATTCGCGCGGCGGCGCGCTGCTGGACCGTGCTCGTATGGAGATCGGCGGCCTGCTTTGCGATCACCGCGTTTTGGAACACCTCTTCGGATGCAATGAGCCACCCAAGACGCATGCCCGGACTGAGTGTCTTCGAGAATGAGCCAAGCTGAATCACCAGGCCCTCGATGTCGAGCGCACCGAGCGACGGCAGCCCTTGTCCTTCGTAGCGCAATTCGCTGTAGGGATTGTCCTCGAGAATTGGAATGCAGTAACGCGCAGACAACGCGATCAGTTTCAGCCGGCGTTCGTATGAAAGCGTCGTGCCCCTGGGATTTGAAAAGTCGGATACCACATAGATGAGCTTCGGCCGCGAGTGCTTTAACGCTTCTTCAAGCCCGTCAACGCGCATGCCCTGGTCGTCGCTGGCGATGGGAATAAAACTGGCCTCGTAACCGCTGAACGTCTGAATCGCCGCAAGATAACACGGGTTCTCGACTACGACCGTGTCGCCGGGTTCCAGGAGGATTTTGCTTACGAGATCGATGCCCTGCTGCGAGCCCGTCGTTATCATTACGTTATCTGTGCTTGACGCAACGCCTTGCGTTTGGACGCGCGAGGCAATCCATTCTCGCAAAGACCTGCAGCCCTCGGTGGTGCTGTATTGCAACGCGGCTGCCGCTTCCTCAGCGAACACCTGTCGGTGAGCTTGCGCGATTGCGTCTACTGGAAAGAGCTCCGGCGCCGGAAGCCCGCCTGCAAACGAAATGATCTCAGGATGCTCGGTGACCTTGAGCAGCTCGCGAATCGCCGACACCGGCATTCTCGACATGCGGCGTGCGAAGCGAAAGTCGCGCTCTTGCGAGGTCGCCAGTGGAGCGGGGGCGCCGGCCTTGACTGTGGTTTCCTGTGCGGCCATCTACTTCCTCCGTTTTTTCGTGAGCCGGGATTTGTCGGCTGTCTTCTTTTCTCTGGTGCGCAAGCGACCGCGAGCGATTTCTTCCGAGGCGGCTGCTTTTATCCGCGAGCCTTCCTTGATCGATGTCGTAACCACGGTGGTGAGAGTCCGCGTCACACCCGGAATGTGTCGCAATAGATCTGAGATCAGACGATCAAGGCTCTCGGTGTTTTCAGTGACAACCTTCAGCAGGTATGAGTCGGGTCCGGTGATGCGATGACACTCGAGCACATCGGGAATTTCGAGAATACGTTTGCCAAACCCGGCGTTGTATTTCGGATGCTCGATGCGGACGCCGATGAATGCGGTGATGTCTTTGCCGAGCTTGTGACCATCGACGCGAGCGGAGTAACCGGTGATGATTTCTTCCTGTTCGAGCTTGCGCATTCGTTCGGCGACGGCCGGCTGTGACAATCCGACGGCTGCAGCCATCTCGAGCTGAGTCATGCGGGCATTCTGCTGGAGTAAATCGAGCAGCTTATAATCTATCGGGTCAAGAGCCATATCGCCAATATAACCCAAGTCAAAGTAGCATCGGGCCTATAATAACCGTACTAGCGACCTCAGTCAACGAAAAAAGCCGGGGTGGAGCCGCTGCTTATTTGTGTTCGGAAAGTTTTGAAGGGCCGGTGAGGATTGCCGCGAGGTCTTCTTCCATGCTGGTCGAGGTTGGGCGCTCGACGATACGGCCTATCTCGAGGCCTGCGCGTTCGACAATGACGGTTGGGACGTGAATGAGCTTGAGGTGCTTAACGATGTCACGGGGTTCGTGCAGCTTTCTGCCGATTCCAATGAGCCTGATGTGGAAGCGGTTGTTTGCGGCGAGTCCGAGCGCCTTCAGCAATCGAGGCACGTGCTTCTTGCTGTCCGGGCACCACGTGCCTAGCGCCACCGTGATGGTGGTCTCAGCCTGACAGTGTTTGAGCCGAGTGATGACGCCGGGGTCCGGTTGAGAGCTGTCCATCGCGAATCGCCACACCGGGACAATCCCGAAGAGTCGTTGTGTGTCTGTGTCGCCGATCAAGGGTTGATGGATTGCAATGTGTACGGACCTCCCGCCAAGCTCAAAGCTATAGTCCGATTCACCGTGTAGCTTGTAACTGCCAGCGCGACTAACACCAAAATCAGCGTCTGAAAGGGCGATGACATGATCGGGATAAAAGCGAAAGGAATCCGGCGGGCACGTATACAGCGCGCGCCTTGATGTATCTAAGACAACTGCGCGCTCAAGTCTCGCTGCGATCAAGGCGATACGTTGAGTCGCTTCGGATGTGAGCACTTGAGCGGTTCGATCGATCTCTCCGTTTATGAAAACGTCGCGAGTGGAATCAGTCCACGCGACGGGCGCCGGCCTACCTTGTGCGTCGCTGAACCCAATCGCGGTTAAGGCGAAGATCAGTGCGAAGGACAGGACTCTCAATACACTCGAGCCTCGTTTTGTCCGTTGGGTGCTCACAACTCAACCCTCCGCAGTCGCAGCGCGTTGCTGATCACTGACACCGAACTGAAGCTCATCGCGGCGCTCGCGAGAATCGGACTCAGAAGCAGACCAAAAACCGGGTACAACACGCCGGCTGCGATCGGAACTCCGAGCGCGTTGTAGATGAAAGCAAAGAAAAGGTTTTGCCGGATGTTTCGCATCGTCGCGCGACTCAGCTTGCGTGCGCGGACGATCCCACGCAGATCGCCTTTCAACAAAGTAACCCCTGCGCTCTCGATGGCAACGTCGGTGCCGGTTCCCATTGCGATCCCGACCTGGGCCTGCGCAAGCGCGGGAGCGTCGTTGACACCGTCGCCCGCCATCGCCACCATGCGACCCTGCTTCTGCAGACGCTTTACGACTTCGCCCTTTTGTTCGGGCAACACATCAGCTTCGATCTCATCGATGCCGAGCTTTCGCGAAACTGACTCGGCGGTCGTGCGATTGTCGCCGGTGAGCATCACGATACGAATTCCTTCCGCGTGCAGCGCTCGGATCGCCTCCGCGGTCGATTCTTTGATGGGATCGGAAACGCCGAGTAGCCCAATGGCTCGATCGTCAGCGGCGACAAACATCACCGTCTCGCCTTCTTTGCGCAGAGCCTCAGCGCGATCGAGCAAAGTGCTCGCGTCGATATGCAATTGCTCTAGAAGCTTGCTGTTTCCAAGAGCGACTCGCCGATGATCGACCGTTCCGACGACTCCTTTTCCGGTAATGGATTGGAAATCGGTGGCGTCCGAAATCGTTATGTTCCTTTCAAGCGCACCGGCGACGATGGCAGCGGCCAGGGGATGCTCACTGCCTCGTTCGATGCTTGCGGCCAAATGCAGCAGATCTGATTCGCTGGTTCCGGCAAACGGCTCGATTGAGGAGAGACGCGGTTTTCCTTCCGTCAGTGTTCCGGTTTTATCCACTATCAAGGTGTCGATCTTCTCGAACACCTCGAGCGCCTCAGCGTTCTTTATCAACACGCCAGCCATTGCTCCGCGGCCTGTGCCCACCATTATCGACATCGGCGTGGCCAGCCCAAGCGCGCAGGGGCAGGCAATGATCAGCACGGCTACTGAGTTGACTATCGCATGCGCGAGCCGCGGCTCGGGACCGGCCAGACTCCAGACTATGAACGTGATCACCGCGATGACGATCACCGCGGGAACAAAGTATGAGGAAACAACATCGGCGAGGCGTTGAATCGGCGCGCGAGTGCGTTGAGCTTCGCTTACCATCCGCACGATCTGAGCAAGGAGCGTCTCACTACCGACACGTTCCGCTTGCATAACGAAGCCGCCGGTTCCATTGACGGTGCCGCCAGTGACCTTGTCGCCCTTTGACTTCTCCACAGGAATGGGTTCGCCCGTTACCATCGATTCATCGATTGAGCTGCTTCCTTCGACAATCACTCCATCGACCGGAACTTTTTCTCCCGGGCGAACTCTGAGCTTATTTCCGGGTTTAATGAGGTCGCGCGAGATTTCTTCATCGTTGCCGTTGTCGCGAATCAGGAGAGCAGTCTTTGGCGCGAGTCCCAGCAGTTGTTTGATCGCATTGCTTGTCCGACTGCGCGCCCGCAGCTCGAGCACCTGTCCCAACAACACCAGCACGACGATGGCCGCGGACACTTCGAAGTAGACGCCGACTTCGCCGCCGTGTCCGCGGAATGAAGCAGGGAAGAGGTCCGGAAAAAATGTGCCGATGACGCTGTACCAGTAAGCGACGCCGGTACCGACGGCGATCAGCGTAAACATGTTCAGGCTTCGATGAACAACCGACGCCCACCCGCGTTGAAAGAACGGCCATCCGCCCCATAGCACCACCGGAGTCGCGAGCGCCAACTGGATGAAGCCGAGCACTCGCATTGAGATTGCGTGTTGAACCGGCTGACCTGGTATCAGGTCCGACATAGCAAGGAGAAGTAGCGGAACCGTCAACACGACGCCGATCTTGAATCGGTGTGTCATGTCGATCAGTTCTTCGTTCTTCTCTTCACTGGTTATGGTTCTCGGTTCGAGAGCCATCCCACAAATTGGACACGAGCCCGGCTGATCGCGAACGATTTCGGGATGCATTGGGCAGGTGTACTCGATCTTTGCCGGTGGCGGCCTGAACGTAGCGGGTTCCAACGCCATGCCGCACTTTGGACACGAGCCCTGTCCGATCTGCTGGATTTCGGGATGCATCGGACAGGTGTAGACAGCATCCGTCTTTGTTTCGCTTTGAGGAATCGTCGTCGAAGCCGGAGCGAGGTATGTTTCGGGGCTCGCCTGAAATTTCGCGGAGCACGGTTTACTGCAAAAATAGTAAGTCTCTCCGCTATAGTCGAACGAGACCGCGGCTGTGTTTGGGTCTACGGTCATGCCGCACACCGGGTCTTTTGCCAATGACTCTGCGTCGCGGCCGCCGGAGGAGTCGATCACGTTAAGGCTATTCTGGTTTTGATTCATTCGATCCTTTGCGCCGCTCAGTGACTCATCTTCCCCGGTCGTAGCCGTAAGAAAAAATGAAAGCTCGCGGGGCTTGAACCGTAGACTGGCTTCAAGCCATCCGGTACATGATACAAGGTAACATCCGCGCCAATCCCAAGTCGTATTTTGGAATCGGCCACGATGTCACGCACGCCGCCGAATGTGACTGCGCCCACGCGAAAGAACTGATCGAAGTGATCACCCAACTCGAGAGGATTACCGATCGAGTGAAACTCGACCTGGCCTCGCCGCCCAAAAATGTTTTCGTCGAGGAGTCCCTGTTTGTCGACCAGTTCCATTCGAGTGTAGAGGTAATTCTTATCGAGAAAGTTGATCGTCGATTCGAGCAGATACGAATTCGAATTGCCGTGCTGTTCGTGATTGCGGCCCCAGATCAAACTCGACGCCCAGGCGCCCGACTCCCAGGGGCGGTTGTAGGAAATCGAAGCGGTGTTGCGGATAAGATCGCCCGGCGCGAGAAGTTCGGGATTCGTCAGGCGGCCGTGCGAAAACTGCATGGTCCAGTTTGGAGTCGGCGTGAACCAGATACGAGTGCTCCACGAATCGAGCTTGCCCATTTCAATGTCCTTGCGATTCTCGTCGGGCTCGGCGCCTCGAAAGATCGAGCCTTCAACTTTGAATCGCCACGCGGTCAACCCCGCGGTGAACACGCCGTGCGCGATGTGCGTCGAGTCCTGCCAGTGATGTCCAAGCGGCGCGGCTGGATTCTCCGACGCCGACGCGCGATGCATGAACGCGACCGGGCCGAGCGCCGGTTCACCAACAGGGCCGCCGTAGAGCTGAAGCGAAACGTGCTCCGATAACGGAAGCGTGAACGCGGCAGCTAGTTCCATGAACAGGTCGTGTGGATGTTGCGCGTCAATGATTGGCCGGCCTTTGAAAGTCTCGCCTGTTTGAAACAACTCGGGGAACCCGCGGCGAGGCGCGCTCCACGGTTCCGCGGAGAACATTCCTCTGAGCATCAACTGTCCACCGCCGGCTTTGCGTTCGCCCATGAACATCAACCAGTTTTGTGATTCGACTTTGTTGATGCCTCGCGGGCCGCCCTGATGATTGAATCCGAAGACGAGGTTGCCGTGAGTCATAAGCATCCAGTCACCCGCCATCTTATGCCACATGTAACCCGGTGTGCTTGAAGGCAGCAGACTCGTGCCCGAACCGATTGCGGTCATGGATTTGAATGGCCCGCCGGTTATCGTGCTCATCATCGCGTTCGCAGCGCCGGCCATTTGATGGCCCGCGTGCGCATCGGCGGGTTGATGTTCGGTGTGCTCGGAAGGCTGGGCCGCAGGCTGATCTGGTTGATGCTGATGTTCGGCTTGCGCCGCAGGCTTCTCGGGCTGGTGCTGATGTTCAGCTTGCGCTGCAGGCTTCTCACTTTCGTGCTGATGGCCGGGCTGAGCTTTCGTCGCTTCTCCATGTGTGTGATCCGAGCCGGGCCTGTTACCCTGAGCTTCGTGGTGATGACGCGCGCCGGCGGGTATCGCCGACTGGATCTTCTCCTTCTCTTCCGGAGTCAACGTCGGAAGCTTTCTGAGAAACAGAACCGTCTGCCAGATTTCTTCAGGCTTGTGAGTCTTAGCAAAAGCAGGCATGCCCTTGCTCGGAACGCCGTTCGATATCGCGCGAAACAATTCGGCATCGGATTTTGACTGGATCCTGATGGAAGTCAGATCCGCGGCGCCCATCGACTTGCCCATCTCTGTATCGCCTTTACCAAAACCTCCGTGGCAACTCGCGCAGTGCGCGTCGAAGTGATCGAGACCCATCGCGATGTTCTCCGCGCTCGAAGTAACCGGATTTTGATTCCGCGATTGTGGACCCGTGGTAGCCGCGCTGCCGACGGGCTTCAATAGAATAAAGACTGCCGTCAGCAAGAAGAAAAGCATGATTGCCGCGAGTTTGTATGACTTGAGAGAGCGTGAAGATAACGGCATCAATGAACGTTGATATTGCATAAACCTACCTATCCCTGTTGTGGAAAAGATGTGGTGCGACCGCCGGGCACACCTGGGCCCAAGTGTCGTCGGAGGGGAAGGGAAGGTCTAAATTCGCAATGCTGAGCTTACTGCGCGCACGGGCGGCGCTCTGAAGGGCGCATCAGAAGCGAAGCTGCCATTACGATTCTCGAATGAGATTTGCGAGGAAGCTAGCTGACCGGCGAGCGGTTGTGTGTGTTGATCGAGTGCGCCCGACGCACCAATCACTGAAGGCACACTCGCGACAGATTCGAAATGACCCGGACACCTGTTCGGTTGTTTGTCTTTTTCAGGTTGCGGCGCGCCTTCTTGTTTTTCGCCGTGATGGTGACAAGCTTGCTTGTCGTCGGACTGGGCCGTCTTAACCGGCGCCGCGGGGGAACAATTGTTCAACGAACAATTCAGGGCGCAGAGCTGCGAAAACAGAAGCCCGATGGGAACTACGATTGTCACCACAAGGACTGTCGAAAACTTTGCGCGGCTAATCACGTCATCGATCTTAGCAACGCATTGCGATGAGCCGCAAGCAAGGGGACTGGCGGGCCAGGATTGACATGAGCTCGCCGATGCGGCAATCCTCCGATGAGACCAATGACGTTGGAGGCAAGAGTTGGGCACATGGAAGCTGACGATCGAGTACGACGGGACGCGGTATTACGGCTGGCAGGAACAAAAGAACTCGCGCACGGTCGCCGGCGAGTTGCGCGCGGCCGCTGAGTCCCTGATCGCGAAACCTGTCGAGATTGCAGGCGCCGGCCGCACCGATGCCGGAGTGCACGCGCTCGGGCAGGTTGTGCGGTTGAGCGCCGTCGCGCAACTCAAGCGCGTCGATTTGCTTTACGGGCTCAACGACAGATTACCGGCTGATATCAATATTCTGAGGGTCGATGAAGTTCGCCCGTCTTTCGATCCGCGAAGGGATGCCCTGGCCCGGTATTACCTCTATCAGATCTCGACGCGGCGCACGGCATTCGCAAAGCGATTTGTGTGGTGGGTGAAAGACGGGCTCGACCAGAAAGCGATGAGCGAAGCTGCACGAATGCTCAGGGGCCGCCACGATTTCGCGGGCTTCTGCGACAAGCGCGCGGGCGACGGCTCAACAATCGTCGTAGTGGACGAAGTGCAATTCGAAGCCGACGGTGAGTTATTGCTGTTCAGAATCTGCGCGTCGCACTTCCTGTGGAAGATGGTGCGGCGAATGGTGGGATCGCTGGTCGAGGTAGGACGAGGTAACCTCGGCGCTGATTCAATTGCCGGCTTGTTGGGCACAGCAGCAGACAGAGCGGCGGCCGCGGTTGACTTCGATGTTGCGGCTCACACAGCCCCGCCGTCCGGGCTCTTTTTGGAGCGTGTCATCTATAGCGCAGACCCGCGGCCGAACAAGCTCGCGCGCGCGTTCGCACTATCGAATCGTTGACGCGGTTCACTTCATCTATTCGTGCGCCGCGCCCGGCTTGCGCGAGCGATGACGAAGGTACTCGATCAACATCGGCAGCACCGATATCAAAACGATCGCCACAATCACCAGCGAGAAATTCTTCTTGACTACCTCGAGGTTACCGAACTTGTAACCTGAAAAAACGCAGATAGCCACCCACGCAATGCCGCCGATTACGTTGTAGGCGATAAATCGCCAGTAGGTCATGCTTCCGATGCCCGCGACAAACGGAGCGAAAGTGCGGACGATTGGTATGAACCGGGCGATGATTATCGTCTTGCCGCCGTACTTCTCATAAAACGCGTGAGTGCGTTCGAGGTGTTTCTTATTCAGAAAGCGGACATTCTCGCGATGAAAAACTCTCGGACCGAGCCAGTAACCTAACCAGTAGTTGACGGTGTCACCCGCGATTGCGGCGATCGACAGTAGCACAAAGAGCCAGAAGACGTTCAATGACCCCAACGCGGCAAACGCTCCGGCCGCAAACAGCAGAGAATCGCCGGGCAGGAAAGGCAATACGACGAGTCCGGTTTCGCAGAAGATGATCAAAAAGAGGATCAGGTAAGTCCAGGTCCCGTACTGGCCGATGATATCGTTCAGGTGCTTGTCGAGGTGAAGGAAGAGATCAACCAGCTTGCCGATGAATTCCATAAATCTGTCTCAGTGTGAAGTCCACTTCGCCTGATCAGTTGGGCCAGCCGTGTCGCCCGATGAGCTTAACGAATTGGCAAAGACCGTGTTCTTCGCGAACGACACCGTTTTCAGTTCTGATAATCCGAACGAGAACCTGTTGCTCCTCGCTGCCGATTGGAATGACGAGCTTGCCGCCGACGGCGAGCTGTTTGACGAGAGGCTCCGGTACTTCCGGACTGCCGGCTGCAACTAGTATTGCGTCGTAGGGCGCGTGATCGCTCCAACCTATCGTGCCGTCAAACCACTTCACGGTCGCGTTGTAGCATCCGAGCTGCCTTATGTTTCGTTGCGCCGATCGAGCGAGATCGCTGATTCGCTCAATCGAAAAAACGCGCCCGGCCACGGCAGACAGCACCGCGGTTTGATAGCCCGAGCCTGCGCCGATTTCCAGAACCGTCGAGTCCTTATCAACCTCGGCAAGCTCGGTCATGCGCGCGACCATGTATGGCTGAGAGATTGTTTGCATCTCGCCAATCGGAAGAGCGTGGTCCCCGTAAGCTTTTGCGGCGAGAGCTTCCGGTACGAACAGATGCCGCGGTATCTCGGCCATCGCCTTTAACACGCGCGGATCCAAAATGCCGCGTCTACGCAGAAGGTCTACCATGCCCGCGCGGTGTGATTGATATGAACCGGAGGATCGTTCCAGAATCTTGTTGGTCATTTCGGCTGCGTTTCCAGGACTGTATCCCAGTCGCGTGACTTGAACTCTTCGAGCGCGCTGTAATCGGTCAGATCGGTTCGAAGTGGAGTGATGGAAACAAATCCCTGACGCAAGGCCTCATAATCGGTGCCGGCCTCCTCATTCCAAATCAGCGATTCCTCACCAATCCAATAGTATTTCCGTTGGCGTGGATCTGTGCCTTCTATCACATTGGGCCGGATGATCTTGTTTCCTTGTCTGGTGACGCGGATGCCGCGGATCTCGCCCGGCGGAACATTGACGTTCAGCAGAGTACCGCGAGGCAGGCCGTCTCCGAGCACGCGCCGCGCGAGTTCCGCCGCAAACCGGGCCGCGTTCCGAAAGTCAAAGTTGGTCCGCTGAACGAGGCTGACTGCGATGCCCGGCAAACCATAAATCGAAGCTTCGAGCGCACCGGCCACGGTTCCCGAGTACGTCACATCGTCGCCGAGATTGCCTCCTTTGTTGATTCCGGAAACGACCAGGTCGGGAGGGTGATCCTTCAGGATCTGATTCATCGCCAGCGTCACGCAATCAGTCGGTGTTCCATCAACCGAGTAATGTCGCGCGTCAATCTCATCAATGCGAAGCGGGCGCGTCAACGTCAGGGAATGCGAGGCGGCGCTCATTTCGTGCGCCGGCGCCACCACCATCACTTCGCCAAGGACCTCGAGGGCTTCGGCCAGCGCAATGATTCCGGGAGAATGTATGCCGTCGTCGTTGGTAACCAATATTCTAGTCATGTGTGACTGTTGGAAACTGCAAAACCCAGGACGAATCCTCAAGAGAGAAGCAAACCGCGACACAAGATCAGCGCGAGATCGAGTGCGGAGGAGCTTCTATCTGAGATCTTTTCGTCCTGGGCTGGGATTCTAATCGGGACGACTGGATTCGAACCAGCGACCTCTTCCACCCCAAGGAAGCGCGCTACCAGGCTGCGCCACGTCCCGTTCACAGTCGCCATTGCGCGTCGGCGCGTTCAACGGTTGATGCTAGCATCCGTGTTTAGGCGTGTCAATAAATCCTCAAGATCACTCTTGATCAGACGCAACACACGGCGAGTTTGTGGTGGAGGTGATTGGTCGGTGGGTCTTGGATTGGGAGTGTCAGGTTGCTGGTCGGGCGCGTCCGGCGGGTCAGCCGAAAGCGCTTCGCCAGGCTTTGCGCGCACCGAACCGCTCCTGGATTCGTCCAGCAGCTTCTTCTTGGCGCCGGCTATGGTGAATTTCTCTTCGTACAACAGGTCGCGAATTCGAAACACCATCTCTACATCTTTTCGGCGATATACGCGCTGGCCGGCCCGGTTCTTTTGTGGCGCGAGCATCGGAAATTCGGTCTCCCAGTATCGGAGCACGTGAGGCTGAACCTTGATCAGGTCGCACACCTCTCCAATCCTGAAGAATAGTTTTTCCGGAATTCTTGAAGCGGATTCCATGATTTCCGTCCGCGCTCATTGGCAGCGACTTTAGACCGACCGGATCGAACGCGATGGTCTGAAGACCAGTGCCCTGTGCCCGTGAAGCTGGATCGGCTCGCCGCTGATGGGATTTCGCCCGCGCCTCGGTTTGCGATTCACTATCTCAAGAGTGCCGAAGCCCACTATGTGAATGCTATCGCCGTTCTGAAGATGGCGCTTGACGATTTCAAATAACTGATCAACCAGATGCAATGCGTCGCGATTAGTAAGCCCGCCGTGGCGTTCCGACACCATCCGCGCGAGATCGGCCTTTGTCATTTCCCCTGCCCCTTGCTCGAACTTCCGCGCGAGGCCGGCTCTGTCCACAGGTCGATATGAACTCGCGCAGCCTTATGTTATGCAAAAGGCCGCGATGGTGTCAATGAGCGGCCGACGAGAAAGTTGCAGCTTTGACAGAGCTTTAGGCCAGCATTGTGAATGGATTTCTAAAGGGTCGCAGTGCCGAATGATTGTTAATCCATAACATGAGTCACCGCCACTCGCTCGGGGTTTCTATCGCGAGTGCATAGCGGCGCTTTCTCGTATGGCAGGCGCCGAGGGCGCCTTATCGATCTTGAGTTCGACCCCGAAAAGATCCCCAAACCACGAAGACTTGCGCTGGGCTGACCACAGCTCGAGTTCACACTCATCAGCCGGCGTGGCAACGATCGTGACTACCCCGTCCGAGATTTTACATTGCACTTCGCTGATCGACTGACGATGCGAGCGGTCCAGCCCATCGGCGATCTGCAGGATCGCGGCGAGCTGTAACAGCTTCTCCCGCTGCCCGCGATTAAACGAGTAATAGTCCTCGTGCTCGCGCCGGGATCGCTTATCGCTCGCTTTTGTCGGTAGAGAGCCGCGATGATACCTCACAACGGCCGCCATCATCGCGATCTCGTCGCCCGTGAAACCAGGCATCTCCGAGTTCTTTATCAAATAAAGACCGTGCCGGTGATGATTGTTGTGCGCGATGTGATAGCCGATGTCGTGGAGAATCGACGCTTGCTGCAGCAGCTTGCGGTCCTGTTCGGTAAGCTCGTGCAGCTCTTTTGTGTCCTCGAATATCTGCGTCGCCAGTTTCGCGACGTGATGCGAATGCTCGACATCGTAACCATACCGCCGAGCAACGGACAGCACCGAGCGCGCGCGCACGTCGAGCCCGGAATCGTCGGTGACCGGATACAGGAGTTTGTCTTCGGCGCCGGCTACGACAAGCGCCGGTCCTCGCGAAATTTCGGCGCCGAACCGAAGTTCGCGCTTTCTCTTGAGGTAGTCGAGGATCACCCCTTCTCTAAGTGACCAGTCGCAACTCGTTATCTCATCAGCTTCGAGATCAGAGAGTATGTTTTCGAGCAGCAATCCTCCGGCGATGATAATGTCAGCCCGCGGTTTCTCAATCCCCGGAACGCGCTTGCGCTCGCGAACCTTCATCTTGCCCAGACGCCGATTCAGACGTTTTATTTGCTCGAGCGTCACGGTTTCGCTGAAGGACTCCACATCCAACAAGTTCTCATCCGATGGTTTGCGGCCGGTCGTGGACGCCGCGGCGACCATATTCAAAACCGTACCGGACGTTCCAATGACAAAATCGTACCCAGCCGACCGAATCTCGTCGGCTGCCCGTGTGAAGTCGGTTCTTATGTTTGCGATAAGCCGCTCACGCTGCTCGGCCGAAATCGGGTCAGTCGTTATGAACTTTTCGGTGAGCCTGACAGCGCCGACGCGCAGCGAAAGAAGCAACTCGGGATCACCGCCGCTCGTGATAATAAACTCGGTTGAGCCTCCGCCGATGTCGATGATGAGTGCGCGCCTGCCATTGAATTCGGTTACTTCGGAAACTGCCAGCGCGATCAGGCGCGCTTCCTCGACTCCGGGCAACACCTGGACGCTGAGCCCGATTTCCTTGCGCACTTGATCGATAAAGGCGCCGGAGTTGCGAGATTCGCGGACGGCTGCAGTCGCCGTTGTGATAATTGGATCGGCGCCGTTATGCTCGGCCATCTTTTTGAATCGCCGCAGCGTGGTTATCGCCCGATCGATGGTTTGCCTGGACAGGCGATGCTCGCGCAGGGTGCCCGAGCCAAGCCTGACCATTTCTTTTTCCCGATCGATGATCTCAGGGCGTTGGCCCTTAACCGCCCGCACTATCACCAGGTGGATCGAGTTGGATCCGATATCAATTGCCGCTAGTTTCATAAGAAATTAATTTGTGAGATGCCTCCGAAGGCGTTGTTGCCGTGGCGGAATCTTATTTTTCCCCGAGCCTGGCTTTGGTCGTCTTGATTCCGTAGTCCAGCCAGCCTCGCTCATTGGTATTCTTGCAGCGGCCACGCAGTAACTCAAGCGCCTGGAGCCTGGCTTCCAGCGATTTCCTGTGTTTGGCGTCGGCCGCCAACGCAATATCGGTCAAGTGCAAGGCGCCTACGGCATCTCCACCCTTCGCGCGCTCGATCGCGAGCGCCGCAACGGCATCGGGACCGCCCGCAAGCTTGACGAGATCGGGATAGACCGAAGCCGCCGGCGTCTCGTACATCGTCACCGGGTTAAGATCAAACCAACCGATGTACCCTTCGTAGATCCCGCGTATCGACCAGCTCAATTTTCCGTAGCTCTCTCCTACGTCAAGCGACGGCGGCAGCTTGATCTCACGCATCAGCGTGTAAACGTCTTTGCCTGCGTTCATCCCTTTTACGACTTCGTCGTGAACATATTGAATCGCATCGCGCGAGCGCGTAAGCCGCCGCGTCGCTTCTTCGTTGCCCTTTATTGGAGGCCCGTGGCTCGGCAGCACTAATTCCGGTTTGAATGGCAGGGCCTTATTCAGAGAATTGATGTAGTCCAGAGCCCATCGCGGCTCCGTTCCGCGCAGCGTATAAATATTCGGGAAGGATTCGTAGTAAACGTCGCCGGTGAATATCGCTTTGTACTGCGGCACCCATACCATCAGGTGATCGTATGTCTCGCTCGGCGCGCTGTAGACCTCGAACCTCACGCCGCCAAGCGAAAACTCATACTTGTCATCGAAGAGGATCGTAGGCGCGATCTTTGCGGCGTAATTTCCTGCCCAGGCGGCGGGCTCCGGTATGTTCAAGCCGAACTGCGCCGCGTTTCGCTTTGCATAAAATGCGGCGAGCCGTGTCTGGTAATTCATAAATTCGACGTGATTCTTCTGAGCGATGATCTGGGTGTCCGCTTGTTTCCACAGCGGCACTCCGCCGGTGTGATCGCCGTGGCCGTGAGTGAGAATGATGTACTTGATCGGAGATTTGTTATCGGCGGTCAACAGGTCGTGATGCTTCGGCGCGTGCAACGCGATCGATGTGTCGATGATGACGTTGCCCTCGCTTGTCCTGACCATGAACGTGTTGCCGAAGCCCTGAACCATGCTGATCGCTTCGTTGATCTTGATAACCTTATCGCCGTTTCTGAGGAGGTCCGTTGGATTCTCGGCGACCATCCCTTGTTGGGCTTGTGCGGTAAATGGGCCGTTCATCGCGCACACGATAAGCGCGAGAGAGATTAGCCTGAAGGCGAGCTTCATAGAGATTACTCCTGTGAGATTCTGCAATCCGATGATCGAGTGAATGCGAACGTTTATCGTACCGCCGCGTCGATGTCAATCACACGACGCCGGAGGTCGAGACAGTCAACCGTCGGTTTTTTCGAACTCGATTCGGATGCAATCCGCGCCTATTGGTCCAAAAAGAAGTCTCTTGTCTCTATCAAATTCTGATCCCGAGCGCTTGATTACAATCGTAGTGTTGGAACATAGTTTGTCCCCAATGTAGCCCGATTCTCGGTAACTCAGATTGGAGGGAGCATGACCGACGAAGATAAGAGTGATGGTACGAACGGCCGGATATCTCCTGCGAAGGTTGTAAGCACGGGCAAGGACGTCGTTGCCTTGCTGAGGGACTCAGTGTTGTTCTTGTTTGCGATGCTGCTCTTGATCTTTCCGAGCAAAGTCGGCTCACTGCTGAGTCAGGCGGGCTTTGAGGAGGGAAGCTTTGCAGGGTTCAAGTGGAAGCCTAAACTTGAGATGGCCGATGAGAGTCTAAAAGAGGCCCGAGCAACGATCACCAACCTTCAAGAACAGAACGACGAGATGTTGGGTCTGCTCACAAAAATAGAGCCGAAAGTGACGGATCCCGAACTCAAGACCCAATTGACAAGGCTCGCGGCGACTAACAAGCAGTTGAATGTTTCGGCAGACGAGGTCGAGGTCTCGGTTAACAACACCATCGCCTCGAACGCTCACATTGTCGAACAGGTCCAAAACGACGCCGATACGATTTCGACCTGGGGAGTTGTCTTTGGCGGCGACACCACCATTGAGGAAGCCAGGCGCGAGGTTGAGATTGCCAATACAAAATTCGGAATTCCTAACGCGGCGATTTACCTTCGGCAGAAGTCATACCGCAGCGTTGCAATCGCCGATAGCAGGTCGCTGGCGGAACAGATCCTTTTCAAAGCCAAATCGCGGCGGGCCGACGCGTACATCGTTAGCATGTCGACGTGGTGTCCGAAAACAATTGCAAGAGACGGTTATCAGGAATGCAATCAGTGAACGGGCGTAGGCGGCTTGCAGTTTGAGAAGTCGAATCTGTCTCGACGGCGATTCCACACCGCCGCTTCTACTTCGCCAGATGGAACAGATCGTGCACCAGGCGGACCGCGCGTTCGGCGTCATGATCGCTCACAACGCAGCTTATTCGAATCTCCGATGTCGATATCATCTTGATGTTGATGCCCGCCTGGCCAAGCGCCGAGAACATTCTGGCGGCGACATCGGGTTGATCCATCAATCCCGCACCAACGATGCTAACTTTCGCCGCGTCTTCGTCCGCCAGCACTCCTTCAGCCCCGATGTTCCCGGCGACTTGATCGAGCGCCGCCCGAGCCGCCGCCAGGTCGCTGCGTTTGACGGTGAATGTTATGTCGTTTACTACGCTTGCTTCGTGAAACGCCTGGATGATCATATCGACGTTCACGCTGCGCTGGGCGAGGGCGCCGAAAATCTCGCCCGCGATCCCGGGACGATCGGGCACTTTCAGAATTACCAAACGCGCCTGATCCCGATCCAGGGTTACGCCGCTCACAGCCCGGGCAATTTCCATTTCTTCAGCTCCCTTGAGAATCGTACCTTCGTGATTCGCATCAAACGTGTTTCGTACGCGGACCCCAATCCGGTGCTTGCGCGCAAGCTCGACCGCGCGCGGGTGTAGTACCTGGGCGCCTACGCGCGCCATCTCGAGCATCTCTTCGTAGGCGATCTCTTTCAGCAATCTCGCAGTCGGCACAATATTCGGATCGGCTGTGTACACTCCGTTCACGTCGGTGAAGATGTCGCACGCCGATGCCCCAAGCGCCGCCGCCAGCGCGACCGCGGTGGTGTCAGACCCGCCTCTGCCAAGCGTTGTCACCTCGCCCTGATCTGTAGTGCCCTGGAACCCGGCAGCTACAACAACGAACCCATCCTTCAGGCTGCGGCGAATTCGGTCGGTGTCGATCTCGACGATTCTCGCCGCGGTGTGAATGCTTTCGGTGGTAATGCCGAGTTGCGCTCCAGTAAGCGAGACCGCTTTTATTCCGAGGTCGCCCAGCGCCATTGCGACTAGAGCTACCGATATTTGCTCACCTGTGGCAAGCAACACGTCGAGCTCGCGGCGGTTTGGCCAATCGCTCACCTGGCGCGCGAGCTTACTTAGGTAGTCCGTCGTGTCGCCCATCGCTGAGACTACAACGACGACTGATTCCTTCCTCGCCGCTTCGGCGATGATCGCCGCGACGTTCTTGATTCGCGCGATCGATTTGACCGATGTTCCGCCGTATTTCTGAATGATCATAAGTGAGGTTCAGGGTTCAGAGTTCAGGGTTCAGTTCAGAGTTCAGAGTTCAGAGTTCAGAGTTTGGCGCTGAGTTCGCGTTCTAGATTAGGCCAGGTCCTCAGAATCCTGAACTGGAACCCTGAACCCGAAACCCTGAACCTGAATCCGGAACCCTGAACCCGAAACACTGAACCCGGAACTCCGAACCCTGAACCATCATTCAAACACTCGAAGCACGAGTCCCACTTCGATGGTTGTCGGTTGCGCCTCGATTGCCGCAATCGCGCGCCTCAGGTTGCCTTCTCGAGTGCGATGCGTGAGCAGGATAATTGTGGCCGACCCCTCACGCTTAACCCCGCGTTGCAGCAGACTGTGCAAGCTCACCTGATGTTCGCCAAGCGCGAGACCGAGATGTCCGATCACACCAGGCGTGTCTTCTGTTTCGAGCCGAATGTAGAACGTGCCCTCGCTGTCTTCAATCGAACAAAGCGCCGACTCGCGCGAATCGATCGAAGGTTGAAAATACGGCGCGAAATCCGGCAGCCTGAGCGCGCTCGCGAGATTGATCAAGTCTCCGACCACGGCACTCGCGGTGGGCATCTGCCCGGCGCCCGGCCCCACAAGCATCACTTCACCGACCGCACTGCCGCTTATGAAGATCGCGTTGTTCGCGCCTTCGACCGAGGCAAGTGGATGATGAATCGGCGCCAGCATCGATTGCGCGCGCACGTCGAGACAACCGTTCCCTCGCCGCGCGAGGCCGATTAACTTGATGCGATAACCGAACTCGCCGGCCATCGCGATATCCAGGTCCGTAATACGAGTGATCCCCTGACGGACAACCGCCGCCGAGTCGACGAACCGCCCAAATGCGAGCGACGCGAGAATGGTAATTTTGTACGCGACGTCGAAGGCTTCCACGTCATTGGTTGGATCGGCTTCAGCGAAGCCGAGCTTTTGCGCTTCGGCCAGCGCGTCTTCGAAACTCTGTCCGCGCTGCTCCATCGCAGTCAATATGTAGTTGGTCGTTCCGTTCAGAATTCCCGCGACACTCGAGATCTCATTGGCTTGAAGCCCGCGCTGGATAGTGGAGATCAGCGGGATCCCTCCTCCGACCGCGGCTTCAAACAGAACAGTCACGTTGTTGCGATGCGCAAGATCAAAAATCTCCGCGCCGTGCCGCGCGATTAGTTCTTTGTTGGCGGTGACCACGTGCTTTCCGCGCGCGACGGCTCGCTTGATCAATTCATAAATCCGATCTATCCCGCCCGCGACTTCGATGACGATTTCGACCTCGGGATCGTCGACCAATTCATCGGGGTGATCCGTGATACGAATCGTCGAGAGGTCGAGATCCCGCGGCTTGGACTTGTCGCGAACGGCGACCCACTTGATCTTGAAGCGCGGATCATCCGCGAGAAGTCTTACAACCCCTGTTCCAACCGTACCCAATCCAAGAATGCCCACGGTAATCTTGCTCATGTGTTGGCTCCGAAGAAAGCGAGAGTATCGGAGACAGGCGTGACCTCGCAACCGGTTGCAACCACGGGGAGCACAGGGAGCACCGGGAATACCCAACAACGCGCAGACGTAGTGGCAACCGTCGAATGATTTCAAGTAAGTCCCTGTGGTCCCGTGCTCCCCGTGGTTGATTCTCCAAACTTTGACATCGATCATACCCGCGCCTAGAATGGGTTCTCTTCGACACAAACATTCATGCGCATCACTAAGGTGTACACAAAGACGGGCGACACTGGACAAACCTCTCTGGTCGGAGGCGCGCGGGTTAGTAAAGCCAACCTGCGCGTCGATGCGTACGGCGACGTCGATGAGTTGAACAGCGTGATCGGTCAGGTCCGCGTTCATATCGATGACGCGGAAATAGATGAAGCGCTGGGTGTGATCCAAAACGATTTATTTACACTGGGAGCGGATCTGGCGAGTCCGTCCGAGATCGAGGTGCCGCGAATACGCGAGTCGTTCATCGCCGCGCTCGAAGAGTTGGCCGATCGATTCCTCGCCGGGCTTGAGCCTTTGAAGGAATTCATTTTACCGGGAGGAAGCGACGCCGGCGCGACGTTGCATTTTGCGCGCACAGTGGCGCGACGCGCGGAGCGTCGCGTCGTCGAGTTATCCGAGAACGAAGAAATCAACTCTCAGACGATTGTTTATCTCAATCGACTCTCCGATTTGTTATTCGTTCTCGCAAGGGTCGCGAATCGTCGCGCTCGCGTACCGGAGACGATGACCGATTTCAGCAACAGGAGCAAATGAAGGTTTCGGGTTCAGGGTTCAGAGTTTTGAGAACTCTGAACTCTGAACTCTGAACTCGGAACCCGGAACTCGCATGCCGTGGTTCAAGAAAAAAGATCAGCCTCGACGGCCCGACGATAACGAAGAGCGCACGATGCGCACCGAAGGCGTCTTCGTGAAGTGCGAGGGTTGCGAGGAGATGCTCTTTAAGCGCGAGCTTGAAGAGAATCTGAACGTGTGTCCGCGGTGCAATCACCACCTGCGAATCGACGCGACGGAGCGATTGAGGATGACGCTTGACGGTGAGCAGTGGGAGGAACTGGACGCGGGGCTGGTTTCGACCGACCCGCTCCACTTCGTCGACTCGAAAAGCTACCGAGCGCGCCTTCGTGACATGCAGGAGCGAACGGGCAATCTCGATGCGCTTATCACCGGCCGTGGCAAGATCGAAGGGCATCCCGCGGTTGTTTGTGCGATGGAATTGTCATTTGTGGGCGGCTCGCTCGGATCGGTTGTCGGAGAGAAGATCACGCGAGCGATTGAACTGGCCATCAAAAGCCACTCGGCGCTGGTTGTTTTTTCCGCGTCGGGAGGCGCGCGAATGCAGGAAGGCGCGATCTCGCTGATGCAGATGGCGAAAATTGCGGCGGCCCTCGCTCGGCTTGACGAAGCGGGCCTTCCGTTCATATCGGTGCTGACGGATCCGACGACGGGAGGAGTGACGGCGAGCTTCGCGATGCTCGGTGATCTGAATATCGCCGAACCTGGGGCGCAAATCGGCTTCGCCGGCCCGCGCGTGATCGAGCAAACGATAAAACAAAAATTGCCCGAAGGTTTTCAACGCGCGGAGTTCTTGCTCGAGCACGGAATGCTGGACGCGGTTGTCGATCGAAAAGATTTGAAGAGCTTCATCACTCACTCGCTGGATTTCATGAGCCAGAACGGCAAGCCGGGGTCACACGATAACAGCTAACCTCGTAGTGCGGCCGAATGGCCCCGCTTCACGCCTGACGCAAAACGATGAACACCGCCTGGCGCACACTCCGCGTGTTCATTTCGTCTACGTTCCGCGATATGCAGTCGGAGCGGGATTATCTGGTGCGCGAAATCTTTCCCGAACTGCGCGAGCGCTGCGCGAAGCGCAGGCTTCACCTTGTTGACGTCGATCTGAGATGGGGCGTCACCGAAGAAGAAGCCGAGCGCGGGCGAGTGTTGGAAATTTGCCTCGACGAGATCGAACGCTGTCGCCCATTCTTCATTGGAATGCTGGGCGAGCGCTACGGATCGGTGCTCCCCGAGGCGTCCGCGCCCGACGATCCCGCATACGATTGGCTCCGCGAGCTCCAACACAAGCATTCCGTCACGGCCCTGGAGATCTACCACGGAGTGCTTCGTAACCAGCAGCTTCATACGCGGTCGTTCTTCTACTTTCGCGATCCTTCATTCCTCTCCGGCATTCCTCCTGAGATGCGCGACGCTTTCCTGCCCGAAGGCGAAGAAGCGTCCCGGAAGCTCGCCGCGCTCAAGGAAGATATTCGCTCGCAGTGCGAGGTGTTCGACAACTATCCCAGCACCTATGCCGGCGCGGTGGACGGTCGCGCGATGCTCGGCGGCCTGGAAGCATTCGGGCAACGCGTGCTCTCCGATCTGTGGTCGGCGATCAGCGAAGAATATCCGGAGCAGGATGCTCAGGCTGATGAGTTGGAGACTGAACGCGCGTTTCACGAGGCGTTCATCGAAGCGCGCATCCAGCGATTCATTGGGCGAGGAGATCTGCTCGATCAAATGAAGCAATACGCCGACGGCGATTCGGCGTCACCGTTGATTGTTTTCGGAGCGGCGGGAGGAGGCAAGTCCGCCCTGCTCGCGAAGTTCGCTCACGATTACGCGGCGGCCAATGCAAGCACCTTTGTGCTGTCTCACTTTATCGGCGCGAGCCCAGGCTCGACCGATATTCGCAGTACTCTTGTTCGATTGTGCGGTGAGATCAATCGCCGATTGGGAATAGACGCGAGAGCGCCGGAGGAGTTTCAAGAGTTATGGCAGGAGTTTCTGAAGGCTCTTGAGCGTGCTGGAAGCGCGGGCCGGTTTCTTTTGGTGATCGATGCTCTGAATCAGCTCGACGACCGGCATGATCCACAGTCGCTTCACTGGCTTCCTTCACGATTACCGCCCGGGGTTCGCATTGTCGTCAGCACGCTGGAAGGCGACTTCCTTAAATCGCTAAGACGATTGCGCCCGGCGCCCGCGGAAATCGAAGTTCGAACGCTTGCCGATAACGAGCGGCGCGCGTTAGTCCGCCAGACGCTATGGGATTATCGCAAGCGGCTTGATGAACGCCCGGACAACGATCAGATGGGGAGGCTGCTTTCAAAGGCCGAAGCGACCAATCCTCTCTACCTGGTGATCGCCTGTGAGGAGCTTAGGGTCTTCGGCGAATTCGAACGTGTCACAGCGCGTATTGATGCACTGCCCGACGAAACTGAACGGTTGCTAGAACAGGTTCTTGAAAGACTCGAGCATGATCTGGGCGGCGAGCTGATTCGCGAAGCTCTGTCGCTGATAGAGTGTGCCAGACAAGGGCTGCTTGAAATAGAGATTCTGGAGCTGCTTCGCCGAGACGGTGAAGCGCAGTTGCCTCGCGCGCTATGGGCGCGGCTGTATCGTGGTCTGCGGTTTTACTTGCGGCCGGCGGGAGAGGCGGGAGAAGGTCTGCTGGATTTCTTTCACCGCCAGCTCGCCAAGGCCGTGCGCAAACGTTACCTCTCGGCCGGCAACGAGCAGCAGGTGCATCGGAAACTCGCGCGATTCTTTCGATCTAAGATCGATCCGCGGGGCGAGCGCGAGTGGCAACGTGATTATCCGCGGGGACTGACTGAGTTGCCAAATCACTTGCTGCAAGCCGGCATGCACGCCGAGTTGTTTGAGCTCGCGCGAGACAACAATTTCGTCGAAGCCGTGGCCGAGGTTTTTCCGCAGGACCCGCAGTTGTCGCTTGAAGCCTTGCAGCACGCCCTCGCCGCGGCGGCACAGCTCGATGATGCGGCTCTAATGGCCGAGTTCGTTCTCTCACACGCGTTGCGGCGCGCGATGGTGGCCGACGAATCGCCGCTCGATACGCTCTTGCGAGGCGATCTCGAGCGCGCGTGGGAGCTGACGGACTTGCATTCGGCGGAGTCTTGCGCGCTGTGGCATCTGGTGCTTGCCTGGGACCTCAACGAACGTGGACGCTGCGATGAGGCCAGAGCTACGTTGCAGCGGTTGTCACAACGTGAGTTGCCAAGAATGAGGCGCTCATATTGGGTATCCCGCTCGGCCGTGCAGCTTCTGGCGCGCATCGCGGCTGTAGATCAACCGCTGTTTCATTCGCTCGAGCAGCGAATGCTGGAGGACGACGAGCGCGGCGAATTGTGTTACGCGACCGCTGCCGCCGGATCCATTGAGGAAGCGCGAACAATCGCCGGCTCTTTGACGGTCAACTATCGCCGTGACGAAGCATATCGCAACATCGGCAAAGCCCAGGCGGAAATCGCGGCGAGGCATGCTCACCGCGGCGACGTCGCAATCGCAATGGACCTGACGCGTGACATTGCCGACGATGTTGGACGATCCACCGCGCTCCGCGAGATCGCCAGCGCCCAGGCGGCGGCAGGACTGGACGCCCAGGCGCGGGCGACTTTCGCAATGGCAGTTGAATTGGCGTTGCGAGATGCGAAGCTCCTCAAGGAAATCGCACTGGCGGAGACCAGAGTGGGCTATCGTGATGAAGCGCGAGAGGTGTTTCGGATCGCGTCTGACCTGTCCCGTCAAAGCATCGATGGTTACTTCGGCGACGAGATAGCAGCGGGGGTGGCGTCCGCGATCGCGGAAGCCGGCGATCTCGACTCGGCCCTCGCCCTGGCTCGCGATATTAAGTCAAGCAGACATCAGGGTGCGGCGCTCCGCACGATAGCGGAGGCGCAGATTCGTCTGCGCGATCGCGATTCCGCGATTGCGACCGCTCGCTCGATACGGGAACCCGAGGCCATGATGAAATCGTTCATTGTGATTGCCTCGACTTTGGCCGCACAGGGACAAACCGCGGCGTCGCGTGAAGTGTTTAGCAAAGCGCTCGATATTGCGATGACGGTGCGTGACTCGCGCGACGGAGCAAACGGCTTGCGAGAAGTTGCGCTTGCCGAGATGCAATCAGGATTCGTCGAAGAAGGACGACAGACTTTTGAACGGGCATTCGAAACGATTGAGCGCGGCGGAATATCCGATCGCGATGCGACACAGCTTCGATACCTTGCTGTAAATCAGGCGAGGGCGGGCGATTTTGACGCGGCCGTGCGCACGGCAAGCGAAGTAGAAGATGCAATAGGTGAGAGTGATCGGATGCAGGCGCTGTCGGCGGTCGCAGCCGCCGGCGGGGCTGCCGGCAACACGGTAAAAGCGAAACAGATGCTGGACAGCCTTGTGACTCAAATAAAATCGGTCAGTGTTCCCGCCGTCGATTCATTCGGCGCGATTGCGCGCGCTTACGTTGAGCTCGGTGCGTTCAAGGATGCCTGCGACCTGATTCAAATCTCCAAAGACCGGGGTTGGACCGCCGCTGAATCGATTGTGTATGCCGTTTTTGGTTATCCCGTATCCTTCAACCAACCTGAGAGTCAGCCCATCCATGACACGGCGCGCGCGCGCATGATTCTTGGAGATATGTTACAGGCGACGCTAAAGTCTCAAACGACCGACAATGAAGGGCGCGCGACGGCGCTTCGCGATCTGGTTAAGGATCAATTGGAGATCGGTGAGCTTGATCGCGCGCTCGAGATTGCGAAAAAAATTCCGCCCGGTTACTACAGCGACAACGCCTACGAGATCGCCGCGCGGGCACTGGCACGCGCGGGCCAGTTTGAGCGCGCAGTGGAAATAGCTAATCAAATTCCGGATCAACGCCATAGAAAATACGCGAGAGAGGCGATGGCCGAAGCGCTTGCAGGCAATCGCCGCTTCGACGATGCGCTCGCCATCGCGCAGGAGTTCGAGGGATGGGAGCGCGAGGGCGCGAATCGCAGAATCGGCTTCGCCATGGCTGAGATTGGAGAGTACGAATCGGCAATTCAACTCACAACCGACGAGCTGGGCAAGGAGGATATGCACGTGCTGTTGCGGTGCGCGGACGCTCAGATAGCGGCGGGAGACCTCGCGGCCGCGCGCGCGAGTTTTATTCGAGCGGGGCGCGCGGCGAATCCCGAACGGGGCAGCGACGAGTTCAGCGACGGCTATTATGGCGATCTGAATCTGTGCCAGGTCGTCGACCAGCAGGCGAAGGCCGGTTTCCCCGATGACGCCCGGAATACATTGCTTCTTGCCCGCGAAGCCGGACTTCGTTGCATGCTCGCGGCGCAGTCGCGCACCGACCACGAGCGCGGTCTCGGGGCGGAAAGCTTGAAGTGGGTCGGCGAGCGGCAGGCAAACCTCGGATTTACTGACGACGCGTTTGAGACGCTCGAGTTGATGAGAACGCGACAGATGCTGTGGCATCGTGAAGTACAACGCACAAAGGAAGGCAAGGTGCTTCAGGCGATCAGCGCGGCACAGTCAGATGCCGGACAATTCAGCGATGCGCATCGCACTGCCAGCGAGATCGAACCTCAGGACGTGCATGTGGATGCGCTGAAGCACCTGGCCATTGCCGAATCTCGCTACGAATTGCGCGACGAGGCCGCAAGGCATCTGGCGGAAGCCATTCAAATCGCGCTCGAGGGAATCAAGGAGCCGTAAGGGGAAGGCCGGATATGTATTTCACACCGACGGAAGAAGAAAACATGGGATACGCGGCCGGTTGTCTCGCTGACATAGCGCTGGCGCAAAAACAGATTGGCGACAGCGACGGCGCGATCGCTTCGATGGAACGCGCGATGGCACTGGTCCGGCGGATTTCGAATGAGGATTATCGAAGCCGGGCGCTCAAGGTTCTGGCTGTGGCCCAGACGCGCTTCGGGGACTACGCGGCATGCAGGCAAGTCCTGGACGAGATCACTCGCGAGAGCGATCGTCGCTGGGCGCAAAAGGAAATTGCCGAGCTGCAGGCGCGCGCCGGCTTCGCGGCCGAAGCCGTGCGGACAGTGGAGACCGCGCTCATTGAACGGCGAAAATTGTTTGACGAGCTTGCGCAGGTGTTTTCAGAGATCGGCGATCGAGAGGGCCTGAAGCGCCTGTTTCGACCTTGCGCTCACGAGATCAACAGCGCTTATCACCTGTGCGGCTTGCTGGCAAAGAATTATCCGGACCAATTGACGCCCATCGCCGAAGCCGTCGTCAATGCCGAGTCCAATTGAGACCGCGTCGATGAATTACGCCGAAGCGCTACAGTATCTTTATTCGCTCGGGCACGAGGTGCTCGCGGCGAAGTATGGACTCGAGAATATTCGCCTCCTGCTCGAACGGCTCGGGCATCCCCAGCGCTCGTTCAAATCGGTGATTGTCGCGGGCACGAATGGAAAGGGATCGGTTTCGGCGATGATTGATTCCATCGTCCGCGCGGCCGGCCATCCATGTGCGTTGTTCACATCGCCTCATCTCGTCTCTATTCGCGAGCGAATGCGCGTCCGCGGCCGGGAGATATCAGCAGAGGACTTCGCGCGATGTGCATCCGTAGTTCGTGAAGCCAGCGAAGCGCTCGTGAATGAGGGCAAGCTCGATGCGCCCCCCACTTTTTTCGAACAAGTCACTGCGATCGCATTGAATCATTTTCGCGAGAGCAGTGTCGCGCTAGCCGTGCTTGAAGTCGGATTGGGAGGCCGGCTCGATTCGACGAATGCCGTTGAGCGAATTGTCTCAGTGATTACGTCGATCGACTATGATCATCAGAATATTCTGGGGCATACGATTGAACAGATCGCGGCCGAAAAAGCAGCGATCATAGTAACCGGTGCGCGAGCCGTGATCGGAAGGCAGCATCATCAAGCGGCAACCGCGGTGTTGATGCGCCGGTGCCTTGAAACGAACGTCCTCCCGGTGTTTGCAAATGAGCCTGCACGCGTGGAGCCGGCTGATTTCGGGCAAATCAAATTTGATTACGAATCGTCGACCTCTCACTATGCTCAACTGGTGTTGGGATTGCGCGGAAGACATCAGGCAGAAAACGCGGCCGCGGCGATCGAAGCGACAGAGCTTCTAAACGACTCCGGGTTTCCGATTGCGCGCGAGGCGATAATCAAGGGACTCGCGCGCGTGAACTGGCCCGGACGGTTGGAGTTGATCGAAGACCGGCCGGCAATGCTTCTTGATGGCGCGCACAATGCAGCCGGCGCCCGCGCGCTGCGAGTTTATTTGGATGAGTTCTGGCCGGTGCCGATCACGTTGGTGTTCGGCGCGATGGGCGATAAGGACATCGATCGAATGGCGGGGGATCTTTTCGACATCGCGACGACGGTCGTGCTTACGCGGGTGAAGGATGCTCGCGCGGCGGATAGCGCGCGATTGGGGAACTCGGCGCTCAATCGTCCACGCAACGTGATATTCACGGAAACAGTGAAGCAAGCGCTCTCGTGGGCTCTCAGCGTTACGCCTCCCGATGGGTTGGTGTGTGTAGCAGGTTCGCTGCATCTCGTGGGTGAAGTGAAGAGATTGATGGAGGAGGCTGACTCGCAAAGCGCGGTAATTTGAAGAGTGAAACGTGATGCGTGAAACGTGATGCGTTCAGAACCTATTGAACGCGGAAGGGGCACCGACTGGCATACTGCTTTTCACGTTTCACGCATCACGTTTCACTCATCACTCTTCAATCTTATGACACACGAACTCACAAGACGCGACGACATCTATCGAGGCAGGATACTCGACCTGTCGCTGAGCCATTTCATGTCTGCGTCAAAAGGCGAGGTGGCGATCGAGATAGTCCATCACAACGGCGGCGCCGGCACACTGCCTGTGTTTGAAGACGGCACCGTTGCTCTGGTGCGGCAGTGGCGGTATCCGCTTGGCAAGTACTCGCTCGAAATCGCGGGGGTCGGATCGAGCCGGGTCATACGCCTGAAGAAACCGCCGCGAGGGAGCTTGAGGAGGAGATGGGCCTTCGCGCTAGTGAGCTTCATAGGATTGGCGAGTTCAACGTCGCGCCCGGCTATTGCGAGGAGCGGATATTCGTTTATCTCGCGAACGGTCTCGAGCCGTGCGAGCAGAACCTCGACGATGATGAAGAAATCGAAGTCGTGCGCATGCCTTTCGACGAAGCTCTCGCGATGGTACACAACGGCGAGATCGACGATGCAAAGTCGATCATCACATTGCTGCTCGCGCGAGCGTTGATTTAACCTTAACCTCACCTTGAGCAAACTGAAAATCATCCTGGTTTATCTTTGGGCGCCGTTTGCCAACCTGCTCTGGTACACCCACACGGTGGTGATGGCAACCGTTTCATTGTTGCTGTGGCCGTTTGATAGAACCGGCGCAATGCAACATTGGTGTGCGCGCTGGTGGTGCAGGCTGGTCGCGTGGAGTATTTTTGCCCGCATTCATGTTCACGGAGTAGAAAACGTACGCGCCGATCGAAACTATGTTTATATGGCGAATCACTCGAGCCTGATCGATACTCCGGCGTTGTTTGCTTATTTGCCGCACCAGTTTCGAATAATGGCCAAGAAGGAGTTGTTCTACATTCCGTTCATGGGATGGCACTTGTGGACGGCGGGGAACTTTCCGATCGATCGCGGCGATCCTCGCAAGACGGCGAAGAGTCTTCGCGGAGTGGTGGAGGGTATTCGCGGAGGAAAGTCGCTTGCGGTTTTTCCTGAAGGTACTCGAACACCCGATGGCCGGCTTCAGGAGTTCAAGTCGGGAGCTTTCAAGATCGCGGTGCGCGCCGGAGTGCCAATCGTTCCGGTTGCGATTCGCGGCACTTTCACGCTGCTGCCGAAGACCACGCTTGCGCCAAGGCCAGGCAGAGTCGATGTGATTATTGGAAAGCCTATCGAGACCAGCGGTTATTCAGACAAGAACCTTGGAAAACTCATCGCCGAGACTCGCGCTGCAATTGAAACAAACCTTGCGGCACCCGGCGAAAAAAGACTAGCGATCGTATAACCTGGTGTTCCAACTCGGGGAACACCGACCTGGTCAGCAAGATGATTTGCCACGTCGTGAGAAACGATGATAGTTCTATTGACCAATGATTGACCAAATCACGTCTCAAGACACGTGCCGCGTATGCGGCGCTTCTTTGAATCGCGAAGAGTTTCCCATTGACGGTTTATGCCGTAGATGTGCTCGCGGAAGCTACTCACCAGCTCCGGAGATTGAGACAGCCGCACATGCGCCCAGCCCGATAGATCTAATCTCCGAATCACGACCGGCCGCTGAACCTGATCCAGACGAGCCGCCCTGGGGTCCGTTCACCGGAATAAGTGTCTGGCTGGTAAGCGTCGCCGCGATCATCATCGTTCCAGTCGTCGCGGTCGCTCTGTGGCTGGTGATTCAAACCGTTCGAGGCGCGCCGCTTCCGAGCTTTACCGCCCGGGACGAGGTCGAGCAATGGGTTATGTCACCCAGCATCCTGCTGCTCCAAATTGTCTCGACGATCGTTGCCCACGCGCTGACGCTTGCGATTTGCTGGGCGGTGGTGACGAAGATGGGCTCGCGTCCGTTCCGGGCAAGTCTCGGCTGGAGTTGGGGCGGCCACCGGATCTGGTACTGGATAGTGTTTTCAGGATGCACATTGTTGGGTATTCAGATTCTGTCTCAGGTGTTGATACGCTTCCTGCCTGAAAGGGAGAGTCCTTTCGACCAACTACTCAAGAGTTCTCAGCAGGTCAGAATAGCTGTCGCAATCCTGGCGGTCTGCACCGCGCCGATCGTGGAAGAAGTAGTCTATCGAGGCGTGCTGTTTTCAGCCTTGCGCAAGCGCATTGGCGTCATTGCGACGGTGATTATTGTGACGGCGACTTTTGCGGGCGTGCACGTATTTCAGAATCGTGGTGCGTGGGTCTCAATCAGCGGGCTCGCATTTTTGAGCCTCGCGCTGACGATGGTTCGTGCAAAGACCAAATCAGTGCTTCCGTGCGTTTTCATTCACACACTCAACAATGCATTCGCGTCGCTGGTGATTCTCATAAACAAGGGCTCTTGAAGTCACGGCAGCCACAACCGGGTCGAATAATAGTCGACCGGGCTGTCAGGGTTGGCTTTGCGAAACGCGAGATAGCGGCGATGCAGACGTTCGTATCGCGCGTCGGATGATCGAATCTGCCGGTGCGGGATCTCCTGCAAATGCCGTTCGACCCTCCAGACGTTTTGCTCTGAAAAGCGCCATTCGTAAGTGCCCAACTCATACAAACTCGCGATTCCATAACCGGTTATCCGGCCCGTCTTATCAACATAAGTATCGAAGTAACTCATCACCAGATCGCGTACGGTTCGGAATACTGGTTTGCGCCCGTGCAGCCCGATATCTCGCGAGCGCGCAACCGAACCGAAAAGCCCGTTCCTTTGGAAGACCACCAGGACGTGATCGAGCTTGTCTTGTGATTCGATACTGAGTACTACGGGCGGATAGCCGTGTTGCTCCAGGATCACCGCCGCGACCAGCGCGCCTTCCAGGCAATGGGCTTGATTTTCACGCAAGGCGCGCCGAAATGAGTAGCAGGTTTCTCCGTTGAGTTCTCGATTGTATGGAATGTTTCTCAGAAATTTCTGCACTCGCTCGGGCGTGTGGTGCGTTCGTATGATTTTCCACTCGCGCGCGGTGAAGTCCTTTTTTGTCGGCAATGCTGCGGGCGCCTTTGTTCGCTGTGCGCGGCTGAAGGTGGTGGGTTTCATCTTTGCGATTTCGCGTAACGGTAGAGTATCGCTTCGGCGTTCTTGAGCGGAATCGGAAAGCTCGCAACCTGAGTGAATCTCCGCTCGCGTTGAATCAACTGCTCGACGTCCCGTTCGACCGTCGCGACCCAGTCGGCCTCGTCAAGCCCGGTGCGAACCAGAACGTAATCGCACTCCTCGAGGCGCTCGATCATAGAAGGCTCGATGACCCACCTCACGTCGACTAGCGGCGGGCCCGCGCGTTGATCCGTCAAGAAGCGCGAGTGAAGCGCGATACTCGACGGATTCAGGTAAGGTAGGTTTATTACGACTCCGAGAACTGGTGGCGCACTGCTGTTTGTACCGGTTGAATCCGCGTTGTGTTTGTGGTCCAGGTCCACGAGTGCGCGCACTATTTCGGGCACGCTCCAATCATCATCGAGCGGCCGGTGGTCAAAGCCATAATAGTTACGCGCAAACACCATCCAGCGATAGCGAGGCGTGTCGATGGCTTTGCCGAAGCCAGGCCGCGGCCATTGTGCGTTGAAGAAGCTGACAAAGCACCACGCCGTGATAGTGGCCACCAGAGCCAGTTTCAGGGCGCTTATGACTCTGCGTCTCGCGGCTGTGACGCGTTCGACCGGTGTCTTGAAATCTCGGAGCCAGCATACCGAAAGAAGCGCAGCAGCCGGGAGCACCGGCACCGTATAGCGCACATCTTTGTTGGCGATGAGGGCAAAGCACACGAGACCACTGAGGAGCCACAGGTAAAGAAGCACGCTCTGTTTGCGGCACCGCACAAGCGAGTACGCCAGCCCGGCCGCAAAAAGCAGCGCAAGCGGTAGCTGCATTTGCATGCTCAACAATGCATGGACGTAAAAGAAATTCGAATCGAAGTTGAACAGGGGCGCTTCGTTTTCATTCACGGCAGCCTGTTGGTTCTCACGATAGATCGCGATTACATCCCGCAGGTGCGGAACGTACCAGAGCGCCGCGATCAGGATCAACACAGCGGCCGCAAGAGCCAGGTTCACTACTGCCCCGCGGTCGCGTTTCCACAAAACTCGTATCACTATGTACAGTGCGGGCAGAACAAAGAAGAAAGCAAAGGTTTGTTTGACCAGCATCCCGACACCGGCGGCGATTCCAAAAGCTAGAGCCTTTCTCCGATCAACGAAGTTTTCGGCGCGGATCAGAGAGGCGAACGAAACGGTCACGGCAGCGACAAGCGGAAAATCCAGAAAGGCGTCGTGCATGAGCCATGCGTTGAAGTGATAGCAGGCGGCAATGATCGCGGGCAGCAGGCTCAACCAAACAGACGGCGCCGAAGTGTGATTACTGCCAGCGGCACTCGAATCACCATAAATCCGGCGCGACATGCCAGCAGTACCCCACAATATCGCGGCCAGCGAGAGCAGGTTTACGGCTATGCCGGTGGTCCTTGAAGCGCCGAGAATCAGAAAAACGGCTGCGGTCACAAGATGAACAAATGGCGCGTAATAATGCTTCGCGGTGAAGACTTCCCGCGCGAACCCGGCGAAGTCGGCATGTGCCAGCAACCGATAATAATCATATGCGTATCTAAGATGATCCGAGGGGTCCCATGGCGGCGGCGTTCGATCGCGAAGCGTCCACACAACTGTTGATGTAGAAAGGACAACGAAGACCAGTCCGAGCAGAAGCCTTTCGGGGCGCCTTCGCAAGTTTGCCATCACGCTACGGATGATTATCGTGAACCTCAAGATCGGTCAAGCCGCACCGGCAGGCTTTTAGACCGATAACAGAATAAAAAAATAATGTGTGCGCAAGATTTCATCCAGAAGAAACAACAATTACAGATTTTGCTTGCACTCAAAGTTTTGGATGATATAATCCCGAACGCTCCGGCAGCCACACCTGATCTTTTGAAAGTAACCTCACGCGATTCATAATCACCGGTGCGTGCGCCGGGCAAACAAGATGTATCGCGGTTCGCTCCTACGCTGTAAGTAGGATGAATCCGACAACAAACGAGCAGCGCAGACTGTGAGGTGCTAGCACCTTGCTTTTAGGACGTCCCACCTCACTTCAGTCAACAATCAATTGAAGCTCGTTGACAGCTTTGAGCTAAAGGAGAAAACAAATGCTGAGAATTAGACTTTTCACGAGCGTTCTCACGCTATTGCTGGCTTCCGCATCGGCGATAGCGCAAACCGAATCCCCCCAAATCGTGAAAGCAGAAACACGAGATCTTCCAGCAAGACTGGCCCGAAGAACGGTCCGCCCAGGCGCTCTCCTCATTCCCCGCGTCTCAACCGGGCGGGAAATCGTCGACACTGGAAAAGTGCTCAAGCAGCCCTCATCCAATTTGGATGGGGCGAGCATTGTGAATATACAGTCCGGCGGCAATCTGAGCTGGACGCAGTGGGGCAAGAACCCGCAGCACACCGGGTTCATCAACATCGATGCCCAGAGCTTTGACGCCCTGCTCGCCGACACAATCTACGACCCCAACGCTCCGGCGTCGGCTGCCGATCAGGGAGGCGATCTGCTGGCCCACTACCAGACGCCGCTGACTGACGGCGACGATGTTTTTATGGAGTTCAAGTCCGGAACGTTTACCACGCTGCAACATTGGGAGACGCAGACCTGGAATCAAAAGCGCCTCCACTGGGAGAACGGGCAGTTGGTCGAGAAATGGACCTTCCAGAGTGATTGGAAACCTGTCCCCTATGCGAGTCTTGTGACGGGGAACGGTCCATTCTGGGAGCCGGTCTATCATGCCGTACTTGTCGGAAACAATGTGTATGATCCGGGGTTCGGCGGAACGGTCTTTAAGCTTTCGCGAGGAAACGGTACGGTTGTGGCCCGAATCAATCCCTTTGGGACCACGATTGATCCGAGCATCTTTGTGGCGGGTCCGTTGAGCGCTGACAGCGCGGGCAACGTCTACTACAATGCGATCAAGCTCAATCTGGCCAATCCGTGGGATACGGATGTTGTCAACTCGTGGCTCGTAAAGATTGCGCCCGACGGGACGGCAACCAAAGCGACGTTTGCCTCGCTCACACCCGGAGCCCCGGCGGCGACCGATCAGTGCAAGGTTGGATTTGCCACTAATCCGCCCTGGCCTCCAAAGCCCGATGCGCAACCGCCGACTACTGCTTGCGGCACCCAGCGGCCGGGCGTAAACGTCGCACCGGCCATCGCCCCGGACGGTACGATATACACAATCAGCAAGGCACACCTAGTCAGCCGTTACAGCTTTGTTGTCGCGGTGAATCCGAACCTTACTTCCAAATGGGCCGCTTCGCTCCGCAATCGCCTCAATGACGGCTGCAATGTGCTTATTCCGCCAAACGGGACACCAGGTGGCTGCCGTAATGGCGCCACGACTGGTGTTGCTCCGGACACCAACGAGCCGCCACCCGCTCGCGTGATCGATGACTCGACGTCGTCGCCGGTGGTTCTTCCGGATGGAAGCGTGGTCTATGGCGCTTACACTCGGTACAACTATGCTCAGGGACATCTGATGAGATTCAACTCGTCCGGTGGCTTCCTGGCGTCTTACCTGTTCGGCTGGGATGTTACTCCGGGAGTCTACGAACATGGCGGGACCTACTCGATAATCACCAAAGAGAACCACTATGCCGCCGGCTCGTATTGTAACGACGAGCACGATTGCCCGTCCGATCGGACGGCAACCACGCCAAACGACCCCGAGCAGTACTTCATTACGCAGCTCAACCCAAACCTCGGTGTCGAATGGCAGTTCAAGAACACAAACACGCTGAGTTGTACTCGTCAACCGAACGGCTCAGTCACATGCGTCGACGACCATCCCAACAGCTTCGAGTGGTGCGTGAATGCTCTCGGCATAGACGCCGACGGCGTTGCATACGCGAACAGCGAAGATGGGTTTATTTTTTCAATCAACCAGGGCGGAACCTTGAAGCAGAAGAGGTTTCTCCAACTGGCCATCGGCGCGGCTTATACACCGATGACTATCGGCCCTGATGGAAAGATATACACTCAGAACTTCGGTCACCTTTTCGTTTTGGGCAATGCTTCATCCGGCCCGAGCGCGCGGAACGGGTGGGGTGTGTTCAAGCAGAGCTCAGGTGGACGCAAGTAAGATGACTCAATCAACCAACGCGACGGGTTTGTTCCGGCGAGATTGACTGATGCACCCAGCCCGTCACAACCGCAGCCTCCGGCGGGTTCAACCCAGCCGGAGGCTGTTTCTTTCTAAAGCAAGATGTAGACGAGGCTGCGAGCTCGTAATACTTCGGTTTGCGCCCAGCGGCAGGCTTGTGGGCTTCCGCAGGCTCAATCGATACTCCGTATTGCCTGATCCAGCGCGGGCGCGGTTATTTCTCCGTGGGACGCGTTCCAGACGCTGTGGCCGTTTCGAACGAGTATAGCCTGGGGTGATTCGTGATGCAGATGCAGCTTGGCTGATGCTTCGTTCGAAACAGCGCGCCCGGTTTGAACGGTGATCAGGTTGTAGCTCGTTTCAGAATCCGCGCGTTCGAGGTGTGACTGGAGTTCGTGGTAGGCGCGAGTGCTGATCGGACACGTAAGACTGTGCTTGAACAGAAGCACTGGCCGTCGATGCGATTCCGCAATCGCACTGTCCAGGTCATCAATGCTAAGCAGCTCATTGAGTTTCCCGCTCGAATACATACTTGCTTCAATCCTCGAGAAATATTTTTGCAGCCCGGAAAAAACTTAGCAAGCGGCATCACGCATAGCAGTTAGTCTGCTTCAATCCAAAACCGAAGCGGCAACGAGAGAACTGGATATCGGTTTCGCAGCTCTTCAACCTGCGTCGCGTAGTCGCTCAGCGCGACTGCCCCGTCCTGCAATCGGCCTCTCAATGCGCGAATCTCGTAAACGTAGAGATCATTTACGTAGTTGTGAATCAACTCCGGCGGAGAGTCGTCGCGTGGAATGACGCCGTGTCGCAGAAGCTCGTCGCGCACCGTCTCTCTGTAGCGATAAGTCATGCGATAGCGATGCTATCCGATAGGGGTATTCTCAAGTCGTTTCAGCGCGCCCTCGATCGCGCCATTCATCTTAGCCCGGTCGCCGTTTATGAGATCCTGCTCCCTTAACGCCACGGATACTTTTCGCGAACCTTTGAAAATCGTGACAAACAGGCGTCCGCTTGCCTCGTCATAGAACGAGCCCTCGGGTATTGCTTTTGGATCGAGTCGCTTTAAGACGGCCTCAACCGTTGCCTTCATCCGCCGAACGTCTGTCATCTGGCCTCCTCGGACTAACCGATCGATTGTCGAGTTAGGATTCTATCACCTCTGGCGCGCGGTTCAATCTGAATGGACTTCGAATGCTTGACTAATAATCGAAAGGCGATAGAATCGTGCGGCCTCGTTGATCCTGGGCGGCGAGGCGATATGGCTCGTATTCATCACACGGTTGCGTTCAGTCATATTCGCTACGGTGTTCGATTTATGTCCCGGACATCCGACAACTCGCTCCGCGATTGGATTGCGTTGAGCTTTGTGATCGGCGTGGGCTCGCGAATTGCGGCGATGCTGATCGATAAATTCGGCTCGCCAGCGGCGGTGTTTGATGCAAGCGCTCACACGCTCGAATCCGCGGGCTTGAAGCGGGACACGATCGACGCGATTAAGAACGCCGAACCGCGCGAGAAGGCTGATCGAGAAATAGAAGAGCTTGCAAGACTCGGGGGCGCGGCGTTGTCGCTCGGGGATGAACGATACCCAAAACTCCTTCGCGAAACATACGATCCGCCGATCGTGATTTATTGTTTGGGCGAATGCGTTTCGGTCTTCCTGCAACCTGCGATTGCGATGGTCGGCTCGCGGCGATGCTCGACCTACGGGCGCAACGTGGCTGAAAAGCTCGCGCGAGAGCTTGCCGAGCGCGGAGTGACGATTGTGTCCGGACTTGCGAGAGGCGTCGATTCGGCCGCGCATCGAGGCGCGCTCGAGGGCCGAGGCTTGACCGTCGCCGTGATGGGCACCGGACTCGACGCGGTGTATCCAAAAGAGAATCGAAAACTCGCGGCAAAGATAGCCGAGCACGGCGTATTGATGACCGAGTTTCCGCTCGCGACGCCGCCGGTCTCTCAGAACTTTCCTTTTCGCAATCGAGTTATCAGCGGGCTGTCATTGGGAGTATTGGTCGTCGAAGGCGCCGAGCGGAGCGGCTCGCTGATCACCGCGCGGCTGGCTTACGAGCAGGGGCGTGATGTGTTCGCGGTGCCGGGAAATATCACATCTGCGAAAAGCTTCGGTCCTAATTACCTGATCAAAGATGGAGCAAAACTTGTTCAGACCTGGCTTGATGTCGTAGAAGAATTGCCTGCCGAAATGAAATCTACAATTCTATCCGCGGAACGTGGAGAGACCCGTATCAGGCAAATTGTCAGCGACGAGATTGCATTGTCGGAATCCGAGCGACGAGTGCTGAAAATGCTGGGCACGGACGACGCGGTGCACATCGATCAATTGATATCAAAGTGCGGCTTGAGCCTTGGTGAACTAATGGGCGCGTTATTGCAGCTCGAGATGACGGATCTAATCAGGCAATTGCCTGGGAAGAGCTTCGTGAGAAGGATGTAGTTGAATGTTATGTCGTGGAAGAGTGTGATTCTTGCCGGATCAATAGTCATGCTATTATCCGAGTGCAAATTAAGCATTGGGTCGTTCGGATCACAAGGCGGGCCGGTATGTCTGTTCAATATCAAAAGCATTATTTCAATGTTGACGAGTATTACCGCATGGCCGAAGTCGGGCTTCTTTCGGCGAGCAATCGCGTCGAGTTGATCGAGGGAGAGATTGTTGAGATGAGCCCGATTGGCAGCACGCACGGCGGTACCGTAAAGCGCTCAAGCGCCTTTCTTAATCGCAAGCTTGGTGACGCCGTGATTGTCAGCGTGCAGGACCCCATTCGACTAAACGATTTCTCGGAGCCCCAGCCGGACCTCGCCTTGCTCAAACCACGCGAGGATTTCTACTCCAAGTCCCATCCAAGGCCCGAGGATGTGTTGGTGGTGATTGAAGTAGCCGACACGTCCGTCGATTACGACCGTAACGTGAAGCTGCCTCTATATGCTCGCGCGGGTATCCAGGAAGCTTGGTTGATGGTCCTGGCGAAGGACGTCATCGAAGTCTACTCACAGCCCAGGAATGGGAAGTATCAAAAGATCCACCGCGTGAAACGAGGCAAGATCCTGGTGTCCCCGACGATCCCGACTTTCTCTTGCAAGGTTGAAGAGTTGCTTGGCTGATCGAAGGTTCTGACAAGCATCGATTCTGCTCAGATCGGCCGCTCCGCTAGAGTTCGCAGTGCTCTTTCGCATTCGGAAATTGCCGGGAAAAAGCTTCGTTAAGGGGATGTAGCCCAACCGTCTTTGTGGGTAATTCTAAATCGTTCTCAACCCGAGATTTGCGATTGACCTGATCCGGTTCTCGAAAATGGGATGCTTGACAGCCTGCAACGCAAACCGTAAAGTCGCAAATTTGGAGGTACGATCAGAAAGCTGTCCTAGCATGTTCGCTTGATTTGCCGACTGATATTCAGCTTATGTCAAAAGCATTAGTAGTTGTCGAGTCCCCGTCGAAAGCAAAAACCATCAATAAGTATCTCGGATCGGGGTACAAGGTCGTAGCTTCGGTAGGGCACATCAAGGACCTTCCCAAGAAGGGCATCGGCATCGATTTTGACAACAACTTTGAGCCCACCTATGAGGTCATCCCGGGCAAAGAAAAAGTGATTCGCGAGCTGAAATCGGCGGCAAAGGATGCCGATATGATCTATGTAGCGACTGACCCTGATCGCGAAGGCGAGGCGATTGGCTGGCATATAAAGGAGGAACTCGAGGGCCGGGGCAAGAGTCGCAAGACCGTTCGCCGGGTGATGTTCAACGAGATCACCAAGAAAGCCATCCAGGAATCCTTCAAGCATCCGGCCGACATCGACGAGAACCTTGTGAACGCCCAGCAAGCGCGGCGCCTGCTCGACCGAATCGTCGGCTATCAAGTCAGCCCGCTTCTGTGGGACAAAGTCAGGCGCGGTCTTTCAGCGGGTCGCGTTCAATCGGTTGCGCTGCGACTAGTAGTCGAGCGCGAACGCGAGATCCAGGCGTTCATTACAACGGAATACTGGACCATCGGCGCGAATCTATCCGCCAAGCTCCCGCCTGCGTTCGACGCCCGTCTCCTGCGAGTCGATGAGAAGACGGTTAAGGCTTCGGACTTCGCGGAGGAAGTGAAAGCGACCGAGATCCACATCAAGGAAGAGAAGCAGGCAAAGGACCTTCTCGCCGACCTTGAGAAGCAGACATTCATTGTTGCTTCCGTCACGACAAAGGAAAAGAAGCGCAATCCGGTTCCGCCATTCATCACCTCAAAGCTGCAACAGGAGGCTTCACGCAAGCTGCGCTTTCCGGTGAAGAAGACGATGCAGCTTGCGCAGCGGCTGTACGAAGGGATCGAGATCGGCGGCGATGATGGCGTTGTTGGTCTGATCACTTATATGCGAACCGACTCGACTCGCGTGGCGGATTCGGCTCTCGGTGAAGTGCGCGATTTGATAACCAGTCAATTCGGGGCTGAATATCTGCCTGAGCAGGCGGTGTTCTATCGTTCGAAAAAAGGCGCGCAGGACGCTCACGAAGCAATTCGGCCGACGTCCGCGATGCGCACGCCGGACTCCGTCGCGCAGTTTCTGAGCAAGGATGAACTCGCGTTATACAAGCTGATCTGGCAGCGATTCGTCGCGTCGCAGATGATGCCCGCTTTGCTCGATCAAACGACGATCGACATCAATGCGGGCCCGCGCTACCTTTTCCGCGCGACGGGTTCGGTGATCAAATTCAACGGATTCCTCGCGGTCTACGAAGAAGGCAAAGACGAAAAGGATTCCGACGACGAAGAGCAGGCTCACACCCTCCCGCTGGTCGAAGAAGGCGAGCGCTTGGCTCTCAACAGTCTTGCCGACGAGCAGCACTTCACCGAACCGCCTCCGCGCTACACCGAAGCCACGCTGGTGAAGGCGCTCGAAGAGAAGGGAATCGGACGGCCTTCGACTTATGCGGCCATCATGACCGTGATCCAGGATCGCGAATATGCGGAGCGTAGAGAAGGCCGGTTTTTTCCGACCGAGCTTGGAATGATCGTCAACGATCTGCTGGTCGAGAGTTTCGACGATCTGTTCAATGTCGCATATACCGCGCATATGGAAGAAGAGTTGGACGAGATCGAAGACGGCAAGATGGTATGGACCGCGACGCTCGCGGAGTTTTATGAGAAGTTCACTAAGGACCTGGATCACGCGAAGCTGCATATGCGTGATGTTAAGCGGCAGGAAATCATCACCGATGAAAAGTGCGAGAACTGCGGCTCGCCGATGGCCAAGAAGTTCGGCCGCTTTGGTGAGTTTCTCGCGTGCATCAACTACCCCGAGTGCAAGACCACTCGCGATCTCGCGAAGGTTCACGACGAGGCCGGAGAAGAAGCTCACGCGGAAGCCGCCGAAGAGACCTGCGAGAACTGTGGCAAGCCGATGGCGATGAAGAGAGGCCGCTTCGGGCAGTTCCTCGCTTGTACGGGTTATCCCGAGTGCAAGACAACTCGGAAGATCCAGAAGGGCGGCAAGTTCGCGGCGCCTGACGTCGTTCTCGAAGAGATGTGCCCGCAATGCGGCAAACACCTTGTACTAAAACAGGGCCGATACGGACCGTTCACCGCGTGTTCGAATTATCCGAAGTGCAAATACATCAAGCAGGAAACCACGGGCGTGGCCTGCCCCGAGTGCGGTGAGGGAGAGATAGTAGTCAAGCGTAGCAAACGCGGGGCGTTTTACGGTTGTTCGAGGTACCCGTCATGCAAATTCACGATGCGTGATAAACCAGTTCCGCAAGCATGTCCAGAATGCGGCGCTCGTTATCTTGCCGAGAAGATCAATAAGGATGGAACGCGCGAGCTTCAGTGCAAAGCCGACGAGTGTGACTACAAAGAAGCACTGCCTGATGTTCCCGCCGAAGATTCCGACGAGAAACCGTCGATGGTGCCCGCCTGATTTGTAGCTGCGTGACTCCGTGGTCTTATGACATACTGCGGAGGTCGATGGTAAAAAAGCGCGTCACGATCATATTTCTTTCGGCGATGACTCTCGCCGCGCTCTACGCTTGCTATCTTCTATTTCAACCTTTCCTCCAGCCGCTGCTGTCCGCAGCCGTCATCGCAATCGTCTTTTACCCCGTGCACGTCCAGATTCAGCATCGACTTCGAAGCCAGAGTTTGGCCGCGCTTCTGTCCACGACAATCGTCGTACTCCTGCTGGTCGTGCCGGCTGTCGCCGTGATTCTCGCCGTCAAGGGTGAAGTCAGCGATCTTTACAATCTGATTAGCGAAAAGACCACCGAGAGTGGCGGGTTCAGCCCTTATGTCGGCCACCTGATCGAGCGGCCGATGCAATGGATCGGCCGGTATGTTGATCTTTCGCAAGTCGATTTGCGCGCGTGGGTCCTGGGGCGGCTTCGCGAATTGAGTGCGGTATTGGTCGCTCAGGGCTGGATGATTGTTGGCGGGCTCACTTCGTTCATTTTGAATTCGGTCATCGCCATATTCACATTGTTCTTTCTCTTTCGCGAGGGAAGGTCAATGCGAAGGCGATTGGCGGCGCTCCTGCCGTTGAGCGCCGAGCAGATCGAGAAACTCTTTGGCGGAATCGAGAACACAATCATCGGAACAGTGTACGGGGGCCTGGTCGTCGCAGCCGTTCAGGGCGCTCTGACCGGCCTGGCGCTGTGGGTCTTCGGTGTGCCGTCACCAGTGTTGTGGGGAGTTGTCGCGGCGTTCTTTGCTTTGCTCCCGGTCGTCGGGACGGCGGCTGTCTGGGCTCCGGCCGCGATTTATCTTCTCGCGACCGGCAGTTGGATCAAAGCGATCATCCTCGTTGTTTGGGGCGCGTTCGTTGTCGGCACCATCGACAACGTGTTGAGACCTTATCTAATCAGCGGGCGAGTGCAGATGCACACGCTGTTGATATTCTTCGCGGTATTCGGTGGCGTAAACGTATTTGGTTTTCTTGGCCTGTTCATCGGGCCAGTCATTCTGGCAGTGACTATAACACTGCTCAGCCTCCTGCGGGATGAGAGCCGTTCCTGGGATTCATATTGGCGCGAGGAAGCTCCTGCCGTCGCCCCAAGCGGCGACATAGAACCCACAACTGAGTAACGTGCCATAAACTATTCGACGCGCGGCGGTCCCTTCTTGATTCGGGCACGCAATTCATCGCCGGAGTTCGTAAATACGCGCTCGAGCCACCACGTTGCCCCCGCATTTATGAACGGACGTATCTTCTTCACGTCTTTGCTGTGATCACCGGAAGTCGAGCCGCCGGTGACGATGTCAAACGGAGTCTTCGCGGTCCGATTCTCGTCAACGTACTTTTTCAGAGCTTTGATCTCGGTGGGTGAGAGGTTGCTCATCGATTTGTGCTTCTGAGGAATGATTCCGTCCCAGTTCAGGGTGCGCCGCATCGACTTTTCTTTCGACCAGACGCCCGGCACCCACACGGGAATGCGAGGAGACTGAACGGGAGCGGGCAACATGGTCATTTCCTGAATGGCATAGTGCCGGCCGCTGAATTTGAACGGCTTGCCGCTCCAGAGCCCGACGACAATCGCGAGACCCTCGTCAAGCAGTTCGGCGCGAACCTTGATGTCCATCGCTTCGCCAACCTTGAAGAACCCGCCGTCGTCTTCAGCGGCGCCCAGTCCGACTCCGAAGATCAATCGACCGTTTGAAAGGTGATCGAGTGTCACGGTCTCACGCGCAAGCTTCCACGGACGCCGCCGCGAGACCGGCGTGATCATCGTGCCGATGCGAAGGTGTTCGGTTCGCATCGCCATCGCCGCCAGCACGACCCAAGGATCAAACCACGGAAGCGGAGGAGCGTTTGGAAATCCGATATCAACCGCGTCGGCTATGAAAACGCCGTCCCAGTTCGCGGCCTCCGCATCCTGTGCCAATTCGCTATTCGTGCGCGCATCGCCGCCATCGATCACAAATCCGTATTTCATAGTGCCTCCTTTCTGACTCAACAATACTCCGGCAATCCGACACCTAGTGTCATATTCCCGCGGCCAAAAGAAATTGCCGGGTCATCTAAAGAAAAAAATGCGGTTCGACAAACCGAATCACGGCTCTCCGCATCGAAGTCGGCGCTGCTTTACAACGTCAACGGGGCCGTTGTACGCTTTACGACTAACGGAATTGTCGGCTCCCATCGTTAACCCTTACGCCAAGTGAGGAAACAATGCTGTCACTAAATCGCTTCAAATCACCGACGATCGGACTCTCTCCCAACTGGCTTCAGGAGTTTTTTCGACGATACACATTCCTCTCACTTGTAGCACTGTCGGTCGTGGCGGGAATGATGTTTGGCGCGACGGTCGCCTATCAGGCGAGCATGACCGAGCAGGCCCAGGAAGTCGCGGGGCTTGCAAGCTATCGCCCGAACCTCGTCACTCGCGTAATCGCGGATGACGGCAAGACAGTTGTTGGCGAGTTCTCCCTCGAGCGCCGAATTCCGGTCACCTATGATCAGATTCCGGAGACGATGAAGAACGCAATCTTCGCGATTGAAGACGATCGCTTCTTTCAACACATTGGCGTGGACCCGATTCGAATTGTGAGCGCGGCATTCAAGAATGTCATCCGCAGCCGCAAGGCGGAAGGCGCCTCGACCCTCACTCAGCAGCTTGCGCGACAGTTGTACCTGACCCCCGAAAAAACCTACACCCGCAAGATCAAAGAAATTCTGTTCGCGATGCAAATCGAGCGCTACTACACCAAGGAACAGATAATGGAGATGTACTGCAACTACATCTTCCTCGGCGGCGGCGCGTACGGATTCGAAGCGGCTTCGCAATACTACTTTTCGAAATCGCTGAAGGACCTGACGCTCGAAGAGAGCGCGCTTCTTGCGGGTCTCCCAAAGGCACCGAGCCTCTACTCACCGACGCGAGACGAGAAGGCCGCGCTGGACCGGCGCAATGTCGTGCTATTCAGAATGCACGAAGAAGGATACATCACCGACGACGAATACAATCGCGCGCGACAGAGCAAGATCAACCTGAACATCAATCCTCAACAGAACGCCAACAATTCGATCTTCGGTTACTTCGTTGAATCCGTTCGCCAGGAATCCGAGGAGACGTTCGGCACGTGGGCGACGCAGACCGGCGGGATGAATATCTACACGACGATTGATCCCGTGGCGCAGCGCGACGCCGTTCGGGCAGTTCGGCGGGGGCTGCACGCTTATGAAGACCGTCACGGCAAACGATGGCGCGGCAAATTGACGAACATCCTCGATCAGAAGCCGCCGGGCGATCTCGCCCACTATGCGCACCCGGATTGGATGGGTGACTATATCGCCGGCGAATACATCTATGGACTGGTGATGAGCGTCGGCGGGGCGAGCGCCGAGGTCCGCTTTGGAGACTACAAGGCGACGCTTACTGACGCCGGCACAAAGTGGGCGGGCTTCCCGCCATCGAAATTGCTCAGGCGCGGCGATCTAGCGGTCTTCAAGATCAACAAAGCAGACAACGACAAGAAAGTACTGGACGTCGCATTGGATCAGCTGCCCTCGGTTGACGGCGCACTGATATGTCTCGAATCAAAGACCGGCGATGTGAAGGCGATGGTTGGCGGCTACGATTTCGCGACTCGCAAATTCAACAACGCCACGCAGGCGGAACGCCAGACCGGCTCGACGTTCAAACCGTTCATATACGCCGCGGCAGTCGAGCAGGGATTTACTCCCGATACGATTGTCAGCGCCGAACCGTTTGTTGATCCGATCACCGGCTGGTCGCCGTCGAATTACGACGGAAGCTCGGGCGGCGGGCTGATGCCCATGCGAAGCGCGCTTCAGCAATCGCTCAACGTCGTCGCGGTGCGGTTGCTTTCGATCGTGGGAGTGGACAAGGGCGCGGACATCGTCAGGCGCTTTGGTTTGTCGAATCCAATGAAACGCGTTCTTCCTTCGGCGCTCGGCGCAACCGAAGAGCCGCTGGTCGATATGGTCAGCGCCTATTCGGCGTTCTCGAATCAAGGTGTGCGGGTCAAGCCGCATTTGATCGCGCGGGTTACCGATTCCGACGGCGAAACCAAACAGGAGTGGACGCCCGAATCGTTCAAGGTGATCTCACCCTACGTCGCAGCGCAGATGCAGGACATGATGCGCGGAGTGGTGACTGGCGGGACGGCCGGCTCGATGATGTCGAACAAGGAACTTGCCAAGCGCATGATCTGTGGCAAAACCGGAACAGTTAATGATTTCACGGACGCCTGGTTCATCGGTTACACACCGACTTACACAACGGGGGTGTGGATCGGGTATCCGGGTTTGAAGAAGACGCTCGGGAATAAAGAAGCGGGCTCGGTCGCTGCCCTTCCGATGTGGATGCACTTCATGGAGAAATTCCTCAAGGACAAACCAAACGACAAGTTCCCGAAGAACGTGCCGGTCGACAAAGAAGTACTTGCGCGAAGAGGCGAGGCCGAGCGCGCGATCCGCGAAGCGCAGGCGGGCGAAGCCGCGAAGGCGGCCGACGATCTGAGCGATAAGGCCAAGAGCGCCGCGCAAGATGGAGACGCTCCAAAAGAGCCGAAAGAACCAAAAGAGCCCCCGCCGCGACCCTCGCCTCGAATGATCGAACCCGAAGGTGGAAGACCGCCTCACCTAGATCGGCCTCGTCCGGAACCTGATCGCGACACGTTCAAGGTTCCGCCTGCGCTCAAGCGCGACGACCGCGACAAGCAAGATAAGCAAGATAAGAAGAAGCGCGGCAAGAACGGATGAAGGGAATTGCGGATTGCGGATTTGGGATTGCGGATTGAATACTCTTGAATTCCCCGACGGTAGCAACTAAGCAATCCCACGATCTCAAATCCGCAATCCGCAATCCGCAATTCCCCATGCTCCTCATCGTCCTGATCATAATCATCGTCGTCGCGCTGATCTTCGGATTCAGAGGCGGACGAGGACTGAGCCTCAATGAGACGCTCTATCTGAAACGGCGCGGCTACGAACCACCGGTTGAAATTGATGAAGGCCCGCCAGTTTCAAAAGAAACGCGATTGTTCAGCTTGATTGAATCGCTCGGGGACATTTCGCCGTTCGCCCGTCAGCGCGCGGCGGAAGATCTTTCGAGGATGTGTTTGTCCGGCCAGCGCGATTTGCGAATGTTACCCGCGCTGGTTACCGCGCTCGATGACAGCGATGCGTCGGTAAGAGCTGCGGTGGCGACGGCGTTAGGGAATCTGGGCGATCGGGCATCTCTGGAAGTTCTGAAACGCAGAATGGATGAAGAGGAATCGATACATGTTAGAGCTTCGTTGGAACAAGCGATTGAAAAGGTTCGCCAATGACGAAACCGCGGTTTGAGATTGGTCTCAACCAACGAGCCCATCGGGCGAATGTGAAAAGCAGGACGGCCAGATACGCGACACCAAAAATCGTTTTGCTGCACCGCGCAGCCCATTCCGGAAGGTAGATATCGCAGTTGGCGCGGCGGTCGCTTGTGTAGCGCGCGGCTATCGGCGTAAGCGAGCAACTCCAATGATTAAAAACAAGCACCAGCACTTCGACGAGGACGATCAGTCCGAGCAGAGTCGCGAGAAAGAGCTTACCCAGTACGGCGAAAACTGGAATCGCAAAAATACACGATGCGAAGAATGCCCAGATGATCGTATGGATCAACTCGACCGTGCGCAGCGTATATGCAGTCTTCATCCAGCTTCTTCTCGCGGCATCGACTTTGATCTTATTCTCGCGTTCCTTTATTCGTGACGGGCAAGTTCGGTTTTGCTGATGGGTGATAGGTGGGGGCCTGCGCTACGATGTCTTTCCCATCACATAAATCGGCATCGTGGGTTGCTCGGAGCCGCCCTCTGGTTCAAGCGTGACCGCTGCCGCCGCAAGCTGATCGAGATTAGACGGGAACTGAACGACGGCAAATCCGTGGCCCGTTGCGTCCGGGGTTATCAACCCGGCGCTGATCTTTGCATCAGCGGTGACGAACCACAATTGATAGACTTTGCCTTCGGGTGCCGGCGGCAGGTCCGCCGTCACGACCCATCGCTTGCCCGGAATATCCCAATATATTTTTGCCGATGAATTGGATGCGGGCTCCTGGCCTGCGAGCGGTACCATTCGCCATTGAGTTGAACTGAGCACCGAGTTGAGGGCGGCAAGCTCAGTCGCCGAAGCCGCCTCTTTATCGAGTTGCGCCTTCAAGCTGATATTTCCGGCGAGCGCGTCTCTTGTTCGCCGGGCTTCAGCTTGCAAAGCGCCGTGCTCGGTGCGCCACATAATCAGGCTGAAGACAGACGCGACCAGGAGTGCGGCGGCCGCGGCCCACGGCAATATTACGCGAAAGGAAGTTGAGGCGCCGGAAGAAGTTCGTTGTTCGCGGAGACTCGATGCCGGTCTGTCAGGGAAGGGAATCACCGGCGCGGGAAGCGACTGCTCCGCATCTTCTCGCTTGATTCGCGCGGTGAGGAGATCGCGCAGGTAAGCGGGAGGAGACGCCGGCTCGGCTGCCAACGCCAAAACTCCAGCGGTCATTTCGAATTGATTCAAGTCCAGTTCGCAAACGGCGCAGCCTTCGCGTACGTGCGCTTCGAACGCGCGCGCCTCGTGTTGCGATAACGCGCCAAGCGCGCAGAGTGCGGCTTGTTCCTGGCTTTCCTGTGTTATTACTTCGTGCTTCAAAAGTGATGCCTCATAGCGGGTTCAACACGTCGTAGCGTTCAGGTGCTACGAGCAAGAACAGAGTGCCGTCCACCGTGTAGGTGCTCTCGTGAATGCTTCCCGTCTCAGCGCGATGATAGTCGCCCGGGCCGAGCCGCTGACCACGAACATGGCAATCACCTTCGAGCACATAAAGCTGCTCCGGCCCCGCGTGCGAGTGAGGCGGGAGCGAAGTGCCCGGCAGCATTTTGACGAGCGATGTCGCGATGCCGCTTCGGTGGTCAACGTAGAGTTGTTTCAACATCACGCCTGCTTGCACCTCCTGCCACTGGCCCTCCGAAGCGTGAATCGAGATGAAATCCTGTGACCTTGGCGCGGATCTTTCCATACCGTTGAGTCTAATCAATAATTCCGCTCGCACATTCTCGGGCGGCGTCGCTTCGGAAGCCGCGAAGCCCAGGGCGCTTGCGGTCAATTCAAAGGATTCGACCTCCGCGCCGCAAATCCGGCAGCCTTCCGCTATATGCTCTTCGAAGGCCCGCGTCTCATGCTGAGTCAACGCGCCCAACGCATAACCAGCGGCGAAATCGATCATCTGATGGGCCAGGTATTGATCGCTCATATCTGGCCTCCCAACACAGGACGAAGCGTGTCCCGCAGTTTTATCAATCCAAGACGGGTGCGCGTCTTCACAGTTCCAAGCGGCTGGCCGAGCTTCAATGCGATCTCGCTGTGACTCAAACCCGAGTAATAGGCCAGCTCGATGACCTCTCGCTGCTCGGCGGACAAACTCTCGAGTGCCGCCCGAACCAGACGGCGTCGCTCAGCCGTGACGGTATCCTCCTCAGGGCTTGCCGTGGATGCGCGGACTTCGCCAATCGAATCGAGTTGATCTTTGTTCTGGTGTTCGTACTTGCCGGACCGCAGCCGATCTATGCCTCGCGTGCGCGCGATCGTCATCATCCAGGCAAGCGGAGCGCCTCGCTTCGAGTCATACGTTGATGCTTGCCGCCACACCTGTGTGTAAACGTCAAGCAGGACTTCTTCGGCCGTCGATCGATCGCCCACTACTCGAAGAACCAGGCCGAACACCAGCCGGCTGGTCGCGTCATACAGCGCGGTCAGGGCAGATTGATCTCCACCAGCCACTCTTTCGATGAGCTCTGCCCAATCGTGATCTCGTGTATTGATCTCTCTAGAGTCTTGGGGTGACCCCAATGCCGTATCCCCTCGCTTCAAGTCTACGCGTGAGTGCGCGCCTGTGGATTCGCGCTAGCCGACTTCTTTGGCGGAAAATGGATAATACAAATTTGAGCGGCAAAGGGCAAAGCATCTGGCCTTTAGTTCTTTTTCAAGGATGCAAGTACCGGGCAGGCCTTGAGGGGAATTCTCCGCTGATCTACGCAGCCATTCGGTTCGCGGATTCTCGCGGATCACCGGCCATCTGCGCACCGAAGGCAGGGTAGATTAGCGGTGAATTCATCTCGGTGAGTCAGGTTCCAATTACACCTCTTGTTTCTCCGACTCGGCGAGCCGTGCAGGCGCGAAGTTCACCGCATCCGCGCTCACAATTCGATAAATCGTCTTTTGGCGCGATCCGGTCAGCGCGCCTCTAATGTCATCGCCGTGCAGGTGACCATATACGCAGATGTCAGCGCCGTGCTCGTCGATCAATGCGGTGAAGCCCGAGGCTTCGTGAGCAGAGTTCGTTGGCGGATAGTGCAAAGCGGCGATCAACGAATCAAATTCGTGTTCGCGGCCGCGCAGCGACTCAAATGCCGCGCGCAAGCGTCCTACTTCACGCTCGTAGATCTTTGCCGCTTGTTCATCGAAGTGCACGTCGTTGGGACATACCCAACCTCGCGTGCCGACTACCGCAACGCGATTGATAATCGTCGAGCTCGCATTGAGAATTCCTATTGACGGATGCAAGGCGCGGCTCAGCTTCGATTTCGTTTCCCACCAATAATCGTGATTGCCTTTGATAAGAAGCTTTGTGCCTTTCGCTTCTCCGATGCGATTGAGATCGGGCAGCGCGTCTTCGAGGCGCATGGCCCAGCTTGTATCGCCGGCGACGATCACAAGGTCGTCTTCACTAACCAAGCGCTCCCAGGAATCGAATATTTTCCGGTCGTGATTCAGCCAGTGGTCGCCGAACCGGTCCATCGCCTTGCCCGTCCCACCGGCAAGGTGCAGATCTCCAATCGCGAAGATTTTCATTGAGCTTGAATCATAGCCGAAAAGTAACCAGGGGGAACACGAGGATCACGGGGACGACAGAATCAAGCGTGCCGAAGTTCTTAGATCGGCAATCGGAGCGGGGCTTCGCAGCCGAGGCCTGACTTCTCTCGATTGATTCTCTCCTCCGTGTGACCCCCGTGTTCCCCGTGGTTGCTTTAGCGTTCTGACTCTCGAGTTCTTAGATCGGCAAGCGGAGCCGGGCTTCGCAGCCGCGGCCTGACTTTCGGTTTTCAAGAGTAAGCGTTCCGCCGTGGGCTTCGGCGATCTGGCGGCTCAATACCAGTCCGATTCCCGAACCGGCGGGCTTCGTCGTGAAGAAGGGAACAAACAGGTTGCTCGTGTTCGACAGGCCCGGCCCTTCATCTTCGATTGATACCTCAATGTGTCTTATGCTGCGTCGCCATCCGACATGCACTGAGCCTCCGGTTTCAAGCGAGGCATCAACCGCGTTGCGGACAAGATTGATCAGGAGCTGTTCCAGTTGATCCCCATCCGCGCGGATCGTTATCGCCGGTCCGCCCTGAAGATCTACGGTCATTCGAGTCTCGAGGCTGACGACTCGTTTGATAAGCGCGCTGACCTCGAGCGGCTGCTGCTTCGGTTGCGGGAGCCGAGCCATTCGCGAATACGCATCCATGAATCGATTCAAAGATTCGGCCCTCGCTGCGATCACTCCCAAGCCGCGCTGCATGTCGTCCTGCCAGTCGGCGGGGCGAGGCTCGCGCGCAACCAACCCTTCAAGGCTTCCCGCAATTGACTTGATCGGCGCAAGTGAGTTGTTGAGTTCGTGACCGAGTACCCGAACGAGTCGCTGCCACGCCTGGCGCTCTTCCTCGCGAAGCGCGCGGCTGAGGTCGGACAGAACGAGCAGTTGATGCGGGGCGCCGCGCTCGCGAAACGTACTGCGATGCACTTCAAAGCGGCCTCCGCCGCCCGGGAACGACATCTGCAGCGTGCTCGCGCTTTCCCCGGCCAGACAGTCGGCAAGCCCGAGATCAGCGGCGCCTTTCCCCATAAGCCGCTCCGCGGGCTGAGCAAGCAAACGTTCGCCGGCGCGATTCACAAGACGAAGCTTTTGATCTCCATCGAACGCGAAGACCGCGACCTCGATCTCGGACATCACCGTTCGCAGCAACGCGGTTGCTTCGAGGGCGCCGAGACGCTGCTCCCTCAAAATTTGCCCAAGAAAGTTAACCTCGAGCATCGCTTCTCCGAGCGGATCATCGGGCGCCGCGCCGCGCGCGCGAATCGAGAAGTCTCCTTCACGCAGCGCGGCGAGAAGATTGGAAAGAGTTTGCAGCGGAAACACGACGCGCTCGCGCACCGCGTGTGAGAAACCGAGCCAGAAACCGACGATCACCACGGTCAGCGTCCATTGGACGCGCGCCGGGTAGGATTCACTCCACAAAAGAATCAACCCCACGAGCACCGCCGGGAATCCAGAAGCGAGCGCCATCAATAAGACCCTGCGATCATGCTTGGTTGTGAACTGAAGCCGCGATGTCTTGCGTTTTGCGCGCAATGAAATCGCGCCGCTCGATTGCCGGGTACTTGATGTCTGAGAAGTTTGCGCTGCCGAGGGGGTGCCGGTTCGCGGTTGAGGAGTTGGGGAAGGCTCGATTGGATGATCGGGTTCCGGAGCAGCATCCGCGGCCGCCTGCCACGGGATGATATTGGCCGTGCGCGTCTTGAAACTCTTCATAACCCAAACCGTTGAAGCCGCCGGTACAGCGCGCTGCGGCTCAAGCCAAGTTTCTCCGCTGCGCGGCTTACGTTACCGTCGCACTGGGCGAGCGTGCGCTGAATCAAAAAGCCCTCGACTTCTTCCAAACTCATGTCTTCGAGGCGTCGCGAGACCTCTCGACCGGATTGCAACCCGAGATCTCGCGCCTCCAAAAAGGCTCCGGAAGCCATTAGCACGGCGCGCTCGATTGCGTGATCCAGTTCCCGCACGTTGCCCGGCCACGCGTGCTTAAGGAGTGCCTGCATCGCCTGCGGATTAAAGCTCTCAAGGTTCTTGCGATAGCGGCGCGCGTGTCCGCGCAGGAAATGAATCGCCAAAACCGGAATGTCCTCGCGCCGGTCGCGAAGCGGCGGCAGATGAATTTCGACGGTGTTCAGTCGAAACAGCAAATCCTGCCGGAACCGGCCGCTCGTAACCTCCTCGGCAAGATCGGCGTTGGTTGCGGATATTATTCTCACATCCGAACGGCGCGTTTTCGACGAGCCAACTCGCTCAAACTCGCCTGTCTCGAGCACGCGCAGCAGCTTTGGTTGATGCTTCACCGGGAGATTGGCGATTTCATCGAGGAATAGCGTGCCGCCTTCGGCCATCTCGAATCGCCCGACTCGATCGGCTTTCGCGTCGGTGAACGCGCCTTTGACGTGTCCGAATAACTCGCTCTCAAACACGCCTTCCGACAGGCCGCCGAGATTCACGGTAACCATCGGCCGCGGTGCGCGTCCGGACATCATATGAAGCGTTTGCGCGACGACTCCTTTGCCGGTGCCATTCTCGCCGGTTATTAGCACGTTGGCGTCCGAGCCGCCGACGCGCTCGATTATTTGAAGCACCGGCTGCATGGCGGGCGATCCGGCAATGAGCTTTGGCCTTCCTTCATCGCGAAGTATTTTGTTTTCAGCTTCCAGCCGCTGGCCTCTGCGAAGCGCCTGTCCTAGTTCCGCCTGGGTTCGCAGGATGGTGGTCAATCGCGCATTGTCCCAGGGTTTCTGAATGAAGTCGCTTGCACCTCGGCGCATCGCTTCGACGGCGACATCGACGCTGCCCCACGCAGTCATCACGACGACCGGCAGCGTGTTATCGAGTTTCTGAATACGATGTAAGAGATCGAGTCCTTCCTCGCCGGATGTTGTATCGCGCGTATAGTTGAGATCCATCAGCAACACGTCGAAATCACGCTCTTCGATCGCCGTGATGACATCCGCGGGGCGCTTGACGGTTTCGATTTGATAGCGCTCGGATTTGAGAAGCAGCCGAAGCGCTTCCAGCACATCCGCTTGATCGTCGGCGATCAGCACCCGGGGCGTGAATGAGTCCTGTGCTTTCATCTTTGATTTACGTGACTATCTTAACCTCAGAAAGATTGGGAAAACTAGGCGGCTAGTACGCTCGAGATTGCCTGAGAGCTGGGGGTGGAGGCAAATAGATCCAGGGGCTCGCCGAGTCCGAAGTTGCGAAAGAACAACATAAGGGCGCCCCTTGCGAAAGCCCCGCACCCGCCACCTGACGTCGGCGAGCACGAGAGCGCGCGCGAGGGGCGCCCTTACAAGCGTGTGTCACGGTTAGACCTTTTCGAAACCGCTTTCCTGCATCTCGTGTTCGGCCTTCGGCTCGTGTTCTTCGTCGACGACGCGTCCGTCGAACAAGTGAATCTGCCGGTCGGCGTGGCGAGCATAGCGCGGATCGTGCGTTACCATACAAACAGTGGCGCCCTGCTGATGCAGCTCGCGCAGCAATTCCATTACGGCTTCGCCGTTGGTCGAATCGAGGTTTCCAGTCGGCTCATCGGCGAGCAGAATCAGCGGATCGCCCGCCACGGCTCGCGCCACGGCGACGCGCTGTTGCTGACCGCCGGAAAGCTGACTCGGAAGGTGCTTTGCGCGATGGGCCATCCCGACGCGCTCGAGCGCATCCATCACGCGCTTCTTGCGATCAGCCGCTTTGACGCCCCGATAGGTGAGCGGCAGCTCGACGTTCTCGAAGACATTCAAATCGCCGATCAAATTGAAGCTCTGGAATATGAAACCGACTTCGCGGTTTCGAACGCGGGCGCGTTCGGAAAGCGGAAGGTCGGCAACTGGTTTCCCGGCCAGCGTGTACGCGCCGTCGGTTGGCGAATCCAGCAATCCCAGAATGGAAAGCAGCGTTGATTTGCCGCAACCTGACGGTCCGGCGATGGAGATGTATTCGCCTTTCTTAACCTCCAGTTGAATACCTGACAGGGCGTGCGTTTCGACTTCGTCGGTGAGAAATACTTTGGTGACACCGTCGAGTCGAATCAGCGGTTGGTCGCTAGCGCTCATGTGTTTTCCTTCCTCCAAAAGTTAGTCGAACGTTCAATTCAAACGAATGCGATCTGCGTTGTCCCACTGAGACGTGTCGGAGAGGATGATTCGATCGCCTTCCTTCAGCCCGTCCATTACCTCGATCGTGTTGACCGACGTACGGCCTAGTCTTACCTGGACGCGAGAGGCGCCCGCGCCGTCCGCATCGACCTTGAACAGACCCACCGTGCTGTTCTCTTGCCCATGCACGGGCCGGCCGACATAAAGTATATTCTCGAGCCGCTCTAGTTCAATGGTGCCGTCGACGCTCAAATCGGGTACCGCCCCCTTTGGCAATTCACCTTCAAGCGACGCGTCCACAGTTCGTGTGCCGTTTTGAACCGACGGATCGATGCGAATGACACGGCCTGAAACTATTCCGTTGCGCGTGTCGATTGTGACGGGCTGCCCGAGCTGAATATCCTTCGCCTGGGTTTCCGCGATCTTGAGTTCCGCTTTGAGCTTTTTCGGATTTGCGACGCGAGCGAGCTCCTGGCCGACTGTGACTTGCTGCCCGACTTGAACTGCGAGCGTCTGCAATTCTCCATCGATCCCCGCGCGAACTTTCAACGCGTCGAGCTGAGTGCGCTTGAGCTGCACCGCGTCGCGCAGCTGGCGCACCTTCTCATCTTCCGACGCAAGCTTCGCCTTCGCCTCAAGACGACTGCTGGCCAGACGTTTTGTTTCGAGTGTGACGCGGCTGTCCAAATCCTCGTACGCAATTTTCGATAGCTGTACCTCCAATGGCGACTTAAGGCCCTGCTTGCCCAACGAGTCGTTGACCTCAAACTGCATCTTCGCTTTGTTGAAGTCCGACTTGGCCTGTGCGAGCGTCGCTTCCTGATCGAGGCTGAGCTTATCGAGTTGAACGCGCAAAGTTGTGAGATTCGCGTCCGCGGCTCGCAACTGGGATTCCGCATCGATGAAGGCCTGTTGAATCTCAGGATTGGTCAGTTCAAAAATCACGGTCTCGGCTTTTACTTGAGCGCCCGCCTGCACCAGGCGCTTCTCGATCCGACCCTGACTGATTGCCGGGACGTATCGAATCTCTTCGGGCACGAGCGTTCCGAGCCCTCGCACCTGTCGCACCATCGAGCCGCGCTTTACTGTGTCCTTGAGCGTCGTCGCATCGTCAACACTCTGAGCCGCCGGTTTCAATCGCGACACGCCGACGGTTATCAATCCCACCACAATCACCGCGGTGAGTGCGTAGACGATTCTCTTGATGCGGCGCTTCTTTGCTGCGGATTTACGCGGTATGTCCATGCTTCCTCCATAACCTTCTAAGGAAGTTCCGTGCCACCGGGGCTGCCTGCTTAACTGGTTGAGCCGTTAATGTTAGCACAAATCTCATTTCGCGCTAAGCCTTGCGTTCTCTCGCTTCTGGGAAGGCCGTGTTCAGAAGCGGACATCAATCATTCACCACCCAGCCGTCTCTCAGCTTGATCACCCGGTGGCCGTACGACGCGTTCACCTCGGAGTGTGTCACCTGCAAAATGGTTGTGCCGGTATCATTGAGCTTCCTGAAAAGCTCCATGATTTCCTTGCCCTGGTCCGAATGCAGATTGCCGGTCGGCTCGTCGGCGAGGATCACCTTCGGATTCGCAATCACCGCGCGGGCGACGCCAACCAGTTGCTGCTGCCCGCCCGAGAGTTGAGTAGGGTAAAGATTCCGTTTGCCGACGATCTGAAATCGATCCAGCACGTCGCACACGATGCTCTCGCGTTCGGCTTTCTTCACGTCCCGGTATGATAGCGGCACTTCCAGGTTTTCGTAGACGGTCATATGATCGAGCAGATGATAGCTCTGAAACACGAAGCCGATGTTCTTGTTGCGAAGCTCGGCTCGCTCTTTCTTTCCAAGCTTGTGAACCGGCTGCTCGAGAAAGAAGAACTCCCCGCTCCACGCGCTGTCGTGCATGCCCAGTATGTGAAGCAAGGTCGACTTGCCCGCCCCCGACGGCCCCATTATGGAAACGAACTCGCCGGGTTTGATGTCTATGTTGACGCGGCGCAGCACGAAGGTCTTGCCAACGCCCGATTCAAAGAACTTTTCAACATTGCGTAATGCGATCATAGCTGCACTCCGAATTCAGAATATTGCTGTCGAATCTGCGGACCTCTTATGCCCTGATCATACACGAAACCCTTGGGCGTCCAAACCGAATCCAGTCTCAAAAGGGGCTACTCTTAGCCAATTCGCGTGCCAATGCGAGACTGTCTCGGAAGCGAACCGATTCGTGGGTTTATCGTGACGCGCCTTCGCGCCGATAAGCGCTTGTGGGAAACGCATGTCCACAATCGAACAGAAGTGGTTGGCGGGTCGTGCGTCCGGTCGCCCTTTGATCTTTGGGCGCTCGTGCGCAAGAATTCAAGAGCGACCGCAACGGAGGGACAGGAACAATGAACGAGCACATCTTTCGGGAATATGACATAAGGGGCGTAGTCGATTCGGACCTTTCGGATGAAACCGTTTACGATCTGGCACGCGCGATTGGAACATTCTTCAAGGCGAACGGCGCGTCCAGTGCCAGCCTCGGCCGCGATGCCCGCGAGAGCTCGCCGCGTTTCCGTCACATCTTCATTCGCGGCCTCACAGAAACCGGCTGCGATGTGCTCGACGTGGGCATGGTGCCCACGCCCGTTCTTTACTACACGCTGTTCACGCAGGGCGTCGATTGCGGCGTGATGATAACCGGAAGCCATAACCCAGCCGACCAAAACGGATTCAAAATCTGCCTTGGTAAGAGCACGATTCATGGCGAACAGATCGCCGAGATCAAGGACATCGCGCTGTCGAAAAAATTCGCGACTGGCGAAGGCAAGAACTTTGAGCGCGACGTCGTCCACATCTATCAGGAAGACATCAGGACGCGCATCAACGTCGGATCGCGAAAGCTGAAGGTAGTCGTCGATGCGGGTAACGGAATGGGTGGCTTCATTGGCGCGCCTCTGTACCGCGACCTCGGTTGTGAGGTGATCGAATTGTTCTCTGAACCCGACAGCCGCTTCCCCAATCATCATCCCGATCCAACCGTCATCGGGAACATGCGTTTTGCCATCGCCGCGGTTCGCGAACATAAGGCCGATCTGGCAATCGCATACGACGGCGACGCCGACCGTATAGGTGTGGTTGACCAAACCGGCCGGGTCCTGTGGGGCGATCAATTGATGATCATGTTTTCACGCAGCATTCTGAAGGAACTGCCCGGCGCGACTTTTATCGGTGAAGTCAAATGCTCGCAGACGCTGTTCGACGACATTCGCCGAAACGGCGGTAATCCGATTATGTGGAAGGTTGGCCACTCGCTGATCAAGGCTAAGATGAAGGAGACCGGCGCGGCGATGGCGGGTGAGATGAGCGGACATTTGTTCTTCGCCGATCGTTACTTTGGATACGACGACGCGATCTATGCCGGCGCCCGGCTGATTGAGATACTCAGCAACACCAGCGGATCAGTTTCCAGCTTACTCGAAGGTGTTCCTCAAATGTTCAACACGCCCGAGATCAGAGTCGAGTGTCCCGACGACAAGAAATTCGATCTGGTTCAGCGGCTGACCGAAGAGTTCAAGAGGACAAATGAGGTTATCGATATCGACGGCGCGCGAATCCTATTCGAGCACGGGTGGGGGTTAGTTAGGGCTTCAAACACGCAGCCGGTATTGGTGATGCGATTCGAGGCCGACAGCGAGAAGCACCTGGAGGAGATCAGTAAGGAAGTACATTCCAGGCTGGAGACCCTGAAAGCGGCTTCCTAAGCCTCTTTGAAGGCGTCCAGGTATTTCAAACCCGAGCCGGTGTTGAAGAGTACGACTCGATCGAAACGATTAATCTTGCCGGCCGCGAGGAGTTGCCTGAGCGCCGGTAAACACGCGGCGCCCTCCGGAGCCGCGAAAATTCCCTCAGCCGAACCAATCACTTTTACCGCTGCGAGCAATTCGTCATCGGTTACCGATACGGCTGTCCCGCCGCTCTTGCGAAGTACGTCCAACATTATGAAATCGCCAACAGCCTTGGGCACTCGCAAGCCCGCGGCAACCGTATGTGCGTCAGGAATATCCGCGCCGACGTTTGCGCCTGCCGCGAACGCCTGCACGATTGGCGCGCAGCCCTCGGCCTGGACCGTCACCATTCGGGGCCTCCGGCTTCCGATCCAACCCATGCGTTCCATCTCATCAAACGCCTTCCACATCCCGATCAATCCTGTTCCGCCGCCGGTCGGATAAAGAATCACGTCCGGCAAATCCCAATTCATCTGCTCGGCAAGCTCGTAGCCCATCGTCTTTTTACCTTCGACACGATAAGGCTCCTTGAGCGTCGATACGTCAAACCAGCCTTCGGTCTGTTTGCGTTCGGCTACGATCTTGCCGCAGTCGGTTATCAGTCCGTCGATCAACTCGACGTGCGCGCCCATCTGCCGGCACTCGACGATGTTCGCCGTGGGTGTGTCCCTGGGCATGAAGATGAACGCCGGAATTCCCGCCTTCGCCGCATACGCCGCAAGAGCGCCCGCAGCGTTGCCCGCCGAAGGAACGGCGAGCTTCTTCACGCCGAGCTCCTTCGCCATCGAAATCGCGACAGCCATCCCGCGCGCTTTGAACGAAGCCGTCGGGTTGAGCGATTCATCCTTTATGAACAGATTGGTCATTCCAAGCTGCGCACCGAGCCGCTCGGCCTTCAACAGCGGCGACATTCCTTCACCAAGCGTCAGAATGTTTTGTTCATCGTCGACGGGCAGGACCTCGCGGTAGCGCCAAAGACTCGCAACGCGCCCGGCCAGCGAACCGCGAGTCAAAGTCTCCGAGGCGCGTTTCAGATCATAAGCGACCATCAACGGCTTGCCACATTCGCAGAGGTTGATCAGCTTTCCTGCTTCGTATTCCTTGGCGCAGGCGGAACAGTAAAGATGAGTGACGTTCATTTATGACTCCTGTGCTGGACACTGCAGTATATTGGCGGCGATTGGGCAGGGCAACTTGGGTGCGCATCAGATTTTCTTGCATGCCCACCTCGTCATAGAGTCTGTGAAGAGTCCAGCTAACCGCGTAGCGGTGACCTCTCGATATAACGCGGCGATTGGAATCCCGAGGCCGCGTAGCGTTCACCTATTCCTTGGAAGTGCGCTGCATCAATCAGGTGACCGCTACGCAGCCAGGCGCTAGGAACGCGCGCCGTTCTATCGAGAGGTCACCGCTACGCGGTTAGCGGACTGTTCACACACTCTCGTCAGAGGTAGGTATTTGCGAAACAGCACCCCGAGCCTGCGCAACTTGTGACGCTGGATTCGCGATGCTAGAGTTTCAGGTCTTAACAAACAGGAGCGAATTCATGGCAAATAGAAAAGCTATTCTCGATACAAACAAAGGCAGCATCACGATCGAGCTTTATGAAGACAAGGCCCCGATCACCGCGGGCAACTTCATCGACCTCATCGAGCGCGGGTTTTACGACGGTCTGAAGTTCCATCGTTACGAGCAGGGCTTTGTGATTCAGGGCGGAGACCCGAAGGGCAACGGCACCGGAGGATTCGTCGATCCTCAAACCGGACGAGAGCGGAGAATCAAACTGGAAGTGTCACCCGACCTGAAGCACGGCGAAGCCGGCGGAGTGGCGATGGCTCGCTCTCAGGATCCAAACAGCGCGTCTTCGCAGTTCTATATCACGCTGGGTCCGGCGGCGTTTCTGGACATGAACTATGCGGTCTTTGGAAGAGTTGTGGATGGTCTGGACGCGGCCAGGCAGCTTCGCGCAGGCGACCAGATGAAGACAGTGAAGCTCGCGGAGTAACGGTCACCTACTCGATACTCAACCCGGCAACTCAACCTTCAGTCGAACACAATCCTCGATTCGATTCAAAAGCGCGCTTCGACCGCGCTCAATGATGGCACGGGGCTCGCCTCTTGCAGGACCCGTGGACAAGCTTACTTACATGGTCGAGCCGGGGCTTCTGTATGGCAGACCCGGGCCAAACAAATCTCGATGGGACCTTGCCGCGCTCGAGCGCGGCGGACTCGCGGTTGTGGTGAGTCTTGTTCATATCGAGGATCCAGCGGCAGTGACCCGGGCGGGATTGAAGCACTACGTCTTTCCGTTCGAAGACAAAATCTATCTGCCGTACAAGACTGCTAATGGATTTGTGCTCGACATCTTTGATGAGTTTGATCGCGTGTTGGATCTTCATCTGCCAAAACGCGAGCCGATACTGGTTCATTGCAACTCGGGCAAGGACCGGACGGGATTGTTGTTGGCTTATTACCTGGTGTCGCGAAAAGGCGTCTCGGCAAAGCGAGCATTGAAGATGCTCAGAAGGCTCAAACCCGATGCGCTCAGCGCCAGCGGATATGAAGAAATTCTCTTTGCCCTCGAGCCTGAGATGATAAAAAGAAGGACCGGATAAATTGGAAAAACATCAAGCCTGTTGGCGTATAATGCGGACCGGCGCCACTCAAACGGATATCAACTTGTGGAAATCTATCCGGGGACAATTCACCTAAACTCTTTTCTGACGCCCGAAGAACAGCGGGCCCTCGTCGGAAGGTGCATCGACCTGGGCAATCAACCTGCCGGTTTCTACACGCCGAAGGTGCGAGGCGGAGCATATATGAAAATTAGAATGGTATGCCTGGGCCGGCATTGGAATGCGAACAGCTACGAATACGAAACGACTCGATCCGACTATGACAACTTGCCGGTGCAGCCGCTTCCTGGGGACCTCAAAGAATTGGCGCGGCGAATTGCCGCACAAGCAGGAATGAGCATCGAGCCGGACATCTGCTTGATGAATTACTACAGCGATGAGGCAAGACTTGGCGTGCATCAGGACAAAGATGAAAGACCCGAGACGATCGAGGCGGGCATCCCGGTTGTGTCGATCTCGCTTGGCGATACGGCGAAGTTCATGATCGGCGGGACAAAACGCAAAGACCCGGTGCGCAGGATTCTGCTCGAGTCCGGCGATGCGATTGTGATGGGCGGCGCGAGCCGGCTCAGGTTTCACGGAGTTTCGGGAATAATCGAAGGAACGGCTCCGGCGGCACTGGCAGTTCGGGGCCGATACAACCTCACGTTTCGTCAATATTGAAGCCCTCTCCGCGAATTCTTTTTCGCGATGCCCTGGCGTAGCTGCTGGGAATGCGTGGGAGTAATCGAATGATCCGGCACCTGGCGACTCGCGACGACCGCGTTGTCCGAGTGTTTGTTTCTTCGACCTTTCGTGACATGCAGGCGGAGCGCGACGAGCTCGTGAAATGGGTGTTCCCGCAGCTTCGCAAGTTATGCGAAGAGCGCGGTGTGATCTGGAGTGAAGTCGATCTGCGTTGGGGCATCACTCAAAAGCAAGCCGAGAAGGGCGAAGTCCTGCCAATATGTCTGGCCGAGATTCAGCGGTGCAGGCCGTACTTCATAGGTCTGTTGGGCGAGCGTTATGGATGGGTGCCAGATGAGATACCTGAAGAGTTGATCGAGCAAGAGCCGTGGCTGAATGAAAGGCTGCATCATTCGGTCACTGAATTGGAAATACTTCACGGCGTATTGAACAACCCGAAGATGTGCCGTCACGCGCTGTTCTATTTTCGTGATCCGGGTTTTATCGATTCCGTCCAAATCGAAGAAAGACCTGCTTACATCGAAGTCCCAACAGACCAGGAGATCGAGAGCCTCGGCGAACTAACCGCTAAAAAACGGGCCGAGGAGCGCAAGGAGAAACTGGTCGCGTTGAAGGCACTGATTCGGGGAAGCGGTCTGCCGGTACGCGAGAACTACGCAAACCCGCAGGCGCTTGGAGCGCTGGTGTTGCGCGACCTGACGGAGATCGTCGATCGGGTCTATCCAAAGGGTTCGGAGCCCGGCGCTCTCGATCGGGCCGCCCTGGATCACGAAGCTTTCGCGCAAAGCCGCGTCAAAATCTACATTGGCCGAACGAGTTATTACGATCGGCTCGACGAGCACGCTCGAGGCGATGGCCCGCCACTGGTTTTGCTTGGCGACTCGGGCTCAGGGAAGTCTGCGTTGCTCGCTAGCTGGGTTACCGACTACCAGGCCGCACATGGCGCGGATTCCTCACTCGCCCATTTCATCGGAGCTTCGCCCGACAGTGGCGATTGGACTGCGATGCTGAGGCGGATCCTCAGCGAGCTTGATCGCCGCTTCGGCGTTCATTTGGAGATTCCATCCGAACCCGACGCGCTCAGGGCTGCGTTCGCAAGGTCGCTCCATCTGATCGGCGGAAGGGCAACGGTCGTGCTCGTTCTCGATGCGCTCAATCAACTGGAGGACCGCGATGGCGCTCCCGATCTGGTGTGGCTGCCACCGGTGATTCCGCCTGGCGTCAGAATGATTGTTTCTACTTTGCCGGGCCGTCCGTTGGATGAACTCAGGCGGCGAGACTGGCCGAGCATGACTGTGGAGCCGCTAGAGGTCGGCGAGCGAAAGGAGCTGATATCAGAGTATCTGGCTCAGTATTCGAAGCGCCTGAGTTCAGATCAAGTGAGCCGCATCGCGCGCGCAAAGTGTAATGCAAATCCTTTATATCTCAGAGCCGTGTTGGACGAACTCAGGTTCATAGGCGAGCATGCGCGGTTGGATGCTCTCATAAAGCACTACTTGACCGCCAAATCCGTCGACACGCTTTACGAGAGAATACTCGAGCGCTACACGAACGACTATGAACGGGATCGCCCGGGTCTGGTACGCGACGCGATGTCTTTGCTATGGGCGGCGCATCGAGGTCTGTCTGAAGCGGAGTTGTTGGATGTGCTGGGAGCGGATGGCAACGCCCTGGCGCGAGCTTTCTGGTCGCCGCTATACCTGGTGTCGGAATCGCTATTTGTAAACCGGTCGGGCTTGCTCGGATTCTCCCACGCTTATGTTCGTCGCGCGGTGGGGAAGAAGTATCTGTCGACCAAGCGGGAGCAGCGTTCCGCGCACATGCGCATCGCTGAATACTTCGGAAAGCGCGAATTGGGCACTCGGGTAGTCGATGAACTCCCCTGGCAACTTTCGCGGGCGGAGCGATGGAAAGCACTGTACGAGCTTCTCACTGATCTCCCTTTCTTCAACGCCGCTTGGGAAGCCGATAAGTATCAGGTGATGGCGTATTGGACCGAGGTTGAAACTCATTCGCCGCTTCGGTTGGGGATGCAAGCCTACGCGGACCTTACGGCTAACGTCAAAGCGATACACGTCGATGATCTCGCGAGTTGGGCCTCGTTGCTGTCGCAGAAGGGCCGAACAAGGGACGCCATGCCGATTCAGGCATTTTTGGTTTCTCATCACCAGCAACAGCAGGACCAGGAGCAGTATGCAAACGCTCTCAATAATCTGGCGGAAATGTCCAGGGAACTCGGCGATCTCGAAAACGCGATGGAGATGCAAATTGAAGTTGAGCGCGTCTTCAAGGAAATGGGAAATGAGGATGGAGAAGCTACGTCACTCGGGAACCAGGCCTTGATTGCCGACAGCCGCGGCGATACGGATAAAGCGTTAGGTTTGATGAGTCGCGCACAGGCAGCATGGAGAAGACTGGGCAAGAAGGACGACCTTGCCAGATCGCTGAACAACCAGGCTGAGATCCTGAGGGAATCCGGTGAACTGGATGCGGCCATGTCGGCACAGCGTGAAGTCGAGCAGATTTTTCGCGAGCAGGGCGATATAGAGGGCTTGACCGCATCGATCGGAAATCAAGCGCTGATTCTCATCGCGATGAAACGGCTCGACGAAGCTCGTGTCCTTCTCAAACAGGTAGAAGAGATTCGTCGCCGGCTGGGCAACGCCGAAGATATCGCTCGAAACTTGAATAACCTCGGCATGCTAAGCATTCAGATGGGCAGTTTCGATGAAGGAATGAAGCAGTTGAAACAAGCAGCGCGAATGGCTCGAGAGTTGGATCTCGAAGAAATATTGATTTCTAATTTGCACGTTCAGGCTCTGGCGTTGACGCAGGCTAACAAGCCGGAAGATGCGCTCCCTCTCGCCGAACAGGCATACAATCGAGCTAAGAAAAAGGAGGATACTCGGATGATTCGAGCTATTGAAAAGACGCTGGGTTTTCTTAAGGGTAAGGACGGAGAGGAGTCAGCGGATTTGAACAGCATGACCCGCGCGCTGAGGGATCCAGACAGCCGAGTCCGAACTAAGGCCGTCGAGGCCTTAGCGGCTACCGGGGACGCAAAGGCGGCCGAGCCATTGATTGAGGCTTTGAAGGATCCGGACGCAAGCGTCATGGGGATCGCCGCGGCTTCCCTTGCTGTACTCGCCTTGAGGAATTCATCAGTTGAAAAAATCTTGATCCGGCGTCTGAGAGACAAAGACGAGGATGTTCGATGGGGAGCCAGAACCGCGCTGGATGGGCTCGAAGAGCTCAAGAGTAGCATTCGGTAACGGGTTGGTTTCCCTTGGATCTTTCGCGACTGATCATTTCGCGACGAGGGCGCAAAGCCGGTTTCTTGCTTACTTGCGTCGGCCCACCGAAACCACCGAGCACCGGACGGGCGCGTAAGCTGAACCTCGCACGACGGCGCCAAACATCCGCGCCTCACAGATTTGAGTTGATTACTCGTTTCTGATATGACTCTCTTCCAATTTCTTCAGAAACCAACGAAACAGCGATGGCATTCCGAGCATTGAGATTTTTAGCTGGGGCGGAGGGAGTCGAGCCGGCAAGAACCGAGCTGACTGATGAAATGATCCGCTCATTTGCGGCCGCAAGACTTCAGTCGTCGCCTGCTGCTTACGTCGTTCTAAACGGCGACCTGCCTGGGCTCGCCAGATTCAAAGAACTGGTCATCGATCGTGGACGAAAACACCAGGCGAAGCCGCTCGCAAAGCTCCTGCTTGGTCATTCAAAGATTCCCTTCATCAATGGAAGCTATGAGTCTTCTGGGCAACTGATTCGAAGCGTTCGCGCTTTGCTGGCTAACGCCTTCGATAGAGACGATCACAACCTTTACATAATCGGCGCCAGCGAAGACGTCTTCCACGAGCTTTGGGAGAAGTCGGTCAAGATACCATCGGGCGGGCGTTCCCGCGGAAACGCAAAAACATCCTGGCCAAAATCAAGAGTCGATGAGCATCTGTCAAGCCAGGCGCTGTTGAGTCTTCTGGGCCATCGCGAAATCCCCGATGACTTCGCACGCACGTTCATCGGCCAGTCCGCCGACATTCAGGTTGTGCGGCAACTCGTGATGCGTGCCGCCGCCAGCGACGATCCGGTGTTGATACTTGGCGACACCGGCACAGGCAAGGAAGTCGTCGCGCGATCGATTCACAAGTACGGCGCGCGAGCTTCCGAAAAATTCGTGCCCGTGAATTGCGCCGCGATTCCGAGCGAGCTTCTCGAATCCGAATTGTTCGGGCACAAGCGATACACATTCACCGACGCCAAGTTCGACAAGAAAGGCCTGTGGGAAATCACCGGAAACGGAACGCTGTTCCTTGACGAAGTAGGCGATCTGGCGCCGGTACACCAGGCGAAGATTCTCCGCGCGCTGGAGTCAAACAAGATCAGGCCAATCGGCGAGGCAAACGAAATAAAGGTCAATGCGCGAGTGATCGCCGCAACGAATCGGGATTTATTTGCGATGGTCAAGGCGGGCCGCTTCCGCCAGGACCTGTACTATCGCCTTCGCTCGTTTCTGATTCGAACGCATGCATTGCGCACTCATCTGGAAGATGTCCCGATTCTCGCGCGGCGCTTTTGGAAGAAGATCACAGGCGACGAACGCGCAAGCCTCCCCGACGACATACTCGATGAGCTGATGTCTTACGGGTGGCCGGGCAACGCACGGGAGTTGAAGGCCGTGCTGAGCAGTCTGCACGCGCTTTTTGGGAAAGACGATCTTGATGTTGCCCGCTTACGGGCCGTATTTCAGATTCAAGGCCAACTTCCCGAGATCGAAGAGACGAGGTCTGTAAACGAGATTGTTATGCATCGCGTCGATTGCCTTCGCCATTTGCAACGAGTCGACGAAGTGCTTCGAGCTTGCGTGGTTTCGGCGCGGCCATTGAGCGATGCAGGGCAGACCGATTCGGCTACGGCCTCGGCCGTGAGCGCCTCGCTACGCACGCGGCTAACGGAATTGGAAGCGCTTTGCCTGCGGCCGCTCATGTTCCACAACCAGGTGACATTCGATGTTGTGGATGCCGTGAAGGACAAATTGTCTTACTTTTACGGGCTCCTTGAAGGGGACCCAGCGGTAGCCCGAAGCTACTGGAAGAATGAAGTGACACGCGAATTGAAGCTTGCGTTCACGTCAATTTTCCAGGAAAGCGAGCGGCTCGAGGCCAACGTCTGATTGGTAGTCACGGATGTCTCCGGTCGCGGGGCCCGGCATCCGGAATCGGGCTGAAAAGCAGGTAGAAAGAAAATCTCGAAAAAACTGTTGACTTGAAGACTTATATACATACAATGCTGCTCACCGCCTTCGCCCCTTGTTGTATGTGGCAGATGTCTTCAGCGGCGCCATTTGTCCCCACTCAAAAACGATCGAACGGTTCAGGCCCTCCTTTAATCGCGAGAAGTTAAATACGTTTCAAGAAGCGGTACCGTAGCCCGGGAAGGGAATGCCCCTTGCAATTCCATTCATCGTGACCGGGAACGATTTCAACCATCAAGAGCGGAAAGAAACCCAATGGAAGTAGGTCCCTGTGTGTGCCTCAGCCCTGTGTTAAGGAGAAGAACGTGAGAAAGAACGCAACCTCAACTGCCTTGCGAGTAAATGCCAAGCCGGCGCCGCATCGACTTCACCTCGTGGAAGCCGCCGAGCCAGTCGCACTTGATGCGGATTTGGAGAATGAGCTCGTCCCGCTTGACCCGCCTGAACTGAACGACGACGAGCACATCGAACACGCCGCAGAAACAGCGATTCTCACCGAGGATGCCTTAAGCACCGAAGACCTGGTCGGCGTTTATCTGCGGGAGATGGGTGTAACTCCTATGCTCACTCGCGAAGGCGAGGCGGCGCTGGCCGTGCGAATCGAAAGGGGGCTGCGCCGCGCCGCGAAGGCCACGTCACGCCTGCCCATATGCATTGAGGAGCTGATCTCGATTGGCGAGCAATTGAAACGCGGCGACCTGCACATTCGCGAGGTCGTGAACTTTCGCGATCAGGAAGAGATAACCGAAGGCGGAATTCAAGATGCTCTCGCGACCACGATCGAATCGATTGCTGAGATCGCGGGCGAGTACAAACGCACTCTCAGGTTCCTGGCGCGGGTTCAAAGCGAACCGAAGCGATCAAAGAAGCTTCCAAGGTTGCGACGCAAGCTTGTGCGCCAGCGCGTGCACCTCAGCCGGCTGATTCGCGACCTCGATCTCACCGGGCGGCAACGCGAACGCCTCGCGGGTTTGATTCGCGCGGCGGTGAAGCAAGCGCGCGAGGCGAAACACGCGGTGAGCCAGGCCACATCGGCGATCGAGCGCAAACGAACACGCAAGACAAATGTTCGCGAGCTCAAGATTAACTTGCGGCGAGCTAAACGGAGTCTCGCGATGCTTGAACAAACGTGGCGCGTCGATACGCTCGAACTCGAGCGCGCCCTTGTGCAGGTGAATCGCGGCAACGTCGAGGCCGGCATGGCTCGCGACGAGATGGTGAAGTCGAATCTGCGCCTTGTGGTGTCAATCGCCAAGAAGTACACGAACCGCGGTCTTCAGTTCCTGGATCTGATTCAGGAAGGCAACGTGGGACTGATGCGGGCGGTCGATAAGTTTGATTGGCGCCGGGGCTGCAAGTTCTCGACCTACGGCACGTGGTGGATCAGGCAGGCGATTACCCGCGCGATAATGGAGCAGGCACACACCATACGAATCCCTGTTCACATGGTCGAGACTATCAACAAACAGGTGCAGGCAAGCCGCGCGCTCGAACAGGAGCTCGGACGGACGCCGACCACCGAAGACCTCTCCAAGAGACTCGACGTGCCGGAAGCGCGAGTTCGCCGGGTGCTTGAAGTCGTGCAGGAACCGATATCGCTCGAAACTCCCGTGGGTTCGGATGAAGAAGTGAGCCTTGGTGAATTGATCGAAGACAAATCCGTCGGCGGATTCAGCGACGAGTTGATTAACGCGGACCTCAGGGAAGCAATCAACGAAGCGTTGAAGCACCTTACGCCCCGCGAAGAAAAGGTGTTGAAGATGCGATTCGGTCTGGGGCACTCCGGCCGCGAGCATACTCTGGACGAAGTGGGCAATCACTTTGGCGTCACACGCGAGCGAGTGCGGCAGATTGAAGCGAAGGCGCTGTTCAAGCTTCAACATCCATCACGCTCGAGCAAGCTCAAGACGTTTGCCGGTCCGAATCTCGGGCCGCCGCAATTGACCTTTCACGGTCAACCGCCCAATCGAATGCCCGGTTCAGCGAACCTGAGGAGCGCGTAAGATGACACAACCCAGCGCCTCGATTCTGATCGTAGATGATGAAGACCTGGTGCGCGGACTGCTGAGTGAACTGCTTGAATCCTCCTATTGGTGCGCTACCGCCGCGAGCGCCGAGCAGGCGATGACATCGCTTGAATCGGGTTCGTTCAACCTGGTGTTGAGCGACATTACGATGCCGGGCGCATCCGGAATCGAGCTTTGCCGGCACATTCAGCAGAACCATCCGCGCACTGTCGTTATCATGATGTCGGCGATGACCGATATTCAGTACGCGGTCGAGTCGATGCGTGAAGGGGCATTCGACTTCATGACGAAGCCGTTCGATCTGACGCGGGTGATGGCAGCGGTCGAACGCGCCCTGCGCTACCAACAGGCGCTCGAGGACAAGCATAGATATGAGCAAGCGTTGGAAGCGCGTGTGAGAATCAGGGCGAACGAACTTCAGGCGGCGAACGGGGATCTGAACTCGCTGCTCGATTTGATGTACCGGAACTATCGCGCGACGTTGCGGGGGCTTGCCAAGACGCTGGAGGCTCGCGACATCGAAACGCGAGGCCACTGCGACCGGGTTGTGGCCTATTCGATACGTCTCGGCAAGCAACTGGCGCTCGGGCCCCAGCAGCTAATCGGGCTTGAACAAGGCGCGCTTCTTCACGATATCGGAAAGATCGCGGTGCCGGATGCGATCCTGCTCAAGCCGGGCACTCTCACCACCGAAGAATGGGTCACGATGCGCGAGCACGTCGCCCACGGATTGCGAATCATCCAGGGCGTTGAGTATTTGTCCGAGGCCCGGTTCGTCGTCGGACAGCATCATGAGAAGTTCGACGGCGGCGGCTATCCGAACAAACTTCGCGGCGATGCGATTCATATCTATGCGCGAATTTTTGCGGTGGCCGACGCCTTCGATGCGATCAGGAGCGATCGCCCATATCGCCGAGGCCAACCCTACGAGCGGGCTTGTGAAGAGATTCTGGCGCACTCGGGGTCACACTTCGATCCGGCGGCGGTCAACGCTTTTATGAGTGTTCCGGAACAGGAATGGGAAGAGATTCGCCAGAGTGCCAATAACGAGGGGCGTGCTGAACAATTGATCGACCGGCGCGAGATCAGCAGCTTCATTCTTTCGTTGAAACACGACCCAACGAAGGAGAAGTTTCAGGCTCTTTGCGCGTAGAACTCCGCGACGAGACTCAAACGATTCTGGTTCCACACAGGCCGCAATATTCATGCGACGACGGAATGTCACCGGCGCCGCAGGAATAACACACTCGGCTTAATGCTTTGCCCGCCTGAGGCGCGGTTGCCGAAGGAGCCTCGCCTGGCTGATCCCTGGCGATTCGAGAGCCGTTCATTCGAAAACTTGCGTAATCAACCTCGCGCTTCTCGACAAGTGCGCGCATGCCTTCGCTTGCCTCGCGTCCTGCGAACTGACCGGCGATTGCGGCGTGGGCCTCGCTCGTAAGCGAATTCCAGGGGAGATCCTTCCAATAACTCAACTGTTCTCTCGTGTTCCGGGTGCTTTCGGGAAACCGGGCGATCAGTTTTTTGCACAATGCGGCGATCGTGTCGTCGAGTTGCTTGTAAGGAACAACGTCATTAACCAATCCCCACAAGAGAGCTTTGTTTGCCGAGATGGGTTCGCCGGTAAGGAAGACCTCGCGCGCGCGGCGTTCGCCGATCAACAAGGGCAACCAGTGAGCTGCGCCCGCGGCGGCAACCAATCCGACTTTTGTTTCGACCTGGACAAACTTCGCGTGATCCGCTGCGATGGCCAGGTCACAGGCGAGGTTCCATTCATTGCCGCCCCCCGCCGCCATCCCGTTGATCCCGGCGATCGAAGGCTTGCCCAATTCTCGCAACGCCGCGTGAGCTTCGATCAACGTCGTCATCCATGTACGGATGGCTTGCGCGTTGCCAATATGCTCTTCCTTATGTTGACGAACGTCGCCGCCGGCGGAAAAGGCCCGCTCGCCGGCGCCGGTCAGTACCAGCACAGCTACGTTTGGATCGCTTGCGGAATCGCGAAACGCGGATGTCATCTCGCGGAGCGTATGGTCCGTGTAGGTGTTGTATGCCGAGGGCCGATTGATCGTCACCCGAGCGATGCCGTCGCGCTTCTCATAAATAATATCCGAGAAGGTCGACGGCTGTTCGCCGCCGGCAGAGTGCGACCCGGGCGCCGAGGCTGAGAAACTCTCCGGATTGTATTTGTCATTTCCGGTAGCTCCTCGCCGGGATTCGATTGCAAGGAGCGCGCTGATGGCGCCGGCGAGTTTCGCGCGGCAGTGTTCGGGCGTGGCAGCGGTGACTCGGATCTCCGGCAGGTCAGGCACGTACCCTCGATAACTCAGCCGGTCTTCGGATGGTTCGATGAGCGCGCGTTCGAGGAAAAACTCGATCAGCATTGGAACTCCATTCGAGTGTCGAAGCTTCGAGGATTACGAGGGGAAAATGAGAGCGGCCAGCCGGCTGGATTGTAACATCCGAGCCTTACTTCTTGAATAGATTATCAAAGGCCGAACGCGCGCCCCTGGACGGGCTCTCCGTCGCAGCGGATGCCTTCAGCCGGTTTGGGACAAAGAAGTCGCAGAAGTTAGCCTTTTCGCGATCTGTGACCCACTCGGCGTGCGGCTCTCGGCATTTGTTGTGCGCGTACTGATCATAGTTATCGCAGTTCATGCAGCAATGAATATCGGAACTACACTTTGCACATTCATCCGTGCGCGAGATGTAATCCTGGATCGTCACTTCTGTTCGACAGTGGTAGCAGATCATAAGCGCCTCTCCTCGGATCGACCTTAATCCGTAATTGAAATATACCATGCTGAATGTCGATGGAAAATTGTTCAGGCGATGAATGGATTGAACTTGAGCTGGGCGCCACAACGCTCGCATGAAGACAGAAGCCCCGGTTCAGCCCACGCCTCACGTGGCAAGGCAATGGTCGGCGCTACATCCTCTGACAAGTCAGCCCCCCGGCCAATGCTTTCTATTGCTTCAAGAATCTCTGAATCGGGCTCGAACGCGGCTTCGCACAAAGGACAAATCACAGTTGGCCGGGCGTCCATTTTGCCGGGGCTGAAGAATCCGAAGCGCCGGCGCCAGCTTCCATGAGGGCCAAACCTCCAGGTTCGTGTGGCGGTGACGATACTTGGGTCTGATTGAATGCCGGAGACGCCAAGCAGGCTTACGCCGCCGAGCTTGTCTCCTATTGCCAGCTTCGTTATGTCGGGTCCGATCGCAACGCATCGGAGATCTGCCGGCGCAGGGAACATGGCCACTAGTTCGCCTGAACCAACATTCCAAACTCGTACCTTTGACGAGGTTCTCTCAGCCATAAACCGGCCGTCCGGACTAAAAAGGCCCAGGCCCACCTTTTCGCCGGCGCGGCGTAGACGAAGCCGTTCGTGGCTGGTAGCGGGATTCACGAACGCCACTGTGCCATCGCGTAAACCCAGCGCGAGTTCCCGGCCATCGGGCGTGAAGCAAGCTGCTCCGACGCCACTGCGGACGGGTTTGGTTGAAGTCGTCGCATCCGCGGAGGGGAACTGCCAAAGGACCGCCCATTCGTCGCCGCCGGAGATAGCAATCACAGCCTTTCCGTCGGGCGAGAAGCTTGGACGAAAGCATCCCTCCAAACTCGCGCACTTGGCTCTCTTCTCCAGATCCCACAAGAACAGATCCACCGGAATCAACGGGCCTGAGAGCGCGTCGAAGAAATCTCCCCTGGTGTCGGCTATGACTCCTGGAGTCTTCACGGCGGACGCGACCACGTCGGAGGAAGCGACCGCGAACCGTCCATTGGGTGAGATCTCGAAGCCAGCCAATTCTCCGCCGTGGCCGATCAACGTAGCTACCTCAATTCCTGTTATCGGATCCCATATCCTTAGTGCATTGTGCTCCGGACGGCTGCGAAAAGTGGAGAAGCCCATCGAAACAATCCGCCGGCCATCGCGCGTGTAGCCGCACATACCTACCGCGCTTCGGTGGCCGCGAAGCTCTCGTTCGGGAATCATTCCATTACGATTCCAGATTCGTATCGCGTCGCCGCCGAATCTACTCGAGCTGATGGCGAGATGTTGTGAATCGGAAGAGAATGCAAAACAACTCGGCTTTTGGTGGCCAGCCTCGAACCTCTGCATCGGCGCTCCGGTTTCTGAGTTCCAGAGTCGAATCTCCGCCGCGTTGACCGTGACTAACCTCGTCGCGCCGCTGAAGTTCTCTCCGTGCTGAAACCCCTGGACCTCTGAACAAATCGAAATCAGCGTGCGGCCATCGGGTGTGAACGCGCACGCCTCGACTTCGGTCGGATGACGCGCTTGCTCGGCGGCTTGAGTCGATTCGGCCCCGACCGGCGTGGCCCATAGCCGCACCACGCCATCCGAATCGATCGAGGCCAGCGTCCGTCCGTCCATCGAAAAAGCGAGGTCTTCAACAAATGTCGAGTGACCCTGAAAATGCGCAGCGCGGTTTTCGGATCTGGACTGAAGATCCCAAAGTTCAATGTCGCCCGGCTCGGTTGGCTGGGACCTTCCCGCGGCAAGCCAGCGACCGTCAGACGAGAATTTCACCGGCGGATAGGGTGAGAGCCAGCCGAGATGGAAACTCAATTCTTTGGAATTCGAGTCGACACCCCACAACTCAAGCACCGCGCGAGTTACCGCGCCTCGCTCGAAATCAATCGCAAGCACGTACCGGCCATCGGGCGCCAGCCCCCACGTCCTGATGGCCTGGCGCGAGCCCGTCACTGGAAGCCCGCGGCGCCCGGTTTCTGTCTCCCAAAGAGTCGTCCAGCCTTTGCCTTCGCTCTTGTTCTTTTCCTCGAGCGCCATCCAGCGTTCGTCTTCGGATACTTCGAAGTGATCGAATGTGTATCCATCGCGATCCGGCAAATCCAGCAACATGGAACCCGAATCAGCATCGAACAAACGCACCCGCAACTTGTCTCGAGTAATCAGGCGTCGCCCTTCCAGAACAAACATACACAACTCAATCGGGCCCTCGTGTGCCGGCAAAGTGAATGGTTCAGCGCCCGACGCCACATCGATGACCTTGATGCTGCCGTCTTCGCAGCCAAAGGCGACGCGGTGCGCGCGCGATGCGACCGAGCACGTTCGAATGCCGTCCGGCGCTTTCGCGAGCATTTGCAAATCGGCGCCCGAGTCCGCGTCATAAAGCCGCAGCGTACCTTCGCCGAGCAGCGCGAATCCATGCTTTGCTTCACCAAGCGATATAAACCGGGGCTCACCGACTCGGCAAGCGCTCCAGCTTCCCAGCAGCCTTCCGTTGTCGACGTCCCAAAGCGCGGCGTCACCCGGTTCGGAGTTTGGGTGTTCCGCCCAGGTCAGAAGCCGAGAGCCGCTCGGAGAAAACCGGCAATACTTTCCGGTTCCGGTGTTGAGCGTTAGCAGGACCGGATCACCAGCTTGCGGCTTGTTGATCCAGCGGACGACCGAGCGGGTCGAACCATGATTGCGAAATCGTTCGCCGGCGGCCGCGGAGACTGGATGCCCGTCCGGAAGGTTGAGGGCCTGCTGAAGAAGCAGCCGCGGTTCCAGGCAAAGGATGTGAACTTCTGACCGGATGAACCGGGCCCATTCAGCGAGGTTGTGTCGTGTATGAGATATCTCAGTCACCACGCGCACCCAAACAGTGTGCGCGGGACTCTATCATGGACTGAGTTGTTAAGTCGCGGATGTTGGAGCGTCGGTCAAGGCAGGGTTGGCGCGGTCAGATATCGTCGTGTTCAAGCTTCGCGAGCTCAGATTCAATGTGCGCGAGTCCGCGTTCCAACATGGTCAGGTGACGGCGCATGTAAGCTCGCTCCATTTCTCGAATGATGCGGGCGCGTTCGAGCAACAGCCCTTCCTTTCGTTTGATCTGTTCGAGTTGATGCTCGGTTAGAGCGCGTTTGGCACGCATTTCCTTAGCGGCTTCGGCGGCGCCGATTTGATCTTCAACGGATTTGCTTTCCCATCCTCTCGCCATGCTTTGATTACCTTAATCTGATTACGTAGGGGTGTCGTAGATCCTTGATCACGGCGCACTCAAAACATCTTCCAATGACCTCGTCAGCTATGAGCGTCGCGGGTAGATGTGTATATCCCAAGCCCGTGAACTCAAGCCAATGAATCTCGCGTAACGCTAAGTTCTCTTCTTACTCGCTCGCTCACAAGATTAAGGGCCCATTCATATCCTGCGTAATAGTCGAGCAAGTATAGGAGATCTTTTATTCCGAGTAGGAGTGGTTGAAGCTCATCTACGGTTGGCATCGTTCCCCGGCCATGAACTATGTTGTTCCTCCACTCGACGCCAGCTTCGATAATACGGATTACCGATCGTGGAGGCGGTTTGACATCTTCGCCCAGACGACAGCGGGCAGGGAGATGGGGAAGATACTTTGTTGCTAGCTTCACGATCGGTGGTGACTGAAGCTCCCGAATGAGCCAAGTGTTCTCAGGAACGAGCTCCACGATGAGCGCCTTCATACCAGTCTCGGCTGCGGCAACCCCAATTACGAGTGCGCTGCGGGGATGGGTATAGATGTTTCTCCAGGCCTCCTTTAGTAGCTCTTGAGCCAAGGGAGGGAAGCCGTACGATCCACATCCGACTTGTTTAGGGAGTTCCTCAAATACGATGTCCAGACTTTGCGTGTTTGGCAGCCTGAGTGTGAAGACTCCGCCAGGAATCTGATGGCTCAGGGATCCCATGGTGTCAAATTGATCGTCATCTTCTGACCATCGCAAAGAAGTTACGTCTGCTGAGAGCCTTAATGGCCCGCCTTGGACGCCTAACCTCCAAAGCAGAACACTCACCACCTCCTCGGCAAAGCCCTCGAGTTCAGACTTGGTTTCCCAGGCCCAAGATTCATAAAGGAGCCAAAGGCGCTTAAACCTCCGGCTTCGAAAACTTGGTTTAGACTGAGGTTAGCTTCCCTAAGAACCTTGGTTACCTGATCAGGAGGAGAGGTTCGAATCGAAGCGATGCAGATAAAACCACCCGCCTGAGAGAAGAAATTCACATCGTCCTTCTTGATAACGATTTGACGCGCATCGACTTTGATATTCCCGATCACGATCGGACGTGATAGTCCAGCCATCGGTTCGAATTCTTCGTACGAGAATCTAAAGTAGGCTTGAACTATCACGATTCTGGTCGTAGTCACACTTCACGTCGTAGGTATAACAACTCAACGCCCGGGTGATCAGTTTCCTCGTTCTTACGAAACGATCCCCGTCGTATACATCACCTTGGCTTCGATCGCCGTAATCGTCGCCGGGCTCACCTGTCCCAGCCGTTTGTGCAATCGAGTTTGATCCAAAACCCGAAGTTGATGGCAGAGCGCAACCGAATCACTCATGAGCCCGCCCTCGCCCTTTGCAACAAGCAAACAGGTTGGCAAAGAAGCACGCTTCAGATTTGTCGTAAAGGGAATTGCCAGCGCCGTCGTGGTGAATCTGTTTATCTGATCGTTCTGAAAGATCAGCACCGGCCGCGTTCCCGCTTGTTCAGAGCCGCGCGAGGGATTGAGGCTTGCCAGCCACACTTCGCCGCGCTTGATAGTCATTCGCTATCCTCTTTCACCAATGCGGTCGCGTAGTCTGATAATCCTTGTTCCGCCAACTCGCGGTCCTCAACGGCAAATTCAGCGTAAAGTGCGGCCAGGCGAGTTTCGTCGAATCCGTTTTTGGCGTTAGGTCCGGATTGTGTTTTCACAAATTCCAAATACTGGGCAACCTGTTCAAGCTCGGCCTGGCTCAAGCCATTAAGTTCTTCAACGATTCTCTCTCTCGTTGTCATCTCAGACTCCAGTTTTACCTGCTGCTGAATTGTACCAGATTCGCAAGACGGCAGGTGCAGTCTTACTTGAGGACTGCGACAGCACCTACTGCCTGCCGGCCGGCATAGCCGGTATGTTCATCTCCTTGAAATCCGCCGGCACTACAAACAGCGAATCGTCGAGGGACTTTCGCTCGACCCTCGTCGCTTCCATATTCATCGTCGCTATGCCATCGTCATTCAGCATAGTGAGCTTGAGAGGAAATGCGCCGCCCTCCAGAAGCTTTACCCATTCCGGATGCGAGGCCGCTTCGGCGAGAAGCTTGGGGCTGAACGCTAGATTCTTGAACGCGCTCAGGCCGCCGCCCGATTGGCCACCCATTCCGAAGTAGCCGAGTCCCTTAGCTACGCACATGTCGAGGTTCTGTTTGTCACCCATCAACCAGTGCTCGCATGTATGGCCGGCGATCGTTTCCACTCTGCCGGTTTGCGTTAGCCTGGGAAACTTCGGTTCTTCGTAGTCACCGTCCTTTTTCATTTTCCTCGAAGCCTCCTGGAGACCCTCTTGCGTCGCTTTCAAATCCATCGTCATATACATTTTTTTTGAAGGCATCAGCGTCGTGATTTTGCCGGCATCGAGGTCCCATAACATCACCGCTTGAGAGTCGGGGATTCCTCCCATGCTCGTCTCGATGCGTGTGTGCCGGCCCTTCAGGAAGTAGGTCATCTCGGCGCCTTTTTGAGATTCGCTGGACAATTTCATGGCGATCTCTCCTTCGAAATCACCGCCGGACGCTGACGTTGCCGCGCTCTTTGAATCACTCGATTGTTGCCCGCCCTGATGACAGGCGGCGGTTGTTACCACGATGAAGATGATGATGGATACAAGCACAGACGCTGACCGTCCCTTGTTTGGATGAAACATTGGTGATCTCCCTTTCCGTTCTTGTCTGCCAACTCGATGCGCGAAGCGCAGTGTGATCATAGAACGAATCAACAGTCGGTGCCACTGCTGGATAATTGGGACGTGGCAAAAACCGGGACTTGTCCGTAGTCCTTGACTTCGGTTTACTCAGTCCTCTGCGGCGGATCACCTTCTGCTTAACACCCATCGTCAGTTGGGTGTCCGAGGGGGCGCGCATTCACGAGACCCTTTTCAACGGCTATGACCGTCTGGCTCTAAGAATGTTGAAACAGGAAGGAGTTTGGGCCACGCCTTTCAAACGCCTCACTGAAGTGAGGTGTTAATGAGAGGGCACTGTAATTGCGCGCGGACTTCTAAATACACCCGACACTTGCCTAAGATTTTCTCTTTGTTGCGGCGCTCTCGATGCCTACGATAGAATTTCCGCTCGATTCAACACGGAGGCGCACAAATGAAGATCGGCATACTTGTCGGCCGCGAAGGCACTTTTCCACAGGCCCTGATTAAAGAAATCAACGAACGCAACGCCAACATCACTGCTGAGTACATCAAACTCGGGGGCGTGCGGATGGCCGAACCCTGCCCGTACGACGTAATCATAGATCGGATCTCGCACGATGTGCCGTTCTATCGAGCCTACTTGAAGAGCGCCGTGCTTGCGGGAACGAAGGTCATCAACAATCCATTCTGGTGGAACGCCGACGACAAGTTTTTCAACTATTCGCTGGCGACGTATCTTGGCATAGCTGTACCGAAGACGATTCTGTTGCCGCAGAAAGAATACAAAGAGGGCGTCGTGGCTGAGTCGCTTCGCAATCTCGAATATCCGCTCGATTGGGAAGGCATCATCGATCACGTCGGATTGCCGGCGTTCATCAAGCCGTTTGACGGCGGAGGCTGGCGCGGTGTGTCTCGCGTGAACAACCGCGAAGAGTTGATGGAGAAGTACGACGCGAGCGGAACCGATTGCATGGTGCTGCAGGAATACGTACCGTTCGATCATTACGTCAGGTCTTATTGCATAGGCAAGAAGGATGTGTGCCCAATGCCTTACGATCCGATCTTTCAACGCTACATGGTTGTGGACAACTATCTCGATCCCGAGATGGACGCGCGTGTGCGCCGCGAGACCATTCAGATCAACGAGGCGCTCGGCTACGACATCAACACCGTCGAGTTTGCGATCGCGAAGGGCGTTCCGTATGCGATCGATTATATGAATCCGGCGCCGGACGCCGATTGGTGGTCCGTGGGTTCGGTGTATTTCAAATGGATGGTCGAAAAGGTAGCCGACCTCGCGATCGAAACGGCATTGCACGGCGAATCTACGTTGACCAATCACCGGTGGCATGATCTCCTGAATCACGAAATCAAGCGCCCCGGAGCGAGCAAGCCCGCGGGAGCGGATTAACGGAAAGGGGTTCAGGGTTCAGGGTTCGGAGTTCAAGGTTCCGAGTTCCGGGTTCAGGGTTCAGGGTTGAATGAAAGCACAAGACCCCGAACCCTGAACCCCGAACCCTGAACCCCGAACCCGGAACCCCGAACCCTGAACCCCGAACCCTGAACCCGGAACTCGGAACCTTGAACTCTGAACCCTGAACCCTGAACCAACCCATGACCAGCCAGGCAGCTAACGAATACAACTCGCTGATCGAGCGCGAACCCGCGCTGCTTGAAGAATCGCGGGCGTATCTCACATCTCGATTGAATGAAGTGCGATTTGTGTTTGGCGGACGCATGCTGTCGCCTTATCTTCGCCCGCACTTTGTCACTCGAGATCAATGGCGCGGGATCACGCAAACCTGCGAGACGATCTGGAGCGCCATTGAGAAAGTCGGCCGAATCGCGCCCGCCAACAAACTGATGCTCGAACAAATCGGGCTGACCGCCGCCGAACGCGAACTGGTCGCCATCGATCCGGGCTATGAGGATGTTTCGGTGACTTCGCGGCTCGACTCGTTTCTCACGGATGAGTCATACGCGTTCGTCGAGCTTAATGCCGAGTGCCCGGCGGGGATTGCTTATCAGGATGTGGCGGCGGAGATCTTTTTCGAGTTGCCTCTGATGCGAGAATTCATGCGCGGGCATCGAGTCACTCCAATGCACTGCCGTCAGAATCTGCTCGATGCGCTATTGACGATTTACTCGCGAGTGCGAGGAGCGCGTGAGAAGCCGAACATTGGCATCATCGACTACAAAGGTTTGCCCACGCAGCGCGAATTCGAATTGTTTAAGGAGTTCTTTGAGGCTAAGGGTCAGGCCACAACTATCGCTGATCCGCGCGACGTTGAGCTGAGGGAAGGGAAGCTTTATCACGGGGATTTCAAGATCGATCTGGTCTATCGGCGTGTGCTGACTACGGAGTTGCTGGAAAAGATCGATGAATGCCGCGCATTCGTCGACGCTTATCGAACGGGCGCGGCTGTGTTTGTGAATTCCTTCCGCACCAAATACGTTCACAAGAAAATGCTCTTCGGCGTGCTTACCGACGAGCGGCATCAGCACTATTTCTCGCCCGCCGAACAGGAAGTCATTCGAAGCTCGATTCCCTGGACTCGAAAGATCGAGGATGCGCGCACGACTCACGATGGCGAGGAAATCGATTTGCTGGAATTCGTGAGAGAGCAGCGCGACACGCTTGTGTTGAAACCGAACGATGATTACGGCGGACACGGCATATTCATCGGCTGGGAATCCGACGCGGTAGCCTGGGACGCTGCGATTGAAGGCGCGTTGAAAGGCGACTATCTGGTTCAGGAGCGCGTGACGACGTCTCGCGAGGTCTTTCCATACGTGGACGAGAACGGCGTGCGGATGATAGAACAGCTACTCGACCTTGATCCTCTGTTGTTTTTTGGAAAAGTCGGGGGAGCCTTTACGCGACTGTCGTCATCTTCGCTCGCAAACGTTACTTCGGGGGCCGGGATGGTCCCGACAATGATCGTGGAATGAATTGCCGATTGCCGTTTTTGGATTGTAGATTGGCAGCGTCGGATGTGCCCGCGATCGGAAATCGGCAATCGGAAATCGGAAATCCCAATGCCTGACTTCACACTCGGAATTGAAGAAGAGTTTCAGATTATCGACCCGGAGACGCGGGAGCTCCGCTCGCACATCACCGAGATGATCGATGAGGGGCGGATGATCCTCGGCGAACAGGTTAAGCCTGAGATGCATCAATCGATGATTGAAGTCGGCACCGGCATCTGCGCGAATGTTCAGGAGGCGCGCGCCGATGTCATCAAGCTCCGGCGCACGGTAGCGGCACTCGCCCAGAGCAAGGGCCTGTGCATAGCCGCGGCTTCGACGCATCCGTTCTCGAGCTGGAAAGATCAGAAGATCACCCCTCACGAACACTACACTGCGCTGATCGACGAAATGCAGGTGCTCGCCGAGTCGCTGTTGATCTTCGGCATGCACGTGCATATCGGGATCGAGGATCGCGAGGCGCAGATTCATCTAATGAATGCCGCGAGATATTTCTTGCCTCACCTGCTGGCGCTTTCAACAAGCTCGCCGTTCTGGATGGGGACCAACACCGGTCTTAAGAGTTATCGGTCCGAGATATTCAAGAAATTCCCGCGCACTGACATACCCGATTACTTCAGCTCGTTCTCTGAGTATGAGAATTACGTCGGACTTCTGCTAAAAACCGGTTGCATAAACAACCCGAAGAAAATCTGGTGGGATGTGCGGCCTCATCCGACTTTCCCGACGCTGGAGTTTCGCATTTGTGACATCCCATCACGAGTCGACGAAGTGATAGCGCTGGCGGCGTTGATCCAGGCGATTGTCGCAAGATTGTACAAGCTCTATCGATCGAATATGGGTTTTCGACTCTATCGCCGCGCTTTGATTCAGGAGAACAAATGGCGCGCGGTCAGGTGGGGGCTCGACGGAAAGCTCATCGACTTCGGCAAACAAACCGAGGTGCCGGTTCGAAGCTTGATCTACGAGTTGCTGGAATTCGTCGATGAAGTGGTAGACGACCTCGGCAGCCGGAAAGAGCTCGAATACATTCACAAAATCCTCGACGGCGGCACAAGCGCAGACCGTCAACTCAAGACCTTTCATGCAACCAGGGATCTGAACGCGGTCGTGGATCAGCTAATCGCGGAAACGATGGAAGGGGTAGACCAACCCACTGGAAACATTAGCCCGCCGCCGCTCACGGGAAAACCCGGCGCGTAACGGTACTCGTTCGTCGTCCTCACCACACCCGAATCGCGGAGCCCCATTTGCTAGCAGGTATCAGTTCGATTCCACGCACCAGCGAATCACCAGACAGGCTTGGGGGTCTTATGTTCAACAATATCAAGCGCGATGAAAGCGAGACGCGTCCTTCAAATCTCGATGACGTCTCTAACGAGACAAATAGAGCCGAGAACAGGCGCGAGCCTCAATTTGCCGCCGAGCGTGCCGTTCGTCGCGCGGCCTCACTCGGTGGGACAGGATGGAAGGCTCGATTCTTTTCGGACGGAAACAAACGCCGTTTGGTGATCGCAGCGTTGCTGGGGGGAGTCGCAATAATAGCCATTGTCGCGTACCTGCTTCTAAGCAACTCAAGCGAGCCCGCGACCTCACCCGTCGCTATCCAGAAGACGCAACCAAACTCGACTTCATCCGGCACTCCTTTACCCGCCGCTCCTCGCGAAGCACCTACCGGCTTGGGAGCGCTGTTGGGAGTCGAAACCACAACCCCTGAGGCCAGGGAATCGTGGCCGCTGGCGGCTGCTAGAATCACATTGAAGCTTGCGCTTGGAGCGTTGCTTGCGGCGCTGCTCGCATTTCGGCCTCGGCGCGATTTCCCCGCGCTGTTGCGCAATCCGTACGTCGCGCAAACTCAAATATTGCTTGCAGTAGTAGCATCCGCGTTAATGATGATTGTCTCGGATAACGCAGCGCGGGCGTTCGGCATTTTCGCCGCCGCGTCGCTGGTGAGGTTCCGAACAAACATTCGAGACCCCAAGGAGATCACGGTGTTGTTGATCAGCCTGGGAATCGGCCTTGCAACCGGCGTTGGAAAGATCGAGGTCGCCATTATTCTTTCGCTGTTTGTGCTTCTGGTTCTTTCGGTGCTCGAGCATTACGAACCCGAGCAGGTCTTTCGCGCAATGGAACTCACAGTTGCTACAAGAAAAGTTGATGAGACGGACGATATTCTTCGAGAGATATTTGAGAAGCGAAACATGACCAGCGAATTGCGAAAGGTAGATCGCGAAGACCCGGACAATCCGTTGGGAAAGATCGTGTACTTCGTGACCGTGGGCGGCGACCTTAGCACCGACAAACTCAGCGAAGAAATCTTTTCCTCGGACCCCGATAACATCGACAGCGTTCAGTGGGATCAGAAGAAGAGTAGCTCGTACATCTATCGATGATGACTTGCCGAAACGCCGGGTTCACGGACGGATCTCAATACCGCGCTCGGCACCGGACAGCTCTCTTAATATTGCACCGCTGTCCGGTTAACGGTCACACCAACACGCCAGAGAAAAAGTCGTTCACCTCGAAACACAACACGTCTGCTGATAAAGAGGCCTATCATCGTGGCCTCCCGGTCGCGCGCAACGTTGGTATGTCCTTTGCCATTTGCATTGCATTGGGAGGGCATCTATGGAACGGCTGAGTCTGTCACAACCAGTGCGACGCACAGTTACCCTTGGGAAACCCCGTGCTTCCTGTGGGCTTAGACAGAGTCTGACTCATCTTGCGGATAACCTTCCAATGTTTGCAAAGTCGGCGGTTCGGCGATTAGTGCAGCCTCAGACACTCGCGATATTAGGAGCATTCACAGCGGTGCTGTTTGCCATCGGCGTCGTCTTTTACAACCAGTTCGCGCGCGAAATCGACCTGCGGCTCCAGAGCGGTCAGATAGACAACGCATTTGAGTTGGTCAGTGCGCCGCTCAAATTATCTGTCGGCGATTCATTTCCCGATAATGATCTCAGCGGCTACTTGACGGCCGCAGGCTATCAGAAACGGTCGCTCGAAACTCAAGAAAACAACGCCGGACAATTCGAAATCAACGGCAACATAATTGAGATATCAACCGGAGGCGTGACGCGCGATGGCGACACGCCGGTTCGAATTCAATTGGACAAGAGCGGGCGCGTTGTTCGTCTGACGGATCCGATTACGGAAAAACAGTTGCCTTCGGTCCTCATCGAAGGGCAACTGCTCGCAGCGGTACACGAAGGCGACCGGCGCAAACGAATCGATGTGCAGTTCTCAGACGTGCCGCAGAACCTCAGAAACGCAATTGTCGCGGCGGAAGACCGGCGATTCTTTACTCACAATGGAATCGATTGGCACGCAATACTGCGAGCGCTGAAGGCCGATGTCAATCAGGGTGAAGTCGTGCAGGGCGGTTCGACCATCACGCAACAGTTGATCAAGAGCACTATGCTGACTCCCGATCGCACGTTTGCGCGAAAGTTCAAGGAAGCAGCGATGGCTATGATCCTGGAATCGCGGCTCACTAAGCAGCAAATCTTTGCGCTCTATTGCAGTCACGTCTATCTCGGACAGAGCAGCACATTCGCAATCAACGGATTTGCGCAAGCGGCTCACGTGTATTTCGACAAGGACATGGATCAACTGACCGTGGGTGAATCGGCATTTCTCGCGGGGTTGATTCATGCGCCCAATCGCTACTCGGCGCATCGCGATCTGCCGCGCGCGATCGAGCGCCGCAACCTGATCCTCGACGCGATGGTCGAGACAACAGCCATCACTCCTGAACAGGCGGTTGCCGCGAAGGCCGAACAGCTTCAGATAAAGAAACACGAAACGCAGAACGACTACGGCGCAAGTTACTTCATCGACTACGCGCAGAGATTTCTTGACGAGCGCTATGGAGAAAACCGCCTGAGTTCGCAGCAGCGAGTTACCACGACGATGGATGTGCGGCTTCAACGCGCCGCTTATGAGTCGGTCACGGCGAACACGGCCCGGCTGGACAAAGTGTTTGGCCGCTCCACGCCGAAGGGTGCTGAACCCGAACGCGTTCAGGCGGGCCTCGTGGCACTCGACGCACACACCGGCGAAGTGCTCGCGATGATCGGGGGCCGCAGTTACGACGAAAGCCAGCTCAATCGCGCGACCGACGCGAAGCGCCAACCCGGGTCCAGCTTCAAGCCATTTGTTTATGCGACCGCGCTCAACTCGAGATCGTTCACCGCGGCCAGCATGCTTTCGGATACTCCGCAGAGGTTTACCTATGACGGCGGGCGATCCGAGTATAAGCCAAGCGACTATCACGGCGGATTCACGAATCGCGACGTCACGCTGCGAGAAGCGCTGACTCGATCGCTCAACGTTCCAACGGTCGAGCTTGCGATGCGAGTTGGTCTGGGGAATGTCGCGCAGTTGGCCCAACGTAGCGGCCTGAATGGGATCAGCGCGTATCCCTCAATGGCGATCGGCACAAGCGAAGTCACGCCGCTCGATCTGGCGGGAGCATACACCGCCTTCGCAAACTCTGGAGTTGCGTTGCGGCCGATTCCTGTGAAAGGCGTCCAGGGAACCTTCCGAAACGAGCGCCTGGCCGCAACAAGTGAGCAGGTGTTCTCACCACAAGTGGCATATCTGATGACCACCTTGATGGAATCTGTTGTCGACGAGGGAACCGCATCGCGACTGCGCGGAATGGGATTGAAAGGCGCGATCGCCGGAAAGACCGGCACGACAAACGACGGTTGGTTTGTAGGATACACACCACAAATGGTCTGTGTTGTTTGGGTGGGCTTCGACGACAATCGCGATCTTCGGATGAAGGCGTCGGACGCAGCGCTTCCTATTTGGGCCGACTTCGTTAAGAAGGCACTCGCGGCCCGCCCCGACCTTGGAGGAGATGCGTTCGCTAAACCCGGTGGAATTACTGTCGCGGATATCGATCCTATGACGGGTTTGCTGGCGGGTCCTGAATGTCCTCAACACCGGCAGGAGGTATTTATCGCGGGGACCGAGCCCCAGGCGGTCTGCTCTCATCAGATGATCGCGGACTCTTCTCTCAATGAGGAGCTTCCTGAGCCGAACCCCGCACTCACTGACAGAAACCCGGACGACGACGTATCCGTGACCGTCGAGGTATGTTTGGAAACCGGACTCATATCATCGCCATATTGTCCACACGTCGAAAAGCGAGAGTATCCGCTGGGGAAAGAGCCTCGCGAGACGTGCCGAGCTGAATTTCATCGCTGAGTCGGGATTATTGAACGAGCGGCCCGTGTGATAATCTCATCAAATAAGCAGATCTGAGTAGAAAACCTACAACGTTTTGAAGGGGCGATGAATCCTAACAGGGTCTCCCGTGAAGCGATTAAGGTGGAGGTTGGCATGAAGACAATTCGAAATCTGAGCTCGGCGGCGATTGGTCTGGTTCTATCCCTTGCGCTGGCGTCGCCGATCGAAGTCCTTGCGCAGACCCGCGTCGTTCCCCCCAGGAATCCCTACCCGATTGCCAAAGACGTTGAGCTCGGAAGAAAGGCAGCTCAACAAGTCGAGCGGCAACTGCCGAGGCTCAGCGACAGGGACGTGCAGGACTACGTCGAACGCATTGGTGATCGCCTAGCCGAATCTATTCCTGCTGAGTTTCAGCATCCCGAATTCAGATACACGTACACGGTTGTGAATGTTCGCGACGTCAATGCGTTTGCGTTGCCGGGCGGTTTTACATTCGTCAATCGAGGACTGATCGAGACGGCCCAGAACGAAGCACAGCTCGCGGGTGTGATCGCGCATGAGATAGGCCACGTCGCGTTGCGTCACGGAACGGCTCAAGCGGCAAAAGCGCAGAAGTATCAATATGGATCGATCGCAGGGCAAATCCTCGGCGCAGTCATCGGTGGCGGGATGGGACAGGCAGTAGGCGGATTGAGTCAGGTAGGTGTTGGCGTCGCCTTTCTGAGGTACGGCCGCGAGTACGAGCGTCAGGCCGATATCCTCGGCGCCCAAATCATGGCGAACGCCGGATATGACCCTCGCGAACTCGCGAACATGTTTCGCATACTCGAGCGGCAAGGCAACGGTGGAGGTCCCGAGTTTTTGAGCGATCATCCAAATCCCGGTAACCGCTTTGACGCCATCAATCGCGAAGCCCAGTTGCTGCGAATAACGAATCCGGTTCGACGCACGAACGACTTCACCAATGTCCAGGCGCTTCTCCGCGATATGCCTCGAGCACGGTCGATGCAGGAGATATCACGCAGCGGTTCGCGGTATCCGCAGAACACACGCTACCCCGATGATCGCTATCCCGATAATAATCGTAATCCGAATGATCGGTATCCGGATGATCGTTATCCGAATGATCGTAATCCGAATGATCGCTACCCGAATGATCGCTACCCGAACGATCGCTACCCGAACGATCGTAATCCGAATGATCGCTATCCCAATGATCGGTATCCGAACGACGAAGCAAGGCCGCAATTCGGACACGTTGAATCTCCGTCTTCAAGCTATCGCTCTTACTCGAGTGGAAATCTATTTCGAATCTCGGTGCCGGACAACTGGCGCGAGATGGGGAGCGGCAACGAGATCACCTTCGCTCCGGAAGGCGCATACTCTGATTATCGCGGTCAGTTTGTTTTTACTCACGGCGTGCAGGCCGGTGTTTCAAATAGCGGAACGAGAAATCTTCGGCAGGCGACCGATCAACTGATCAGCTCACTGGTGCAGGGAAACAGCAACCTTCGCCAGGCCGGCTCATATCGCCGTGAGTCCGTGGGCGGACGTGAGGGTTTGTCGATAACGCTGAGCAATGTTTCGGAAGCGACCGGGCGCAACGAGGTGATCAACCTGGTCACTGCGATGCTCGGAAACGGCGAAATCTTTTACCTCGTCGCCGTGGCGCCCGAAAGTGAATTCCCCTCTTATCAGCGGACTTTTCAATACATCATGAGGACCGTTGAACTGAACCGTTAAATAAGCCGCAAGGTAAACGAAGCGGCTTAGCAGGCGAAGGGGCCGAGCAGCGCAGACTGTAGTCTGCGGCGGATTTCAGTCGCAACAGACTGAAGTCTCCGCCACTCGCGCCCTTTCGCCTATCGCCGGCGTCAGCGGGCCAAGTCAGCCTCAGCCGAGGTTTATCTCGCTGGCTTGTTCCAGAAACCCACATGCACCGCCCGCGCTTCGTCAACCAGCATGGGTCCCAGAACGGTGACTGTCTCGGTGGCGCGTGCGAACAATTCGCGACACGGCACCAGAAAATCAGGCCCTGCCAGAACGGCGAGCTCCTGGGCAGACAGGGCATAAACCACGAATCGGACTCCGGCCCAATACATCTTCCCAACGCACATGGCGCAGGGTTCACAACTGGTGTATAGCACTGCCCGCCCGAGGTCTTTGCGGGCGACCTCTCGGATAGCGCGAGCGACAAGATTGGTCTCCGCATGCGCGGTCGGATCACGATCGGTGTTTACTGAATTCCTGGCAGTGAGAACGACTTTGCCGTCCAGGACCAGAAGAGCCCCGAACGGATGATTGCCTTCGCGGCGGGCCTGGCTGGCAAGGGCAATGGCTTGTCTGAGGAACTGCTCGTGAGTGTTCAGCCTTGCAAACGCGGCACGTGTGGTCGACGCTGCTGCTTCAACGCTAGACGGCGGCTTTGGTCCCGCCCATCCAGACAGTGCCGTGAGATTCAATACGACTATGGATATCCACTTTGCCAAGGTCATGCCTCGCTTTCGTTATTTCATAACGTCAACAACAGGCGTAACTCCATGACTTTCCCGCTGCCAAACCGGGCGTGAACCGATTACGTCTACTTCTGTGGGAGCGGTGGTTCCTTTAAGCGGCAATCAACGTTCAGCGATCTCAGGAACTCCAGAAGGTCTCGGCGCTGATCCGGTGTGATTGCTCGCTTTTCGAGATTCTTCTTGTCGAGATACTGGTTCGGCTTGCCGCCTCCAAGCATCAGATCAACCGCGTCCTCGAGAGTCGCGACGCTCCCGTCGTGAAAGTAAGGACCTGACTTACTTACGTCCCTCAGAGTTGGTGTCATGAAGGCGCCGGTGTCCTCATCCTTCTTTGTGGCATTGAAGCGGCCCTTGTCGGGTTCAGCAGCATCCAT
>Ga0070696_100000004_pt1 | contig 126811 bp, 92 predicted proteins | sample KBSK1253metaG_FD_65474 | JGI IMG/M metagenome (GOLD analysis project Ga0070696, IMG submission 65474) | Corn, switchgrass and miscanthus rhizosphere microbial communities from Kellogg Biological Station, Michigan, USA - KBS K1-25-3 metaG | ecosystem: Host-associated > Plants > Roots >... | reverse complement strand
ACAGCAGCACGAAGCCTGTAGTGAAAATCTCAGCGATGATGAAGAGCACGCCAAGGATCAGCCAGATGTACCAAAGGTCCGACATGAAGTGGTGCGAGGCTAAGGCCGCAACGATGAACCGCCGGTGAAAGCGTCTTTCTTTTCGCTCTCACGGTCGGATTATCTTTTGACGTTATACAAAAAGCAAGCGTGAGGGCTGGTTCGGTGTGATTAGAAGTGGACTTGCACCGCGGTCACAGTGGGACTCTCATAACACATCACTTCAGTGAGGTGTTTAGAGCGGGCCGCGAGACTCTTCACTCGTTCCTAACAGTTTCGCGACTGACGGCAATACATTGAAACAGTTCCTGCGAACGCGCCCGCCACCGCAACACCCGGCTGAAGTCGGGTGTTAATGAGAGAGCACTGAGGTTCGTGAGGTCTGACGACTACGCAAGAGGCGGAAGGACGTGCTGGCCGGACAAGTTTGCTCCGCAAAACTGGACCCTGTGCGAACCGGCGGTTACTCGCTGTTGGCCGTCGTTGCCCAGCCGAAGGCGATTCCGGTTGCGATTGCCAGAAGCAGTTCAGCCAGGCCGACAAGCGTCGCCGCCCGGCCCTCGATGCGCAATCGCTTCACGCCTTCAGCGAGAAGCAGGAAGCCGGCTGTCCACGCAAGCAATGCCTTTTGTGACTTCGACAAATCAATGCGAGACATAATCGATTCACCTCTGATTTGAAGAACCTCGCGACTCGGCGGTTCGATCCGCAAGCCGCTGGGAAACACGCGCCGGACCGCTTGTCGCATAACGGACTGGAGCCGGACCGCCGTACAAGGTTATCACCTTCTTGATGGTCTCGTCCTGCGCCGCCCGGAATCGATGAGCGTTTCCTCCGTGATTGTAAATCACAAACAGCAGCGGACCTCGTTGGCGCGTGTAAGCCACTCCGGCGAGCGCGCTCACGCTGCTGAGCGTTCCGGTCTTGGCGACAACCGATCCGCGATAGACATCTGTGAATCGCCTCTCCAGTGTGCCCGCATCGACTCCCGCCACGGGCAAGATTTCCGCGGGCACAAGCCCCTTGCTCTCAAGATAAGTAATCAACTTGCGGAGCATCGTTATCGTACCGCGCGGCGATATCGCGTTCGCCCCGAGTCCCGATGACGTCGCGAAGCTAACCTCATCATCCTTGAATCCGACTTCGGTTTTGAGGAATCGCTCGACTGCGTCCGGTCCCCCGACCAGATTTCCGATGACCGTAGCCATCCAGTTGTTCGAAAAATCGTTGAGCCCCTTTAGTACTCTAAGCAACGGGAGCGACGTGTGAACCGCGAGCGGCGATAGCTTGGATGTGTTCACAGTCGGGTCGCTGATCGTTTGTCCGTTTATCTTGAGCGAGGGCGGCCCGGAAAGAGGCGGCGCTTTTTGCGTTCCCGAGTCGCGATCTTCCGCGGATCGAATTGCGAGAAAGCGCGTGTACGAAGCTTTCGCTTGCGCAGTCCATGTGTCTGGGGTCAGCACCGCGCGAAACGCTTTCGCCGAAGCTTCGCGCGCCGTCGAGAAGTTGAAAAAGAATTGACCGAGCACGACCAGGTTTCCATCGATCTCGCGAATCCCGCTGCGGTTAAGCTTGTCCGCAATCATCATCGCGTTCTCAGGGAACAAAGCCGGATCGCCGCTCCCAATAACATAAAGCGAGCCGTGCAACACTCCGGTCGCCGGATCCAGCGTGCCGTCGGTGTACAACGAAGTTCTGAACTTGAAGTCCGGACCGAGCCGCGATATCGCGGTGAGCGAGGTTGCAATCTTAGTGACCGAAGCAGGATTGAAGAGACGGTCGGCGTTATGTTCGGCGAGCACTTCGCCTTTCAAGGTCGTGACGATGAATCCCTGATTCTCAGCGCTAAACCCAAACGTCGCGAGGCTGTCTGTGTAAGCGGCGACGAGCGGATTCATCGGAGGCGCCTCAGCCGGATCGAGGTTCGCAATTCGCGGCCTGGTTACCTCGTCGGTCGCCGAACTCGTTGCTGGTTGAGGGTTGATCCGGGCGTTTACCTCCCCGACTCCGGAACCAGCAATTGGATTACCTTCATCGCTGGACTGCGTTCTTTTATCGCCAGGGCCGACTTCCTGAGTCCAGGCGTTGCTCAGATAGTTGTGAACGCCCACGCCGTGAGTGCCGGCGCTGGCGACCTGTCTTCGCCATCGCGATCGGCGCCCGCGTCCTCGAGCGTAAAAGCGTCCGCCTCGCCTCGATCCTCGTGAGCCTATGCTTCGCGACCGCGAATTACCGCGGCGAGCGCTGGCTCGCGAACTGTTTTTTGATTTGCTCTTTCCACCCTTGCCCTTTGCCACCTTGCCCTTTGCTCGCGACGCCGACTTTTTCAGTTTAGGGCTGGCGCCGGCATCGATCGATGCGAGGGAGAGCGTAACAACCAGGGCGACGAACAACGAGAGAGTTCTGAGCTTGAGGAGTGATCCGGACATCCCTTACTACCGTCCTATTTGTGATCTGAGCGTTCCGATGCGCATCCTGCGTACGACGTTGCAACTTCGTTGGGATTCGGCGACCTTGTGGCGGGTCCAACCTCGACAACCCACTTGAGCCACTCAATTTCTACGCGTGAACTTTGACGAACGGGGGCTGCGACCGTCGCGCATCTCGCTTCGGCTTTTACAATATCACAGCGTCCTGGTGAGGTCTACTATGTTAATAAAGATGCAACACTTTTTTGAGCGGCGCGGGTTAAGCCTGCTGAGGCGGGAATGTTGTCAACCCTGAAACATCTAACTTACGAACGAACGAATCATCCCGCGAAGCGAGAACACCTCGCGAGGATCGACGGTCTCGTTAACGATTCCCGCGACCAGCTCCTGAAGGATCCGGCTTCGCCGGATGCGCCTCGCGACGAGATCATTTAGCCACGGCCGCGAGAACCAGTTCTCGGCTATTCGATAACCGAGGAATTTTGGTCGGAGCTCGTGCTCGATTCTTCGCGGGAAATCGCGAAGCCGCTCGAAGTCGCCCGACCTCAGCGCTTCGTCGGCAACTTCGGCGGCGATCTCTCCGGTCTCCATCGCCTTGCCGATCCCTTCACCCGTAAACGGAAACGTAGCTCCGATGCTTTCGCCCAACACCAGCGTGTTTCCCGGGCCGAGTGGTCTGGTCCCGCTCAAGCCGCAACGAAGCATCGCCCCGCGCACGGGCGAAATGGATTCCGCGTGACGCACGATCTCGGCGGCTAGCGGAAAATTTTCCAGGAATGTCCTGAACGCGTCGCGCAGATTCACTTGCGGGCTTGATCCCCGCCTATAACTGACGCCACATCCGATATTGAATTCGCCATCAGCCAACGGAAAAATCCACGCATAGCCGGGCGTTATCGATCGGTCGTAAGAGACAACCAGTCGATCGAGTTCAATCGGTGAGCGCACATAGCAGCGCAGCGCGACGCCGCTTGGTTGCTGCTGACTGACAAGGCCAAGCCTCGAGGGCATCTCGACATTCGCACCGGTGGCCAGAAACACGATCCGCGCGTGTAGAGGTTTGGGGGTCCGGTCGAGCGAAACCATGAGGTTCGCGTTGGGTTGTACTTCCACACCGGTGACCTTTGCCTGGCAGAACACCGCTCCGTACCCAGTCGCCTGTTTCAGGATCATGGCATCCAGATGCATCCGCTTGAGTGTAAGAAACTCCCCGGGCACATCAAACGAAACTCGAGAGGGACTATAAACGGTCCCGATGTTTGATTTCCGGCTGCGCGAACGAATGACGTCGTAGAGTCCCGCCCTTGTCAGGCATCGCACTGAGTCGGCGATCAAGCCATCGCCGCAAACCTTGTCTCGAGGAAAGGTGTCCTTATCGATCAACAGTGTCCGGTGTCCGCGCCTGGCGAGATGAAGGGCAGCCATTGCACCCGCGGGTCCCGCCCCGACTACGACTACTTCCCAGGATTGATCCGTTGCCGCCGTCAAATCACTCGGTTTTTGCTCTTCGATTAAATCTGGATTCATCATTGTCCGGTCTGGCGAGCGATTGAGACTCGAACGTCAATCCTCACTCGCACAATTACGCGGGTGACCCGTGCCTCGTTACGTCTTCCGCGCTCGCGACGGCTTCGTTGCTGGACCAACCTCGTCTATGGTAAGGTACCGGCCGAAGCAAGTCGAGGCGGCAACAAGCACAACACCATGCGGGCTGGCACTCAGTGGACCTTCCCGCGTCTTTGCACCAGAAACGTAGGATAGCGAACTGATCGTTTCAGGATCGAAATCATCAATGAGCCGGTCTTTAGTTCTTGTGTTCGTGGCGCTGGCCAGTTTGACGGTTCCCAAGGCAGCGGCCGCTCAGGATCGAGATCACTCATTCGTAATCCTGCGAGGCCGCGCAGTCTGCCTCGATGCTTTCGACAAGCCCGTCGATTCGCCCTTTGCGTGTTCTGACACAAATCCGCGATTCGGATTCGCAAGCAAGGACGGTAAACTCTATCGATTCCCGCAGACCGATTCGATGATAACCGTGTTCACCGATTCAAGAGTGCGCGAGCGCGAGCTTCAAATCACCGCGCGTCTTCGTGAAAGCAATCAACTCGAAACAATCAAAGTGCAATCAGTCAAAGACGGAAAGTTGTACGACATATATTACTTTTGCGACATCTGCAACATTCGGGCTTACACGCCGGGGCTTTGCCCGTGTTGCCGTAACGAACTGGAGTTCAGGGAAACAGCGCAGTAATTGCAGATTGACGATTTGCGATTCCCGATTGAGACATCATCGGGTTCGCCAATCTGTAATCGCAAATCGGCAATCGGCAATGCCAAAAGGAGGCAGGGATGCAAGACGATGATGATGTGAAGGAAAAGGGTTCGGGGCTATCGCGACGCCGCTTCTTGAAGGTGTCCGGCATCTCGCTGTCCGTTCCGCTCGTGATGGGACATCGAGTCATCAACGTGGCCGGCGCCGAAGTGAAGGTCTACGGCCCAACCAAAGTCCCGATTCAACTGATGATCAACGGCAAAGCGTCCACGGTGAACGTCGAGCCGCGAGTGACGCTGCTCGAAGCGCTGCGAAACGAACTCGATATCACCGGCGCCAAGCGCGTGTGCGATCGCGCGACTTGCGGCGCGTGCACGATGATCGTCGATGGCCGACCGGTCTACTCGTGCTCGGTTCTCGCGATCGAAGCGCAGGGCAAACAGATCACGACGGTCGAAAGCCTGATGCAAGGCGACAAGCTTCATCCGCTCCAGCAGGCGTTCATCGACAACGACGGCCAGCAGTGCGGATTCTGCACGCCGGGATTCGTGGTCGCGGCAAAGGCGTTTCTCGACAAGAACCCAAATCCGACGCCGGAACAAATTCAAAAGGGACTCGGCGGCAATCTGTGCCGGTGCGGAACCTACATGGGCGTTCGCGCCGCGGTCGCGCAGACGGCGAAAGGAGGGCGGCGCAATGGCTGAATATAAATGGCCGGATGCTGATAAGCGAAACTTCATCGGCAAACGAATCTCGCGCATCGACGGACCGCAAAAGGTTTCGGGCCGCGCGAAGTATTCGTTCGATATCAACCGCCCGGGCATGCTCTTCGGTAAGATCGTTCGCTGTCCACACGCGCACGCCAAGGTTAAGAGCATCGATACCAGCGCGGCTGAAAGCATGCCGGGCGTAAAGGCGATTCACGTGATGCAGGAAGCCGGCAAGGAACTGATGTGGGCGGGCGCCTCGGTCGTCGCGCTTGCAGCAGTCGATGAGCCCACCGCCGAAGACGCGGCGCGGGCCATCAAGGTCGAGTACGAGGTGCTTCCGCACCTTGTCATCGATACCGATCCGAAGGTCGCCGGTGATTACACGCGACAGACGAACGAAACAAAGCTCGGCGATCCGGACAAGGCGTTTAGCGAAGCTGAAGTCACGACCGACGGCACGTATGGCCTGGCGATGATCACCCATTGCTGCCTCGAGCCTCACGGATCGGTGATGGAGTGGGAAGGCGACAACGTGCTCGCGCATTTGTCGACTCAAGCCGTGAGTGGATCGGTCGCGCAGATTGCGCGGCCTCTCGAAATTCCTGCGACGAACGTCCGAGTGCAACAGGATCACATCGGCGGAGGATTCGGGAGCAAGTTCGGACCCGATGAGTGGGACATCACCGCGGCGAGACTTTCGAAGAAGGCCGGTGGGAAGCCTGTGAAAATGTTCAACGAACGCGACGCGGAGTTGATGGTCGCCGGCGCCCGCCCTTCGGACTATGCGAGAGTAAAGATCGGGCTCAAGAAGGACGGCACGATTACCGCGTGGGAGTGCCAGTCGTGGGGCTCGGGCGGAGTCGGCGGCGGCGGCGCGCCTCCGATGCCTTATATCTTCAACATCCCCAACCAGCGAAAGCAGCACACCAACATCATCAACCACGTTGGCAGTCAGCGAGCGTGGCGCGCGCCGAATCATCCGCAAGCGTGCGCGATCACGATGACGGCTCTCGAAGATGCGGCGGCCGCGGTGAACATGGATCCGCTCGATTTCTTCATGAAGAACATCGAGATGACCGGACAACGCGCGCAGATTTACAGCGACGAGCTGAAGATCGCGGCCGACCTTATTGGCTGGAAGAACAGCTGGCACGCGCGTGGCGACAAGACCGCGGGCCCGATCAAACGCGGGCTCGGTCTTTCGATTCACACCTGGGGCGGGCTTGGTCACCCGAGTGACTGCGACCTGACGATTCAACCCGATGGATCAGTCGAGTTGAAAATGGGCACGCAGGATTTGGGCACGGGGACGCGGACCGCTTTGAACATCATCGTCGCGGATACTCTGGGCATTCCGATGAATGCTGTGAAGATAACGATCGGCGACAGCCGCTATCCCTCGTCGGGCGGGTCAGGCGGGAGCACGACGATTGGCGGCATCAGTGCTTCGTCGAGGCGAGCCTCGCTCGACGCGCTGGATCAGATCTTCGCGAAGGCCGCGCCCGCACTCGGGGCGGCGCCCGAGGATTTGGAAGCAGCGGGCGGTACGATTCGAGTCAAAGCGAATCCGAGCAAGTCGATGATCTGGGCTCAGGCGTGTTCGAAGCTCGGTGCGTCGCCGTTAACGGTTCGCGGAAAGAATCCGGGGCCGGGTAAGCTCACGGATCAGGGCGTGGGCGGCGCGCAGATGGCTGATGTTTCGGTCGACATCGAAACCGGCATCGTCAAGATAAACAAGATCGTCGCCGTTCAGGACTGCGGTCTGGTGATCGACGTGAAAACCGCCGAGAGTCAGGTCTACGGCGCGTTGATCATGGGCGTATGCTACGCGCTCTACGAAGAAAAAATAATGGATGCGAAGACTGGGCGCATGCTGAACCCGAACATGGAATTCTACAAACTGGCCGGGATCGGCGACATTGGCGAACTGGTCGTTCACATGATGACCGGCAAGGGTTACGACGAGCGCGGGGTGATCGGCCTCGGCGAACCGCCGGTCGTATCGCCGGGCGCGGTGATCTCGAATGCCGTCGCAAACGCGATCGGGGTTCGAGTCCCGACGCTGCCGTTAACACCAGACCGGGTGCTCGCGGCGCTCGATCACAAGGGAGGCAAATAGAATGCGAGCATTTGAATACGCCAACCCTACAACCAAAGAACAAGCAGTCGCGCTGCTCGGGGGCTCTTGGGCCGACGCCGAAGTGCTTGCGGGCGGCACCGATCTGCTCTCGCTGATGAAAGACGACATCGTTCACCCGAAGCGATTGGTCAACATTAAAGACATCGCCGAGCTTGGCGGCATCAAGCCTACGAAGATGGGACTTCGCATCGGCGCAACCGTTACGCTTCAGGAGTTGATCGACAACGCTCAGGTTGCACGAGCTTATCGGGCGCTGGTCGATGCTGCCGAAGGAATCACCAGTCCGCAGATTCGAAGCCGTGGAACGGTCGGCGGCGATCTCGCTCAGCGGCCCAGGTGCTGGTATTATCGCGCGGGGTTTGGCTTGCTCGGTCGTGCATCGGCAAGCGAAGGCGGCGAGTCGCTGGTGCTCCAGGGAGACAATCGTTACCACGCGATCCTCGGAAACGGCGGGCCGGCGTACTTCGTCAATCCGTCGAGTCTCGCGCCGGCGCTGATTGCATACGGCGCAAGCATTCGAGTGTACGGTTTGAAGGGATCCCGCGATGTGCCGGCCGAAAAGTTTTTTGTCAATCCTCAAACTGACAGTGATCGCGAACACGATCTGAAGCCCGGCGAGATCATCACCGAGATCATCGTGCCCGCGGCGACTGGAGTGAGGAGCGCCACTTATGAAGTGCGGCAAAAAGAAGCGCTCGATTGGCCGCTCGCAGCGGCATCGGTCGCGTTGAAGATGACCGGCGGCAAGATCACGTCGGCTCGCATCGTGATGGGTCACGTGGCGCCGACTCCGTGGCGAGCGGCCGCTGCCGAGCAATCTCTCACGGGCAAGGCGATCAGCGAACAGGTCGCGCAAGCCGCGGGAGAGGCCGCGGTCTCAGGCGCCAGGAGCCTGGGCCGAAACGCGTATAAGATTCAACTTGCCCGAGTGGCGGTCAAACGCGCGATACTCGAAGCCGCCAAAGGAGGTACCCGATGATTGTCAACGAAGCTGAACGTTTCAACATCGATCATCCCCAGTTGTGCGAGTGCCTTCGCTGGAAAGGAATGTTCATCGGGGTCTCGCACGACGCTTCGGCGCAGCAATCGAGCGACGGCCACTTCTGGTGTGTGTACACGCAGACGTGCATTGGGCCCGATGGCCAGCTCGCCGAACCGGGCAATTGTTCGTCCGGGGAACGCGGCTGTTACGGCAAAGGGTACGTGTGATAACATCGGAACAATCAGCAATCAGAAGTTAGAAGGAGAATCAGTAATGCGAAAGATGATGTTGGTCGCAGCTTCGGCTGTAGTTCTGTTGATCCTCTCGGCTGCCGCGAACGCTCAAAGTATCTCCGGCGATTATATCGAAACGCGCAGCGCCGATGTTTGGACCGGTTCCTGCGTCGCTAACGGTGAGATGAACCTGACCGGAGATCAGGCGATCCTTGCGTGGCGAGTCACGAAGGGCCAATGGAAAGGCGTAACGCTTGACGGCCTGAGCGTGGTCGGGGTCGTGAAGGCGAGCGCAACGCTCGGCGACGAGTACAACAATCCATATCCGGCAAAGGCTGTGATGATCGTTGACGAAAAAGCCTGCGACGATCAGCAAAAAGCTCTTGTCGAATTCGCGCAGGCAATGTCCGGCGAGCTTTTGAAGAACGTCGTTCGTGTCGAGGTCGCTCCGATAAAGGTCGAAGTCAGCGGGCACAATGGACATTACGACAGGACGCTGGTGAAAGCAGGCAACATCGCCGGAATCGAAACTCGCGCCATCAACGGCAAGGATCATCTGTGCGGCAACGAAGACGTCTTCTACCAGCCGCTCGCCGCGACCGTGCACTCGATGCCCGCGGTTGCGGAGCTGGACAAGTTCGATGGCGACGGACTCAACGTATCGTGGACTGTTCACGGAAAGCGCAGCGCGTTCGTCGGGACGTTCGCGCGCTAAACGAGAATCAAAGTCGACCTCAAAGGCGCAAAGACCAACAAGCTTCTTGGTGGCCTTTGTGCCTTTTCGACGAATGCCGGAGATTTTTTGGATGTGTCGTAGATTGTTCCTATCAATATTCGTAGGCCTGGCTGTTTCGGTCTCTGCGTTGGCGCAGGGAAACAAGATCGAGCCGATCGGCGCGATCTCCGATGCGAGTGCATCGGAAGCATTAAAAAAGTCACTCGATGCGAAGGGCTGGCGCATAACGATCGGCGATGGTCCGTATTGCGATATCTGGCTGCGAAGCGGAGTGCCCGCGGGCAAGAGTGACGCTCAAGGCGCGGTTTACAATCTCGGCGAGTCCGCGCTCGTCGGAGTGATCAGCTTCTCGCGAGCAACGACCGATTATCGAGGCCAGTCCGTGAAGCCGGGGACCTATACTCTGCGATACGCGGTGCATCCGGCTGATGGCAATCACCTCGGCATATCGCCGATTCGCGACTTTCTTGTTTTAGTGCCGGTCGCGATGGATCAAAATCCCCAGGCTCAGCCGAAGTTTGAAGAGTTGATGAAGATGAGCCCGAAGTCGACGGGCACGAATCACTCGGGTGTGATCAGCCTCGTTCAGACGGAGGGAGCAATGCCCGCGAAGATCGAACAGGAGGGCGGCCACGTGATCTTCGTCGCGAAGGTCAAATCACAAACGGGATCGGAGATTCCAATTGCATTCGTAGTGAAGGGCATCGCTGAGCAATAGTTTGTTTGCGGGACGCGAAACGGTTTACTAACTTCCGCCTGAAGGCCGGACTACGAAGGCGAACTCCAGTCTATGGTATGTCGATGCGGGCATTCAGAGGACGCGGGCGTTTAGAGTACCGACTTTTAGTCGGATAGTGTTATTGATCGGCGTTAAGACCCGACTAAAGTCGGTACTCTGAACGCCCGTTGCTCACGGTCGTAGCATGAAGCGAAACTCATCAATCAAGGTTGTTGTGATCGCGGTGCTGGCGGTGGCGCTACCGGGGTTAGTTCGCGCGGCGGATTCCACATCGACATCGGCGAGCTTCGAGATTAAACTTCCCACCGGCATTCCGTTCGATGTCTGGACCTACTTTATTCCCAATGACAATCCGATGACCTCGCCGAAGGTCGAGCTTGGACGCAAGCTCTTCTTCGACGAGCTTCTTTCGGCGGACGGCCGGGTTAGCTGCGCATCCTGTCACGATCCCCAACGCGCGTTTACCGATGGGAGAAAAGTGGCCGAAGGAATCGGAGGCCGGGCCGGTGTGCGAAACTCGCCGACGCTGCTGAACGCGATGTTCAACGGCGGGCAGTTCTGGGACGGCCGCGCTTCGACGCTTGAAGAGCAGGCAAAGATGCCGTTGACGAATCCCGACGAGATGGGTAACGCCTCTCACGCCGATGTTGTCGCGAGGCTCGCGTCGAAGCCGGATTACGCCTCCGCGTTCCAAAGTGTCTTCGGCGGTCCGGTGACGATCGATCGCGTCGCGAAGGCGATCGCGGCCTTTGAACGCACTCTGGTTTCCGCGGACTCACCGGTTGATCGCTACATCGCAGGCGATCTGAACGCGCTCAGCGACTCCGCGCGAAGCGGTATGACGCTGTTTCGAACGAAGGCTCGCTGTGGTGTTTGTCATGCGTTCAATCAAAACTTCGCCGCGTTTGCCACTTTTCCATTCTTTACCGATATGAACTATCGCAACACCGGTGTTGCTGCGCGGCTTAATGAGTTCAACGGACTTGCGCGACAAGCGATGGCCGCGGCGCGCGACGAATCAAGCGGTGCGCTGACCGCCCTTTCAAAGCACGAACGCGCAAGCGAGCTGGGCCGATTCCTGGTGAGCGGGAACACGCTCGACGTCGGCGCGTTTCGCACACCGTCCCTCAGAAACGTCGCGCTGACCGCGCCTTACTTTCACGACGGCAGCGCGGCCACGCTTGAGGATGTTGTTAAGTTCTACACGAAAGGCGGAGTCGAGAATCCCAATCGCGATTGGCAACTCGAGCCTGTTGCGTTGACCGACGCGGAGGAACGCGAGCTGGTCGAGTTCCTCAAGGCGCTGACAAGCGACGATGCGCGCCGACTGGCCGAACGCCGCTGACGGTGCCAGGCACACTCAAGGTGATGAACCCTATATGAACTTGTACGGGCGTCCCTCAGTGGGCGCCCCTTCTCGCGAATGAGGGTCTCACGATCGAGGGGCGCCCCCTGAGGGACGCCCGTACAGGTTGATCATTTTCATTGTGACTGATTACTGATTTCGCGCGACACCGCAACACACTTCAAAGGGAGAAACACAATGCGCAAGCTTATGGCGAGCTTCCTGACTCTTGTTCTGCTCGGACCAATCTGTGCCGCGCAGGATGGGTCGGTGTGGGGTACAAAAAAATCCGGTTGGCAATTGATCAATACCGCCGAGCGTTCGGACGTTTTTCGATTCGCTGACGACTTCAAGGCGTATCTCAAAGTCGCAAAGAGCGCGCTCACCTCCAATCGCGAAGTGATACGGCTTGCTCGCGCCGCGGGATTCTCTGATTTCACCGGCAACGCTCAAGTGAAGCCCGGCGCGCGGCTGATTATCAACGGCCGCGATCGCGCGGTGATACTCGCGGTCATCGGGTCCGAACCAATTATCAGCGGATCGCGGGTCGTCGGAACTCACCACGACAGCCCGCACATCGACCTCAAAGCTCGTCCGGTGATTGGAGCATCCGGCGGGCTCGCGTTGTTCAAGACGATCTACTACGGCGGGATCAAGAAATATCAGTGGGCGAACGAGCCGCTTGCTTTGATCGGGCGCATAGACACGACGGATGGCCGGACGATTGATGTCTCGATCGGGATGAATCCGGGCGATCCGGTGTTTGTGATCCCCGACAACGCGCCTCACTCGGACACCGAGCTTCGCACTCGCACCTACACCAATGTACTCGCCGGCGAAGAACTTGATCCGGTTGTTGGAAGCATTCCCGGCGAGAACTCTTCGGTAGTTGCGGAAGTCTTGAAGCAGTTGAGCGCGGCGTACAAGATCAAGGAAGAAGACTTTGTCAGCGGGGAATTGCAACTGGTGCCCGCGGCGCAACCGGCCGACGTCGGGATCGATCGTGGATTGACGGGCGCGTACGGACAGGATGATCGGCTCTCATCGTTTTGCGCGGCGCGCGCGGTAATCGATTTGAAGGGCACGACTCGAGTCACGGCGCTTGCGTACCTCTCGAATTTTGAGGAGGTGGGGTCCGTTAACAACAGCGGCGCGGGTTCGCAGTTTTTGAATTCGACTTTCGCGAGGTTGATCGGAGCGCAGCGCGGCTCGGCTTACAACGATCTGGATCTGCGGAACGCGTTGCGTAACTCGCAAGTGATTTCGGCTGACACGAACGACGGCGTCAACCCGATTTTTTCCGAGACAAGCGAGCCCTCGAACGCCGCGCAGCTTGGATACGGAGTCACAATCAAGCGCTACGGACGAGGCTTCGATGCGAACTCCGAATTCACCGCCCGAATAAGGTCGATCCTGGATCAGAATCAGATTCCGTGGCAGACACAAACGCCCAAGGTCGATGTCGGCGGCGGCGGAACGATTGGCGGATTCATGTCGAGTGAGGATATGGAAGTGATCGACCTGGGCGTGCCACTGCTGTCTATGCACGCGACGTTTGAGATGTCTTCCAAGGTGGATGTGTGGAACTTCTACAGATTTATGTCGGCGTTCTATCGCAGCTAACAGTCAGCACTTCAGCAGCGCGCGCAAGCGGGGCTCCACGGCTCGCCTGATCTCTTCGTCAGCGAGCGCGTACTCAAACATCGCGGTCAGGTAATTGACCGGATCGCCGATCGTAAGCCATTGCCCGTCGGAAACCGATTCGCTCACGACTCGCCCGCCGCGACGTATGTACTCGCGCACTGCATCGGTCAACCATAGCTCGTCCGATTTACCACGCGGAATCTCCGTCAGTATTTGAATGATTGCATCCGACAGCAGGAATCGGCCGAACATCGCCAGATTCGACTTTGCTTCCGCGCGCGCGGGCTTTTCGACAACGTCCTCGACGTCTCCTTCTGAGCTTGCTTCTTTGGTTTGCGCGATTCCGTATTTGACCACGTCTTCCCACGGAACTTGCTGCGTGCCCGCGACCAGCGCTCCGGTTCTATTGTGTTTGTCGATCAACGCTCGAGTGAACGGGGTTTTCGAGTTGATAAGATCGTCGCCATACGCGTAGATGAATCCTTCATCCTGGGGAATGTGCGATCGCGCGACGATAAGAGGCGTTCCATTTCCGTAAGGACCTGTCTGCGGCTCGAGCACAAACTCGACGCCCGAAAGCTTATCGAGAAATTCGTCGAGCGATTTGTATTTGTTTCGCGGAAGCGAGGCCGAAGGATGATAGACGCGAGCAAGCGGCCCCGGGTTTTCGCCGGTGATGATGATGATTTTCTTTACGCCCGACTCTATGAACTCCTCAACGATCAAATGCAGCGCGGGTTTGTTTATGATCGGCAGCAGTTCCTTGGGATAGCCCAGCGTGACGGGCAACATTCGAGTGCCCGAGCCTGCTGCTGCTATCACTCCCGTCTCGACTTTCATCGAGTTTCCTCCTCGCGCGCATATCGTTTGGTCACTCGAAGAGAATACCCGTTGAATGGATTTGGAGGAAGCCCCTTCTCATAGAGGCCAAGCGCTTTGATACTCCTCGTCAGTCGCGTAGTGCTTAGCGCCGCAGCACCAGGCAAGTCAGAAGTCGGGAGCGGGCGTTCAGAGTACCGACTTCAGTTCTCTCGTTAGCGCGCGCAGCACCAGGCGGGTCAGAAGTCAGGAGCGGGCGTTCAGAGTACCGACTTCAGTCGGGTAGTTTTTTTGGCGCGGCCAGCACTACCCGACTAAAGTCGGTACTCTGAACGGCCGTGACCCGGGCACACGATCACAACTCTATTTTCTTAAGCTCCCACAGACCGAGGTGCTTGTCCGAATAGTCTTCGCCTGATTCACTGCGCTTCTCGTCGATGAGCCGGAGCGGCGCCGGAAAATTGAATGGCGGCTCCTGTAGATTGATTGGTCGCCATTCGCCCATCGCGATATCGGCATTATCAACAAAGCGTGTGAACGTTGTTGTGAGAAGATATGTTGAATTGCTGCGTCTGAAGTTTCTTAGTGCAGCGGAAATTTGCGAGAAGCTCAAGTGAACCAGGCAATCGCGGCATAGGATGAGATCGGCTTGCGGAAGCCTGTCGCAGCTTATGTCGAGGTTGAGAAAGCGGCGGCGTTCATTCGCATATTTGCGACCGAGTTCGACCACGAGCTCCTCTACGACGTCGACGCCGATGTAGGAATCCAAACCCAAGTCGACCTGTTTCAGCCAATTGAAATCCCCACATCCGGCGTCCAACAGAGTGCGCACACCCAACTCTTCGAGGAGCAAGGGAATCTGATCGCGAAACGCAGATGTGCGAATGATTCCCGAACCGGGTCCGGATACCGATTCACAGTCGCCCCAGGCGTTTTTGCGATGGATGACTGAGAAAACCTCTCGCGCATTGTGTGTTGGGTTTGAGTTGTTGTCGTTTGTGTGGTGAGCGTTTGATTGCCTTTTGGGTGAGAGCAGATTTGCGGCGCGTTCATACCAGGGCAAAACAAATCGATACTTGATCGGCCCATATCGGTTGACTAATCGCCACGCAAGCGAGTTGCTAATCCTTGCAAGATCCGTGTTAGCGGCATTCAGATCCGCGTCTTTTGCGGCCAATACAGCGTCTTTTTCAGCCAATGCAACGTCTGTTGCAGCCAACGCAGCGTCTGTTGCAGCCAACGCAGCGTCTGTTGCAGCCAACGCAGCGTTTTTTGAAGCCAATGCGGCGTCTTTAGAAGCCAAGGCAGCGTCTTTAGAAGCCAAGGCAGCGTCTTTTGAAGCCAAAGCCGCGTTCTGTCTAGTCACCGCCTCGCTTAGGTGCATTGCCACCTCATCGTGATCTTTGAGCCGTGGCGCAAGCATTCGCAAATACACTGACGCCGCCTGCAGCTCCGAGGGCGAGTCATCAATCCGAGTGCCTTGATACTCCGCAAGGACTTCGTGATAAATGGAAATCAGCTTGTCGAGCGCCTCCTCGCGCCCTGCTTCCACGCGAATGCGTGCAGAAACCTTAGCCGCATCAGAAGAATCAAAGCGCGCGATTTCTCGAGACAAGGCATCAGCCGTTGCGTTGTTGCGGAGCGTTCTGATTCCAAAATTCAGTGTGCGAAGACTATCGAAATTCTCACTGGTCACCATGGGCCCGGACCTGCCTGCGTCCCAGAGTATCACTGATGCGCCGACGGCAAGTGCTTCGAGCGCCGATCTCGCCTTAGCGAAAACGATGTCATAACCTCCCAGCACTTCCTCCGGCCGGCGGCTAACATTGTTCGAACCCAGGCCGATTGTGTCTACCGATATACCATGGCGCTCGCAGGCCTCGCGAATGGCTGAGACGTTCGTTTCCTCGCTGGCTTGATTGCTGAAGACAAGCGCTCGAATTGCCCGGTCGGGCAAAGGTGTTCGCGCCTGATACCTGTTAAGATCAACGAAATTCAGAAGAACTCGCACGCGGTTCTCATCTATCCCGTGTTCGATGAGGAGTCTGTCGCGGCAGGTGTGATCTACCGCGATGTACCTCAGGATTCGTGGAAATATCGGCGGAATTTCCTCCCACGGAAGCCACCCGTGGCAAATGAAAATCGACGGTACACGCGGAAAGTGTAAGAGCGCGGTCATTGCATCAAGGTGATGTTGACCGTGGATAATGTCCGGCGCATCGCGGAGCCGATTGAGATCATCGATCACGGGAATGGTTGCGTCGCGAAGCTCCTCGGCTACCTCCCCGAGTTTGCTGCTGTAGGCAATGGGTTGGTGTCCGCGCTCCATCAGGCCGATCGCGATGTCGCGAACGTATAACTCCGTGCCGGCGCGACCACAAAGGGTGTTGTTAGTCAGAAGAACGCGAAGACTCGCCATCACTCTTTACGCTCCGGGTATTGTCGCATCGCATTGGCAAGCGGCATGAGGTGCTCACGATACCGCAGAACGGTCTGATAGTGCCCGGCCGCGACCTGCTTTTCGCCATACGTTTCGTAGAAAGGAGGCTCCACGTTCGAGCCTTCATCACACGTCACTCGCGGTACGGGCCTCAACGTTTCTGTGCGAATGCCATCCATTCCACCGACCCTGAGCATCTCGTCGATGTCGGCGCTCAATTCATCGTAAGCGCGCGCGGCGTCCAGCTTTTGCGACAACTCATCGTCGGTAAGCTCGAGAGAGACTTCAGATTCGAGCGTGTCAGCCGGGCGGCTTCGATCGATTCCCGCCAACGCGAAATCGTAATTTGAAATTGAAGCTCCACGTCTTCTGTTTGCGAGTTCGACCGCCGCGTCAATCACGTAGCGGCAAACATCGTGCACCGGATTGTACCCCTCCGCCCGGTCGCCCGCGACGTATTCGACTTCACCCGCGAGCAGCGCGCGCGCAAGTTCTTCGGCGACGTCGATAAAGAGCCGATGATTGTGGCTAAGAATGCCTGAGTAGATTTCGCGATCGGTAAATCGACCGTAGATAGATCCCGGCTTTGCGCTCACCTGCTTCAGAAGCGCGGTTGTTCGGCCGAGTCTCGAACGGCCCGAGTGACCGGATCCATCGGTCAAAACAAAAACGCAAGGCCGAGCAATCCTTAGCCACTGATACACCCGAAGCTCGTGGCCGGGATGTGCGACAATCAGCGCCGCGCGTGTTGTACCGAAATCAGTAATAAAACCCTGGTTCTCTTTGATTGAACTTGCGAAAGGTTAATAGCTCACTCGAAGGGGCGAGCGGCAAGCCGTTCCGCAGATCAGTTAGAGTAATGCCTTGCAGGCGCCGCCGTCCACTTGAATGACCGTGCCAGTCAGGTAGCTCGCCCGTTCCGAACATATGAAGGCCACGACCGCCGCGAACTCTCGAGGATCGCCGATTCGATTCATCGGAGTGGAAGCCGCCCAGCTTGCATAAACCTCTTCGATGGTCACTCCTTGCTTTAGGGACATTGATGAGCCGAGACTCTTGAGGCGTTCGGTAAGATGATAACCCGGGCAAAGCGTATTCACCGTGATTCCATTTGGAGCGATCTGTTGAGAGAGACTCTTCATGAAACCGAGCACTCCGGCGCGGGCAGTATTCGATAGGATCAGGTTCTCGACCGGTTGCTTTGCGGCAATCGATGTGATCGCCACAATCCTACCCCAGCCGCGCTCACGCATGACTGGAACTGCTTCGCGGCACAGGTTGATCGTGCTGATAAGGTTCAACTCAACCGCATCGCGATAGTGGCCGGCATTGAAGTCATCGAAGAAGCCCGCGGGCGGACCTCCGGCATTCGCCACCAATATGTCGAGCGCTCCGAATCTGAGTTTTGTTTCGGCGATCAGCTCACGCACGTACCCTTCATCGGTGACATCGCCTGCCAGTGCGGCGACTTCGTGGCCAACCGCGGACTGTATCTCGTCGGCGGCGCCGGATAACCTCTCCCGATCGCGGGCGTTGATCATCACCCGCGCACCTTCAGCCGCCAGTTCTGACGCGCACGCCTTTCCAAGTCCGCTTGACGCCGCCGTCACAATCGCTACTCGACCGCTTAATCCAAGATCCATGTCAACCTCCATCGAGCCAAGCAAAGCGAACCTATCGAAAGTTGTGTGATGTATCTTTTCAGGGTTTCCCCGATTGTTCGTGACCCGTGCATAACATATACTCGCAGACCCCAGTTAAAACAACGACTTCAATCGACCTCTGGCGTGCGATTGAGACACAGAAGGTTTCAGATGGCCCACTCCCCAAAGGCTCCAAGAGCCGTGGCGTAGAGCTTACTCAGGTTCGATTTCGCTTGTTATTGCTGCGTCGTCAGAATCTTGGATGAAGAGGTGGGAGAAAATGTAATCAGCACTGGTCCAAGACACCGGCGGCGCGTGGGTTTGACGAAGGCACCCTCCAGGCTGAAAGGGAGCCAGAGCGTAGCCGCACCATAATGCCTGAGCCACTATCGCGATCGGTTACTAAACGCCTGCGCTCAGTCTCAATCCATCACATTGTTGGGCCAGCACAATATGCTGCGATAGCAGTCTCTAACTGAGATTGGCTGGAGTTGTCGCGTCCCGGGCGGATGCGGTGTCAACCGCCCGCGCGCGACGAGTAAGTTTTGTTTCACCCGCCGAAGCCCGTTTGAGCAACCTGTTTCAAAGGCCGGCGCCGTCCGCGGAAGAGAGAGCGGAGATATGAATGCAGTCGGGATTCGCATCTTGGCTTTCGACGAGTGAGTGAACAGATGCCAACCAAACTCTTTGACAGCACGGTGATTCGGGAGGCGCAGGAGGCCATGGAGTTCATGGCCAACGTTCTGGAATCTTCCACCGAATATTCGATTATCGGAAAAGATCTCGACGGCAATATCCTGCTGTGGAATGAAGGCGCGCGAAGAATGTACGGCTACGATGCCGAAGAGGTAGTCGGAAAAGCCAACTCGGATATCCTCCACACGCCTGAAGATGTCGCCGCCGGCAGGCCGCGCCAGATCATGGATCACGCGCTTGACGACGGCCGTTGGGAAGGCGTCATCGAGCGCATGCGCAAGGACGGCCGGCGCATCACCGCCCGGGTCGTTATCACCCCGCGCCGCGACTCGCACGGCGAACCCGTCGGATTTCTGCTCATCTCGAAAGACGTTTCAAACGAGCTGCGGTTTGCTGAAGGTATCGAAAAGGCGAAGCTGTTCGACAGCGCGATTGTGGGCAGCGCGCAGGACGCCGTAGATTTCATCGCAAACATCCTCGAATCCTCAACTGAATACTCGATCATAGGAAAGGATCTGGAGGGCAGGATTCTTCTGTGGAACGAGGGCGCGCGGCGGCTTTATGGGTACGAACCTGAGGAAGTTGTAGGAAAAGCTAACTCGTCGATTCTTCACGTCCCCGAAGACGTGCTGTCCGGCAAGCCGCAGGAGATAATCCAGGCTTCCCTTCGCGACGGCAAATGGGAAGGCACCCTTCCGCGAATGCGGAAAAACGGCGAGCGATTTACCGCTCGCGTGGTCATCACGCCCCGCCGCGACTCAAGCGGGCGCGCCATAGGGTTCCTGCTGATCTCAAAGGATATTTCCGATGAGATCCGTCTCACCGAAGAGCTGAAAGCCACGCAGTTCTATACTCGTTCGCTGATTGAATCCAACATCGACGCGCTGATGACCACGGACCTTGTCGGGGTGATCTCGGATGTCAACCAGCAGATGGCCGCACTCACCGGCTACACTCGCGACGAATTGATCGGCACGCCTTTCAAGCAATACTTCACGGACCCGGAGCGGGCCGAGGAAGGCATCAAGCTCGTCCTGCGCGAAGGCAAAGTCACTAACTATGAGCTGACCGCCCTGTCCAAAGAGGGACGGATGACGGTTGTCTCCTACAACGCATCGACGTTTCGAGACGGCGCGGGCAGGCTTCAGGGTGTTTTCGCCGCCGCCCGCGATATCACCGAACAAAAGAAACTCGAGGAACAACTTCGCGAGTCTGAATCCTACAACCGCGGGCTGATTGAGGCTTCGGTCGATGGCCTGATAACAGTCGATCCGTCCGGGACCATCTCCGATGTGAACGAGCAGATGTGCCGGATGTCGGACTACACGCGAGAAGAACTGATCGGCACTCCGTTCGCCGACTATTTCGTCGATTCAACGCGAGCCACCAGCGGAGTGAACGAGACTTTCGAGAAGGGGGTAGTAACGGACTACGTTCTGACGCTTGCCACACAGGACGGCAGACAGTTGCAGGTGTCATTCAACGCATCGGTCTTTCGCAATGCCGCCGGGGACGTTCGCGGAATCTTTGCCAGCGCCCGCGACATTACCGATCAGGCCCAGCTTCAAACGCAGCTCGCGGAAGAGCGCGCCTATAATCGCGGTTTGATCGAAGCGTCGCTCGACGGATTGATCACCGTCGATCCGATGCTGAACATCACCGACGTGAACGAGACGATGTGCCGAATGTCCGGCTACTCGCGCGCCGAGTTGATCTCGACGCCGTTCCCAAAATACTTCACCGATTCGAAACGCGCGGCTGAAGGGGTGCGCCTGACGCTGGACAAGGGCGCGGTCACCAACTACGAGTTGACGCTCCGAACAAAAGACCGGCGCGAGAGTCTTGTTTCGTTCAACGCGGCGATATTCAAGGACCAGGACGGATCTGTACGAGGTATTTTCGCGAGCGCGCGTGACATCACCGAACAGGCCCAGCTTCAAACCCAGATGTCCGAAGAACGCGCTTACAATCGAGGCCTGATTGAGGCCTCGGTCGACGGCCTGGTGACGGTCGACGAATCGATGACCATCACCGACGTCAACGAGACCATGTGCCGCATGGCCGGCCGGCCTCGCAGCCGGCTGATCGGCTCCTCGTTCCAAAACTACTTTTCCGAGCGCGAGCGCGCGGCTGAAGGCGTCCGCCTGACCTACGAAAAAGGCGCGGTCACCAACTATGTGTTGACTCTGGAAGCGGCCGACGGGCATCTGGTGCCGGTGTCATTCAATGCCGCGGTGTTCAAAGACACCGCCGGAAAGGTAAGGGGAATCTTTGCCTCTGCTCGCGATATCGCCGCGCAAAAGGAACTGGAAGTGCAGTTGCAAGCTTCACAGTTCTACACCCGGTCGCTTATCGAATCGAATATCGATGCGTTGATGACCACTGATCCGACGGGGACCATCAGCGACGTCAACCAGCAAATGGAAGCGCTGACCGGATGCACGCGAGCGGAACTGATCGGCACGCCCTTCAAACAATACTTCACCGATTCCGTTCGTGCAGACGAGGGTGTAAAGCTCGCTCTGCGCGAAGGCACCGTAACCAACTACGAGCTGACGGCCCGCGCAAAAGAGGGCCGCGAAACGGTTGTCTCGTACAACGCCGCCACCTTCTATGACAGCGAAGGCAAGCTGCAGGGTGTGTTTGCCGCGGCGCGAAACATCACCGAGCAGAAGAAGCTGGAACAGCAGTTACGCGAACAGCAGACCTACCTGCGAGGGTTGATCGAATCGTCCGTTGACGGACTGGTCACCGTAGATCCCAAGTACATCATCACCGACGTAAACGACCGCATCTGTGAGATGAGCGGGTACACCCGCGCGGAGCTGATCGGCACTCCGTTCGCCGATTATTTCACCGAGCCGGACCGGGCACGCGTGGGCGTACAGCAGACTTTTGACGAGGGCGTGGTGACCGAGTATGCGCTGACACTGGTCGCGCGAAGTCGCCGATTGCTGCAAGTCTCGTTTAACGCATCGGTATTCAGGGACGCGGATGGCAGCGTGCGAGGCATTTTCGCGTCGGCGCGCGACATAACCGATCGAGTGCGTCTTGAGGAGCAGCTTCGCGAACAGCAGACTTATCTTCGCGGCCTGATCGAATCATCGGTGGACGGGCTCATCGTTGTTGATCCTGAGGGCTTCATCACCGATGTCAACGAACAGATGTGCCGAATGGCGGACTATCGGCGCGAGGATCTGGTCGGCTCTCCGTTCAAGCAATATTTCACCGAACCCGATCGCGCGGACACCGGCGTTAAACGTACTTTCGCCGAGGGCGTGGTCACAAATTATGAGCTCGTGCTCCTGGACAGGAGCGGGCGCAAGGCGACGGTATCGTTCAACGCGTCGGTGTTTCGAGCGGCCGATGGAGGCGTGCAGGGTATTTTCGCCTCCGCCCGCGATATTTCAGAGCAGGCCCGGCTCAAGACCCAGTTGATCGATCAACAGGTCTACAACCGGTCGCTTATCGAAGCCTCGGCCGACGCGCTGTTCGCAATCGCACCCGACGGCATTATTACCGACGTCAACCAGGAAGCCACCCGGCTAACCGGGTACTCCCGCAAGCACCTGATCAACTCGCGGTTTTCTGAATACTTCACCGAACCCGATCGCGCCCGGGGCGGAGTGCAGCAGACGCTGGCGGAAGCCCGGGTGATCGGATACGAGCTGGTATTGATTACCCGGCACGCCCGGCGGATTACAGTGAGCTTTAACGCCGGGGTGTTTAATGATGCCAGCGGTACGCCGCTCGGGATACTGGCCGGCGCGCGCGACATCACCGAACAGAAACAACTCGAGCAACAACTTCGCGATCAGCAGTTCTACACCCGCTCGCTAATCGAATCGAACATCGACGCGCTGATGACCACCGACCCTCTGGGCATGATTACCGACGTCAATCAGCAGATGGAATCGCTGACCGGGTACTCGCGAGACGACCTGGTCGGAGCGCCATTCAAACAGTATTTCACCAATCCGCAGCAGGCCGAGGAAGGCGTCAAGCTGGTGCTTGGCGAAGGCAAGGTCACCAACTACGAGCTCACCGCCCGCAGCAAGGAGGGGCACGAAACCGTTGTGTCCTACAACGCCGCGACGTTTTACGATCGCGATGGCAGGCTGCAGGGCGTGTTCGCCGCGGCGCGCGACGTGACCGAGCGGAAGCGATTCGAACAAACGCTTCAGGAGAAAAACATCGAGCTTGAGAGCGCGAACCTGGCCAAGGACCGTTTTCTTGCGAGCATGTCGCACGAGCTGCGCACGCCGCTCAACGCCATTATCGGGTTCACCGGCACGCTGCTGATGAAGCTGCCGGGGCCGCTCAACGCGGACCAGAACAAGCAACTGCATACGATTCAATCGAGCGCGCGTCATTTGCTATCGCTGATCAACGATTTGCTCGATCTGGCAAAAATCGAGTCGGGCAAAGTGGAGGTCAATTTCGAGCCGGTGGTCTGTCAGAGCGTGGTGGACGAAGTGGCCACCGCGCTCCGGCCGCTGGCTGAGACCAAGGGCCTGAGCTTCGAAGTCAAGATTCCCAAACAAAGCCTGGTCGTGATGACTGATCGCCGCGCGCTCAGTCAAATACTGATCAACCTGGCAAACAACGCAATAAAATTCACCGAGCGCGGTCGAGTGGCGCTCGAAGCCCGGCAACGAAGGGACAACGGTCATCTGTTGACCGAGATCAGCATCGTGGACACCGGCGTAGGCATTCGGGACCAGGATCAGGAAAAACTTTTCCAGGCATTCACTCAAGTGGACGCGCTGGGCGCTCGTAGATATGAAGGGACGGGACTGGGTTTGCACCTTAGCCAGAAGCTGGCACATCTGCTGGGAGGCTCGATCAGATTCGAGAGTGAATTTGGCAAAGGAAGCAAATTCACGCTTCTTCTGACTGAGAAGTAAGTCAGCTCGGAAATCGTACCGGTCCACCTGTTGACCGGTCTGCGAGACAGTCGTCACGCAGGAGGGATAGCTTGGCCTTATCATCCTCACACCCTTTGCCGGGACCAACCCGAGACTCCTGTCTGCCTCGCATCCGGAACCGGGCAAACACAATTACAACTTGCCGCGATGCATCAAGCATTCAGTTAAGGATTTCGCGGGCGTTCGCCGATCGTGACAAGTTCGAGCTTTTTATGGGAGAGAGATCATAAATGGGGGCTCGAATACTCGTTATAGAAGACAACCCCGCGAATCTCGAACTCATGAGCTATCTGCTAACTGCATTCGGGCACACAGTGCTGAGTGCGGTGGATGGTGAGGAGGGGCTTGAGGCTGCGCGCCGTGAGAATCCTGACCTGATTGTCTGTGACATTCAGATCCCGAAGATTCACGGATTGGAAGTAGCGCAGCGGCTCAAAAGCCATCCGGCTCTCAAAAAAATCCCGCTGGTTGCGGTCACCGCGTTTGCGATGGTGGGCGACCGCGACAAGGTGCTGGCCGCCGGCTTCGACGGCTACATCGCAAAACCGATCGTACCTGATAAGTTTACCGAACAGGTTTGCGCATTTCTAAAGGTTGCTCCCGAAACAGAATCGCACATTGAACTGATGTCGTCGCCAACGTTAATGGCAGCACTTCAGAACGAGGCGGACGCCACGATTCTCGTGGTGGATGATTCGCCCGCGAATGTCGAGTTGGCGCGGGCGATCCTGGAACCCCACGGTTACAAGGTAGCCGAAGCGCCCGACCCATTCCGGGCAATGGAGTTAATGCGAGAGATGACGCCCGACCTGGTGCTGTCCGATGTGCATATGGGTCATCGAAGCGGATTCGATTTGATCCAGGCGATGACGGCGGATGAGAGGTTAAGGGACATTCCGTTTTTGTTCATATCGTCGACGGTCTGGCAGGAAAAAGATCGCCGGAACGGGTTCGAGCTTGGCGCGAAGCGATTCATTCTGAGGCCAACCGAACCGCAGGTACTGCTGGATGAGATAGCGACGTGCCTGCGTGAACGGAGGGCAGTTGTCAATGGCAACAATACTGGTAGTTGATGACCGGCCGACCAACCGCGAATTCCTGAAAACCTTGTTGGCGTATCAGGATCATCGAGTCATCGAGGCGGCCGACGGCGTAGAAGCCCTGGCCGTAGCCCGGGCCGAGAGGCCGGACCTGGTGATCAGCGATATTCTGATGCCCACGATGGACGGCTACGAGTTTGTTCACCGCCTGCGTGCCGACCCGCTGATAGCGGGAATTCCCGTGATCTTCAACACAGCGCATTATCTCGATCGTGAAGCGCGCGCGCTGGCCAATAGCTGCCGAGTCTCGCACATTATCCACAAACCGGCTGAGCCCGAAGCGGTGCTCCAGGCAGTGAATGAAGCGCTGGGCCAGGCCGCTTCCCAGGGATCGCCCTCCGAAACAGAGGCTGAGTCTGATTCGGTTGAGCCGGTAGTAGCTTCGCGCGTCGAAGACTTGAAGTTCGTAAACGAACGACTGTCGGCGCTCATCCGGCTTGGCCATAAATTAGCCGTTGAGCCGGGCATCGATTCGTTGCTTGCGCACTTCTGCCGGGCTGCTCGAAAGATCGTCGGGGCAAAGTACGCAGTGGTAGGCATTCTCGATGACTCAGTGTCACTGAAATACTTTCTCACCAGCGGAATGAGGGCCGATGCTTTTTCGGATTCTGAGAATCTGCCAGTTCCCGACGGGTTGTTTTTGAAACTCCTGAAGGAAGCAAGCGTGATTCGGCTGCGCAACGTCCAAACCCACCCCCGAGGCATCGGCGTTCCCGAGAATCATCCTGATATGAGGTCATTTCTCGGCACGGCCATTTCGTCACCGACGCGAGTGTATGGGGCGTTTTATCTCGGCGAGAAGATTGGGCTGGAAGAATTTACTGCCGACGACGAAGAACTGGTGGTGGCGCTGGCCGCTCAACTCGGCGTCACCTACGAGAACGCCAGGCGCTTCGACGAGGTCCAGCGGCATACGGAAGATCTCGCGCAGGAGATCACCGAGCGAAAGCGAATTGAAAAAGCATTGCGGGCGTCCGAAGAGCGGTTTTCAAAAGCCTTCAGCGCAAGCCCGATTCCGATGAGCATCGTCGAGCACCAAAGCGGACGGTATATCGACGTAAACGAGAGCTTTCTCGAAAACAGCGGTTACAGCCGCGAAGAAGTACTCGGCAGAACAACCTTGGATATCGGTATCTATGCGGACTCGCGTGAGCGTGACAGATTGAGGGATGTGCTTGCCGAACACGGCAGGATTCGAAATGCCGAAGTGCACCGCCGCACCAAGAGCGGTGAAACTCGCGTGGCGCTGACCTCGTCGGAGATGATCGAAATAAACGGCGTTGAGTGCGTGCTTACGGCAAACAACGACATCACCGAGCGCAAGCGCGCAGAAGAGGCTCGAAGCGCGAGCCAGGATCAATTGGCCAGCGTGATCGGTTCGGCGATGGATGCAATCATTACCGTCGACTCCGAGCAGCGAGTTGTTCTGTTCAACGCGGCGGCCGAATCGATATTCGATTGCCCGCGATCTGAAGCCGTAGGCCAGCCGCTCGACCGCTTCATACCTGAGAGATTTCGCAAGGTACACCACCAGCATGTTCGTAATTTCGGTCAAACCAACAGCACGACTCGCGCGATGGGATCATCCCGGCCGATCTCAGGCATTCGCGGCGGGGTCGAGGAATTTCCAATCGAAGCCTCGATCTCCCAGGTCGAGGTGAACGGACAAAAGCTGTACACGGTGATCATACGGGACATAACCGAGCGCAAGCTGGCCGAACAGGAGATTGCCAGGAAGACCGCGGAATTGGAGCAGCATTCGAGGTTGCTCGATCTGGCTCAGGTACTGGTTCGAAATCCCGATGACAGCACGATAATCATGTGGAACAAAGGTGCGGAGGATTTCTATGGATGGACGAAGGAAGAAGCGCTTGGGATGTGTTCGCACGAGTTGTTTCAAACTGAATTTCCGAAACCGCGCGATGTGATCGATGATGAGATTATTCGACAAGGTTTCTGGGAGGGAGAACTGACACACACCTGCCGGGACGGCCGGAGGGTGACGGTCGCAAGTCATCAGGTGCTTCACAGAAACGAGCGCGGCGAGCCGATTGCGATCCTTGAAGTGAACAACGACATAACCGATCGAAAGCACGCGGAAAAAAAACTCGCCGAACACGCGCTCAGGCTTGCCACATCCGAGGAGGCGTTGCGCGCGAAGAACGAAGAACTGCAAACGATGTCGGGACAACTGTGGCACGCGGCGAAACTCGCGACGGTGGGCGAGCTGGCGGCGAGCATCGCCCACGAACTCAACAATCCGCTTGCGACCGTTAGCCTGAGGATAGATTCCCTGCTTTCGCAAGCCGGACCGGATGACCCAGCACATCGGTCGCTGTCAATCGTTGGGCAAGAGGTCGAGCGAATGGCCAACCTCGTGGCCAATCTACTTCAGTTCAGCCGCCGGAAAGAATCTCAGGTATCGACAATCGACATACCCACTGAGGTCGCGGGCACGCTCGAGCTCCTCCACAGTCATCTGCACACCCGAAGCATCAATGTCCGAATGGACTTCGCACCCGATTGTAAGATGGTTCAGGCTGACCGCCAGCAATTGAGGCAGGTCTTTCTTAACGTGCTGACGAATGCCGCCGACGCGATGCCGGCGGGCGGGACGCTGAGCATTCTCGGCGTCCCCTGCAGAATCAATGGCGGCTCGGACGCTTTGAGAATCGAGTTCAAAGATACCGGCCAGGGCATCGCCGCCGAGGATTTGCCGAAAGTGACCGAGCCTTTTTTTACGACCAAGCCCGAAGGCAAAGGGACCGGGTTGGGGCTGGCGATATGCAAGCGAATAGTCCAGGAGCACGGGGGAATTCTTGAGATCAGAAGCGCCGCTGGAGAAGGCACCAGCGTGCTGATCACGTTACCCGTTTCGGCTACTGAAGACGAGTCGGAATTGATTGGCGAACAGGGTTCGGCGTTGAGAGCCGGAAATTAGCTGCAACTTGTAAGAGGCGTCAGATCGCGCGGAGGAAACAACTATGAAAGAACAATCGCTTGGCAGATTGCTGGTCATCGACGATGAGAAACACCTGATGGACGTTCTGTGCGAGATGCTGACCGAGCACGGGTACGAGACTGCCGGGTTCACATCGAGCTACGAGGGGCTCGAGGAATTGAAGAAAAACGATTTCGATCTGCTGTTGAGCGATTTGATGATGCCGGAAATGGACGGCGTCACGCTGCTCAAATCCGCGCTCGAGGTCGATCCGAGTCTTGTAGCCGTAATAATGACCGGGCAGGGTACGGTCCAAACGGCGGTCGAGGCGATGAAGCTTGGCGCGTTCGATTACATGCTAAAGCCTTTCAAGCTTAACGCGCTTCTGCCCGTGCTTTCGCGAGCGATGCAGATGCGTAGGGTGAAACTCGAGAACCTCGAGCTGCGCGAGACTGTGGCCATGAACGATTTGATTCAGGCGGTCGGCGTGACTCTCGACCCGGAGGTGATTCTCAATAAGGTCGCCGATGCCGCGCGCCAGCAGTGTCAGGCCGACGAGGTCTCGATAATGCTCCCGACTGAGAACGACAATGAGCTGTGTGTGAGAGTCGTTCGCGGGGACGGCGCTCGCGAGATTCTGGGCGCGCGCGTGCGAGGTGAGCAAGGCATAGCGGGTTGGGTCGCGCGCAATCGTCAGACTCTGACGCTGACCGGGAGGGTGGATGATCAGCGCTTCGCGCCGATCAATCCGCGAGACGCCATAAACTCATCCATCTCGATGCCGATGATGGTTGGCAACAAGTTGGTCGGCGTGCTCAACGTGAATTCAACCAAGTCGCGCCATCCCTTTTCGGTGGGTCAGGCAAAGGCGTTAACGATACTCGCCAATGTGGCCGCGCCGGCGCTGGAAAGCGCGCGGCTTTATCGCGACGTTCAAGAAGCGGAGCGAAGATACCGGTCGATATTCGAAAACGCCGTGGAGGGAATGTATCAATCAACACCTTCCGGCAGGATCCTGGCGGCGAATCCGGCGTTAGCCCGGATCCTGGGCTACGATTCACCCGAAGAATTAATGGGAAGCGTCACCGATCTGGCGACGCAGGTTTACGCCGATCCTGAGGACAGAAAGAGGTTACTGGATGAGATAGAGCGTCGGGGTCTGGTGACCGGAAAGGAAACTCAACTGCTTCGCAAAGACGGAAAAAGGATCTGGGCTTCGATCGGCGCTCGATCGATACGCGACGCCGGCGGTAAGACCGTGCGCTATGAGGGAGGCGTTGAGGATGTCACCGAGCGAAAGGAGTTGGAAGAACAGCTCAATCAGTCGCAAAAGATGGAAGCGATTGGCGCGCTGGCCGGCGGGATCGCTCACGACTTCAACAATCTGCTCACCGCAATTATCGGCTACAGCCAGCTCGCCGGCGCGCGTCTGCGCGAGGGAGAGCCCCTGTACAAGGAGATAGAGGAAATCAGGAAAGCCGGAACTCGCGCGGCCGACCTCACCGGCCAGCTTCTCGCCTTTAGCCGCAAACAGGTGCTCGAACCGAGATTGATAAATCTTAATGCGATCGTCACAAACATCCAGAACATGATCAGGCGGGTGATCAGCGAGGACATCGAGCTGATCAGTTCACTCGATCCGGGACTGCGACAGATAAAGGCCGATCCCGGGCGCATTGAACAGGTGCTCATGAACCTGTCGGTCAATGCTCGCGATGCGATGCCGCGGGGTGGAAAGCTGACAATCGAGACAGCGAATACGATAATCGACGATGCTTATGCGCGGCTGCGTTTCGACGTCAAGCCCGGTCCTTATGTCGTGCTGGCGGTCACCGACACCGGTTGCGGTATGGATGTCGAAACCCAGTCACACATCTTTGATCCTTTCTTTACAACAAAGGATCTGGGCAAAGGCACTGGCCTGGGTCTTTCAACCGTCTACGGCATCGTCAAGCAAAGCGGCGGAGACATCCGCGTAAACAGCGAGCCCGGAAACGGGACGACGTTCAGGGTCTACCTGCCGTGCGCCGAGGCTGGCGTCGAACGGGAGCCTGATCAAACGAATCAGGATAGATCGACCGGGACGGAGACTGTTCTTGTCGTTGAGGACAATGCCGAGGTACGCAAGCTTGCGGCAATGGTGTTGCGGGAACGCGGCTACGAGGTGCTTGAGGCTTCAAGCGGCGTTGAAGCCCTCGGAGTGGCTGACCACTACACCGGAACAATTCACCTGTTGCTCACCGATGTGGTGATGCCGCACATGGGAGGTAAAGAGCTTGCCGAGCAGATGAAGCGCACCCGCATCCATCTCAAGGTTCTGTTTGCGTCGGGCTACACCGATGACGCGGTACTTCTTCATCGGGTGCTGGAGGCGCACGCGGCGTTTATTCAAAAACCGTTTACTCCAAACGGCCTCGCCGACAAGGTGCGGAAAGTGCTCGGTGCTCAGATCTCCGGCGCGCAAGCCTCGGGGCAAAATGTTTGAAGCGTCATTCGACACTGCGGATGACAGAATCTCCGATCTCGTCGATAGGTGAAGAAGGCCGAAACCAGAGTGGCCAAAGCGGGCAATTGAAGACAGGGGAGTCAGCCAATGAACGAAGCAAACATCTCACAAACATCCGTAAGCCCGGAGACAGACCTCGTGACGTTGTTGTCGAAGAGAGTAATCGGCCAGGGCGCTGCGATGAAGTTCATCGTGCCATACGTGTACATGTGGCAGGCCGGGCTTGCGCCCGAGGGCAGACCCGCCGGCGTTTTCCTGCTGCTTGGCCCTACCGGAACCGGCAAGACAAAAACAGTCGAGGCCATCGCGGAAGTTCTGCACGGAAGCGCGAAGCACATCCTGAAAGTAGACTGCGGCGAATTTCAAATGGAGCACGAGGTGGCCAAGCTGATCGGGTCGCCGCCCGGCTATCTCGGGCATCGCGAAACGCCGCCCATGCTCAGCCAGACCCAGTTGAGCGAAGTCGCAACACCAAACTGCGAATTGTCACTCGTGCTGTTTGACGAGATTGAGAAAGCGGCGCCCTCTCTGACCCGTCTGCTGTTGGGAATTCTGGACAAGGCGATCCTGCGATTGGGCGACAACACTACCGTGAATTTCGAAAAGAGCCTGATCTTTTTTACCAGCAACCTGGGCGCTCGCGAGATGATGAAGGAGCTTCGGCCCGTCTTAGGGTTTCAAGCCGCCGTTCAGAAACCGCAAGCGGATTTGACCAGCAGGCTCGAGAGTATTGCGCTCGCGGCCGTGCGCAAGCGCTTCTCGCCTGAGTTCGTCAATCGAATCGATGCGGTTGTCACTTATCAACCGCTCGACGCCACGTCGCTTGCGACGATTCTGGACCAGCACCTCGATGAGCTGCAGCGTCACGTCAACACGCGGCTGGGAGCGCGATGTTTCAGCGTGGAAATACCTGCTGACAGCCGGCAGTTCCTGCTTCAAAAAGGAACGAGTGAAGAATATGGCGCGAGAGAGCTGAAGCGGACGATTCACCGGCTGGTGACGCAGCCGCTTGCTACTTTGGTCGCGGGCGATCTGGTCGAGCCCGGGGCCCGAGTGCGATTCGAGCTCAATGAATCCGGCGATCGGCTCGTGATTCAAAATAAGCGGACTGACGATCTGTCAGGGCGCAAGCCTCCCACGGTTCTGATAGTCGACGACAATCACCAGTTGCTTCAGTTTCTGGAGCGACTGCTCGCCGGCGCCGGCTGGAACCTTTTGACTGCCGAATCGGCCGAACGAGCGCGAACAATCTTCAATACTCACAAGCCCGGCGCAGTGTTGTTGGATTACCTGTTGGGAGATGGGGATGGCGTCGAGCTCGGAATCGAGTTTCAAATGCAGGCTCCCGGCACGCAGGTAATCATCATGACCGGCGGGCAAATCTCGGGAGAAGAGGAATCGATCTGCCGCGAACGGGACATCCCGGTGCTGCGCAAGCCTTTTCTTGGGGATGACGTACTGAGTCTTGTTCGCGGACGCCTTTTTCGCGTTTCCGCCGCTTCCCGAAGCGCGGGCTAGCATCAGCGGCGATCACTTGACCGCGCGTGCTGGATCACGGCGAGATCGCATAAAGGAATGAAATGGCGAAGATACTGATAGTTGATGACAACCCGCCAAACCGCGATATGCTCCGAACGCTTCTTGGCTATGCGGGGCACACTGTGCTTGAAGCGGCGGATGGGGGACAGGGGCTGGAGGTTGCGCAAGCTGATCCGCCGGAGCTGATAATTGCCGACATCGTGATGCCGACGATGGACGGATTCGAATTCGTTCGGCGCCTGCGAGGTAATCCCGTTATCGGCAGTACACAGGTTATCTTCTACACCGCGGCTTATTATGAGAGCGAGGCGCGCAAGCTCGCGGGCGACTGCGGCGTCGCTCACATCCTGACGAAGCCCTCCGAGCCGGCTGAGATACTGAACACAGTCAACGAGGCGCTGGGACTGGCCGCGGCGCCGCTCGCGCCGCCAACCTTTGACGAGTTCGACCGGGATCACCTGAAACTGCTGACCAACAAGCTGTCGCAAAAAATAACCGAGCTCGAAGCAGTTGGACTGCGGCTTTCCGAGCTCATCGAACTCGGTCAGGAGCTTGCCTCCGAGCACAACGCCGAATTGCTTCTTGAAAACGTCTGCCGCGCCGCGCGCGAAATAGTTGGCGCAACATACTCGGTGGTTGGGGTCCTTGATGAAGAGCCAAACACGATTCGTCATTTCTTTGCCAGTGGAATGGAGGATGACACTGCCCGGCGTCTTCGCTCTGTGGCGGCACAACAAGCCGTGATTGGGGAGTTGGTCGCGGGCCGTCGCCCGATCCGATCTCCCTCGCTTGATTGTGGGTGGGAGAAGCTGGGATTTTCGCCCGCGGGTTCTTTTCTCGGAGTTCCTATCCTCACTCAATCGCAAGTCTACGGATGGCTTTGTCTGAAGGAAAAGCTCGGTGGCGATGAGTTCACCGATGAAGACGAGCGGCTGGCGGTCACGCTGGCCGCCCAGGCCGCCGTCGCCTATGAGAACGTGCTGCGCTATTCAGAGATCCAGCAACACGCGGCGGTATTGGAGGAGCGAGTCAGCGAGCGCACCGCCGAATTGAAGCGCTCAAATGAGGACCTCGAGCAGTTTTCATACGTCGCTTCGCACGACTTGCAAGAGCCGCTGCGCATGGTGTCGAGCTATTGCCAGCTTCTCAGCCAGCGTTACAAGGGCAAGCTCGACGAAAAAGCCGATACTTATATCGCCTACGCTACGGACGGCGCTATGCGCATGCGAGAGCTCATCAACGACCTGCTGGAATATTCACGGGTTGGCACTCGGGGAAAGCAGTTCAAGCCGGTCGATTGCCAGCGAGCCTTCGCGCAGGCCTTTGCCAACTTGCGAAAAATCATCCAGGAGACAAACGCGGTTGTGCTGTGTGATGCCCTGCCTGAAGTGATGGGCGACGAAGCTCAGCTCGTCAGCCTGTTTCAGAACCTCATCGGCAACGCCATCAAGTTTCATGGAGACGAACCCCCGCGTGTTTACGTTTCTGCTGAACTAGAGGCCGCCGAGCATGTGATCTCAGTTCGCGATAATGGAATCGGCATCGATCCGGAATTCTTCGATCGCATCTTCGTAATCTTTCAACGGCTCCACACACGAACGGAATACTCCAGTACGGGCATCGGGCTGGCTATCTGCAAGCGGGTAGTTGAACGGCACGGCGGCCGCCTCTGGTTAGAATCTGCCCCCGGTAGTGGTTCTGTTTTTCACTTTACAATTCCAAGCCGAGTGGGCGAGGAAAAACTCATGAAGGGAGCGACGCTATGATACCCGCAACGCGAGTTACGCCTATCGAGATTCTGCTTGTTGAAGATAACCCGGGTGACGTCGATCTGACGAAGGAAGCTCTCGACCATAGCAAGATGATCAACAACCTGCACCAGGTGGCAGACGGGGTCGAAGCTCTCGCCTTCCTGCACAAGGAAGGAAAGTACGCCAGCGCCGTGCATCCGGATTTGATCCTTCTGGATCTGAACCTGCCAAAGAAGGATGGCCGCGAGGTGTTGGCTATCATCAAGGAAGACCCATTGTTGAAGCGGATCCCGGTCGTCGTACTCACGACATCAGACGCGGAGCAGGACATTCTGAAAGCATATAGTCTCCACGCGAACTGCTACATAACCAAGCCGGTGGACGTGGAGAAGTTTGTGCAGGTTGTAAAAGCAATCGAAGACTTTTGGTTTGCGGTTGTGAAGCTCCCGCCCGAATGACGATCCCGGCCTGGCATCAGCAAGTAGTCCTAATCATGGGTTGGTGTATTCGGCTGCTTGAGCGCCGAAGGCGCGAGATTCTATAGCCCAGGGGCAAGCGAAGCGTCGCCCCTGGTAGTTCGCGCCAATATGATTCCAGCCTGAAAGGGCGTTATGCGGTCTGAGACATAATGACGGCGTTGTTTATGAGTCCAATTTCGCCCCTTCAGGGCTCGCGGTCTCGCCGGACTCATGTTCCAGGGGCGACTGGCTAACAAATCTCGCGCCTTCGGCGCTCAATTTCGCAGATCGGTGATCTCCTTTGAGATACAGGTCTGACCGGCAACACATGATTAGGACTACCCATCGGCACGGAAGTTGACTTCACAACCGTGTCGCTCACGGTTGAGCGCGCTTTTTGGAAGAAACAACTGACGGTACGAGGTAATCCGGGAACTTTGCCCCTTTTCGTCCAGCCGTTTTCGCCCCTGCTGGGGATGATTACCCCAGAGTCTATGCCTGGTCGTCACAGCGGATTTCACACGAAGATATGAACAGTCTCAACCATCCCGAGGTAAGCGAGTGTAAACAGCTTCATTGTTGCGGCATTGCCACCTCTGAACTGCAATGCGAGCCTCTCCAAATCCTGCTGATCGAGGACAACGACGGAGACGCTTTTCTGGTGCAGGAACTTCTGAGTGACTCCTGCCCGGCCTCTTTCTTCAATATAACCCACGAAGAACGGTTAGCGGATGGCCTGGAGCGTTTGAAGACAAACTCTTTCGACGTTGCGCTGGTCGATCTATCTTTGCCGGACGCCCAGGGACTACAAAGCATCATTCGAACGTGTGAAATCGCGCCCGACTTGTCGATTCTGGTGCTGACCAACCTCAATGATGAGGCGCTGGCAATAAATGCAGTGAAGGCGGGCGCCCAGGATTATTTGGTCAAGGGCGAATTGAGTGGAAGAGCAACGATGCGGGCGATGCGCCATGCAATCGAACGCAAGCGGTTGACGGCGGAACTCGAGCGTTCAAGACAGCAACAGATTCAGCTCAAAGATCAATTCCTGTCTCACGTGTCTCACGAGCTCCGATCACCGCTTACAGCCATCCACCAGTTCGTGACGATTGTGTTTGACGGATTGGCCGGCAAGCTCAACTCCGATCAACGTGAGTATCTCGAGATTGCAATCAGAAACGTCACCCAACTGCGCGATATGATCGGCGATCTTTTGGATGCCACTCGCGCTCAGACCTCAAAGCAGACATTGAATCCGAGCTGTGTTTCCCTCGTCGGCCTGATACCGGAAACCGTCGGCATGATGGAAGCCACTGCGGTGTCTAAAGCCGTAGACATTGATGTCGATCTCGCCGGGTATTTGCCTCCGGTCAATGCCGATCCAAGCCGGGTGCGGCAAGTATTGATCAACCTGCTGGACAACGCGATTAAGTTCACGGCTCAAGGCGGAGCGATAAGGATCCGCGCCGATGTCTCGAGCGAAGACTCCGGATTCCTGCAAATCTCAGTGAGCGATACCGGGTGCGGAATCAGTCCCGAGGGTGTAACCCAAATCTTCGAACGTCATTTTCAGGAGGCAAACGGCATTGAGATCAGTCGCAGGGGTTTGGGTCTCGGGCTATACCTGTGCAGGGAACTGGTATCCCGGCACGGCGGGCGGATCTGGGTCGAAAGCAGCCTCGGGATTGGCAGCTCTTTCTGTTTTACACTCCCCGCGTTTCCGCTTGAAACCCTGCTCGCGCCGCTTGTGACGAACAAACGTCATGGTGAATCCATCGCGTTGATACCTGTCGAAGTGTTCCCGTTGGTAAGAGCCTCAGGAAAAAACACCAGCAAGGCTGTTTTGCATCGCGCGTGGGCTCTGGTCGAAGCGTGCCTCGTGCCTGATCGCGAAATGATCTTGCCCAGAATCGCCTCGATCGGAGATGGAGAGATCTTCTTCGTAGTCGCGAGCATCGCCGGCGGCGGCGAGGAAGAACTGGTTCGGCGGATTCAGGAACAGGGAGAACATTGCCAGGACTTCGGTGGCGCCACCATCGATCTCAGGGTACTCACCCCGGTTGTGGAAAGCGCGGATGGACACACAAAGCCCCTGCAGCCATTGGCAAAGGACATAGCTGCCCGAATCGAGGGCTTGCTGAAGGTCGCAGTATGAACAAGGAGCGTACAGGATGGACAAGACAAAGATATTGATCGTAGACGATGACCAGGATTTGCGGCGCGGGTTAAACATAAGGCTCAGGGCCAATGGGTACGAAACGGCATTCGCGCAGGATGCCATAACCGCCGTCAGCGAAGCCCGAAAGGAAAATCCGGATCTGATCATTCTGGACATCGGCTTGCCCGGCGGCGACGGCTTCGTCGTAATGAACCGGCTTCAGGATATTGCTTCGCTTGCGTGCATACCGGTCGTCGTATTAAGCGCGCGAGATCCAATCGCCAACGAGCAACGCGCGCTGGATGCCGGGGCGGCGGCCTTCTTTCAAAAGCCCGCTGATAACGAGGAACTGCTTATCGCGATTCGGAAGGCCCTGGGCTAGAGGTGAAATCAAGATTGTGAACTGGTATTAGGGAGAATGAGTAATGTCGACGATCCTTGTGGTTGATGACAGACCTGTCAATCGCGAACTGTTGAGGACACTGCTGGGCTATCGTGGCGATCGCGTGTTGGAGGCCAACGACGGCACGGAGGCGCTCAACCTAATCAAGGCTGAACAGCCGGATCTGGTCATCAGCGACATTCTGATGCCGACGATGGATGGATACGAGTTCGTGCGCCAGATGCGAAACGATCCTGCAAGCGCAAAGATACCGGTTATTTTCAGCACTGCTCATTACCTTGACCGCGAAGCTAAAGCATTGGCTGATGCATGCGGGGTGAGCCACATCATCTACAAACCGAGCGAACCGGAGATGATTCTTAGCATTGTGGACGACGTTCTGGGACTTTGTCCGCAACCAGCCCCGGCGGTAATTGAAGAGTTCGACCGCGAACACGTGCGCGTGCTCACGGACAAGCTCTCCGGGAGAACGGAAGACCTCAGGCGTGTGAATGAACGAATGGCCGCGCTGATCGAGCTTGGCCATCAAATGGCAGCCGAGCGCGATCCTCTTTACCTGCTCGAAAGCTTTTGTCACTCGGCTCGCAAACTAGTCGGCGCGAAATATGCCGCGATCGCAGTGCTGGATGAGGACAGCGAGACACTGCTTCATTTTCTTACCAGCGGGATGACCGGCGAAGCCGCAGCCGCAATCGGATCACCGCCGGTTGGCCGAGGATTGCTGGGCCTTCTCCTGCGTGACGCCGGCGTCGTACGCACGCAGGCAATCAGTACCCATCCGCGGTCTTCGGGCTTCCCGCCGAATCATCCGCCGATGACTTCCTTTCTGGGCGCCGCTATTTCCTCCTCATCCGGGAAGTACGGTGCGCTCTATCTGACGGATAAAATCGGATGTGAAGAGTTCAGCAGCGATGATGAAAAGTTGATCGCAATGCTGACGGCACAGGTAGGCATTGCTTATGAGAACGCGAAGCGATTTGAAGAGCTTCAGCGCAGGGCCACCGAGCTTGAGGGAACCGTCAAGCTGCGGCTCCAGGCAGAGGAGGCCTTAAGCGAGACGAACCAGACGCTTCAATCACTTGTTCAAACTTCGCCGCTGGCGATCATCGCGCTGGATCTTGAAGGCAACGTCAGGAGCTGGAACGCCGCGGCCGAACGCATTTTTGGATGGACCGAAGCCGAAGTAATCGGCCGCCGGAATCCTATCGTTCCAGACGACAAGTGGCACGAGTTTGAGGACTACCTCAAACTCATCTGCTCAGGTTCAATATTTTCTGATGTCGAGGGTACCAGGCTGAGAAAAGACGGATCGTCGATCGAAGTCAGCGTGTCAGGCGCGCCGCTGCTCGACGGCAGAGGCAATTTACATGGTGCTGTCGGCGTGATTGCGGACATCACCGCACGCAAGCACCTCGAAGAACAGTTTCTCCAGGCCCAGAAGATGGAGGCTATTGGAAGACTCGCCGGGGGAATCGCGCACGACTTCAATAATTTACTCACCGCGATAATTGGCTACAGTCAGATGTCGCTGGCCCGCCTGCATTCACAGGATCCGATGCGAAAGGACATCGAGGAAGTTGAAAGTGCCGGCCAGCGGGCGGCGGCGCTGACCGGCCAGCTTCTCGCGTTCAGCCGAAAACAAGTGGTTCAGCCACAGGTGCTGGCGTTGAACTGTGTGGTGACGGACCTTACCAAGATGCTTCAGCGGCTGATCGGCGAGGATATCGAACTGGAAACACGGCTGGGGCCGGACACCTGGCACGTAAAAGCCGACCGCGGTCAGATCGAACAGATCATCATGAATCTGGCGGTCAACTCTCGTGACGCGATGCCCGAGGGCGGCAAGCTCACTATTGAGACTTCAAACGTCGAGCTTGATGAGGACTATGCAAGCGTGCACATCGACGCCAGTCCCGGACCTCACGTAATGCTTGCTATTAGCGACACAGGCTCCGGAATGGACAAAGAGACAGAGTCTCGCATCTTTGAACCCTTCTTCACTACCAAAGAGCAAGGCAGGGGAACCGGGCTGGGCCTGTCCACCGTGTACGGAATCGTAAAGCAGAGCGGCGGATCCATTGGCGTGTACAGCGAGGTTGGCCGGGGAACTACCTTCAAAGTATATCTGCCGCGGGTCGAGGAGTCCGTCGATACGAAAGCGGGAAAGCTGCAGGATGACTGCGCGCGTGGCACCGAAACCGTATTGCTTGTTGAGGACTCCGATACGGTCAGGAAGCTGGCAAGGAAGCTGCTGGAGGAAGACGGCTACACGGTGCTCGAGGCCTCGAGCGGCGATGACGGCTGGCAGATCTCTGAAGAATACCAGCGCTCGATAGACCTGCTTGTGACGGATGTGGTCATGCCGGGAGCAAGCGGGCGCGAGATAGCTCAACGGCTGGTCGCACGCCGGCCGCGGATGAGAGTACTCTACATGTCAGGCTACACGGACGACGCGATAGTCCGGCACCGCATTCTGGACGCCACTGCGCCATTCATTCAGAAGCCTTTCACAAGGGATGGTCTGATTCGAAAGGTGCGCGAGGTTTTAGATGCGGCTGAACTTCAGGTGACCGACGCGGGCAGCTAGCGCGGCGGCTTCGGCGCCAGGCGTCCCCGCTTGATTAACTGACATCAGAATGCCTGGACTGCGATGGGACAAGATCAAAAGATCGCTTAACCCCATCCGCGCCAAGGCTTCTTGATTCCAGTAGTAATCAGTACTGCAAATTTTGTCATTGACCCGTAATTCGGATGGTGATAAACCTAAGGCCATTCCGCGAGTCCAGCACATTTTCGAGGTATTGTGACTTAGATTTTGTGACCAGATTTTTTGAATAGATAAGGAGGAAGGTCAATGTCTATCTTTAGGCTTAGAACGCTTTCGCTGGTGTGCGCCTTTGTCTTCGTCTTTGGCGTTGCATCGTACACCGTGTTTTCGTTTCAACAGAGCCAAAGGGTTCAAATCGAGCCAGCCCGGGCCTTTAAGCTGGTGCTGGTTGAGTCGGACGTAGATCCAAGCGGAGTGGAAACCTTCAAGGCAATAAGGACCCAGAATGTAGACGCTAATGGCGACTGGAATGAGGCGGTCCATCCCATTGGCAAGGTCGGGCACGCACAGTATTCCCGCACGGCCGATGGAGTATCCGTGAGCAACGGCAAACAATCGTTTACCATCCCCCAGGAGCCTCGGCCCGCCGCGGTGCGCGAGAAGACTCGAACCATCGAGTTCTATGAGACGAGTCGCGCTTTTGTTGGAACGGATACGGTTGCAGGGCTAAAGGTCTACCGGTTACGCGCCAAACTCGATAATGAAAAAGAAGGATGGCTTGAGACGGCGTATTCTCCGGCGACTGGCATAATGCCGCTGCGCACGATTATTCACAGTCCGGACGGTTCGGAAAAGAGAATCGAGACATTTCGAGTCACGTTTCAGTAATGTCCCGGCCACCGGAGAAGAACTGCAAGACGTAAGTCTAAGGCAGGAGCGCAGCCGCGTTCGTGTCTGAACCTATTTAACACTTACCCATCTGGTTTTCTATCGTTCCCGAGCAAAGGCACGCCGTCTATATTCGGTCGGCGTGACATCATAATCTTTTTCGAAGCGCCGCAGAAAGTTGGCTCGATTGTCGTATCCTACATTCGCCATAATCTCTTTCACGCTCAGGAAAGTCGTCGCCAGAAGATCGCCGGCCTTTTCCATTCTCAAGTTGATCAGATGCTCGATTGGCGCGAACCCGGTTTCGGCTTTGAAGACGTGGGAAAAGTGCGAAGCCGAAAGGTTCACCCTGTTAGCTAATTCGGCCAGTGTGATCTTGCGATGAAGATTAGCACGCATGAACTCGATCACCGCGCGGACTCTCGCGCTGTTAATCGCGTTATTCGGAGCCGGTGACGCACCTTCGGACTCTCGCTCAGTCTCCCGTCGCGAGATCGCGACAATCGAGCGTTTCTTGTGTTTCGATCTGACATCCGCCAGCGTTTCTTGCCACTCAGGATAAGCGGAGGCAAAGGGTGAGGCCAGGATTATTTTAGTGATGTTGCACGCTTCGCCGACTCGGTTCGCTGTCGTGAGCTCAACGGCATATGAATTCAGAAAGTCATGATAAACAAGATGCTCCGAATACCGGGCTAACGGAAGCAGTTGTTCAAGGTCTTGTAAGGCCGATCGGTGATACCCCTCTCTTGCTTTCAAGATCGCGATTCCCTGTTGCGCTTCCACAATCGTAGACACATCGCGATCCCGCGCCGCCTTTATCGATTCAACGTAATAGTGAAGCTGTGATTCGGAATCTCCCTTGAGGGCCGAAACCGCGCCTAATGAGAGAATCGCCCTGGCCTTGTAGTTCGTCGTGGCGCGAGCTGCGACTTTCTCGAGCGCCGCCCGCGAGCTGTCGAGGTCCTTGTTGCTTCCTTGAAGAGCACACCACGCAAGATAGTACTGCCCGGCCTGCTGGTATTCCTTCATTGGCAGGGAACAGAGAATCGTGGCTGTTTCTTCGACTACAGTTGTGTGTCGAAAGGCATGTGCTATCCGAGCCTGATGAATCAGCTTGTTACCTAGATCCCTGAAGCTGCGCACACCAAGAAGCAGTCGTTGATAGAATGCCTCGGTATTTCGTCTCAAGGAGGAACCCATGAAAAGACTCTTGTTAACTTCTATGCTCCTGCTTGCTTTGTCCTTGCCCGTGTTCGCGGGGCATACACTGCAAGGCGGCTGGTGTGAATGCGGCGCGCCCGGATGTATCTGCGATCCCGGCGAGCAGTTGCGGAGTATTGCTAACGTACCGAAGAAAGCTGATCACGGCAAACCTGTCGATTTGGGCGCGGAGACGCTCTTCGTATTGGCTGCATTGATTCTGATGCTTAGATACAAAGCCTAAGCGAACTGGAACAACCTGGCTGCCTGGTCGCTCTTGTGGCGACTAACTATCGGTTTGTCGGGTCGCAGTGTATCACAGAATACGAAAGACACAAGTGTAGGCAGGTATACAATCATCTTAATAGGTACACAATATCGTGATTGGTATGCGATCGGTTTTCGCGGCTTCCAGATGCGGCCGCGCGCTCACAGCCGACGAAGCACGAGGTGATGAACATCGCCCGTCGCAAGGCGTAAACGCCCCGGGCTAGAGAAAGGACTTTTCGGTAGTGGTGTATTAGCGTGTTGGCCGACAACGCAGTCCTCAGCGTCCTCGGCGTCCTCTGCGGGTTTCCTAATCAATGCCGGGATTTAACCGCAGAGGACGCCGAGGACGCTGAGGAGCAGCGCGATAATCAGCGACCAACACACTAAGACCCCACTACCGACTTTTCAGCGGTCTCTAAATAACTGGCCTCGGCAACCCACTGTCCCACAGCGCTTCAGCCGACGATTTCCATTAGAGTTTCGAGCGAGCGATGATGAAAGACGCGCGGCGCGTTCTCCAGAACCTCTTCAAGCGTTGTCGCTCCACCCAGGGCCTTCACCATTCCGTCCTCCTGCATCGTACACAGGTTGCAGACTTCGAGACTCATCTGGCGGATCTCCTGCATCGTTCGCTTCTGAAGGATTGCATCCCGGATGTCGACGTTGGGCACCAGCAGTTCATATATCCCGATTCGCCCTCGATACCCGGTGAAGTTGCACACCGAGCAGCCCTTGCCATGCCAAAGCGTGAAACCGTCCAGCTCATCGCGCTTCAGCCCAAACCTTCGCAGCACGCGATCCTCGGGAGCATGCTTCTCCCGGCAATTCGAGCACACCTTTCGAACCAATCTTTGAGCAAGCACCGCGCCGATGGTCGAAGCGATCAACGAGGTTTCGATCTCCATGTTGATCAACCGCACCAGGGCGCCGACTGAGTCTTCGGTGTGAAACGTAGCGAAAACTTTGTGCCCGGTCAGCGCGGATTGAACCGCGATGTCGGCCGAGAAGCGGTCGCGAATCTCGCCGATCACGATGATGTCCGGATCCTGGCGAACGATTGACTTGAGTGTTTCGTTGAAACCCAGCCCGATCTTCTCGTTGATCGAACACTGAGAGATTCCATCTATCACGTACTCCACCGGATCTTCGCAGGTGATGATCTTCACCGTTGGGTCGTTGCAGTGATCGATCGAGCTGTACAGCGTTGTGGTTTTCCCGGAGCCCGTTGGACCGGTAATAAGCGTGATGCCCGACGGCGCAGCAAGAACGTCTTCGCTGTAGATTCTGAGAATGTTCGGCGCGAACCCAAGCTCCTGAAGCCCGATCAACGAAGCCTTGTTCAGGATTCTCAGAACCACGTTCTCTCCAAACACCGTCGCATAAAACGATGCGCGGATGTCGATTTCCTGCTTGTCGGTCTTGACGAAGATTCGGCCGTCCTGATGCTTTCGGCGCTCGGCTACATCGGCATCGGCGAGGATCTTTATTCGCGAGATGATTCTCGGCGTGTAGTCGCGAGGCACGTCCATCTTGTGAACGAGCACCCCGTCGATTCGATAGCGTATGCGCAGCTTGTTAGCCATCGGCTCGACGTGGACGTCCGAGGCGCCTTCGTCGATGGCCGAGCGGATCAACTGATCGACCATCTGAACGACGCGGTCGTCTCCGGCCTGCACTTGAGGTTCGAGAGTGTGATACTTGACCTTCTGATAATCGCTGATTCCGGCGTCCTTCCCCTGAAGCAGCGCGTCGACAAGCTCGAGTTTCTGATTGATTATTGAAGTCGCCGCAAGAGCCAACTGCACGCGGCAGGTGAACAGCCGCTCTATTTCCTCGACGAAGTGAGTCATCGTAGGATCGGCAACAAGAAGCTGCAATTGCCCGGCTTCGAGCCGTATCGGAAGCGCAACTTGCCTCCGCAGATACTTGAGCGAGACCTTGCGCACCAAATCGACGTCGATTTCAGTGATATCGGGATCGAGCAGCGGCAGGTGAAACTTTTCCGCCAGCGCTTCGACAACGTGACGCTCCTCAATCAGCCCCATCTCGACCAGCGTTTCGCCGATGCGTTTTGATTTTGGCGACGTCTTGCGCTGTATGTCGCGCGCGGTCATGACGTCCTGGGCGCTGACCAGCCGGCGAGCGATCAGTATGTCGCTGATGCTGATGCTGCTGCGATGCCGGCGAACGAAGTCATCAAGATGCGGCTTGCTTATGCAATTCAGCTCCACGAGGACGTCGCCAAGCGTTTTCTGACCGTCGAGGTGTTGTTGAAGCCGGCGCGCGTTCGAAAGTTGCTCCGCTGTGAGGAGCCCTTCGTTTATGAGTGCGGTTTGGGTAATCTCGTCGAGCGAGTACTGGAGCATCCTGCCTCCCACAATAGACGACCGTAAATATCGCGAAAGCTTATCAATGGGAGCGGAGGCAGGGGTTGAAGTAACAGACAGTGAGATGATAAATCATAGAACCTCTGAAATCACTAGTAATCTTCGCGGTCCGGCAAGCTTCAGCTTAGTCGGTTAAGCGGGTGTTCAGAGTACCGACGTTAGTCCGGTAGTAGAGCCTTCACGCTCGAACCCGATCTGTTGCCCGACTGAAGCCGGTACTCTGAACGCTCGCTTGCGCAACTAATCGTCGCTTGTTTCGCAGTTCGACAAGCTGAAGTTGGCGGACATTGAACGGGAGGAGAATTGAAAGTACTTCTGATCGGTCTTACTCTATCCATAAGCTGTATCGGGTTTGCTATGCAAAAGAACGAACGGCCTCGGGCCCGCGACATCGGCCTCACTATAGGAGTGCTTCCGACAGGGACATTCAATGCCATCACCGACGTGGCCGGTGTTTACGTAGGTCACACGACTATCGTTCGAGGCGACAACGTGCGAAGCGGCGTCACTGCCGTGCTTCCGCACGCGGGGAACGTATTTCGTGAGAAGGTTCCGGGCGCCGTGTTTATCGGCAATGCGTTCGGAAAACTCGCGGGCTCGACTCAGGTGAATGAGTTGGGCGAAATCGAAACTCCGATCCTGCTAACGTCGACCTTGAGCGTGCCCCGAACCGCCGATGCGGTGCTCGACTATGTGCTCGCGCTTGCAGGCAACGAAGACGTGCAATCAGTAAACCCGCTGGTCGCGGAGACGAACGACGGTTACTTGAACGACATTCGCGGGCGCCACATCACCAGCGCCGATGTTCTCAGCGCGATTAAGAATGCGAAGGGCGGCGCGGTTGAAGAAGGCTCCGTCGGCGCGGGCACGGGAACCGTGGCGTTTGGGTTCAAGGGCGGGATCGGAACTTCATCGCGAAGGCTGCCCTCAAATCTCGGAGGCTACACTGTCGGCGTGTTGGTTCAAACGAACTTCGGCGGCGCGTTGACGATCGCCGGTGTGCCGGTTGGCCGGGAACTTGGCCGATATTATTTGAAGCAGGAGCTTGATCGCGAAAAGCCGCCAAAGACTTCAGCGCAAGACTTCGGCGATGGATCGGTGATCATAGTCATCGCGACCGACGCGCCTGTCGACGCACGCAATCTGAAAAGGATGGCCGCGCGATCGATGATGGGTCTTGCTCGCACCGGATCGGCTGCGAGCAACGGGAGCGGTGACTATGCAATTGCGTTTTCGACCGCGCCTGAAGTTCGGATTCGCGCCCGCGGCGCCACCGAGAACATGTACGCGGCGCGCGACGTAAAACTGCTGTCGAACGACGCAATGTCGCCTTTGTTTTTGGCGGTCATCGAAGCGACCGAAGAGGCAGTTTACAATTCACTTTTTCGAGCCCGAACGACGACCGGGCGAGGGCACACCGTCGAGGCGCTTCCAATCGAACGCACGATCGAGATACTGAAAAAGCACGGAGCTATCAAGGAAAGGTAAAACAGGATCAGATATGAGCACACCAGCAATCGGAACGGCAGCCGGACAACTCGCGCCCGACTTCGAGTTGAAGGACGGCAACAACGAAGCGTGGCGTTTATCAAAGCATCGAGGCAAGGTTGTCGCGCTGGTCTTCTATCCCAGGGACGAAACACCGGTCTGCACGAAGCAGATGTGCAGCATGCGCGATCGCTGGGCGGATTATCAAACGACGGGTGCGGAAGTCGTCGCGATCTCAGTCGCCTCGGTTGAATCTCACAGGAAATTCGCCGAGCATCACGATTTGCCACAACGCTTGTTGGCGGATGATAGCGGCAAAGTGACAAAGCTTCTCGGTGTGAAGTCGATGCTGGGCGGGTCGCAGCGCGCCGTGATCGTAATCGATCAGCAGGGCGTCATACGTTATCGAAAATCAGTGTTGCCGATCTTTCGTCCCAGTGATGACGAGGTCATCAACGCCATTCGAGACCTGACTACCTGAACAGCTTGTAAGGGGGCCCTTAGGTCACGAAGACCGCGTAGCGGTGTCCTCTCGATAGTTTTGGGTGGTTACCGGACATCGTGGGCCGCGTAGCGGTTACCTTCTGACGGATATGCCTATGAACGCAACGAGGTAACCGCTATGCGGCCCGCGAGATCCATAACTACGCGAGCTATCGAGAGGACACCGCTACGCGGTTGGAACTTGGCGTCCATGGAGTTTCAATCACCGCAACACACCTTAGGACAGCGCCCTAACCGCTCACGACATCCTTCAAAGACCTCCACGACTCGTGCAGCAACTCGTCAATCCTGGCCCAGTCGGCTTCGGTCACACCGCCGGCCTCGGCTTTGCTGTCGCGGATCGTCATCGCTTCGGCTCTGAGTCGCGCGTGCTCGGCGAATCTCTCGGGCGGCATTTGATAAAGCTCGGATGAAAGATCGGCCAGGGCGCGCGCGAGATCACCGGGCGTGTGATCCGCGCGCTGCCGATGAATGATCCACCACTCCAGCTCCAGCCGCGCGGCGCGGTCAACATCGAAGGGGATGTCGCTCACCTTGTGTATCGATGAGTAGAAGCTGATGAGATAAGGAAGAGCCTTTTCATATTCCGCTCGGTTGTGACCCTCCTTGAACACGAAAGCGGCTCTGGCAGCCTGATACGCGACGGCATTGGATCGAATAAACGGAAGATTGTATTGCGTTCGAAGAAGCTCGGTCATCTGATTGTAGAGCTTCACTTGTTGTTTCGAATAATACGATCGCCACATAGCGGTTTCGAGCCGCGCGACTTCATCAGGATCGAAGCTGCGCATCCGCGACGTGCGTGGGATGAAGAGATCGTAGGCGGCATACCCGATCGCGGCGACGAGCAATACGACGAGGATCTTCTTGAGCGAGAGAGTGCGCCTGATTGGTTTTCCCAAATCGGTTTCGCTCGATAATGCTTGCCGTGTGTTGGGGGTGGCCATGATATGAAACTTTCGATACGAGGTCGGAGGCGGTTTTGGTTTCAAGCACCCCACAAAACCGCCAGTTCGCTCAGATTGCGAACCTCGTGGGTGGGCAAGGGCCCGCCCGTACGCGGACGCTCGCCTTTGCGATTAACCCACACAACGGGAATACCAAGAGCCGCACACGGAACGACATCGTGAAAATAACTCTGTGCGGCGTGCAGCAAACGTTTGCCCGATAGGCGTGCAATCGCTTCATTGAAATGTGCGAATCCCGGTTTATAAGACCTGACTTGTTGCGCCGTGACTATCAAATCGAATTGGACGGTGAAGTGCCGCCGTGTTACCGCCAGCAGATCATCATCGATGTTGGAGAGAATGCCGAGTTGGAACTTGCGGGCCAGCCTCTCGAGCGCTGCGTTGGTGTCCGCGAACGGTTTCCACTCCGGCAAACTTTGAGCGAGAAAGCCGGCACGCTCACTCGATATGTTCCATCCAAGTCGCGACCCAACGAGCCGCGCTGTTTCCCTCAGCGCTTCTCGATAAGATAGATATGCCCCCGATTCGACCTTTGGCTCTTCGGCGCTGTAAGCCTCAAGGATTTGATCGCCGTCGAGCGTGAGCCCATCTTCCGCGGCCTCGGACTTGAAGGCGTTTATGATCCCGCCTTCCCAGTCAATGAGGGTCCCATAGCAATCAAAGGTTATTATGTCGAAATCGCTGCTTGTCATCAGTTGTATTCGACCCTGGGCGACGCGTGTTTACTACTTCAACTCATCCTCTGAATAGATCGAGCTGGTGAGAGATGATTCATACTCGAAGAGTTCGGCGTCGGCGAAGAATCGCGGCACTTCCGCGCGCGCGGTTTCGATTGAGTCGGACGCGTGAACGAGATTCGCCTGGATGCTCATCGCCCAGTCGCCGCGAATCGTTCCCGGCGCGGCCTCGCGAGCCTTGGTGATGCCGCACAACCGGCGTGCAGTATCCACGCAATCAATCCCTTCGAGGCAAATTGCGATGACGGGTGTCGATTGCATGAATCGCTTCGTTCCGCCGAAAAACGGTTTGTCCGCCAGATGACTGTAATGCTCGTTCAAAAGCGCGTCGGTGAGCTTCAAGAATTTTATGCCGGCAATCTTCAGACCCTTTTGCTCAAAGCGAGCGATGATATTGCCTGCCAGTCCTCGCCCGATTGCGTCGGGCTTGATTAAGATCAGAGTCCTCTCCATATTATCTCCTTTTGCCTGACTTCAAGAACTAGTGATGATAGCGGACGCGCCGAGCGGCGGACAAGCAACGCGAACCCAAACTCCGATCGTCTATAATGCTCGTCGTTTGAGTGGAGAGTAACGTGAACGAACGAATCAACGAGGGGGAGTTCAAAGAGAAATCCGAGCAGACGATTCTCGAGATCGAGCGCGCGTTTGGTGAGCTTGCTGAACAGCGTGACATCGATGTGGAGGTGGAGGGCGGCGTGCTAACGGTGACGTTTGAAGAAGACGAATCGCGCAAATTCATCCTCAGTCCGAATTCATCGGTCCGCCAGCTCTGGCTTTCGGCGCGAATGTCCAGTTTCAAATTCGACTGGTCGGAGGCGAGCAGCGCGTTCATCCTCAGCGGCAGTGATGAATCGCTCGAGCAGGTAATCATTCGCCTGACTCGCGAGCAGTTGGGTGACGACGCAGTGGAGATGTGAGTTGCAGCTTCGATGAACAAGACTCGCAAGCGACTTATCCGGCCGGTTGGGTTTGACACTCGCGGAGCCCGGCGCGCGCTGCACAGACTAAGCCGTCACAAGTCGTTTGAAGCCCGCGCGGATTCGATTTCGCGAATGTTTCTAGGCCGAGCTTATTTGGAAAATCCGTTGGGCGGCGGACCCGATCGACGCGAGATGTTCAGGTGTTCCTTAGATGAATTCGACTGCGTGACTTATGTCGAGATCGTGCTTGCGATTGCGTGTTCGAAGACGACCTCTCGCTTCTCTCGAACGCTGCGCGATCTGAGATACCGGGAAGGGACTGTGGACTGGTTTCGGCGAAATCACTTCATGACCGACTGGCTTCGAATAAACGCCGAGCGAGGAGTCCTGGCCGACATCACAACAGGAGGCGAATCTATCACAAAGACTCGCACGCTTAGCGGAGTGCCGGGGATTCGTCCGGAGCACACAACCTTTCGCTGCTTTCCCAAGCGCACTTTCGCAAAAGTCAGTTCACGCATTCAGACCGGCGACGTGATTATGTTCGTCTCAACCAAAAAGCATCTCGACGTGTTCCACGCGGGAATCCTGATTCGCCGTGGCAATCAGATTCTGCTTCGAAACGCCGCGCGATCGGCCGGCAAAGTGATCGAGCAGGACGTACGCGAGTTCCTGAGCGCGCATCGAATGAGCGGATTCATCCTGGCGAGGCCTGTATGCCGACCGTAACCGCAGCCCTCGCTTATGAAGGAGACTCTTCGCGCTCGATGATAAACGCGCTGGCCGCGAGCTCGCTTGTGTCCGGATTAATTGTTGTCGGCGAAGTTCACGACGCGGACGGCAGCGCGACCGGGAATCTCGAAACGCAGATTGTCCCAGGTGACTTCTTCAGCGGTAGAGTCGCCGCCCAGATTCTCGCTTCGCTGACGAGCGATTACTTGTTAGTTGTGTTTCCGGGTGAGCGGATTGAAATTGGCGCGAGAGCCGTCGAACGGATGATTCAAGTAGCGGATGACTCCGGCGCCGGTGTGGTGTACTCGGACTTCAAGGACGAAGCCGCGGGCACGCTTTCCGATCACGCTCTCATTGACTATCAACTCGGCAGCATTCGCGACAGTTTTGATTTTGGTTCGATGATTTTGATTTCGAAGCACGCGATTGATCAGGCCGTCGCGAAGCACGGGCCCGTCCCTGACAGGTTGCGATGGGCTGGCTGGTATGACCTTCGGCTCAAGCTCGCGATCGACTCTTCGGTCCTGCGAATACCGGAGCCGCTGTACACTCGCGTCCCACGCGACCGCCGGGCCAGCGGCGAGCGCCAATTCGATTATGTCGATCCTCGCAAGCGCGACTATCAAATCGAAGTAGAGGACGTCGTCACCCGGCACTTGAAACGCATCGACGCCTATCTGACTCCCGAGTTTGAGACTCGGCCTGGAAGCGATCAGCGATTCGCGCTTCGCGCGAGCATCGTGATTCCAGTTCGCAATCGCGAGCGAACGATCAAAGACGCGGTGACGAGCGCGCTCTCACAGCTTTCGTCATTCGAATTCAACGTGATCGTCGTCGATAATCATTCGACGGATCGCACTACTGAGATTCTTCAGGAGATTGCAGAGAGCGACAACCGATTGGTTCATCTCAAACCATTGCGAACGGACCTGGGGATCGGCGGTTGCTGGAACGAAGCGATTCATTCGGATCATTGCGGCGAGTACGCGGTGCAGTTGGATTCCGACGATCTGTATGCGGATCAAAACACGCTCGCGAAAATCATTGCGAAATTCGATGAGGGCAACTTCGCGATGGTGATCGGGTCGTACACGATCGTCGACTTCGATCTGAAAGAGATTCCTCCGGGCTTGATCGATCATCGCGAGTGGACGCGCGACAACGGCCGCAACAACGCACTGCGGATCAGCGGGCTCGGCGCGCCCCGCGCGTTCTATGTTCCGGTGCTCAGGCAACTCGGATTTCCAAACGCGAGTTACGGAGAAGACTATTCGGTTGCGTTGAAAGTCAGCCGGCGATATGAAATCGGCCGGATCTACGAATCAATCTATTATGCGCGTCGATGGGAAGGGAACTCCGACGCGGCGCTTCCGCTGGCGACTTCGAATCGCTACGATGCGTACAAAGATCATCTGAGAACGGTCGAGATTCTGGCGCGGCAGAAAATGAATCGGCATGAATTGGAATAGAGTGATAATCGACGACGAGGAGCTTCGTGCTTATCAGGCTGATCAAGATGATGACAGCCTTGAATCGCGCGTGGCGGCGTTGATCGATCAACAACTCGCGACGTGGCCTCAGTTGACTGAGGGCTACGAAGCCTTCCGCCAGATCGAAACGAAGCGCGTCCGGCTCCAGGATTCCGAGGTGGTCGTTCAACATAACCCTCGGCGGATTCGAAGCACCGCCGCGCAAGTTGATAAGGCGTCCATTGGCGCCCGCTCGTGTTTTTTGTGCCCGGAAAATCTGCCGCCCGGAGAGAAGGGAATCGCGTACGGGGATGATCTCGTGATAACGTGCAATCCTTTTCCGATCCTCGATCAGCATCTTTCGATCATCCATCGCGAACACATTCCCCAGCGAATTCAGGGAAATGTTGAGTTGCTACTGTCGCTGTCAAAGGACCTCGGCTCGAGCTACTTTGTCTTGTATAACGGCCCCGAATGCGGCGCATCGGCTCCGGATCATCTTCACTTTCAGGCGTGCTCGCGCCGGCTGCTGCCGATCCAGGAGAATCTCTTCAAAGACGAGCCGGTGCTGGATGAGGACTGCTCCTATTGCGATGAAACCGCGCGCAACACCTTCGAGTTGTTCACGCTCGGCGGCTGCGGACGCAGCGTGGTGGTGTTTCGCGGCGGCAATCGCGCTGAGTTGGCGCTGTGGATTTATCGTGTGATCAAGGAGCTCGCCATTCAAACTGACAAGGATGAGCCCCTGATCAACATCGTTTTCACTTACGATCTCAAACTGTGGAGTGGGTATTTGTTTCCACGCGCGAAGCATCGGCCTCGATCATTTTTCGAGCAGGGCGAATCGCGGCTCGTCGTTAGCCCCGGCGCCATCGATATGGCGGGCGTCGTTGTCGTGCCCGAGCGCGAGCACTACGAAAGAATTGGAGAGAAGGAAGTCGCGCGGATATTTTCTGAAGTGAGTATGAACGGCGAATTGGTTAACGAGTTGATTGACGATCTCTGTGCATTGCCCGACGCGGAGGCGCCCGAATGGTAACGATCGATCGCGAGCCAGTGATCCGTGTGGGCCTGTTGACCGGCGCGCGCGAGGTGTCATTCGATCTCGCCGGGAGCTTCGTGAATGATGACGGCCCCGCGATGCGCGCAGGTTCGTACACCGCGCGTGTAGAGCGAGGCGCTGTAAAGCTCGAGGGTGCGGCGTCGCTGTCCGCGGAAAGCATCAACCTTGCACCGGCCGGCATTGATGAATGTGAGTTTACCGTGCGTGGAGTCAGAATCGGGATCGGGTTTCATTGGGAGCGCGAAGAGCCGCAAAAGTTTCAGGGCAAGCTGATCATCATTCCGGAGGGCGATTCGCTGACGGTGATCAATGAGCTGCCGATCGAGGCTTACCTGGCAAGCGTGATCTCCTCCGAGATGAGCGCATCGAGTCCTGGCGAGCTTCTGCGAGCGCACGCGATAATTTCCCGAAGCTGGCTCCTTGCTCCGCTCATCCGAACCAACACAACGATTGCTGAAAAAGAACGACTCGTTAACGTTGCCACGGCCGATTCTGATGAGCTGATCCGATGGTACGGGCGCGAGAGTCACCACAACTTCGACGTTTGTGCCGACGATCACTGCCAAAGATACCAGGGCATTTCAAAGGCATTCGCGCAATCGGCTTTCGACGCCGTGCGCGACACCCGCGGCAAGTTGCTGATGTACGGCGAGAATATATGCGACACACGATACTCCAAGAGCTGCGGCGGAATGACCGAGAGCTACAGCTCGGTCTGGGAAGATCAGGACCAGCCGTATCTCAAGCCGATTTACGACGGCCCCGGCAGCGAAGCGCCCGGCCATCGGATGCCGTTGTCAGTCGAAGCGAATGCCGAAGACTGGATCGTGGAGACGCCTCTCGCGTATTGCGCGATGCCCAACGCGAAACTGCTGGCTGAGATTCTGCCGGGGTTTGATCAGGAGACGCGCGACTTTTATCGCTGGCGTGTCGAGTATTCGCAAGACGAATTGAGTGAGATATTACATTCCCGGTTGGGTGTGGACTTCGGAGGGATTCATTCATTAGTGCCTCTCGAACGCGGAGAATCCGGGCGGATCATCAGATTGAAGATCAGCGGTGAAAAGCGAACTCTCGCAATCGGCAAGGAACTCGAGATCCGTCGCGCGCTGTCGCGTTCACACTTGTACAGCTCGGCCTTTGTGGTGCGATCGCAAGCGTCAGCGTCGAAGTATCCTTCGAGATTCACGCTCATCGGCGCGGGATGGGGTCACGGGGTTGGGCTGTGCCAGATTGGAGCGGCCGTGATGGCTGATCGCGGGCACGGTCATGAAGAAATACTCGCTCATTACTTCCAGAACACTCACCTCAAAAAACTCTACTGATGACGGATCGTTAAGCTGTAACGCGGAGTCTGCCTTGCACACATCTGGGAAATTGCTATCCCACAAGCGAACACGATCAAATTCAAAACCTTGAAATCCAACAAAATGGACCACGGCCTCTGAAAGCCGGGTACACTCGTGGTTAGAAGCAACTCGCGCCTCTGCGGCACTTAGCAGCAAGATTGTAGTCTGCGAATCCTCACTGCTCAATCCTCAATCCTCAATCTTCCTCTGGCACGCGACTTGGCTAATGATCCGACGTAACAACGCTCTAAGAATCCGCCTCTTCGACGGGCGTTACGAAGGGTGTTAGGTCTCAGGCTCTGGGCACACGGCCGAACGCCTAACACCCGATATCATTTTCAGAGCCTCTCTCTCTTAGAAACCGTAACGCTTCAGGCTCACTCCTCAGCATCACTAGTCTCGGATCGCGAAGTCACAAACACGTTTCCTTGCTCGTCGCTGAATCCCCAATCGCCTGTCAAAAACCAGTCGCCGATGAAAGAGGCCCCAGTACGTGCGGAGTTACCACGATACTCGACGAACAGACCCGGGTCAGACTTGTGAACTGCGAAGCGGCCGGCCTGTCGCGGCGGAAGGACGTTCCCGGAGTGATCGATGATATCAATTGAGCGCCCCGGCACTGCCCGGCCGGCGGAACCATCCGGAGTCGCGAACCATCGCGCGCACATACCGAATATCCATCCGCTCTCTGCGCTCCCGGATACTTCGTTTAGCGCAATGTTCGGATCGCTTATTCCGAAGGACCCACTACCGCGAATGGTCTCGGCGACAACCGTTCGGATCTTCAAGTTCTTTCCTTCACCAAGCTGTGGTTCAGAGTTGCCGAGCGCCCCGGGGAATGATGCCGGCATGAAGATATTGCTGACTTCACACTGTTCGATTGATCGCATCACCAGCGCTGGATCCTCCTCCGCGTTCGCAACAACCGAGCAACCGTACCACCAGCCTGGATACAGGGTTCCGAGTAACACGGTCGCGGACGACCAGTCGCCAGGCGTCCAGAACACCGCCTCGGATTCAGCATGAACATCGTTGAACATTTCGAACGCGGCGAGTTGTGCGGCGACTGATCGATGGCTGTGCACTATTCCACTGCTCTCGCCATCCGACTCGATGTAGAAGATAAACGCCGCTGAGCTGGAATCAATCTTCACCGTGTCGAAGTCCGATGACGCGCGATCCACCTCGCTCCAGAAGTCCTGTGAGCGGGCGTTCGTTGCCGGCGGCCGGAGATCTCGAACCACAAAACGAGTCGCGGGATAAACAGCATGGCGGGCGCGCGATTCAAGCTGGTCGTAGATTGACTCATCGATCACGATGGCTTTGGCGCCGCTGTCCGCGAGTGCGTGATCTAACAACTGTTCCCGGAAATGAATCGATAGAGGAACCACGACGGCGCCTGCCTTGAGCACGCCCAGGTGAGCGACGGCAAGAGCGGCCGACTGCGGCAGCACGACGGCTACCGAATCCCTTTCATTGATTCCCAATTCGCGAAGCGCGGTCGCGAATTTATCGGAAAGGAAATCGAGTCCGCCGAAGGTGTAGGTGTTAACGCCGCCCGCCTTCACTTCGCTCAACGCAATTCGAGTAATCGCGTCGGCATGCCGGCGGCAGATTGCCGTCGCGATGTTGAATCGCTCGGGGATGACCAATTGGAATTCGCGGCAGGCTTGTTCGTAGCCGGCGAACCGTTCGAGGTGTGGCGTAGGATCGTTCATGAACAACGGGCTGAGGATCGAGGATTGAGGATTGAGGACAGAGAATCCGAACGCTATCAGCTATTCTCGATCGTCAATCCTCAATCCTCTATCCTCAATCCTCGAATCAATCCGCCGCGCCGATCGCCGCGCTCGCCGGTTCATTGGCGCGATCGACGATCAGTTTCGCGATTCTCTCGCGATGATAGGTCGCGTCTCCGAACATCAACTCTGAAGCCTTTGCCCGCTTGTAGTAAAAGTGGATGTTCTCATCCCAGGTGAAGCCGACGCCGCCATGAACCTGAATCGCCAGGTTTCCTACCTCGCGATAGCTGTCGCTGGCATAAGTCTTGGCCACGGAAACGGCCAGGGGAGCCTGTTTCGGGTCATTGCCCATGACCCACGCGGCATAGTAAACCGCGGATCGCGCGCTTTCGGTCATCAGCAGCATGTTGGCGCAGTGATGTTGAACCGCCTGGAACTGGCCGATCGGCTTCCCGAATTGCTTGCGAGTCTTGGCGTACTCGACTGACGCTTCGAGCAGCCACTGCATGCCTCCAACCATCTCCGCGGACAAAGCGAGCGTCGCAACGTCCAATGCGTGCTCGAGCGCAGCCCGGGCTTTTGCATCATCGGAGACTGCGTCCTCGGATTGCACGACGACATCTTGATACTCAACCGCGCAAAGCTGACGGGTACCGTCCAGGCCGGACATTGGAGTGATCTTCACGCCCGGAGCTTTTGAGTCCACGAATGCCAGAACGAGATCGGAACCCGCGCGAGCGGCGGTGATTATGAAATCTGACACAGCCGCGTCGCCGACAAACAGCTTCTTGCCATTCAACTTGAAGCCGCCTTCCACTCGGGTTGCTGAGAGCTTTACAGCGTCGGGGTTCCAACTCGCGCTCTTTTCGAGCAGCGCGACTGTCGCTTTCGCCCGGCCGTCGCAGATCGCCTCCAGACGCGCGCGGCGATAATCCGGTGAACATCCCTGCTCAATCAACGAACCCGCGAGCGCCACCGTCGAAAGAAACGCGCCCGGCACCAATGCGCGCCCCATCTCTTCGAATGCCACCGCAAGCTCCACCATGCCCAGGCCGATTCCTCCGTCTTCTTCCGCGAAGATCAAGCCGGTCCAGCCCTGTTCGACCAGTTTGTTCCAAACCGGTTCGGCGTACGGATCGTTGTTCTCGATCATCTCTCGCACAAGAGCCGGCGGGCACTCCTGGGCAAAGAGCTCGCGTGCGGATCGTTGAAAAAGTTTCTGAGTTTCGTTTAGTTCGAATTCCATTTCTTATCCTCTTTGGGTCTTTGCGAGTCCTGGCGTCTTTGCGCAAACCGGCTTAGTAGCTCTTCGGCAATCCCAACACAAAGTGGCCGATGATGTTTCGCTGAATTTCGGACGTTCCTGCTTCAATGGTGTTGCCCCGAGATCGCAAATACGCGTGAGCCCATTGGCCGTGATCGACCGCATATGCGCTTTCACGCGTGAGCTGGCCGAATGGCCCGAGCATTTCCATTGCCACTTGTTGCATTCGCTGATTCATTTCGCTCCAGAAGATTTTCTGAATCGAGCCCTCGGGTCCGGGCACGCCGCTCTTGCTCATTCGAGTGATGGTGCGCATTTGATTCAGCCGAAAGACTTCGATCTCTGAGTAAATCTGCGCGAGCTTTTGCCGAATGATGGGATCCGCGCTTGCCGGTCGTCCGTCGCGTTCGGTTGTGCGAGACAACTCAATCAATCTCTCGATCTGCCGTTTGAATGTTATTTGAAGACTCGCTCCAAGCGTCCCCCGTTCAAACATCAGCGTGGCGATGGCGATCTCCCATCCGCCGTTGATCTGGCCGACGACGTTTTCGACGGGCACACGGACGTTCTGAAACGAAACTTCATTGAATTCCGAATCGCCGGTCATTTGTTTCAAGGGCCGCACAGTGATTCCCGGACTGTGCATATCGATAAGCATATAAGTGAGCCCCTTGTGCTTCGGAACATCGGGATCGGTTCGAACCACGGCAAAGCACCAATCGGCAAAGTGCCCGTAGCTTGTCCAGGTCTTCTGACCGTTGACGATGAAGTGATCGCCTTCGAGAACGGCCTCTGAACGGAGCGCCGCGAGATCCGAACCCGCGTTCGGCTCCGAATAGCCCTGACACCAGATCTCATCCGCGCTGAGGATCTTCGCAAGAAAACGTTGCTTCTGATCTTCGGTGCCGTACGCAATCAACGTCGGTCCCAGCAACGAAAGCCCGAGCACGTTGATCAGCGGAGGCGCGGCAGCGCGAGCCATCTCCTCGATGAAGATGGTCTGTTCGATCAGAGTCACGCCGCGGCCGCCGTATTCTTTTGGCCAATGAATGCCGGCCCATCCCGCTTCGAACATTTTCTTCTGCCACGCGCGCAGGAAGTCGAAGCGTTGGCGGGAATCCTCATCGTGAGCGGCTGCCGGATCCCACTCCGCGGGAATGTTTGAGCCAAGCCATGCGCGGAACTCATCGCGAAACGCCTGCTCTGATGTTGTGAGATTCAGGTCCATGATGTTCCTTTCCTGGGTTCGTGGTGCTGCTGCGATTGCGGCGGCACATTATATCGCGCTGATTGATAGTCACCAAATCCGCGAGAGCTATCCCGGAAGAATGAGAAAATGAGTAGCAAAGCAAGCAGTGGTTTTTATACCTGCGGGGCAGTGTGATAAATTCAGCGATCGATACTAAACGGATGTCATATTAAGGAGAGTGGAGAATGTGCAAGTTCACTATGCTCATGCTGCTGGTGTCGCTTTCGTTACTTGGTTGCAGCAAGGCTTCGCCGTCGAATCAAAACGCGGTCGCCGCACCGCAAGCGTCGATTGAGACCAAAGACGTCGATGGAAGCACGGCTCTGCTTCGCGCGGTAAACAGCGGTGACAATTTTGAAGTGCGCCGATTGGTCGAAGCCGGGGCCGAGGTAGACGCGCCGAATAACTCGGGAGTTACTCCGCTGATGAATGCCGGCGGGATGGGAAACAAGGAAGCGGTCGAGTTGTTGATAAGTAAGGGCGCGAATGTAAACCATCGAACGCCTGGCAACTATACGCCTCTGATGCAGGCCGCGCTTGTCGGGCAACTCGAGATCGTCAGGATTCTGCTCGACGCCGGAGCCGACCCAACGGTCAAGGACACTGGCGGCCGCACTGCTGCCGACTATGCTGAAGAGCAAAAGCACCCGGATATTGCTCAACTGCTGAAGCAAAGAATGCCCTCGAAGAAGGACTCCAGGAAGTGAACCTGTAGGACCGGAGGCATTTTCCATTTTTCATTTTCGATTTTGCATTTGTCATTTGGCGTTTACCCGAAAGTCTCCGCTCCTACGGCTGGAACTACGTTATGAAGAGCGAAGAGCTACAGGTTGAAAGCGGCCGTAAAGACGTCATGCGGACTTTGTTCACAAGTCAGGAGTTGTATTGAAAGAACTAAACGAAACCTCGATCTGGCTGCAAATGATCGAGCAGAGTGAGCTGCTCAAAAGCGAACTACTGGCGGGCATTATGGATGAGAATCGCGAGCTTTGTCGAATCTTCACTTCATCGGTGAAAACTGCCCGCCTTAGAAGGCGATGATCGGCTTAAGGCTCTCACCTCACCCGTCGACCTCTGGGACCATCAATGACAAATAACAAATGGGGAATGGAAAATGGAAAATGCCGAATGCATTCATTGTCGTTGGAAGCGGCGTAGCCGGGCTGCGAGCCGCGGTCGAGCTCGCCCAATATGGCCGGGTCGCCGTTCTAACCAAAGATCAAATCACTGAGTCCAACACCGAATACGCGCAGGGCGGCGTTGCCGTCGCGCTGAGCGATGACGATGCGATCGAGCTTCATTATCAGGATACGATCGACGCGGGCGCGGGGCTCTGCGATCCCGACGCGGTCGCGGTGCTCGTCGAACAAGGCCCGCGTTACATCACCGAGTTGATCCAGCACGGCGCCAAGTTCGATCGCGAAGACGGGCAGCTTGCTTTCACTCGTGAAGCCGCGCACTCGCGGTCACGAATTCTGCACGCGAGCGGGGATGCCACCGGACGCGAGATCGTCCGCGCTCTCGTGGCCTGGTCGAAGAAGTTTTCAAACATCGAGCTCCTTCCTCATGCTTGCACTCAATCGCTGATCGTCAACGAAGGCCGCTGTGTCGGAGTCACTTACGTCGACCCGGTGACCTTCAATATTCGCGCGCTCTACGCACGCGCCACCGTGCTGGCAACGGGCGGTGCGGGACAGCTCTATCTGCACACGACGAATCCCGATGTCGCCACGGGTGACGGACAGGCGATGGCTTATCGGGCGGGCGCGGTGATGGCTGACATGGAGTTTATTCAGTTTCATCCTACCGCATTGAATGTTACAAACGCGCCGAGATTTTTGTTGTCCGAAGCAATGCGCGGCGAAGGAGGATTGCTGATCAATGCGCATGGCGAACGCTTTATGACTGGCTATGACGAACGAGCCGAGCTCGCACCACGCGATATCGTAAGCCGCGCGATTCACTTTGAGATGGAGCGAACGAGATCTGATTCGGTGTGGCTTGATATGCGTCATCTCGATCGGGAAGTTGTGCGTGCGCGGTTCCCCAAGATTTTGAGCACGTGTTTGCTTTACAACATCGACATCACTCGCGATCTGATTCCAGTGAGCCCGGCCGCGCACTATGCGATGGGAGGCGTCAGGACTGATATGTCGGGCCGGACATCAATCGCAGGACTCTACGCCGCTGGAGAAGTCGCGTGCACCGGCGTTCACGGGGCTAACAGGCTCGCGTCGAACTCACTGCTCGAAGGACTCGTGTTCGGCGCGCGAGCCGGCGCGACCGCGGCAAACGAAGCGCCGGATACCGTTGCTTTAGTGGAGCCGCGCGATTGGGACTTCGGTGAGGCGGCTGACTGGCGGATCGACGACGGCACTCGCGCGGAAGTGAAAGGCGTGATGTGGGACGAGGTTGGAATTGTGCGTGACGCGGCGGGACTCAAGGCGGCGGTTGAAGCACTGGAAGAGATCGCCGCTCGCAGATTGAATACTCGCTCATGGAATTTTGTCACGCTTGCGCGACTTGTTGCCGAAGCGGCCCTGTCGCGAGGTGAGTCTCGAGGCGCGCATTATCGAAGTGACTTCCCAGAGCGTGATGATGCGAACTTCGGCAGGCATACTTTGCAGGTGCGCTCCGAAGTCGGTCATTAATCTTGAAACAGAAGTGGCGCGATCTTATATTGACTGGCGAGGCCGAGCGTCTCGCAAGGTAGTGTCAAAGATAGCCGCGGCAGGATCACAAGAAAGGACCCGCAGACTTCATATTTTTCTTGTGCAACTCCGGAGGAGTTGAATGTTTATAGAAGAGCGTCAAGTGCATTGCGCACCCCAGCGGGGTGCTACGCGCCGAGATCGAAAGTTCCATCGGAGCGAGCACGAACATTGCACCCCGCTGGGGTGCGGCTTGGGCGTGCGGCGTGGAGTTGAAATATTTTCCTGAGCTGTTGAAAGAGTGGAAAAGGGCAAACTGATTGTCAAGCATTCATGCATGCAGGTGTAGTCCCCACGAGAATCCAAGGCGGAGCAATCCTTCAACTATGAAGCGAAGTTTTACAGCCACACTCGCAATCATAACCATCGCCCTGAGCGGCGCCGCTCAGCAAAAAGCCTTGTCGCCGAGCGATACGGTAGTCACGTTCTATCGCGCGCTGAAGTCGAAGCGTTACGTCGAGGGATTTCGATATTCGGTTTATCGCGGCGCGGTTGAAGGACTCACGCCCGCGGAGCTTCAGGATCTCGAACCGGATTTCGCGCGAACCTTCTCAGCCATACCGGAGAATATCGTACCGAAGGGCGAGCAAATCAGCGGACGGACGGCTACGGTGTCTCTGCAATTTGGCGGCTCTGGCGACGCGCAGCAAGTTGGATTGGTTCGAGCCGGCAACGAGTGGCTCGTAGGCGATCAGGAAACGCTGACGCTCGTGAACTCGCAGGGCCGCGCTTTTTTCTTCAACAGCCGGATGCTGGTCAACGAGAGCGAAGCTTACGAGATGCTTCAGCGAATCATTGGTGCAGAGATCATCTATTCGCACAAGTTCGAAGGAAAGAACGCGTCGCTTGCGGAGTTGATAAGACTTGGCGGCGTCCCGAAGGACATTGAAGACGGCGAAGGCAGCGGTTATCGCTTTGTGTTGACTGTGAGCGCGGATGAGAAGTCGTTTTCTGCGACTGCGTGTCCGGTGACTTATGCGAGGACGGGCCGAGTTTCATTCTACGCAACTATTGATGGAGTGCGCGGCGAAGATCTGAAGGGGCAGGCGGCAAGCGCGAGTTCTCCGGTGTACCAACCTAAGTAATGAACGCGTTCTCGGTTAAGCACGCGCGTTCAGAGTACAAGCTTTAGCTTGCTAGTGGCGATGAGTACCCTGGAAGAGCAACCTAAAGGTTGTACTCTGAACGCCGAACTCTGAAGTTCTATTGTCTGTTCAGTTCGTCTCACCGCTCAGCGACCAAAGCGTAAACTCGCCGATGAAGCCCTTCATCTGCACTCCGTCGTGCTGTTCCCAGTTTAGCTTCGGTTGAGCCCCGGAGCTGTCCAAGTGCTTTTTAGCCTGGTCACTCAACCAGATTTCCGCTCCTTTGATCGCGCCCACGACGCGCGCTGCGAAGTTCACCGTGCCGCCGAAGACGTCATTCTCTTCAACACTCATCGGCCCGATGTGAATGCCGGCACGAATCTGTACTTGCGCATGGCCGGGATTGGCTTGCAAGGCTCTGGCATAGTCTAGCGCCTTCTCCACTGAGCGGAACGCCGCCATGAAACTGTCTCCGATTGTTTTGATCTCGCGTCCTTTGCATGCTTCGATCAGCTTCCGGCTTTGGGCGAAGTGCGCTCGCCGCACTTCGTTCATTCGGTCGTCCTTGAGTTCTTCTCCCAACGCGGTCGATCCGACAACATCGGTGAAGACGATGGCCAGTGTGACTCGCTCGTCTCCCGCCCATTTCGTGAAGCTCGGAGTGCTCGTCTCACCTCGCGCTGATTCAACGAACATCTCGAAATCGCGCTGGCGGTCGGCGGATTGCTCCATCGCTTCTACCTTGGAGGCGAAGCGCAGTCTCTCCTTCGGCTCGGCGAGTGACACCCTCGCTCCACAGGGACAATCGAACACGCTCTTGCCCTGATCGCGCAACAGCCTCACGTAGTCGTCAGGCACTGGATGACCGTTATCGCAAACAAAGAACCGCACCAGGTCTATGGTGCCATCCAGCGCGCGGCGTTGGGCATGAGCAAGGACGAACTCCTCGAAGTGGAATCGCGTCTCGTCGCTCGGCTGTTGTCCACTCTGCTGGTCATAGAAGATCAAGAGCCGACCGCGGGCTTCGGCGAATTCGTGGAGATACAGGCCGCACTTCCCGCCAGCCTTCGCAGTGAAGACCGCCGCGTTGCGCCACATCTCTGCGCGGCCCGTGGTGAAGAGCCCGCTGTGACCAAGCCGCACCGCCAGCGTCGAGTAGAGACTTTGCACCGGACCATCAAACGTAACGGCGAGCGCCTTGCCCTTTGGCTCCGGCGCGTCTTCGTAGTCGCGATTGAATTGCGACGGAAAAACCAGGTAACGACCGTCGGCGGCGCTTTCTCGCAGGGCGAGGTCGTACCTCGCCAACTCCTCAACCGTTGCGTGCAAGAGCAACTGTTCCTGTCCGCGCTCTGCGATCTTCTGCTCCTTGGGCACGAAGAACTGACCGGCTAGCGCCGCGTCTTCCGCGATTGAACCGAGTCCATCCGGCTCTTCCTTGGCGGCATTGACCATCGCCGAGGCGTAGGCATCCAGCAGTTCTGGTTGTAGCAGCACATAGCCGCCAAAACTCAAGCGGCGAATCAGGTCGCGGTTTTCCAACCTGCCTATGCAAGTGTCGAACTGATCGCGCAGATTCGGTTCGCTTGCGACTACATCGGAATGAGCCGCGGCGAAATCGTCATAAAGGTGACTCGTCTGTGCAACCAGCCGTCCAGTCTTTTTGACGTCGAGCAGAAAGGCTTTGATATCGGCAAATAAAACCGACGACGAGACCTCGGGGAGAAACTCCCAAGGGATGCCGTCCTGAATCGCCCGCCGCAGTTCGTTGATCTGCCAGCCTTCTTTGGCGCTGGTCTCGAAATACCCATCAAAGCCGAACTCCTCAAGCAACGATGCCAGCCGCTCTTTGCTCACCGACACAGTGCCGCGATCAGTGCGCGCCGAGACCAGGAACTTTTTCATCGGTACTGCCGACGTCCCTTGGCGTTGCTGGGCCAGCCGCAGCGCGCGTTCCCAATGACGCACCCCGGCCAGTGGATCGGTCTCGCTTCGCGCATCGAACACAACCAACGCGACGGCCACTTCGTTGAGGTGCAACTGATGGATCACGCGATAACCCGGTTGTCCGGCCAGGTCCCACAACAGCATCTCGCGGGTCTGTTTCACTTTGCCTCCTACTTCCACCTCTTCGGACTGGAGCGTCCAGACCTTCCGACCCGGCGTAGAATCAGTTGCGACAAACCGCTGACCGTTGAGAACCATGCTAAGGCCCGACTTTCCGACTCCCGTATCACCCAACATTACTACCTTTGCGTTAACGTAGTGGCTGGTTTGGATCGCAGAGGTCTGTGCCAGCAGAAAGGCAACGTCCAGTTCAAAGATGTGGATGAGCCGATCCCATTTATGCGTGGGCGTGTCGGGATCCGAACCGACCGCGGCGAGGAGGGGTAGGCGCGGATGAAAGGCGATCCCGGGGGAAAAATAGTTCGATGCGCTTGTTGGCTCTGGAATGATGGCCACACACGTGCCAGTGGTGCTTTCCCAGAGGCGAATGGTGTGGTCGCCCCCCTTGGACGCCAAAAGCGTTCCGTTGTACACAAACGCAACGGAGTAGACCGCATCCGTATGTCCTTCTAGTGTGCGCCGAAACTCGGGGCCACTTGCATCTCGGCCCTTGGTATCTACCAGCATCACCGTATTGTCGCCGATCCCGATGGCCAACATTCGGCCCTGGGTATCAAAGGCGACGCTCCAAGCATACTCTGGAAAACCAATAATGGTGCGCAGATAACCTCCAGGAATCTCCCAGAACCGGACTCTCTTGTCCCCGCTTGCGCAGACCAGCGAGTGACCGACAGGATCAAAGGTGATTTCGTTAATCTGTCCGACTCCATCGTAGAGCGTGCGCGTTAACTTACCATTAGCCATTGACCATAGCTTGCACTTTCCACCACCAGCCCCACTGGCCAAAAGAATCCCCTCTGGCTCAAACGCGACGCTAAGAACTGGCCTGCCGTGCCCTTTCAGCGTGCGAAGCAGCGCTCCGCCGTCCGTCATCCATAGCTTAACGCTGTTGTCACCGCTCCCGCTCGCCAGAATACGGCCGGATGGGTCGAAGGCGACGCAATAGACCGGCTCTCGATGTCCTTCCAACACACGGAGGCAATTGCCCGTCTCAAAATCCCACAACCGAATCGTCTTGTCAGAAGATGGCGATGCTAACAGCCGCCCGTCCGGTGACCATGCGATGCGCCCGATCAAGCCTGAGTCCGCTCGGAGTGTTCGTACGAGCTTCACGCCCGACGGCAGCCCTTGCGAAACGTTTTCGCGAGGTTCATTTGAATCCTCATTCACTTGTTGAATGCCCAAGTCATCTGCCTTTATTCTCTGTGTTGCTGGGGATTGGCTTTTTCGCTCCCCGATTACTTTTTCAAGTCTACAATTGTAGCGCCGGCGCCGCCCTGATTGGCCGGCGCTGCAGTGAATCTCTCAACGTGCGCGTGACCCGTCAGAAGTTCCGCAATCGCTCTTCGCAGTGCGCCCTTGCCGTGACCATGAATCACTCGCACATTCTCCGCGCCCGCCATCACCGCTTCATCCAGAAACTTGTCTACTCGATCGACTGCTTCATCCACCGTTGAGCCAATCACGTTGATCTCCGGCGAGAAGTGTTCGTCCACATCTACGTCGGCGCTCACCCCCTTCGGCAGGCGAGTGGCGGGTGACGATGCTTGAGGCGCGGCGGCCTTCAAAAGTTGAAGGTCGTTGCGGCTCGCGCGAAACCGGAGCGAACCGACCAGCACCGTGTATTCGCCGTCGCTGATCGATTCGACTGTGCCTTCCTGGCCGAACGATTTTATCCTGACGCGATCCCGTTCGTGAATTTCTCCTGTGTCGATTTGAAATTCACTCGTCGGAGCAGATTCGGTTGTCGCGACCGAAGCGATAACCACCGGTGAGCTTGAAACTTGTTTGCGAAGCCTCACCGCGGCCGAACGCCTCAACTCGGCGCCACGCGCGTCTGTCTCTTTCTTCAAGCGGGCGGCGGCCACTCGATCGTTGACGGTTCGAAGCAAGCGTTCGCTCTCGGCGGTGAAGTCGCGAATTACGTTAGCGAGTTGCGATTCGTAGTCCCGCTGGCGATCAACCTCGCGGCGCGCAAACTCAAGATCGAGCTTCGCGTATTTGTCGGCGGTCACTTCCCGTTCTTCTTCAAGCGCCGCGCGCAAGCTCTCCTGTCCATCGACGAGTTGCTTGAGATGTTTCAGATAGGCATTCGCTTCAACGTGAGCCGGATCGATGCGCTCGCTTGCTCTATTAATAATCTCATCGGGAAGCTTCATTCGCCGCGCGATCTCCAATCCCGAGGATGCGCCGGCGACTCCGACTATCAAGCGAAACGTTGGGCGCAGGGTCGCTTCATCGAATTCGACTGACGCATTGAGCACGCCCGGCTCTTGCGACGCCCATGTCTTCAGCGGATTGTAGTGAGTCGTCGCGATCGTCGTTGCGCCCGCGTGCTTGAAGAAATCGACGACCGCAACTCCGAGCGCCGCGCCTTCGTCGGGATCGGTTCCGGTTCCTACTTCATCCATCAGGATGAGCGCGGGCGGTGAGACCTGCTCGGCCATCTCGGCGATGTTGCGCATGTGAGCGGTGAATGTCGATAGATTCGCGGCGATCGATTGCTGATCGCCGATGTCCGCGAGCACTTGCGCGAACACCGGCAGCGTCGCGCGAGTCGCGGGAACGTGCAGCCCCGCTTGTGCCATCAGCGCGATCAACCCGACGGTCTTTACGACTATTGTTTTACCTCCGGCATTCGGTCCGCTTATGACAACCGTCTGGTGAGCGTCATCCATCTCGAGCGAGATAGGCACGACGCGCGCGCCTTGTTGCTTTAGCGAATGCTCGAGCAACAGATGACGCGCGGCTTCGAGAACAACCTCGCGCGCAGTGGTCATCTCTGGTCGCACACACTTGAATTCAGCCGAGAGCCGGGCTTTCGCGTGCGTGAAATCGATTTCGCCGAGCGCTTCGGCCGAAGCCCGTATGCCGGGAAGGTTCGCGCGGAACGCTTCGGCTATTTCCAAAAGGATTCGCGCGATCTCGATCTCTTCTTCTTCTCGCAGTCGAACCAGTTCGTTGTTCTGATCGATGATCGTCAGCGGCTCGACGAAGGTTGTCTGGCCGCTCGACGACAGCCCGTGCATCACCCCGGGCACCTGGCCTCGAAAGTCGGTGCGCACCGGAATCACGAAGCGCCCGTTGCGGATCGTGACGATGTCTTCCTGAATCGCCGTCGGCACGCGTTCGTGCATCAGCGATTCGAGATTGCGATAGATGCGCGAGCGTCGATCATTGATCTCGCGGCGAATGCGCCGGAGAGCCGGGCTTGCGCTGTCGTCTACTTCTCCGGTCGGTAGAATCTTTCCGCGAATCGAAGCAAGCATCCTGCGAAGATCTGGAATCGTTGCCGCGATCGCCGACAGCCCGGGATAACGAGCCTTGATTTCGGGATCTGAGAACTGAGCGCGAACATCCGTCGCGACCGAGGTCAATCGCTGAAGCTCGAGGATCTGTCGAGGCTCGATGCTGGTGCCCTGAACTTGAAGTTCGCCAAGCGAGCCTTCGGGATCGTCGAGCTCGCCCAGGCCAAACGCGCCGCCCGTGGTCACGTAATCCGCGCACTCGGTTGTGCGATCAAGCTCGCGATTGATGTGCTCGCGATCAGCCGACGGAATGAGCGCCGCGACCCGCTTGCGCCCAAGCGGAGACTGAACATGCCGCGCCAGAAGGCTGACGAGCGCGTCGAACTCGAGTGTCTTTAGTGTGCGGTCATCCATGACGGGTTTCTTCCGGTCAGGCAAAGAGGAAATCTTACGCTGTGGATTCGAAGCGGGTCAACGAAGGGGCATGAAGGAGCGTGAGTGTTCGCGTTTCAAGTAATCGCAGAAAGAATGTGAAGCGGGAATCCCGCCCCACGGCAGTGGGTGGATCGTTCAGGTTAGCCTACAGCCGAGGCCCTGTGCCTTTTCTTTTCTGATTGTTGACTCTCTCTCTCCTCTCCCTCGCGGCGCGAGGGAAAGGAGAGAGGGAGAGGGAGAGTCAAAACGGGAATATCCGATTCGTTGTCGGTAGGCTGGGCCTGAACCATCCACCCACTGCCGTGGGTGGGATTCGGGAGATGAGTCTCGAGGCGTCTCGTTGTAGGCCGGACGTGAACGATCCACCCACTGCCGTGGGTGGTATTTCACACAATGACTTATCGCTGCTGTTGAAAGTCCTGCGCGAAAGGCACACCGGCAATAGCCAGCATTCGAGTTGTTCAAGCGCTATAGCCTCCATATAATGCGCGTCTGGCCAGCGCAACGTTGCGAGTCTTGTGAAAATCGAAATCGGACTGATCGATTGTGAACCGAATGACCGAGTCATCAACACATGGTGTGCGTGTGAGGACGGCCGCAAACGCTCGCGATCGTCGGGCGTTTCTCGAACTGCCATATCGACTGTATCGAAGAGACGCTCACTGGGTGCCGCCGCTGAGGATGGCTCAGAAAGACATTCTCAACACCGCGCGTCATCCCTTCTACAAGACCTCGGATGTCGAGATGTTTCTCGCCGAGCGCGATGGGCGCATCGTCGGGCGCATCATGGCGATCCTGAATCGCGCCTATAACGAATTTCATCAAGAACGCTGTGGATTCTTTGGGTTCTTCGAAGTCGAGAACGATTCGGAGGCTGCTCGGGCATTGCTCGATGGCGCGCGAGACTGGCTTCGGGGGCATGGCGCCGAGGTGATGCAGGGGCCGGTGAATCCTTCGACTAACTACGAATGCGGCTTGCTTGTCGAAGGCTTCGATCTGGACCCGATGATCATGATGACCTACAACCCGGCTTACTATGCCGAGTTGCTTGAAGGCTACGGCATGAAGAAAGCTATGGACCTTTATGCCTATGACATCGATGCGGAATATTTCAATCACTCGAACAAGCTTCAGCGCGTGGCCGAGCGGCTGAGGAAGAAGACAAACATCAGCGTTCGCACCGTCAACATGAAAGATTTCAGAAATGAAGTCGCGATAATCCGTGAAGTGTATAACGATGCGTGGAGCCACAATTGGGGATTTGTGCCGATGAGCGAAGAAGAGTTCGATCATCTGGCGAAAGACCTGAAGCAGATCGTCGATCCGCGAGTAGTATTGATCGCCGAACAGGTGATCGACGGCGGCAAGCCTCGCGCGGTGGGATTCCTGCTGGCGGTGCCCGATCTGAATCGGGCGCTCAAAAAGATCAATGGACGATTGCTGCCGCTGGGCTTGCTGAAGCTGTTATGGCATTCGCGAGGGATCAGTACGATCCGCGTCATCACGATGGGAGGCATAGTCGAATTTCAGAACCTCGGGCTGGGTTCGGTCTTACTGGACGAGATATATCGCCGCGGGCCGGCTGCCGGTTTTCCCACCGGCGAGATGAGTTGGGTGCTCGAGAACAACGTGATGATGAATCGCGCGGCTGAGATGATCGGTGGTCGCCGTACAAAGACGTATCGCATTTACGAAATCCCGGCATAGAGTCAGTTCTCGCGCGAGGCGTGATATCATTCGCGGCTGAACGCGCGAGGCGGAGGTCAAATCATGCGCAGACTTGTTGTGATAGCGATCGTGCTCCTCATCGGAGGCGGCGTCGCGTATTACGTCTACAATCATGGATGGAAAAAGCCGGAACGATTGAGTTCGCTGTTCTCCTCAAGCGGTGACGCGGCGACTTCGAGAAAGGTGAAGACTGCGCTCGGTCTTTCGAAGCGACTCGCCGGATTCGACATCGGCGTCAACTCGAGCGAGGGAGTGGTCACGCTCACGGGGCAGGTGCCTTCGGAAGACGCAAAGTCGCTCGCGGGCGAGATCGCTCGCGACACCGCCGGTGTGACTGATGTGAAGAACGAGATCGCTGTCGATCCGGCGGCGCATCCATCGAGTGAAAGTGCTCACGTGGAAGATCTCGAGATTCGAGTTGCGATACTCGAGGCGCTCACGCATAGCCGCGAACTCGGCGGTAAGAGCATCGATGTGAAAGTCGATAACCGCGTCGTCACGCTAACCGGATCAGTAGAGACACCCGCTCAAAAAAGCGGCGCCGAACAAACCGCGCGCGCGGTTGACGGCGTCGCGGGTGTGACAAACAACCTGGCGGTCACGAATCCACAAGCGGCGATGGAGCCTCCTGCTGCCGGTAGTTCGCCCGGCGATTCAAGCGCCGACCTTGCGAAGCGCGTCGAGTTTGATCTGTTTCGAACAAACGCATTCAATACGCAGACGATGCAGATACGAGCCGACGACGGGGCGGTGACTTTGGCGGGCACGGTGAGGTCTCGAGCGGAGCAACTGCTGGCCGAGCGTGTTGCGCAAGGTGTTCCGGGTGTGAAGAAGGTTGCGAATGAGTTGAAGGTTGCCGCGAATGTTCGACAATAAACGTGTTCAGAGTACAAGCTTCAGCTTGCCTCTGACATTCGCGCGACCGAAGAGCAAGCTGAAGCTTGTACTCTAAACCGAAGAGCAAGCTGAAGCTTGTACTCTAAACAGAAGAGCAAGCTGAAGCTTGTACTCTAAACAGAAGAGCAAGCTGAAGCTCGTACTCTAAACAGAAGAGCAGGCTGAAGCTTGTACTCTAAACAGAAGAGCAAGCTGAAGCTTGTACTCTCAACAACCGGTTGATGTATCATCGTGCTTAACACAGGGAGCAGGAATCCCTAATCGGCAACGATCCGGCTAAGGTGCAGGTGGAACAAGCGGCGATCATCAAGAGGTGGCAACGAGTAGAAATCGGCGCCACTCGAATATTCCAGCGGCTGCGCCTCCCAAACAATCAAAAATATTTCGTACTGACTATTACGATCGCAATAGCCTGCGGGCTGGTCGCGGTGAGTTATCACCTCCTAATCAAGCTGATCTCCGCGAACCTGATCGAGCGTGCGATCGCTATCGAGGGACCAAGCCGCACTATTTGGATTCTGATTGTCCCGACGGTTGGCGGGCTGGCGGCGGGTCTGTTGATTTACTATTTCGCGCCCGAAGCGCGCGGCAGCGGAATCCCTCAGGTAAAAATCGCCTTTACGATGAACTATGGGCGCGTGCCGATGCGAGTCGCAGCCGGCAAAGCCGTGATCTCAGCGTTGTGCGTTGGTTCGGGAGCGAGCCTCGGGCGCGAAGGCCCGACGGTGCAGATTTGCGCCGCTTTGTCGCACTCGATCGCGCGGATGTTTTCGATTCCGCGCCGCAAGCAAATGAACCAGCTTCCGGTGGGCGCGGCCGCGGCAATCGCGGCGGCGTTCAACACTCCGATCGCGGCGGTTACGTTTGCGCTCGAAGAGATCATCGGAGACCTGAATCAAAAGCTGGCCGCTTCGATTGTGATCGCGGCTGTTATCTCAGCCACGATCGAGCGCTGGTTGCTGGGTCCGTTTCCGCTGTTCAGAGGCGCGAATGTCTATGCATTGAACAGCCCAAAGGAACTGGTGGCGTATGCGGCGCTGGGGGTGTGCGCGGGCTTCGTCGGCGTCGTTTTTTCAAAGCTGATTCTATGGCTGCGCTTTGCCTTTCGGGATCGTTTGCAGGTTCCGTCGTGGTCAAAGCCGGCCATCGGCGGAGTGATCATCGGCGCCATCGGTTTGTGGCAACCGCACGCGTTGGGCCTCGGCTATGACTTTCTCGGAACGGTGCTGAGCGGGCAGAACCAGCTTGTGCTGAAAGCGGTGCTTGCGTTGATGGTGGCGAAGATACTGGCGTCGGCATTCAGCTACGGATCGGGAATGTCAGGCGGCGTTCTGGGACCGTCGTTGTTTGTGGGAGGGATGCTTGGCGCCCTGGTATGGCACGGTTTGATATACATCGATCCAGCCGCGACGATTGCGCGCGGTGGTTTTGCACTAGTTGGAATGGGTGCGATGTTCGCGGCGGTTATTCGAGTGCCGATAACATCGATTCTGTTGATATTCGAAATGACGTACAACTACGAGATCATCCTGCCGTTGATGATCGCCAACGCAATCGCGTACGCGGTGGCATCGCGGCTGACACCGCTTTCGATCTACGAAGCGTTCATGTTTCAGGATGGAATTCACATGGGACCCGCGCCCAGGACTGACGTGTTGTCGGGAATCACCGCGGCTTCGGTGATGACGCAGGAGGTAGTCACGCTTCCTGACGACATCACTGTGAAGGAATCTTTGGGTATCGTGGGCAGGCTCGAGTTCAACGGATTTCCGGTTTTGCACGATGGCAAGATGGTGGGATTGATCACGACGGGCGATCTGAGGCGTCTCGAGGCCGACGGCCGCCAGGACGAGTGGATCGCGAATGTGATGACCAGGAAGGTTGTTCACGCGCATCCCGAGCAGACGCTCGATACCGTGGTGTTGAAGCTTGCGCAGCGCGAGTTATCGCAACTGCCGGTAGTTTCCAGAGTCGATGACACTCGATTGCTCGGGATCATCACTCTTCGCGACGTGGCGCGCGCTCAAGCGCGATTGGCGTCGAGCCAGTATACGCTGGGTCCCGATGATACGATTAGCCCGACGAACGTCTCTCAGGTATCAGACCGCTCGATGTTTTGAGTCTCATTTACTCGTAATGATCGAAGACCTCTCAGCCTGGCACGAACCAGTCTCGAAACTCTTCACGCTTCCTCAATCGCCCGAGGAGTGGTTGCCATATCGGCTGACGGACGAGCAAGTCGAATTCTATGGAGAACAAGGTTACCTCACGGGAGTTCGCGTACTGACGGACGAACAGGTCGACGTGTTGCGTGCGGAGTTGTCCGGGCTTCTCGACCCCAAGCACGAAGGGAATCATTTGTTCTATGAGTATCACTCGAACGAGTCTTCGGATCCGAGCAGGACGCTGTTTCACGCGCTCGGCGCGTGGCGGGTAACGTCGGCGTTTCACGATCTGTTGTGGAACCCGGCGTTCACGGTGCCGGCGTCGCAGTTGCTCGAAGGCCCGGTGCGATTCTGGCACGATCAGCTCTTCTCGAAGCCCGCTCATCACGGCGGTGTCGTAGCATGGCATCAGGATTATTCATACTGGACTCGCACCAGTCCGATGCAGCACCTTTCCTGTTGGATCGGCCTCGATGATTCGACGCGAGAGAACGGCTGCGTGCATTATGTGCCGGGAAGTCATCGCTGGCCGCTGTTGCCTATTACCGGTCTTGCGGACGACATGGAAGCGATAAATGACGTGCTGACCGAAGAGCAAAAGGCGGGCTTCAAGCCTGTGGCCGTGGAGATGAAGAAAGGCGAAGCGTCGTTCCATCATCCCCTGATGGTTCACGGGTCATACGAGAATCGCACTGCGGGCCCGCGGCGCGCGTCAGTCGTCAACGTGTTCCGGGATGGAGTCAGATCGGCTTCCGATGCACCGCCGCTTGAAGGCGTGCCTGCGATTCCAACCGGACAACCGATGACCGGCCGATTCTTTCCGCTGCTGTTCGATCCATCAACGTTGCGCGAGGGTTGACGAGTAATGAAAGTCTCGCTGTTCATTACGTGCCTGATAGATCAGTTCTTCCCGGAAGTCGGAGTCAGCACGGTCCGCTTGCTGCGAAAGCTCGGAGTCGACGTCGACTTTCCCGAGGCGCAGACCTGCTGCGGACAGCCCGCGTTCAACAGCGGGTATCAAAGCGAGGCCCGGGATCTTGCAAAACGGTTCATAAGCATCTTCGAAACGAGCGAGTATGTCGTTGCGCCCTCGGGTTCGTGCACGAGTATGGTGCGAGTGTTCTACCCGGAGCTTTTGAAGGATGAGTCTGAGTGGGTGAAACGCGCCGAAGCTCTGGCGTCACGGACGTACGAATTCACCGAGTTCGTCGTCAACGTCTTGGGAATTCAAGACGCCGGCGTGTCCGGTGAAGGCAAAGTCGCATTACATCAGTCGTGTCATTTGTTGCGGGAGCTGAAAGTCAAAACCGCGCCTCAAGCCCTGCTCGCGGCGGTAAAAGGAATCGAGCTGGTTGAACTCGAGCGCGCAGATCAGTGTTGCGGCTTTGGGGGATTGTTCTCGATAAAGTATCCCGAAATTTCCGGAGGCATACTGGACGACAAGATCGAAAGCATTGAGAAAAGCGGCGCTGATGTGGTTGTGGCGTGTGATGTGGGATGTTTGATGCACATCGGCGGGGGATTGAGCCGCGGGTCCTGTCACGCGCGTACGATGCACATTGCGGAATTGCTTGCGAAGAAGTGATGCGTGAAACGTGAAACGTGAAACGTGATGCGTGACCGGATCATTCACGCATCACGCATCACGCATCACGCATCACGCATCACGTTTCATTTTTCACGTTTCAATCGCTATGAATGTACGAACTGAACACTTTATCGGAGACTCGACGGCCGCGGCTCAGAACAAGACTCTGCAAACACGGCTGCGAGTCATCAACTCGTTCACCGTCATGCGCAATCGCGCGTTCGCCGACTTGCCGGATGGCGAAGCGCTACGAGACCGCGCGCGAGAGATCAAAGAAGAAGCAATTTCCAACCTGGCTTTCTATCTCAGCCAACTTGAAGAGAATGTCGCTCGGCTGGGGGGCACTGTCCACTGGGCCCGCGATGGTGACGAAGCTTGCGCGATAGTGCTCGATCTGGCGCGCAAAAATCAAGTGAAGCGTGTGGTGAAGAGCAAATCGATGGTAACCGAGGAAATCGAGCTGAACGAAGCCCTCGAATCGGCCGGCATCGAAGCAGTCGAAACTGATCTTGGCGAGTACATTGTTCAACTCGCTCACGAGAAGCCGTTTCACATCCTCGCACCCGCCGTTCACAAATCAAGAGGCGACATCGCCGAGTTATTCGCCGAAAAGCTTGGCGTTACGGATTTGAAAGAAGCCGAGGAGATGACCGTCGTCGCGCGCAAGGCTTTGCGCGAGAAGTTCTGCACGGCCGATATGGGAATCACCGGCGCCAACTTCGGAATCGCGGATACGGGCACGATCGTCCTGGTTGAGAATGAAGGCAACATTCGGCTGAGCACTTCGTTGCCGCGCATTCATGTCGCGGTTATGGGAATAGAGAAAGTAATTCCGCGGCTCGAAGACCTTTCGGTGTTCCTGCGAATTCTTGCCCGCAGCGCCAGCGGGCAGAAGATGTCGAGCTACGTGTCGCTGATAAGCGGGCCTCGCCGCGAAGGCGAGGCTGACGGCGCGGCTGAGTTTCATCTGATCATTTTAGATAACGGACGCACGCGGATTCTTGCCGATGACCAGATGCGCGAGGCGCTCTATTGTCTGCGTTGCGGCGCTTGTTTGAATGTGTGTCCGGTGTACAAGAAGATCGGCGGGCACGCATACGGTTCGGTTTATTCGGGACCGATCGGCTCGATACTGACGCCTGCTTTTGCGGGTCTCGAGCGGACGAAGGACCTTCCATTCGCGTCGACGTTGTGCGGAGCGTGCCGCGAAATATGCCCTGTGAGGATCGACATACCGCGAATTCTGCTAAAGCTCAGGAGCGACTGGTCCGAAGGAAGGACTGACGGCGCGCGGCCGTCATTTATTGAGAGCCTGGCAATCAGGCTGTGGGCGTTTTCGATGCGCAGCACGGCTATCTACAACTTTGTGTTCAGAGTGACTGCGTTACTTCAGCGTCCTCTACTCGAAGACGGCAAAGTGAAACGTTTGCCGTTTGTGTTCGCAGCTTGGACCCGGAATCGAGACTTTCCTGCGTTGGCGAGGAAGTCATTTCGCGAAACATGGCGAGATGAGTTGGACAAGAAGAGGTGAGCGGTGAGTGTTGCGGATTCAAGGGAACAGATACTGGCGACGATACGCGCGGCGGTTGGAATGACGCCCGTGCGTGATCGCGTGAACACGCCAGGATTCGATTTGAGAACGAGGGTCGAAGAAATACACGTTGACTTAACCGAACAGTTCCAATCGGAGATTGTTAGAATTGGAGGCCGCTTTCATCACGCAACAAACGCAGAATCGGTTTGCGGATACATCGAACAGGTTGCCGAAGCCGAGGGCGCGGGGATGATCATCTGTTCCAACCGGCGAGTAGCCGACGAGTTCGGCATCGCGAATCGCTTTGCAGCGAAGGGCGTTGCATTCATCGCTGAGCCGAGTCAAAGCGACATCGTAACAAACGCCGCGCGTGCGGATATCGGTGTCACCGGAGTTGATTACGCGCTCGCCGAAACCGGCAGTCTGGTTTTGGTTGCGCGGCCCGGGCAACCGCGATCGGTCTCTCTCTTGCCGCCGGTTCACATAGCTCTGATCCGGCCCGAGCAAATCATTCGCGGATTCGACGAACTCTTTGAATTGCTTCGAGCCGATTTCGAGGCGACCGGGGTGAAAAGCGCGGTTACTTTTATCACCGGTCCAAGCCGAACGGCTGATATTGAATTGACACTGGTTGTCGGCGTTCACGGACCACAACAACTCCACGCTGTCCTGGTCGATGGACAATAGATCCAGGACGGCTTCCATACTCCAGAACAGAGCCTTCGATAGAACTTCGTTCTGAACCGATACGCTCTGTATCGAAACATCTACGCTCGGTTGCGAATCAAGCCTGGATTTAGTTCGGCGCAATGAGAATAGGGCGGTGGTGCGCGGGAATACCAGTTGCACGGCTGGGAGTATGTTCATTCAGACTTCATTCATGGTACTCGCAATAGTCACGTTGTCGGCGCTCGTGATCGCCATTTCGGCGGCAGTGAGCTGGCTTGCTGTGGAACTGGTCGCGTTCGGCATGTGCCGCGCATTTGGACATTGCCGGCCAGATTCAAAACGGGTTGTGGCCAGGAGCAGAGCAACTGGCGGCTGGGCGCGAGCCTGGCGACTGACCCACGCCGAGTGATAGCGGTGCGCTTCAAGGACAGCCCGCAATTGGGTACTTATGGCTATTCGAGAGTTTGAATGATAAGCCCAGGACAAGTTTTGATTAGGCAACCAGACAACTCAAGGAGGCAGCTATGCAAATTAAGGAAGTGATGACAGCGAACCCTACGTGTTGCATTCCGTCAGATACCGCTCAAACGGCGGCGATCATAATGAGAGACGAGGACACAGGAATCGTTCCGATCGTGGAAGGCAAAGGCAACCGGCAACTCGTGGGCGTCGTGACCGATCGCGATCTATGCGTTGGAGTAATCGCGAATGCGGCGACGGCAGATCTGCTCAACGTTCCAATCGAGCAGTGCATGACCACGAAGGTGATTTCCTGTAAGGCCGATGAGGATATCGACGCCGTGCTCGATGCGATGCAGGAAAATCAGATTCGCCGGATCGTTGTTGTCGATAACGAAAACAAGATCCAGGGAATTGTTTCGATGGCGGATTTGATGAATCGCGGAAAGGTTGAGAAGGGCGCGACTGTTGAAACGCTGAAGAGCATTTCGAAGCCCACCGGCGAACCAAGCAAGCCACGCGCGGAATCCGCCGGCTCGACAAATGAATGAGTTCGAACCCCGTGTACTGATGGAGGTAAATCATGAAACGATTGATGATCGTCGGATTACTGGCCGCGAGCGCGCTGGTGTCAGCGTGCAGCTCGCAACAGTTTGACGACTCGAAAATTACCGCAAAAATAGAGAGCAAGCTGGTTGCGGATAGCGAGACCAGCGCTCTGAAGATCAAGGTTGAAACCAACACGGCTGTCGTGACGCTTTCGGGCACTGTGCCGACCGAAACCGAAAAGAGCAAAGCTGAAACGCTTGCGAAAGATACTGACGGCGTAAAGCGAGTAGTGAATCAAATCAACGTCGATCAGTCATCGGCCAGCTCAACCAGTATCCGCGACAAGGCCACTGATGCCGCGAAAGAAGTTGGCGAAAAGATCAGCGATGCCACGATCCTCACGAAGGTCAAAGCCAAGCTCTTAGCGGATGGGATCAAGGGAACCAATGTTGACGTCACAAACGGCTCGGTAGTCCTCAAGGGCCTTGTTGAAGACATGAACGAAAAGGCCAAGGCCGGAGACATTGCGAAGAATGTCTCCGGCGTGAAGGACGTGACAAATCAGCTAACGGTGAGACGGTCCAAGTCGACATAAGCGATCGATCCCGCCAGTGAACTAGACCGAGACCTTTCGATGAGCAAGAAGCCGGAGGAGTCCGTTGATCGCGAGATGCAGCAGGACATAGACGATCAGCGCGAAGATGAAAGAGAGTCTTAGTTGGAAGTGTCCGCTGGCGGGATCGCTCATCAATCCTCGAAAAGGCGCGAGGAACGGCGAGCTCAGCCGGTCGATAAATCGGTTGAAGCTGTTGGATTCCCGCGCGCCAAGCAAATCCAGAATGATCTCGAGCCCGATGAGGCCATAGATCAGATAAAAGATGTAGTCGACGATTTGAGAGATCCTGGCAATAACCCGCGCACGCGCGAGTTCGTTCTCGGTCTCGACAACCTCGGCCATCGCTTTGCTTTTGAGATCTTCCCCAACGAGTGCCGCTTTAGTTTTATCGCGTTCGTCGAGATGATCTGCGCGCCGCGCAATCTCTTCGTGCACACCTCTGCGTGCATCGTGTTTGATCGCTTCGTGTTCCGCGAGTCGCTCGGATTCATCGACCGCCAGCTTCTCATCTTCCATTCTCATGATCTTCTCCGTCGTAAGGTTATGGTCCGGTGGAAGGATGGCAAGACGAGTGCCATCCTGAATTAGTGCACATTCGCTGACTTCCGGAAATAAGGTGTATCTTGGGCGTACATGCATTGTACTGTGGCGCTCCCATGTGAGTGGTTGCTAAACACAGACGATGACCGACTGATCGAGGAGCTAACAGTTTGCAAAAGCAAGGCTCCACGCTATCAAGAAGGTAGTTCGACGTAAGCGGCACGCCTGTTGCGCAAAGCTAAATCGTCTTTTGTTGACGCTGTGTTACTCTAAAGGCCGGAGGCTGGTGAAGCTTTGCTATTCCTTCGAGAGGAGGTCGCGTGGAGGATCGATCGAACATTAAAAGAAAGATATTGCTCATCATCGACGACGACGTCGAATGGACGGATTTGTTGCAGATCTTCTTTATGAACAAATATGACGTGCATATTGCTCATTCCGCGATTGACGCGATTGAATTCATTAAGGATACGCAGCCGTCCGCGATGATCCTTGATCTGGTCATGCCTTCGGTTGATGGATTTGGGCTGATGCAGCGCTTGAGCACAATGTCGAATGCGGAGATCCCGACGGTATTGACAACGGGATGGGTCACCGCGGATGTAGCGTCACTTGCAGCTTCGATCGGATGCTCCGCCGTACTTGGAAAGCCGGTTTCGCTTTCCGAGCTCGACGGTATCGTAAGCGGGCTCATGGACGGGACAAACAAGCAAGCTAAATCACAAGAGCCCGACGTATTGCAGTAACAAAACCGCGGCCCACTTCAACGACGATCTACATCGAAAGATATTTTGAGATCAGCCCGGCGAGTGTCGAGAAATTGACCGGTTTAGTTACGAAGTCAGTACAACCCGCAGAGCTTACAAGTTGCTTAACGTCCTGGGGGTCGTGAGCAGTCAATGCGATCACCGGCACTCGGCTCATGTATTCGATCTCTCTTATTCTCCTGGTCGCGGTCAGGCCGTCAACGATGGGTAGCGTTAGATCCATGAGGATAATATCGGGTCTCGAATCCAGTGCAACCTCAATGGCCTCCGCGCCGTCGGATGCCTGCAAGACCTCATATCCCTCGCTCTCGAGCAGCTTCGACAACCCGATTCGGCTGTCCTCAAAGTCTTCCACGAGTAACACGCGCTTTGTAGAAATCATGGGTGTGCCTGAAAGCACTTCCTTGTGGTTGAGGATCTTAGAATAGACGATTCACGGCATCAACGCTACCGGAAAAGTAGCGGGGTCCACATCAACGGCCCCCTCCGCGTCGATCGCAAACCGGTCACAGCGAGCGATCAAATACGTCCCGTTTTGATTCACAGCTATCGCGCTCTTACTGAGGAATGTGCTTAATGCGGCGTATTGTTTGGTGGCACATCGGTTGCCGGACTGTAGGTGTTCAGAATTGATAGGCGTGTCGGTAACGCAAAGCAAGGAAGAGTAATGATCTTAAAGGAAAGCAAAAGCAAAAGGAGGTTTTCGAATGAGCAGTAGTTTTAACAGAAAAATTGAGAGACCCGCGGGTTTGCTGTTGGCGCTCGCATTGGTTATCGGCATGGGGATCCCGGCGCGGGCTCAAACTTTGGTGAGAGTGCCCGTGGGAACTGTGCTTCCTCTTCGAATGGACACCTACCTGAACTCCGATACGTCCAGGGTAGGCGATAGATTCACGGCGACCGTTTCCGGAGATGTGACAATCGACGGAATGTTGGCGGTCCCAACTGGCTCGAAGGTAGAAGGTCACGTGACGGGCGCGATTCCCGCCACTCGCACCAGGGCCGGCAGTGTCGCAATTGCCTTCGACAGAATCAGATTTGCCAGCGGTTCATCGGTAATGGTGGATGGATCACTGACAACTCTGAGTGACGAAGGACGCCGCCAGCTCGAAGCGAGCAACGAAGATGTGATTGGTGGCGGCAGCCGCACTCGACGCGGCATTGTTTTCATAGGCGGCGGCGCCGGCGCAGGTGCGCTGATTGGAGCGCTGGCGGGCGGCGGCAAGGGCGCGGCGGTTGGCGCCGGGGTTGGAGCAGTCCTCGGAACCTTAGGCGTTCTTCTAACCAGGGGTGAGCGTGCCGAAGTACAACCGGGCACCGAATTCGCGATGATGGTGGAGAGTCCTTTTAGTGTCAGCATCGATTCGGAGAGGCTCGGAGCGTTCGACGACACGACTTCAGTTGGAATACCGTCGCAGCAACGCGACTTCACATCCTTCGAAGCTCTTCAGTTCGCGCAGATTGCCTTGAGGGATCGCGGATACTACACAGGTCCCATCAATGGACAAGTGAATGTCGCTACGCGCGATGCCCTGCGAAGATATCAGCGCGATCATAATCTTCCGGTAACTGGCGACCTGGACGTGCGGACCGCGCGAGATCTTGGTGTCGCAAGCGAATCAGGCTTTGAAACAGCGTCAATCGAGATCAGCACCGCGCGCGCTGAGCGTGTTGATCGAGACGGCATTCGGGTGAATATGGATGTGCACACGCGCGGGAGCGGTTGGCAGGTGTTTGTCAATCGATTCGTAAGCGGTAACACGCTGCACCTTTATGTGCGCGGTGTTCCTCCCCGGTTGCCTTCGGGTACGGCGACGGATCATCGCCCGTTTTCTGACACCTACTACAACATGCCCAATGTGACGCGGGTTGTATTTCATGGGCCGCAACGAGATTTCCCCATCGACCTGTTGGGCGGTGGTGGCGTTGGCGGAGGCACCGGAACGGGCGCGGGCGCCGGCAACTCACGCCAGATATTGTTTCTGTCAAACCGTCTGTTGCAGGACTATCAGAGGGACGTGAACGTTCGCGGGAACCGCGGCCAGATAATCTTCAACACACGGCGAAACTTCAGGCAGAACGAAGTAGAGCTGCTGTTTCAACTGAACAGTCTGCAGTCGGCGGCGGAACTCTACAATCAAATAGTCACCAGGGTGAATGACCCTGACACCTTGAAGGGCGCGGCTGACTCGCTCCTTCGTCAGATGCGACTGACAAGCCGAATCATGAGGCGGGGCATCACGCTGTCGTCGATCGTGACCAACGACTGGGCGCAGCTCCGCGATGAAATCGGGCGAATCGGCCTGACCGATACGAACCTCGACAGCGACACGGACATCATCCGGTGATTTCTGTCAGCGCCGTTCTCCGTGCGGATCAGTTGGTCATCGGTGACTGATTGGTCCGCAAAGGAGCGGCGCTTGGAAAGTCTCAGGTGTTTTTGAAAGCGATGGAATCGAAAAATGACTTCACCAGCACCAGGTCAAATCCAAATCAAGGGCGCCATGCTCTTCATTTGTGATTCGACCGGCAAGGTCCAGGCTGTAAGCTCCAAAGCCGTGGGCGACACATTTCCCGAGACCAGCTTCTTGCAAAAAGACGTTAGCGAGTTGCTTGGTCTCGGATCCTCGATGAATGGCTGGCTCGAGGATCGAATCCGGGAAGCGCGGAATCACGTCGAGTATTTCGCCGAAACGATTGTAGAGAACGGAAAAGGTAAACTATCAGTAAGGCTCGATGTTCTGAATCACGACCGCGAGCTTTATGGCTTCGCGCTGCAGGTACTCCCGGTGCAAAACGGCTCGGTTGGATTGAGTGATGGTGATTCGGTAGTCGAGCGCAAACAGTGGCACGAGATAAAGAACCATGTCGGCGCGTTGAAGCTCTATGCGACGTTTCTAAAAAGAAAAATGGCGGACGGCGATGAACGTCGAATAGTCGAAAAGATTTTTAACGGTGTGAACGAGTTGATTGGATACATGGATCGAATCAGGAGGGGAGACGCTCAATGAAGAGGCAACATAGCATTCTCGTCATCGATGACGAAGAGCAGATGCTGGACTCTTTGCGGCTGAATCTTCAACAGGCCGGCTACTCAGTCTCGACCGCTCGAAGCGGTGAAGAAGCGCTTGCGCTCTTCGACGGCGGCAACTTCGATCTCGTGCTGTGCGATCTCCAGTTGCCTGAAATGCACGGAATGGACGTGCTAAAGAAGCTGAAAGAGAAAGCCGAGTCAACCGAAGTGATAATCATCAGCGCGTATGGATCAATTGAAAATGCTGTCGAAGCGACGAAATCCGGCGCATTCCACTTCGTCGAAAAACCGTTCGAATTCGACGAGCTGCAGCTTCTGATCGATCGCGCTCTCGAACGCCAGGAGCTTATCGAGGAGAGCGAAGGTCTCCGGCGAACGCTTCGGGAGCGTAACACCTACGCGAATATCATCGGCGGCTCAAAGAAGATGCAAAGCATCTATGAAATGATTGAAGCCGTCGCAAAGAGTGACGCGAATATTCTCATCGTTGGAGAGTCCGGAACCGGAAAAGAGCTTATCGCAAACGCAATTCATTACAACTCGCACAGGTCCAAGGCGAGATTCGTGAAAGTGAATTGCGCTTCGTTGCCAAAGGAGCTCATCGAATCGGAGCTGTTCGGACATACCAAGGGTGCCTTCACCGGCGCGGCGCGTGATAAGGAAGGATTGATTGCGAGCGCGAACGGCGGCTCGTTGCTGCTTGATGAGATAGCCGAAATGCCGCTCGAGCTTCAGCCCAAGCTTTTGCGCGCGCTTCAGGAACGCGTCTACTATCGACTCGGGAGCGAGCAGCCTATTGAAGTAGACTTTCGCTTGATTTGCGCGACCAACCGGAACCCGCTTGAAGCTGTTCGAAGCACCCAGCTCCGCGAAGACCTTTACTACAGAATCTCGACGATCACTATCGAAGTGCCGCCGTTACGCGAACGCGCGGAGGACATTCAGTTGCTTGCGGACCATTTTCTAAAGACCTTCTCGGAGAAATACGGCAAGCGAATGCAGGGCTTTTCACAGCCGGCTCGCGCAGCCATGTACAACTATCATTGGCCCGGCAACGTGCGCGAGTTGGAATCGGCGATTGAGCGCGCGGTGCTCCTGACAAAGTCCGATCAGGTGGATTCGAGTGATTTTCAGTTCGCGGCCATTGAGGCTCAGGCTCCGTCCAGCAATGGCTTTGTTGTTCCTTCGAATATGACGCTCGAGGAAATCGAGCGCGAGGTCATTTCACAAACCCTTCAGCGAACGAAGGGAAACAAACAGGCTGCCGCGAAGGCTTTGGGAATTTATCGTCCGAGACTTTACAGCAAGATTCAAAAGTATAACCTTTCAGTGTGACCCTGACTCTGAATCACGATCAACCATTCGCAGTTAGCGTTCGGTCCCACCGTCGATCTCGTTCTTACCCTCACGAGCATCTTCATCGAATGCGAATCATCGAAGAAACCATCGCGGGTAACGGGGAGTGCCGCTAAGCGTCCGATTGTGAATGGCCCGCGCTACCCCGCGCTACGAAGTAGATCGATGTCACAAGTAGACACAGCCGCAACGCATTGGACCGAATCCAGTTGATCCACCCGGGCATCGTGCATTCAATGCTGGAGGCACCAGAAAGAAGATCCAGAAGATGACTCCGGCAATCCATTTCAACTTCGGCATAATGATGCTCAACATCACGTTTCTTCTGTCGGAAAGAGGCTAGCGGATCGCGCCGGGTTGGAACAGAATCTTGTTCGGCGACAATTGCGGATGATAACATCCAGCGAAGTTTGGGGCTTCAACGGCGCCAGACCGAAGAAGGGAATTCTCAAATCACGTTCCTATGCCTATTCACAACATCAGCTTTGACGAGCAGGGAAAGATTCCGGCGGTCCTTCAGGATGCCGGCACAAACGAAGTGATCGCACTTTGTTTTATCGACCGCGAGAGCCTGACGAGGACCCTTGAGAGCGGCGAGACAAGTCTTCTCGCGGACTCAGTCGCCGGCATCAATGGGTCACATCCGCTGCTGGACATCCGCGTGAACAGCGACGGCAAATCGCTTACGGTCCTGATTCAGCGCGAGCCCGGCAGGTCGGAAACAACGCCGAAAAGCTTATTGCGCGAAGCCCCGGCCGCAAAGACGGGGTCGAGCGGAGTTTCGCTCGTCGATGTAAGCTCGATGGAATTCGGCGTCACCGTTGGCGAACTGTACGCGTTGATTTCCGAGCGCCAGCAAAAACGTCCGGAGGGTTCGTATACTACTTATCTGTTCAACAGCGGTCTCGACAAGATACTGAAGAAGATTGCCGAGGAATCCGGCGAGGTCATCATCGCCGCCAAGAACAACGCCGGGCCCGGGTTGATCTCCGAAATTGCCGATCTCGTCTATCATTTGCTGGTGCTTCTGGTTGAACGCGACGTCAAGCTGGGCGACGTAGGTGACGAGTTGATACGGCGCGCCGCGAAGCGGCCTTCGGGTCCAGAGCCGCAATAAATGTTGTCGGAAGAGTGGTTGTCCCGCATGAACGAGATCACTCCGAAAAACTATGATGAATTTCTTGAACTGACCGCGGAGGGCACCGTTGTTCCGGTGGTCAAGCGGGTGATGGCCGACCTGCTCACGCCAGTTGCGGCTTACCTCAAGCTCGAACGCCTCAGCGCGTATTCGTTTCTCCTCGAATCCATCGAAGGCGGAGAGAAGGTCGCGCGTTACTCGTTTCTCGGGTTCGATCCGGAGATCATAGTCCGCAGTCGCGCCGGCAAAGTGACGATTGAGAAGTCGGGCGCGACGGAAGAAATCGATCAACCGATGCTGAACGTTCTTCGGCGGCTCTCGGGACAGCATATTCCGGTCCGAGTTCCCGGGCTTCCGCCGTTTGTGTGCGGGGCGGTTGGTTACTTGAGCTACGCCGCGGCGGGATGGTTCGAACATATTCCGGATTCACACGCCGACGATATCGGAATTGACGATGCAGTGATGATGTTTTTCTCGCGCTTGCTTGCGTTCGACCACGTGCAGCATCAGATTCACGTGATCGCCAACGTGTTCACCGAAGGAAAGACGACCGATCTTGAAGCGGAGTATAAGAAAGCGATCGACGATATTGAAGCGATGGGCGCCCTGCTTGAAGACCCAATCGAGCCGCTCGCAAAGCGTTCCTCGCCGGGGCGCAAGAGAATCCACTCAAACCTGACCAAGGAGAAGTTCGAGAATTCCGTCGCGACCGCTAAGGAGCACATCGCGGAGGGAGATATTTTTCAGGTCGTGCTGTCGCAGCGATTCGATGTGGGTGTTGATGCGCATCCATTCCAGGTCTATCGCTCGCTGCGAGTCGTGAACCCCTCGCCTTACATGTACTTTCTGAAAATAGATGATCGATCAATCATCGGAGCTTCACCCGAGATGCTTGTGCGCGCATCCGGCCGGCGAATCGAGTATCGGCCGATTGCTGGCACTCGCCCGCGCGGCGCAACTGAAACCGAAGACCTGCTTTTGGGTGAAGAGATGCGGGCAGACGAAAAGGAAGTCGCCGAGCACGTGATGCTGGTCGATCTGGGCCGTAACGATCTGGGTCGTGTCGCCGACTACGGATCGGTGGAAGTCACTGACCTGATGATCGTCGAACGTTACTCGCACGTCATGCATTTGGTGTCGGGCATCAAGGCGCGCCTGCGGAACGGGATGGACCGCTTCGATGCGCTTGCGGCGTGTTTTCCCGCGGGCACCGTGAGCGGCGCGCCCAAGATTCGCGCGATGGAGATCATTGACGAGCTTGAGCCGACGCGGCGCGGCGTCTACGCCGGAGCGGTGATGTATCTGGATTATTCCGGGAATCTCGATTCGTGCATTGCGATCCGCACGATCGTGATGAAAGACGGCCGCGCTTACTTCCAGGCGGGAGCGGGAATCGTCGCCGATTCGGTTCCGGAAAAGGAATACATCGAGACGGTGAACAAAGCTCGCGCAATGCTTCAGGCAATTGAGATGGCTGAGAGCAGTTAATCACCGCGCGTAGTAGCCGCGCTTCGCTCTTAATCTGGCCCCGGGTAACTTCAGCGATACGCCGATCTTCTTCCACGCGCCATCACGGGTCAGAGACTTCGGCGAGTAAGCCAGGCTGTACAGCGAATGCAGCTCGGCGGCGACCTGTTGATAGACTCCTTCCAGGTCTTCTGCACGCTCCGCTTTGAACATTACCGCGCCGGTCTGATCGGCAAGCGCTTCGAGTTGTTTGCGAGCAGTCACGTATGCATCGTGACCACTGCGGCCGCCCCTGCCGATCGTCTCGTATTCAGTATCCAGGTAAATCGGGTAAATCGTGGCGTCCGCCTCTTCCACTCGCTCGAGCAATTCACTGAAGCTGTGTTTGGAGGCGAGATCCTCATCGTTGGGATGATCCAGCGAGTTGTCCACGCCGTCGGTTAACACAACGATCGCCTTCCGCGTGGCACGCGCTTCCTCCAGCAAATCCAGTGTCGACCACATCGCGTCGTAGTAAGCGGTGCCCGAATGACGATTCTTGATGTCGTCGATTCGATCCTTGAGCAGCTTATGATCGGATGTGAAGTTTGAGATTATGAAGAACCGCCGGGTGAATCCGGCGACCGCGATCGTGTCCGTCGGCTTGAGTGAGTCGACGAACTTTTGCGCGGCTCTCTTCAGGACTTTCATCTTCTTTTCAGTGCTTCCGCTGAGGTCCAACAGCAGGACTACGTGGAGGGGCGCGGTGACGGGTTCGAAATAGGAGATGTCTTGTTGGACGTTGTCTTCGAAGATAACAAAGTCGTCCTTCTTCAGTAAGGGTAGTGTCTTGCCGCCGGCGTCGGTTACCTTCACCAGGACATTCACAAGCCGGGCCTCGAGTGTTATTGCCTCGTCGCTTGATCGAATGTGCGCGCTGTCCGCGAATTCTTTCGCCGGCGCCGCGGATTTGAAACCGGCTGATGACGCGATTCGTCGAGCGCCAGGATCAACATTGCGATCGATCGTAACCATCGCCTGTTGGGAGCCCGCGCGGAGATTTATGTTTCCTTTCGCGGTACGCACGATTGCCGTCGCCCCGCCGCCTCCGAGTCTGCCGTCGAGCGTGTGTTCATCTCGTTGGCCGAAGATCTTGACGGGCGCGGCCGATTCGATAAAACCCTCGATTGCCCGTAGAGCAATGTCTACGTTAGCGCTGTCGGGCAGCTCAATCGTGACCGATCCTGATTGCGTATCAATCGAGAGTCCGGCAAGTGCGCCTGCAACAGTTACCGCGCCCGACGTGCTCCGAATTGAAATATTGCTCGATGCCGGTACGAATAGAACGAGAGTAACCGGGGCCGCCCTCGTGGATTTGACCGAGACTCCCAATCGCCCCGGCGCGCGCTCGCACAGGACTTCCGAGTCGAGGACGGCGTTTTCTTTCCGAGTTGCCACGACGCGGGTCAGAGCTTGATCCCACGTATGCACCTCGGTCGCACCTTCGAAATTCTCCACGCTCACGAGCGCCACGCGCTCCCAGAAGTCTCGCTGTAACCGGTTCTCCTGGGATCTCACGTTATGGGTAACGAGTAACGAGGTAAAGATCAGAATGAGGAATCGAACTGCCCGGGCTTTGGCGATTGGCCGCAACGGACGATGATGCATCAGCGAGGACTTTTCAGATGAAGAGGGTACGGAGAGGGTGAAGTCGTTTGGCATCGTCGAACTCTCGAGCAGCGCCTGTCCGATAATACGCAGCCCCAAGGTCATCGGGTGCAGATGTAAAGACCGGAAGGGCGGCAGACCTCGCGACTCAAGGAATCGATTTGCGTGGATCGCGATGCCGGACGGCGGGTTAGATAACGAGCGGGGGATGAAGCTCAGCCCTCAGATGCCGGCTCTTCTTTTGACTTCGACTCCGGTTTATAACCGCCCTGGCTTGTCCAGCTCGCGACCTTGTTTCCCTGGTGTTGAATGACGACGGCGCCGCTATGCCCGGAGTGCCACAAGCTATACCACTGACCGACCGAGCGCTCCTGCATGCCCGGGGGCGAGTTTACCCACGAATCGTTGACATTCACGATCAGACTGTCATTGTCAGCCGTTTCAAAGCTGTCCACGCGGGCATCGTACTTGAGCTGCTGCTCTATGTCTTCGCTGAGTCCCACCGGATACTTAGCTGTATTGCTGGCCTGCTGCGATTCGCTTCCACAACCGAACGCGCAGAACGCGGCGCCTAACATTATCGCGAAGAGAACTGGGCGCACTCTGTCTCGGGATCTAAATCTACTGCTTCTTTGTAGCCTCATTAGTGCCTCTCGAGTTTTCATGGTCATGGTTTGTACGGCTGAATAGATGGTCATTATCATGATTGTAGCGTGTTCCGTCAAACGCGTACGCCCGGGCCAGGAAGGTATAGGTTTTACGAGAGTGTGCGCGCGGCGGCTCGAAAGGACGGTGTTGGACACTGGCACCTTTGTGTTTGGGACCGAGGCGCCGGCTGGTGCAAGACTCGAAGCAAGCCGAGCGGTTGATCTCTCGTTGATTCTCTACAGCGACTTGCGGTGGTAAGATCGGGCTTGGCTTGGTTGTGTCCGTGGAAACGTCGAAATTCCCTGTCGAATTTATGAGTCAACCGTCTTTGCAGTTTGCCAGGTACTACGACCTGCAACCTGATCCTTTCGATGGGAAGGACATAGCATTTTTCGCCTCACTCATTCGAAAACCCAAAACAAGTATCCTGGATTTAGGGTGTGGAACGGGGCGCGTTCTAATTCGGCTAGCGCGCTACTGCGAAGACATAGAAGGTCTGGACAGCTCGGGGAACATGATAGCCGTATGTCGTGAGAAGCTTCGGGCCGCCAGGTTGGCGAACCTGTGTGAGTGTGTTCACATTGGTGACATGGCGGCGATCGATCTGGGCCGCCAATTTGAATTGATTCTTGTTCCCTTTTACGGATTCCAGTTGCTGCTGGATAAGGGGAAGATCGATTCATTCTTCAAATCGGTAAGCGAACATATGTCTCCTGATGGCAGTTGTATTGTGACCGCTTTTAACCCGTGGAGTTGCTGGGAAGGTATGGAATCGGATTGGCGTTCCATGAAGTCGGAATCAGTTTGTTGGGAAACCGGCTTAGGAAGCGGGCGGCTGGTGTGCTTTGAGAAAGTGAACGACGTGGATGGCGAGGCCCGGGTCTGTCATTTCACCCTCACTTGTCGCTACTTCGAGCGAGATACCATTGTGAACGAAACAGCAATCGTGACCGCCCTACGTTGTTACTATCCCGCCGAACTTGAGGCGCTCATCGGTGATCATGGATTCAAGATCATTGGGCAATGGGGCGGCTACTCGGGGGAAAAGTACGGCGAAGCTGAAGAGTTGATTATCCAGTTCAGTCACCGCGAGGTTTAACCGGCGTTCTTGATCTTCGAGTGAGAGATTGACAAATGAGGGCGTGATGATAAGCTTGCAAGGGTCTTGAGAGGTTGAATCCGAAGGCAAGGCTTACCGAATTATCTTTTCCGACTTGCGGCTGTAATTCGCGCACTTAATCCAAGGGATTTTATCAGATCTGGTGGAACGAAGTAGGGATCTGCGGAGCCGACAGCATCTCTAGTTTTCGGGTGTCTTTAATTCCTAGGAGGACAGGAAATGTCAGATATACTGTGGGACCATCCGAGTGCAGGATTCAGAGCGCCTGGGCCTAAGCCGAAGCCCAAGCCAAAGCCAAAGCCCAAGCCCAAGCCAAAAGCGAAGCGATAAACACAAAACTGAGGAGTTCGACGAAAGCTTACACTCTTTCTCGCGGTAACGGACCGCAGGGCTGTTCCGGCCACTTGATTGCGATCCGAAGACTTGTATGGGTGATCGCTGGCAGAAAGTTGAGGAGTTGTTTCACGCTGCCCTCGCCCTGGAGCCCGGCCAACGTGCCGCCTTTCTCTCTCAGGCCTGCGCATCTGACCCGGAGCTAAGGGCAGAAGTCGAGCTGCTGATCAACACCAATAAGCCGAAGAGTCAAACGGACTCGGCGGGTCAAGCAGCGGAAACCAGGCGGGCAGATGAGAGTGTATCTTTCGTTGGTCCGATCATCTCACACTACAGGGTCCGGGGCCGCCTCGGTGCCGGCGGTATGGGCGAAGTATACCTCGCCGACGACCTGACGCTTGACCGCAAAGTTGCGGTCAAGGTCCTTCCCCAGAACAAACAGCTCGATGACAACTTGCGGTTGCGGCTGATTCGCGAAGCAAGGGCCGCAGCCAGGCTTGACCATCCCAACATCTGCTCGATCTACGAGGTGGGCGAAGCGGAAGGCCACTCGTTCATCGCAATGCAATACATAGAGGGCGAAAGCCTGGCTGATCGAAACAAAATCAAAGCGCTAGACCTAAAACAATCGCTCGACATCGCCATACAGATTGCGGACGCGCTGGCTGAGGCACATTCGCGCGGAATAATTCACCGCGACATCAAACCACACAACATAATGCTGACACCCAGAGGACAGGTCAAAATCCTGGACTTTGGGCTCGCGAAGCTAACCGGCCAATTTCAAGGCGAGGATGCGGACACACAATTCGTGCTGACGCAGTCGGGTGCCGCGGTCGGCACAGTGCCGTATATGTCCCCCGAGCAGATCAGAGCTCAACCCGTCGACCTGCGCACCGACATATTCAGTTTTGGAATTACGCTGTATGAGCTTCTGACTGGCCGACACCCTTTCGAAGCTGAGAGCCCTGCTGCGATGGCCTCCGGCGTTCTGACAGAGGACCAGCCGCCGCTTGCCAGGTTTGCAGCAAAGATACCCGCAGAGCTGGAACGAATAGTGCACAAGTGCCTGGAGAAGGAGGTCGACAGGCGGTATCAATCCAGTCGCGAGATTGTTATTGACCTGCAGAACCTTCAGCGAGACTTGTTCTCTTCGTCATCGGTGACGGCCCGAGCCTTTGGTTTGACCCCCGCGCCAAAGTTTGTCGACAAGCGCAAGGCGGCGACGATTCTGTTGATCGCTTTGATTGCGCTGACGGCGCTTGCTGCTTACCTGATAATCTGGCGATCGTCAGGTGCTGGACCCACATATGACTCGATCGCTGTCCTGCCATTCAACACGTTCACATCCGATCCCGACACTGAGTACCTGTCAGATGGAATAACTGACAGTCTGATCAACAGCCTCTCGCTGATACCGGGTCTTAAAGTCATGTCGAGGAGCGCGGTCTTGCGATACAGAAATCAGGACAATGACGCTAGCGAGATTGGCCGCACGTTGCGAGTAAAGGCCATCCTCGCCGGCAGGTTCGTTCAGCGTGGAGAGCGGCTTTCGATCAGCGCAGAATTAGTGGATGCGCGCGATGGTAGTCACATTTGGGGTCAACAATACAATCGAAGAACTACAGACATACTGGCCGTGCAGGACGAGATTTCGCGTGAGATAACAACGAATCTTCGATTCAAGCTGACCGGCGATGTGGAAAGGCGTCTGGTCAAGCGCAACACAGGAAGCACCGAAGCTTATCAGGCATACCTGAAAGGCAAGTACTACACTGACAAGCTGACCGAGGACGGACTGAAAAAAGGCATTGACTACTACACGCAGGCTATCGCGCTGGATCCGAGTTATGCCCAGGCGCACAACGCGCTCGCAAACAGCTATTATCTGATGTCCGATTGGCTGCTTGCGCCAAGGGAAGCGATTCCCAAAGCAAAAGAGCAAGTTGCCAAAGCGCTGGCCCTTGATGATGAGTTGGCCGACGCCCATGCCACCCTCGGCATTATCAGTCACAATTACGACTGGGATTGGTCGAGAGCAGAGGCCGAGTTCAAGCGCGCGCTCCAGCTTAGCCCCAATAGCTTCAATGCCCATGAAGCCTACTACACCTACCTGATCTCAACAGGCCGGTTCGACGAGGCGATAGCGGAGGCCAAGCTCGCACTCGATATCGATCCGCTGTCATTGGGAACCCATACCGGACTTGCGGCGGTCTACTATTACATGGGTCACTACGATCAGGCTATCGACGAGCTCAGGAGGACTCTGGAGATGGATCAAAACTTCTGGATCGCCCGATTATACCTGGGCCGATGCTACGAGAGAGTGGGAAGGGGAACGGAACTCATCGAGGAACTGCGCCGAGCCACGCAACTGGAAGATACGATCACGGACCCGCTGGCCGCGCTTGGCCGTGCTTATGCTGTAGTAGGCAAACGGGCCCAGGCGTTAAGTGTCATCGATCAGTTGAAGGAGCGCGCTCAGCGCGGTTATGTACCGCCTTATAATATTGCGATCGTGTACTTAGGTCTGAATGATACTGATCGGGCCTTCGAGTGGCTGGAGCGATCCTATCAGGACCGGAATTACTACCTGACTCGCCTCAAGGTTGATCCGGAATTGGCAGCCCTACGGTCCGACCCGCGCTTTTTGAGTCTGGCGACGCGCCTCGGTCTCGCGCAGTGAAGAGTTTTGGGCGGTTGGATTCTGCGCTCGCGCGCTCCTTGCCAGAGGCCGGCAAGCCGAATCGAAACCGCATTTAAAACCCCGCGACTTGATCCGGACCCCAAGAGAGGGAACCGATCGAAGTGAAAAGGAATTTGACTTTACCTTATACGAGGCGTATCTTCTGCGCCAAAATCGCGAGGCGAAGTTCATCATTGCCGGAGGACACATGACCCATCTGAGAACGTTGAGTACAGCGCTTTTAGTGATGTCGCTGAGCATCACATCCATCGCCCAGACCTATACAGGTCGTATCCTGGGTGCGGTTACGGACGCAAGTGGCGCGGCTGTAAAAGGAGCGAAAATCACGGTTACTAATGTAGAGACGGGTGCGGTTCGCAACGTCGAGACATCCGACACCGGCGACTACCTGGCCCCAAACCTTCCACCGGGCCTCTATAACATCGTTGCCGAAGCGCAAGGCTTCAAGAGAGTCGAGCGCGCCGCGGTGCGCCTGGAAGTAGCAAAGGACTTGCGCATCGACGTCGCAATGGAAGCGGGCAACATTACTGAGCAGATAACCGTAAGCAACGAGCCGCCTGCGATCGACACGACGACGACGACGCTTGGCGGCACGTTCTCAAATAAGGCGATCAATGATCTGCCGCTCAATGGCCGCGACTTTCAAAACCTGGTTGTCTTGCGCCCTGGAGTCCAACGGGCCACAGGCGGCGGATTCCTCTCGATAAGCTCGAATGGGAATCGACCCGAGAACAATAATTTCATCATCGACGGCACCGATAACAACGATCCGTACTACGGCACAACCGTGGTCAATGCCGAAGGCGTGCAGGGAACTCCCGGAACCATTCTTCCAATTGATGCGATTCAGGAGTTCAATGCTCAGGAACATCCTTCGGCGGAATACGGATGGAAGCCGGGTGCAATCATAAACCTCGGATTGAAGTCGGGGACAAACGATCTTCACGGGACGATATACGGCTTCGAACGCAACAGCTTTTTCGACGCCCGCAATTTTTTCAACACCGACGACACGCCGCAAAAGGCGCTGCGTCAACACCAGTTCGGAACCAGCATTGGCGGACCGATTCGCCACAACAAGACTTTCTTCTTCGGCGCCTATGAAGGCGTTCGAGGGTTTGTCAGTAACTCAAATCTCGTGTCGAGCCCCGCCACGGTTTCGCTTGGGGGCGATCCATCGACAAGCATTCCGGACGCAATCGCGTCGCTCAACGCTCACGGAATACCTGTCAACGCTTTGAGCAAAAATCTGATCGGCACCGGCTCGTTTACCGGCAACGGTGCTTTCCCGGGATTGTTTCCCTCGAACAACGGAAACAATCCAGCCGGACCTTCACAGGTGGCCGCGGGATTTCCAAACATCAATCGAATGGACAATTTCATCATCAAGGTCGACCACCGGATCAACGAAAGGAATAACCTGACCGGCCGTTACTTTTTTGGCGACAGCCTGCAAACAGAGCAGGACCTAACAGTGTTGCGACCCGAGTGGCGCTCGACTTCAGACTTGAACGCGCAGGTGTTCGGGATGAACTGGATCTGGGCGCCGAATGTGCGCTGGGTCAATGAAGCGAAGTTCGGGTACAACCGGTTCTGGCAAAAAATACAGACGGCAGACGCCGACAAAGATCCGGTCGCGACCTACGGCATCAACGCAGGCGTAAAGGATTCAGCGAACTTCGGGATGCCGACGATCGTGATCTCGGGCTTCAATCAACTCGGCGGCAACAGCGGATGGCCTCTGTTTACGACTCCGAACGAGACTCTCCAGTTTGCCGATAATGTTTCTTACATGCGTGGGAATCACGCGTTCAGATTTGGCGCCGAGTTTCGGCACGGCTCGACAAACAACCTTCGCAACCGCCGCGGAAAGGGGCGAGTACGTTTCGAGGGCGACGGAGCGTTTGACGGCAGCACCCCGCTCGAAGATTTCCTTGGCGGATTCCCGTCACGCGGAGACATTTTCGTCGGCAGTTCGGAGCGCGAGGTCAGCATCAAGTCGTTCGGCGCGTTTGTTCAGGATGACTGGCGCATTACGCGAAATATTACGATCAGTTATGGTGTGCGTTATGACCTCAACGGAGTGATCAAAGAGAAGCATGACATGCTCGGCAACTTCGATCCGGCGGTGGGCCTTCAGCAGGTTGGCATAAACATAGACGCGCCCTATGAAGGCGATCACAATAACTTTGCTCCAAGGCTGGGTTTCGTATGGGACGTGACCGGAAAGGGAAGCACAGTGGTTCGCGCGGGTGGAGGCATTACATACGAGATTCCCATTCTGGCGGTTTTCCTCGGCCAGAACGGAGTCAACAATGCGACCACTCCGGGCCTCAACGTGATACCGACCGGGGCGATCGGATCGAACATCAAAGGCACGATCGTCGGCGCGGCGACGACTCAGCGTTCGGGGTTGAACTGGACGCCGGCGGGCCCGATTTTCAATGTCCAACTCAACTGCGATCCGAGTAAGGGCGGTTCGCCGTGCGACATTCTTGGTGTGCGCCACGAGCTGCGCACGCCGTACGTGATTCAATGGAGCCTCAATGTTCAACAGGTGCTTTGGCCCAACGCCACCATTCAAGTCGGCTACGTTGGGAATCACGGCGTCAAGTTATACAACATCCGCGACATCAATCAGGTTAATGTGGCGAATGACGACGGCAGCGAACAAACGGGGCGGCCGTTCAACTCGAAGTTCCCGTTCCTTGGATACATCAACTTCCTCGAGAATGGTTACGGATCGAACTACAACGGGCTTCAAACCACGTTCACGCAGCGCGCCTCGCACGGGCTCAGCTTTGTTATGGGTCACACCTGGGCGCACGCGATCGACTTTGTTTCGCTCCACCGCGCGGCCCAACCGCAGGACAGCGGACGCCCGGATCTCGAGCGCGCTTCAAGCGATCTCGATATTCGGCAGCGATTCACGCTGGCGCTGACTTACGACTTGCCCTCGATCAAATCCTGGGCACAATTGCTCGAAGGCTGGCAGATGAACTCGATCGTCACGCTTCAGGGAGGCACGCCGTTCACCGGCGTTGACTTTGAGAATGACACGAGCCTGACGGGTGAGTTCAGCGATCGGTGGAATGTCATAGGCAAGACCAGCTCGATACCCAACTTCTCGACCAGTGGTCCGATTCCAGTTGAGCAAGTGCTTGCTCAGCCTGCGTTCGGAAGCTTCGGTAACTCGGGACGTAATACTTTTCGCGGACCGAATCTCAAGAACTGGGACCTTTCGCTCGTGAAAACCTGGAAGGCAACCGAGCGGGTGAGCGTGCAGCTGCGCAGCGAGTTCTTCAATGTGTTGAATCATCCAAACTTCGCGAACCCGGCGATTCTGTTTAACAACGATCTCGGGTTCCTCGATACGTTTGGTCTGGTGACTGCGACGCCCGATGTGGCTGGGGCGAATCCGGTTATCGGTACGGGCGGACCGAGAAGCATTCAGTTTGGTTTGAAGATTCGCTACTGAACCTGGCTACGAAGGTCACAAGGCTGGCAAAGCGGCGCGGCGGTATTCATATCGCCGCGCCGTTTTCTTTTCGTTGTTACCTCTGGCAATTTGACATTAGTTTATTGCCGTAGCAGCATGGGCCAGCGCATCAGCGCCAATCCACTTCCGGAGACAATCTGTATGCTCAAGTACACCCGTTCGGCTGCGCTGGTCTTGCTGGTTACTCAGCTTCTTTGTGGGACTCCTTCGAATACGCCGGCTCAAACCGCCGGTGAAAAGGCGCCCGTCACGCAGGAGAAGCCGCTCAAGTTGCGGACCGACGAAGTGATAGTCGATGCGGTGGTGCTGGACAAAAGAAACCACTCGGTCACCGATCTTACAACGGATGATATCGAGCTGTATGAGGACGGAGTAAAGCAGAAGATTACGTCGTTTCGATTCGAATCCAGCGCGGCATCGTCGGATACATTGGGCGCTAATCGCACCGGCTCGGGCGCGGGACCTCGCACAATTAATTTGGTTTCGTTGGTCTTCGATGCGCAGACGGATCGCGACGGTTCGTTGCGGGCGCGCAAAGCGGCGTTCGACTATATCGCAAACGGAATCGGACCAAACGATTATGTTGCTGTGTTCGGAATCGATCTTGGACTGCTCGCGCTTGCCCCTTACACCAACGACAAAGAAAGGCTTAGGCAGGCGGTGGAGGCATTCACCTCGCGCGAGTCGAAGAAATATCTGGCGGTGGCGGGCGAGACTCGCCGGGCACTCGAGGGATTGGTCGAGCCGCTTTCGGATGGCAAAAAGGTCAGCTTCGCGGATTCGCTGACCGGCGCTGAAATCGATATTCCCCCCACCGCGACTCAGGATACTCGAGATCCAAACAGCACCGACCTTGCGGCGCAGGCTATGCAAGCCTCGATTCTAATGTCGAATCTCAGGATACTGAGAACGTTCGAGCGATATGAGCGCGAGTTTCAGGGGTATCGCGATGTCGATGCGTTGCTGGCAATCATCAACGGCTTGAAAAGTGTCCGCGCCGCGCGAAAGGTAATGATGCTTTTCTCGGAGGGCTTCGCCGTCACTCCCGCAGTGACCGAGCGGTACAAGTCCGTGATCAGCGCCGCGAATACAACAGGGCTGACCATCTATGCATTCGACATAGCAGGCTTGCGAATTGTGAATCCCAATGAACAGGCGATGGTCGAGCGCGACGCTGCGGCGGCTCAACGACTACGAAACGCAAACCCCGAGTTGGTTTCGGGAGGCGTGTCGGCGCTCGGACGAACCGAAGAACTTGCAAGGCTCAACGCGGTCAGCACACTGGACGAACTGGCTGGAGACACCGGCGGGTATGCTATCAAGAATACCAATGACATAAGCGAGGGACTCAAGCGGATACTCGATGAAATTGGAAATCACTATGTGATGACTTATCTGCCGAGCAATCCGAACTACGACGGCAAGTTTCGTCGAATCTCGCTCAAGATTGTGCGGCCCGGCGAATTCAAGACTCACGCGCGCCACGGGTATTATGCACTGCGAATTCTGGACGACTCTCCGGTCATGCCCCACGAGTTGCCTCTGCTTGAGCGAGCCAATTCCGCGAGCAGCTTGAACGATTTTCCGTTTCAGACCCGGGCTTTTCATTTCAGGGGCACAAATTCTGCCCGGCTTGTCACACTCTATGCGGAGTTCCCCGTATCGGCTCTGACTTTCAACAAAGATGAAAAAGCAAAGACGTTTTCGTCGAAGTACGCGGTACTGGTTCTCGTTAAGAACTCTGCAAACGAAATCGTGCGCAAGCTCGGCCAGGAATTCACGCTGCGCGGACCGCTTACACAAATGGAGGACGTCCGGAAGCGTCCGCAAATGTACACCCGCATGACCTTGCTTGCGAGCGGGCTGTACACCATGGAAGCCATTGCAAGGGATACGGCAACGGGAAAAGCGTCGGTCGCACGCATACCTTTTGAAGTGCCCGCCGCTTCGGAAGACAAGCTGCGGGTTTCGAGCGTGGTTATGAGCCGAGGCGTCAATCCGCTAACCGAAGAGCAGAAGAAGCAGACGGCTCATCCGCTTTACCTTGAAGGGCAGGCCTACTTCGTGCCCAACGTGGACGAGGGATTTAGTCTGTCGCGTGACAAGAACCTGCTGGTGCACTTCGACGTCTATGTGCCCAAAGGATCACCAGCGAAGCTGAACGTGAACATCGCTTTCTTGAAGGGCAGTTCGGTTTTCAATCAAGCAAACGGCGCATTGCCCGAGCCGGACCCGAGCGGCCGCATTTCATACTCGACCGCGTTCGGATCGGAAAACTTTCCTCCCGGTGAATATGATCTTCGGATCACCGTTGCTGCCGGTGCCGAGCGTGCAACATCGACGGGCCACTTTAGAATCGAGCCATAAAAAAGGGACGCCGGTTGACGGCGTCCCTTTTCAAATTGCGTTCCGTCGTCGATCAGAACTCGTAGCGCAATCCGAACTGCATTACGCGAGGTGATGACAACGTGCCGCTGTACTTACCGAACGTCCCTCTCGAGTCCAGATTCGCCCCCTTCAATGCTTGCGGGTCGAAGCTGACTGAGTTGGTTACGTTGAAGACCTCCCATCTGAATTGAACCCGATGGCCTTCCTTGTAAGGCATCGACCACGCTTTCGACAGGCCCAGATCCAGCGAATAGAAGCCGTCCCCGCGAATCGAATTTCGCGTGCCGACTCCACCCGGAAGCGTGTGCACAAACGAGCCAAACGCAACGCCGGGATCCGAGAAGATGTTGGGTCCGCCGTTGTCGGTTGGAGTTACCTTTACGTTCTTGGTCACACCGGTATGCGCCACGGCCTTTTCTTGAGTTGCATTTCCGGTGAACTCCCAACTCGTCGGGAACGCAAACCCGTTACCGATTGACGTGGGAAGACCAGACGTTACGCGGTAGATGCCCGACAGTTGCCATCCACCTACGAAAGCGTTGGCCCAGCCCGGTGAATCCGTCATAAACCGGCGGCCCTTGCCAAACGGCATCTCCCAGATGCCGTTGATATTAACCTGATGAGTCAGGTCATAGTCCGAAACGCTCTTGCGCGCGGCCGGGGCCCACGCATTCAGGATCGGACCGGAAAACAGACCGTTGCGTTCAATCGTTGAGGCATTGTCCTGGCTCTTGCTGTAGGTATAGTTGAAATCGAACTGATACCCCTGGGCAAAGCGCCGCCTCAACAATATCTGCAACGCATGATAGTTCGTAGGCATTCGTGAACGAAGCGCGTTCAAGTTCGAGAACTGCGAATTGAAGAACGCGAACTTGCCGAATCTCGAACATGGGTTGCAGAAGACATCGATGTCCGAAAGCGACGTCGTGTAATCCGGGCCGTCGCCGGTTGTCGCTGAATAGAAGTCCCTGTAGATCCTCTGCGTCGCGGTTAAACCCCCGCCGGCATATCCGGGGAAGATGTTTTCCCAAAACGCAATCTTCGGAACCGCGCTCACCGCGGTGCCGGCGATGTCCAGATTCGCAAGCAACTTCGCCGCGGTGAAGTAATCCATCCCTGATCCGGGGTCGACAAGATTCAACGGCATTGCAAGGTCGTCGTTGACCAGTATGTGGCGCCCCAATCTGCCGACATACGCGGCCTCGAGGACCATGTTTCCGGGAAGTTCTCGCGAGATCGAGAAGTTCATTGTCTGCGAGTACGGGGTAATCAAACCATCGTCGATTCCGGCCGTGATCGCGAATCCGCCCGCTGCTGTCCCTGATGGGAAGGTCGCGGGGAAGCTTCCAAAGCCAGGCGCCGGCAACAACAAGCTCGCGGGCAGATTAGTGAGGCCAGTGAATCGCGGTGTCGTCAACGCCGTCAGCGTGCCGGCCGGATTCGTTACCGAAGTCGATAACCCAAAACCCAGCGTGCCCGAATCGGCGTTCGTCGCGATGGCTCCGCCGATTCGATCATACAGTAGACTGTAGCCCCCGCGGATAGCCATCTTGTTGTTCTCACCGCCAGTCAACCATTTCAAGAATCGCAGATTTGTCTTCGGCGAATAGGCGAAGGCAAAACGCGGAGCGAAATTGTTCTTATCCCATCCGTAAAACCCTCTGCGCCCATTCTCGGGACCCGCAAGAACGAAGGAGATAAGCGGCGCGGATTTATTGTCGGGGATACCCTTCTCCATCAACCCGCCCCGCACATCGAACCAATTCCCCAGCGGGACATCGGGCGCTACCTGCGCGCCGCTGGTTTCCCACGGCGGAGAGTAGAGTCCGTAGCGCAGACCGTACGTCAGCGTGAGGTTCGGTTTCACCCGCCAGCTATCCTGACCATACCACTCATACTCATCGGCGGCGTATCTGCGCTTAATTGGCGCGCCCTGGGGCAGCGTGCTCAACTTGCCTCCATCGATGCCGAGGTTGTATCGAGCGGTTACCTGAGTCACAAGGCCCAAAAGTGCGGCCATCGCGTGGTCTGTTGAAGTGTCCGCCAGCAGCGGCGGACGAATTGGACCGTTCGATTGCAGCCACGCCTTGTTGACCAGCGCGCTGCTGAATGATGTGGAGAAGTTGATGCGCTCATTTCTGATCCAGCGGACGTTGGTTCCGAATTGGAGCGAATGCGAGCCTCTGACCCACGCCACGTCATCGACTACGTTCCAGACGGGCGTGAACCGAGTCAGGCTTCTCACCGCCGGAATCAAATCGTCAAAGGTCCTGAAGCTGACGAGCGGTGAATTGCTCAGGGGCGACGAACCGGCTGCTTCGAAACCGAGGCGCGTATACCCTGCGTGAAACACGTTCACCAGATTCTGAGTTAGCGAGGCGCTGTACCCGGCGGCAAATCCCTTGTTAGTCGTCAGGTTCTCAAACCTCGGCGATTGTCCCGGGAACTGCTGAGTGGAATTGTCCTTGTCATTCTGAAGATTACCTCTCCAAAACAAGGTGTGCCTTCCATCTTTCGTCAGATTGTAGTCCATCCGCGCGATGTAGGTATTCCACTTCAACGCGATTGGGGAGTTGAATCTGAAGCCGCTGGTGTTCAATCCATCTCCGACAGTATTGTCGTTTGGCGCCGGATACTGATTGAAGATCTGAAGCACGCCGGCGCTTGGCCCGATGTGCGCAGGCTCGAGCGCCTTGATACCGGCCGCATCCAGCTTCGACACCTTGACCGCGGTTCTGGTGCTGTCGGTGAACTGCAGGAACGTGAAGGTTCCTTTACGCAGATCGAGGCCAGGCACGACTCTGACTACCGACTCTTCGCGAGCGTCGCGGCGTCCTTCGTAATTCAGGAAGAAGAACATTCGGTCTTTGATTATCGGGCCGCCGAAGGACGCGCCGAATACGTTGCGGATCAGCTTGGGCCGCGGCACTCTCTCGGCCCCGACCGTCGCGGTCCCTGCCAACACCGCGAAGTCAGTAGGAGTGAACGAACCGGCTGCGTTATTGAACCAGTCATTCGCGGAGAATATCGTATTGCGATGATATTCGTACGCTGACCCGTGCCAGGAATTCGAGCCGCTCTTGGTTACAAGGCTTATCTGGGCGCCGCTGGATCGGCCCTGGTCTGCGTTGGGATTTGTCGTCACAACGCGAAATTCCTGCACCGAATCGAGTGTAACGCGCAGCACGCTGTTGAAAGCCTGCCCGGTTTGCTGATCGTTTACGTCCACGCCATCCAGCGTGACGTTGGCCTGATCCGATTTTCCGCCGTTGACAGTTCCGTTTCGATAGTCTGTGGTCCCGCCGTCCTGGGCTACGTTGCCAATGAAGGTGACGCCCGGTTGCAGACTGAGCAATCCGGCGACGTTTCTGCCCTCGAGCGGGAGTTGTCGGATTTGTGTTTGGCTGAAGGTGTTTCCGATCGTCGCGTCGGAGGTGTTGAGGTGAACTTCGCCGCCCGTAACCGTGACGGTTTCGTTGACGTTTCCGACCTCCAACTGCATGTTGATGCTCTTTGGTGTGGCAACCAGCATCTGAACATTCTCTTGAATGTTTACTTTGAAGCCCTTCGCCTCAACACGGATGCTATAGGTTGCCGGGGCTATTTGACTGAAGGTGAACGAGCCATCTTCACCGGTTCTGACTTCGCGGCTAATGCCGTTCGCGGTGTTTGTGATGGTGACCGTCGCTCCCGAGAGCACTTTGCCCTGGGGATCGGTGACCGTCCCCGAAAGGCTCGTTGTGTCCTGGGCTCTCACAATCGTGCTGCAGAGCAACGCCATAATCATGGCAAGCACAACTTTTTGCTTAAGGATCCGCCTACTCCTCCTAAACATTTTTCGCCTCCATTTATCCTCGCCTGACAGAATCCATGTCAGAGTGAGCGTGGTTAGGTTGGTTGATTTCGGAGTCGAGACCTGAACCGGACAGCTTTCGAGCCCTCAGCCGGTCAGATCCTACCCTGGGCCTGGCTACACGTTACCGAGGTCAAAACTCGCAAGTCTTCGCTCGCTATTTCGCACACCTTAAAACCTGGAGGATTACGACTAAATGATTGCTGTTATGAAGGCGAGCGCATTCTACAAATCGGCGGGAACACAGTCAAGCCGCGTTCGGCTTTCGACAAAACCTCTTTCCGCTCAGTCGACGATCCGAATGTGAAGATCGCGAAGCTGCTCGTCAGAGACCGCACTTGGGGATTCGATCATCAGGTCCGCCGCTGTCGCGGTCTTGGGAAATGCGATTACTTCTCGTATCGACTTCTCACGCGCAAGTAACATCACCAACCGATCAAACCCTATCGCCATGCCACCGTGCGGCGGAGTCCCGTACTCGAGCGCATCCAACAGGAACCCAAACTTTTCGCGCGCCTCTTCGTCGCTCATGCCGAGCGCCTTGAAGACCCTCCGCTGCAATTCGCGTGAGTGGATTCGAATAGAACCGCTGCTCAACTCGACTCCATTCAGCACCAGATCATAGGCTTTTGCCAGAACCGACGCAGGATCAGATTCAAGCCTGTCCATGTCCTCGTCGCGCGGACTGGTGAATGGATGGTGCATCGGATAGTACCGGCCGTCCTCGTCGTGATATTCGAACATCGGGAAGTCGAGCACCCAAAGAAAATTAAACTTTGTGGAATCGATCAATCCTTCGCGCTCGGCCACTTCAGTACGCAGCGCGCCCAGTGACGCCGCGACGACCGAAGGTTTGCCGGCGACAATCAATGCGCAGTCCCCAACCTCGCAACCGGCTGCCTGAGCCAGTTCCGAGACTTTCTCCGCTCCAAGCGACTTCGACAATGGCGATGTGGTTTCCCCGGCATCACCCGTCTTTATGAAAGCCATTCCGCCGGCTCCGAACCGCCGCGCGATCTCCGTCAACTCATCGAGATTCTTGCGGGAATACTTGCCGCCGCCCTTAACGTTAATGGCCTTGACCTGTCCCTTGGAATCAAGCGCGGTTCGATACGGAGCGAAGTCAGTACCGCTAAGCTTGTCGGAAAGATCCATCAGCTCCATCGCGAACCGCGTGTCCGGCTTGTCGGTGCCGTAGCGGCGCATCGACTCGGCGTAGGTCAGCCGGGGGAAGGGAAGATCCACTTTCAAGTCGATCAATCGTGCCAACTCGGACATCAACGGTTCGACCACTTTGAATATATCGTCTTGCCGGACGAAACTCATCTCGATGTCGATCTGAGTAAACTCAGGCTGGCGATCCGCGCGCAGGTCCTCGTCGCGGAAACAATGCGCGAGCTGAAAGTATTTATCGTACCCGGCGACCATCAGAAGCTGTTTGAAAATTTGAGGCGACTGCGGCAACGCGTAGAAACGACCCGGCTGCAAACGGCTGGGCACGATGTAATCGCGCGCTCCTTCGGGGGTCGTCTTGATCAACATCGGAGTTTCGATTTCATAAAAGCCCTGCTCATCCAGAAAGCGGCGGACCGCGATGGCCGCCCGATGACGCAGACCGATGTTGTACTGCATCTTTTCGCGGCGCAGGTCGAGATATCGATACTTCAACCGCACCTCTTCGCTGGCTCCTTTTGCATCCAGTTCAAAGGGAGGGGTTCTGGCGTCGTTCAGGATGTAGAGTTCCATCGCCTTTACTTCAATGCGGCCGGACTTAAGATTCGGATTGATCTTTTCCTTGTCGCGCATCAGGACTTTGCCCACGGCCGCGATGACGTTTTCACCGCGCAGCTCCTTCGCGCGGCGATGAACCTCGGCGTTCTTCTCTTCGTCGAAGACTATTTGCACGATTCCTTCCCGGTCGCGAAGGTCGATAAAGGTGAGCGGGCCAAAATCGCGGCGCCGGTGGACCCAACCCATAAGCGTCACTACCTCGCCGGCGTGCTCGGGCCGCAGGTCGCCGGAGTAATGACTGCGTTTCAAACTTCCCAGACTGTCTAGTGTTGGCATAAGTAATTAGTGACGAGTGAAACGTGATGCGTGACAGGACAGCTCGTCACGTTTCACGTATCACGCATCAATGTCACGATCAGTTCTTCCTCACCCAGGTTCCTTTGCTCGCCCGTACTCATGTCGCGCAGCACGTACGCGGCTTTCTGGATCTCGTCGTCACCAACAATCAAGGCGTACCGCGCCGCAATGCTGTTTGCGATCGCGAGTGACTTTTTCAACTTGCGGCCTTCGAGATCGATTACCGCGCTGACGCCAGCTTGACGCAATCGGCGTGTGAGCGCCAGCGAGTGCGCACGCGCTGCTTCGCCGATGTACGCGACGAACACCGCGGGTGTCATTCGCAGAGAGCCCGCGCGATTAGCCGGCAGGCTCATAATCATTCGCTCTATGCCGAAGGCGAAACCGAACCCCTTGGCGGCCGGACCGCCCAGCATTTGCGAAAGACCATCGTAACGCCCGCCCCCGACGATCGTGTTCTGAGCGCCAAGCTGCTTGCCGGTGATCTCAAACGCCGTCCGCATGTAGTAGTCGAGCCCGCGCACAAGCCGGGGCTCGACGGTGTAAGCTATGCCGCGCGCATCCAGATATTCCCTGAATGTCGCGAAGTGCGTTTGACAGGCTTCGCAGAGCGAATCGGTGATCATCGGCAGCTCTTTCAAGTAAGGCTGACACGATTCAACCTTGCAGTCGAGCACGCGTAACGGGTTTGTCTCGTATCGCTGGCGACAGCTCCCGCACAGATTCGGAAGACTATCGCGAATCGCCTCTTTCAACCGCGCGATATAAGCGGGGCGGCAGTTCTCATCGCCGATTGAATTCACCAGCAGCTCAGTTCCGGTGATACCCAACTCTTTCAAGTACCAGTCGAGCATTTCGATGACTTCAGCTTCGATCGCCGGATCATCGCTTTGGCCCAGCACTTCAACTCCAACCTGTCCGAATTGCCGGTAGCGGCCCTTTTGAGGGCGCTCGCGACGAAATTGTGGGCCGATGTAAAAGAGCTTCACGAGACCCGGTTGATTGAACAGGCCGTGTTCAATGTATGCTCGAACCACCGACGCTGTTTGCTCGGGTCGAAGCGAGACTCGCTCTCCGTCGCGGTCTTCAAATGTGTACATCTCTTTGTTCACATCGGTGTCGGTGCCGACTCCGCGTTCGAACAATTCCGTTCTTTCAATGACAGGTGTGCGAATCTCATCGAAGCCGTAGCGGCGAAACGCTTCACGCGCGGTTCGCTCGACGAGTTCCCAGCACTCGATCTCGGCGTCGGTCTTATCGCTGAACCGCGCGGGCAAGATGTCTTGTGTTCCTCGGACTCTGCTAATCATTTATCGGGCCAATCGCAAAATTTGAGATTTCAAATTTCAAATTTCAAATGAAGTTGCTTCGGCCTCACGATGCGAGTTGCGACAAATACTCATTCTTGTACTCGATATAGTGTTGCCAATGCTGATCAATCCGGGCGACCTCTTCCTCGGTTACCTGCCGCCGAACCTTCGCCGGCGCGCCCATCACCATCGATCGCGGAGGTATCACGATGCCCGGCGTCACAAGCGATCCGGCGGCGATGAATGACTCTTCTCCGATCGTGACATTGTCCAGGACAATCGCGCCAATGCCGATAAGACATCTGTCACCGATCGTGCAACCGTGAAGCACCGCGGAGTGCCCGACCGTCACTCGATCGCCGATGACGGTCGCGAATCGTCCCTGAGTCACGTGAATGACGGTGCCGTCCTGGATATTGGTGCAATCGCCAATTCGTATGTGGTAGCAGTCGCCCCGCAGAACGCAGTTGAACCAGATGCTGGAGTGCTCGCCGATATGGACATCGCCAATTATGTGCGCGCCTTCGGCGATGAACGCGGAGGCGGCGAGTTTAGGGGCGATGCCTTTGTATGAAACGATCATTGTTCTACTCATGTAGAGCGAGAAAAACGCTGTTAGCGGAAAGAAGTGACGTTAGCATAGCGCTCTAAAGGGTCGCAAGTTGACACGATTTTGCCGCTGGCTTAGCATCATCGAGATGTGTTCGACCTCGCCTGAAAGACATTCATCCAGACTGTTTGATCTTCGGCCCTATGCAGTCATCATCGTTGTCGCGTCGATGTCAGCGTGCGGTAAGCCGTTCAATGTCAAACCGAGGACCGAGCTGCCAAGGGCCGAGTACACGGCCACGGCGACAATCGATCAGATCGCCGTGCAGGCCAAGCCGATCACTGATGAGAACCTCCTGTATCAAACATTCGACGCGAATTTGATTCTCGCCGGCGTATTGCCCGTGCGAGTGATGCTGACGAACTCCGCCCGGGAGTCACACAGTCTCGCGAAGGCTCGTTTTGCAATTCGCGCCGGAACCGCAGCACGCGCTTTCAAATCAGTCGCCGCTCGCCAGGCATTCAAGCGCGTTGTTTCCTATTACGAGATATCAACGTATAACAAGGCGGGCTTCAAGGAGTCGCTTGATGACTTTTCCGCTTATGCGCTCGATACCGACCGTCCGCTAGCCGGGCAAGAGTCGCGAGAAGGCTTATTGTTCTTTCTCGTTGCGGGCGATGTAATCCGCGAAGCGGGTCTGATATTGGAGATCAGCAAGCAAAACGGAAAACAAGAAACGGTCCAGGTGAAACTGAATTAAGGAGCTTCAATCTTTGATGAAGTCGAGATGCGCAAGCGCACTGATATGCTTGATCGTCGGGTGGTTCGGATCTCAATCGGCCACCGCCGCGCAGCAGACTGAGAAGAAACCTGTCGCACAGCCACCCGTCGCCGAGCCGTCCGACGAGTTCCAACAGACGATGGCTCGCGGGCGCACGCTGCTTCGTCAAGGCCGAATCGATGAAGCAATCAACGAGTATTGGAAGGCAGCGAAGCTTCGAGACGACAAATGTTCTGAGTGCTTTCAGACTATTGGACAGATTTATTTTCAATTGGGGCGGCTAAAGGAAGCGGCCGCGTTGTTTCGGCAGGCTATCGCATTGAAACCGCCCAACGAAGCCGAGATTAATAACGTACTCGGCGTCGCGCTGTATTTGCAGAACGACAAGCAGGCATACGAAGAAGCAGCGGTCGCTCTGCAGCGCTCGATCGAATTGAGCGGCGGTAAGGTGGCAACTGCTTATTACAACCTCGGCTTCGCCTTGATCAAATCCGGCAAGGAAGAGGCGGGTGTAAACGCGCTCAAGAAGTTTCTGGAATTGCAGCCCTCCTCCCCGGATGCGAGCCAGGCGCGAGCCGTAATAGCCAACACCGGGATGATCGACTTGCGAGTCGCCGCTTCATTTTCAGTGAAGTCCTCAACGGGAGCCGATCTGGTGCTGGAGAAACACCGCGGCAAGATTGTGCTTTTGGATTTTTGGGCGACATGGTGCATCCCGTGCCGCGCGGATATCCCTGAAGTAAGAAAAATCTGGAAACAATATGGCGGAGATCAGTTCCTCATAATCGGCATTAGTCTTGACTCAAACCGTGCGTCGTTTGACGGCTATGTAAGAGAAGAGCAACTGACGTGGCCTCAGTATTACGATGGGCTTGGATGGGGGAACGCGCTTGCCCGGCTTTATGCGGTGTACGCTATACCGCACACGCTGTTGATCGATCAGGAGGGTGTCATTCAAGCGACCGGACTGAGAGGTGAAGACCTGTCCGCGAAAGTAGGTGAACTCTTGAAGAAGCTCCGAAAACCGGGCGCGGGAAAGTAAAACCCCCAGCGACCTTATTGCGCAGGCTTTTTCGCGGATGGCTTTGAAGGTTTGATGAGCGGCGAATACTTCAATACGTAGTCTCTGACTCTTTGACATGGAGCAAGGTCGATCAACTTCTTCGTTGCTTCGCCCTCAAACCTGAGGCCCAACCGCCCACCTGCGTCCCACGCGACAGGGTTACGCGCGGCATCGTCTTGATCGGAAGCCGTAACCTCGCGGGTGACCAGCCAGTACGTTCCCGGCGGGAGGTTGCCGAGCGCGAAGGCGCCGTCAACAGTGACATCGGCCTCGAAGTATCTAAGCACTGTATCAGACGCGTCTGGTTCAGCAGGGATCAGATAGACCCTGGTTTTTTCCGACGGCGTCTTGTTTTCCTCGCCCGTCACGACTCTTCCGTTAAGGCCCGCCGCGCCCTCGCCTATCGTCAGGATCAGCCCCTTGACCCTTTCGCCAGCCTTAAGCCGCACTCCGGTCTTCGCTGCGTCAATCCGTTTCTGATTCGGCGCCGCCGGCGGAAGCGTCATCGACTTTATGAACAAATTCTCCCCGGGAAGCTGGGCCTGGGGACGATAGAGGCCGGGGCGAAGAAAACCGATGCTGAATTCGCTTTGATCGTTCGGAGTTGTTCTTCTGAATGCGGCGAGCATCTGGAGCGCCTCATCCTCGGGCTTGCCCTTTCCTTCGCCGCGCGCATCGATAACGATCTCTTCTTTGTAGAAATGCGGAGGATTCTTGCATGCCTCTTTTAACGCCGCGGGCGAAGCTGGTTCTATTGTCACAGTCCCCGAAATGGCTGCGAGCGGTTCAAGCGCGAGTTCCACGCCGGTGACATCAGCGCCGCTCACCGTTACGCGGCGTGGCGGCGACACCAACGTGCTCAAGCTTTCGCTGCCTTCAATCATCATGCCGCTGGGATTCGCGACAGCGATCGCCGTGTACTCCCCGTCAAGCAGCCCGTCAACCGCAAAGCCGTGCTCCTTTGACATCGGATTTACAAACCCGTTTCCCTCCACGACCGAATTTCCTGCGCGGGTTATCATCACCGATATGCCCGCTTGATTTGACCCGGCGGAGCCGGTCACAGATCCGCTTATCGTGTGACCGCGATGGTCCCGATATCGGATATCGATTGCGACCGCCTCATCGCCCGCCCGCACTTCGACCTCGGAAGCGGTATCGATGGTGCTTGAAGGATAGTAGGTCGGTGCATCGCCGTCGTAGATCCCTGAGCCGGAGAAATTGACCATGCTCTCACCTCGGCCACCGGCCGCGACCTGATACACGCCGCTGGTCAGACCGTAGATTCTGTAGATGCCCCGGTCGTCGGTTTTGAAAGGGCCAAGCATCGCGTTGAACGAATCGACTATTCCCGAAAGAAAACCTGGCCGCGCTCGCGGCGTCTTGTTGTCGATCTCGCGAACCTTGATCGCACGCACAATCGCGCCGACGACCGCTTCGCCCATTGAGTTGGTTACCCTGCCGGTAATCACCGCGCCTTTGTTCAAAGTGATGCTGACATTGTCACCCGTGCGATAGAACTCCTTCGCGTCAGCATCAGAAAGAACATAGCCGGGTGTGCTTGCGACCAGGCTGTAAGCGCCGGGCTTCAAGCCCGTGAGCGAGAATTTTCCATCGGCGTCGGAGTTTGAGGGTCGCAATAGCGAAGACATGGCGCCCTGCGGATTGGCCGCGATGTTGAGCGGGAATGCGAGAACGGCAGCATCCGCAACCGGGCGTGAACCTTCTGCCAGTACACGGCCGCGGATCGAGCCCAATTGCGCTGGGGCGGAAGTGCGAACCTCGACGCTTTGATCGACGGCGCGACGCTCGTTATCCGAGGCCTTCCTGGTTTGTCCGGCGAGACTGCCTGCCGGCATCAAAGCGAGAACCATCCACACGAACGTGAAGAGATTCTTGTTCATACTTCGCATCGTCGAACTACTTGTCCTCATCCTTTGCTTTGAGATCGAGGGTCAGCGCAACTTCCGCGGGAATTCCGCTCATCACCGAAACAGTTTGTGTGGTCGCTACGCGGCGCTTCTGACTGGTGCCCGTCAGACTGGCAGTAACTTCATAGTTGCCGGGCGCGAGATTCTCGAAAGAGAATTCGCCCTTCGAATTCACCTGCGACCCCTGGTTCGAGTCTCCGCCTTCGTTGACAAGCCGAACGTTCACGACGATGAATCCATCCCTGGGTATGCTGCCGCTCTGGACTGACACGCGGCCGCGAATGACGCAATTCGCTTCGACCAGGATAATTCGCACACCAGCGATCTGTTCGTTGCCCTGGATATCGAATCCGTCGGTGACCGGCAGCCCGTTGCGTTCGATTCGCAAGACTGAAAACCGCTGCTGCGCGTAGGGCATCCCACCGAGCTTTACCTTGCCCGCTCTCAGCCCGCCTATGCGAAAGCTGAGATCAGGTGAGACTTTGGTGACTGTCTGAGAAAAGGGTCTCGATTGAGTTCCGGGTGCGCTGGCCATGAGCATGAATCCGGCAAGGCCGCTCGCGACATCGGGCCGGTCGGCGTTTTCAACCGCGACTACTCCGCTGATGCTTGCGCCGCGATGGATCTTGAGTTCCAGCTTATCGATGTTTGCGTATTGAACGTCAAAATCGAGCGGGTCCGCGTAAAATCCACCGGCGTCCGCGAAAGCAGCGATCGCGTTCGCTTCGAGTTTGTACTTGCCCGGCGCGACGGACTCGAAACGAAACTCACCCCGCGCGTTTGAGGTTGTATATCCGCCTGCCAATCCCTGGCCGACCTCCTCGTCTCTTTCATCGTCCTTTTCGTCATCGTTATCATCTTTCGCCGAGGCCGGTGGGGTCACTCTTGCGTAGGCGATCATCGCGTCAGCAACGGGTGTTCGAGTGTCAGCGTCGATGATGCGTCCGCTGATGACGACGCCCTTCCCAATCAAGCCCAGCTTGATATCAATGCCCGTTACCTCCGCGCCTTCGGCCAGCTCGACTGCCCGAGCGCGGGCTTCGTCCGGAACGCCGGGATAATAGGTGCGCGCATTCACACGGCGTTTCAGCAACATATCCGAAAAAGGATCCGGTGATCCCCCCGCGCTCACGACGTATTTGCCAGGCTGAAGACCGAAGACACGATAGACGCCACGGTCGTCCGTGTAATACATCCTGTTTCCCATGCTGGTGTAGAAGGCTGGATTCCCTTCAGTCACCACTCCGTTTTTGACTGAGACCCGTTCGTTTATGACGGGACGTCCTTCGCTGTCGGTGATCTTGCCGGTGATCACGCCTCCGCGCAATAAAGAGAAGTCGATACCTTCGACCGCCCCATCGCTGACTGTAACTTCATTCTCGTGGCCGGAGCCCCCGGCGCTGACCAGCACTCGAGAGGAAACAGCGACGTCATACTTGCCGGCGCGTAAGCCTTCGATCCGATAACGTCCCTCTGAATCCGTCGTCGCTTTTGGAGCGGATGAGGGCTTGAGCATTCGCTCGACCATCCTCGCCGGGTTCGATGAGTCCGGAGTCGCAACGACGATTACTCCGGGCGCTGGTTTGCCGTCGAGCAATACCTTGCCGGCGATGCTGCCGGACTCCGGGCCCTGTGCGGAACAGGTTGCTGCTAAGGTTAAGACACAAGCGAAGGCAAGACCGAGAAGGATCGGCGAGCGTGAAATGTTTCTCATTGGTGCTTCTCCGAAGAAATGAATCAAACCCGGGTTCCAGAGAACGCTGAGACCGCTTAACTGTATCACCGCATCGCTCAGGATGCTATCAGTCTGTTAGGCAATCGAAGCGGCTTTGAGCCTCGATATACCCAACTTTAGGATTCTAAGAAGCGCCTGGCTTCAGCGCGCATCGCATCGAAGGGCGCCGCTCGCCCCGTCCACAACGCAAACTGCAGCGCGGCTTGCGCGACCAGCATTTCCAGTCCACCAATTGTTTGACACCCTTCGCCTCGAGCGTCAGCTAAGAACCGCGTCTCCGTTGGATTGTAAACAAGATCGTAGGCAATCTGTTTCCCGCGCAACGCTGCTCTTGGGACAGGAGATGCGCCTTCGCTGTGACCGCGCATTCCTGCCGGCGTGGTGTTGATGATGACCGCCGCATCGCTTGATGATAGTGACTCGATCGGTGATACGTGGATCCCAAATGATTCCGCGACTGTGCGTGCCCGCTCAACGCTTCGAGCAAACAGGCTGACGTTCGCGCCGCTTTGGAGCAATCCGTGAATCACCGCTCGAGCCGCGCCTCCCGCTCCGAGCACCGCGCACTTCGCGCCCGCAAGCGCGTGAATCCGCGCGAGCGGTTCAAGAAAAGCTTGAACGTCGGTGTTGTAACCGATCAATCTTCCGTCACGGATCACAACCGTATTGACGGCGCCCACCTCGCTCGCTGTTTGATCGAGATCATCGAGCAGCGCGATGATCGAGGTTTTGTGTGGAATGGTCACGCTGAAGCCTTGCAGGTTCCAATCCATCTCTCGTGTCGCCGGTCTCACCATTTGCGCGATGAACTGCTCGATGTCTTCGACCTCGAGCGACAGGTAAACGAAATCCAGATCGAGTTCGGCAAAGGCTCGATTGTGCATCGCCGGCGAAGCGGAGTGACCAACGGGTAATCCAATGATTCCCGTTATGCACGTCGCGCGTGACAAGTGACGAATACGATACTTGTCGATCAGCTCTTCGCAGGTCATCTGACCCGCGGCGCTTTCTTTGCCACGCGCGATTGAACCGTATGTGAGAAAGCTGCCGCGACCTGGTCCCAATACGCGGGTGATGATTCCCGCTTGGCCCATCGACATCGCGATCAGCGGCTTTGCCTCATTGCGCGCGCGGTCAAGCAGCTTGAAGATCGCGAGCGAGTCGGTAATCGTCCTCGCGTGCGTAACTATCTTGTGAATGGCCGCGGGAAGGGAAGTCACACGGTCATAAACGGCATTCAAATCATCAGGAGTCTCGTCGAGGTTGTGATACGAGACAATTAGTCGCGAAGCATCTGGCGATAGCCTCGCAGCTTCAGCGTAGCTCGCAGCTTCGATGTCGCAGTAATCGGCGAGTCCCTTAGCCCCTTCGACGAGCAAGCGCACGCGCGTCTCTTCATCGACGTGTTGCACCCCGCCTTCTGACATCGCGCGGCAAGTGATGACAACCGGTAGCGGCTTGTCTTCAAGAAGCGGCTTCAACAGGTTCGGGTTTGAGAAGTCAAAGTCCCGAAGAAAGTCCAGCCTGAGCTCGATCAAATCGGCGACGCCCCCTGCCTGCTCCATCGCGGCGCGAGCAGCGCTCACGGTTTCTTCAGCGATGACGGCGCAAACTTGAGGACGATCAGGCATGCTAATTCGAGCGAAGCGTATCACAACGACTTACAGTCCACCACTGAGCCGAAGTCTGATATTCGGGTGTTTGTTTTGATCTCAGGGGAGCAGCGTTCTACGAACCTCACGCGTGCGCACTCCAGCAAAGCGTGATCAAAAGACCGCGCTGGCTTCGCCGCGTAACCGGCTGCTATGATCGCATTCAAGATATGCTTGGGTTATCGCTATGTTGATGGACAAAAAGATCGCCGTGCTCGGCGCGGGCAAGCTCGGCGAAACGCTGATTCGCGGGCTCCTCGACGCCGGCGTGATCGACATCAAGAACGTGCGAATCACCGCCGCGCATCAGGAGCGACTCGATCAAATGCGAGAGCGCTTCGATGTCGCCGGCACGCTTTCAAATAAAGTTGCATCGACTACAGCGGACATAATTATTCTCGCCGTGAAACCGCAAACTGTCGCGGTTGTGTTGTCGGAAATTGGTGACGCCTTGCGGCCGGCGCAGCTAGTGATCTCGGTTGCTGCCTCGGTCAGCACCGCGTTCATCGAAAAGCATCTCACGGCCGCCGTGCCAGTCATCCGGGCGATGCCCAACACGCCTTGTCTACTGAAAAAAGGAATGACCGGAATCGCCGCGGGAAGCAACGCCTCACGCGAGCACCTGGACCTGGCGAAGTTCATTTTTGATTCAGTGGGCCGAACTATTGTCGCGGATGAAAAACACATGGACGCGATAACCGGACTCTCGGCGAGCGGACCCGCATTCATCTACATCGTCATCGAATCGCTTGCCGAAGCCGGCGTAAAAGTAGGATTGCCCCGGGATGTTGCCACGGAGCTTGCCGCGCAGACCGTTGTTGGCGCGGGCTCGATGGTGCTCGAAACTTCGGAGCACCCGGCGAAACTCAAGGACATGGTTACCACGCCTGCCGGGTGCACGATCGATGGGATTCTCGAACTGGAAGAAGGTGGACTGCGTGTGACGTTGATCAAAGCGGTCGTGAAAGCGACTCAGCGAGCAAAGGAGCTTCTGGAAACGTAGATGCGGGGGAACGTCATCGCAGGAAGGTGCGCAAGCGAAAATCTTGTAGGGGCGTCCCACCGTGGGCGCCCCTCAGTGTCGCAAACGAATTGCGAATCTCCGAAGCGATTCTGGAGGCCAACTTTTGCAGCGAAGATTAGCCTCGGTTTCGTGCTGATGCTGAGCGTGCTTGCTTCATACGGGAGCACTCTATTTCAAAAATCGGAGTCGAGGACTGAGATGGCCGCGGCAAAGTTTCCAGCTCTGGTTGCCGAATACCTGCGAGACCTGCACGCGCGGCATCCCGCGCTTGCAGCCGCGAGCGGGCTTCACGTCTGGGACTCGCAACTCGAAGACTACAGCGCGCTCGCCATCTCGTCGGAGATTTCGGCAATAAAATCATTTCAGCAGCGCCTCGAGAAAATCCCACCGCTCGAATTGCAGTTGACCGATACGTTCGATTACCAGATTCTCGCCTCGAATATGAACGCGCGATTACTCGAGCTCGAAAGCATCAAGAGCTACGAGCGCAATCCGCAGGTCTACAATGATCCGATTTCGACCGGGCTCTTGCAGATCGCGATGTTCGAATACGCGCCGCCGGATTCACGTCTTCGCAGCGTCATCGCCAAAGAGAAAGAAGTCCCGCGTCTGTTGGATTCCGCGCGCTCTAATATCAACAAGCCGCCGGCCGTGTTTTTGAAAGTCTCGATCGAGAGTTTCAAAGGCACGTTGGGGTTCGTCCAGGCAGATCTGCAGGCGGCTTTTGCATCGGTCAAGGATGCCAAGTTGCAATCCGAATTCAAAAAGTCGACAAAAACAGCCGCCGATGCGATCGCGAAATACATCAAGCATCTCGAAAACATCAAGCCGGATCCCGCCGCCAGCTTTGCGATCGGAAAAGAGAACTACGAGGCGAAGCTCAAATACGACGAAGGGCTCGACATTCCGGTCGCTACCCTGCTCAAGATCGCGAACCGCGAACTCGCAAAGACTCAGGATGAATTCAAAAAGACAGCGTCGCAAATAGATCCGAAGCGGGACGCGCTTTCGGTTTGGGCCGATGTTCAGCGGGATCATCCGAAGGCCGGCGCGCTTGTTGAAGAAGCGCAGAAGCAGCTCGATGCGTTGGTGCGTTTTATTCAGGAAAAGAAGATCGTGACGCTTCCGCGCGGCGAGGCCCCTGTTGTCGCGCCGACTCCGGATTTCATGCGATGGTCGACCGCAAGCATGTGGACTCCCGGTCCGTTTGAGCGCCGGTCAATGCCCGCGCGTTATCTGATCACCGACGTCGACCCGAAGTGGAGCGACAAGCAGAAGGAAGAGTATCTGGGCTCGATCAACTATCCGCAGCTTTGGACGACTTCGATTCACGAAGTGTATCCCGGGCACTTCGTACAGGGAGTGTTTTTGAAGCAGGTCAAATCACAGGTGCGCAGAGTGGCGGCGATTGCGCCGGGGAGCTTTGTCGAGGGTTGGGCTCACTACACGGAGCAGATGATGATCGACGAAGGATTCGGCGGCGGCGATCCTAAAATCAGACTGGGCCAGCACGCGGATGCGCTTCTGCGATTGTGCCGATTCGTGGTTGGCATACGCGAGCACACGGATGGGATGACCGTTGATCAGGCTACTCAGTTTTTCATGCGCAATGCTTATATGGGCGAGACGCCTTCACGCATCGAAGCCGAACGCGGAACGTTTGATCCTACTTATCTGGTCTATTCGGTGGGCAAGCTCGCGATCATGAAGTTGCGAGCCGACTACAAGCGAGATCATCACGACGACTTCTCGCTAGAGGAGTTTCATGACCGGTTGCTGTCAAACGGCAACGCGCCGTTGTGGGCTCATCGGCAGATGCTCTTGCCGGGAGATAAAGGGAAGTTAATAGAATAATCCACCGCCTCTTGAGCCTCTCCTGTCGAGCGCTTGCGTGATCCCTGTGACAGATATTAGATTGCACATCAGTATTGCGATATCTTGAGTAGAGGATGATCGAGGAATACGCAACAAGCATGGGTGACTGTGTTTGAACAAGCCTTCAAGAACATCGATGACGTCCTGCGAAAAGAAGCGGGATGTACCACCGAACTCGACTACACCGAACAGACCTCCTGGCTGTTATTCCTGAAATACCTCGACGCACTTGAACAGGATAGAGCCGATGAAGCCGCGCTTGACGGCAAGAAGTACTCCTACATTCTCGACGCCGCCTATTGCTGGGAAAGCTGGGCGGCTCCGAAGACCAAGGACGGCAAGCTGGACCACAACAAAGCAATGGTCGGCGATGACCTCAGGGACTTCGTCAATCAAAAACTGTTTCCCTACCTCCACGGCTTCAAGCAAAGAGCGACCGGACCAAACACAATCGAATACAAGATCGGAGAGATCTTCGGCGAGATAAAGAACAAGATTCAGAGCGGCTACAATCTGCGCGAGATTGTCGAACATATCGATGAACTGCGGTTCCGCTCCCAGCAGGAAAAGCACGAACTCTCGCATCTGTACGAAGCCAAGATTAGGAACATGGGCAACGCGGGGCGCAATGGCGGCGAATACTACACGCCTCGCCCACTCATTCGAGCCATCGTAAGAGTTATCAACCCGCGGATCGGAGAGAAGATTTACGACGGGGCGTGTGGGTCAGCCGGCTTTCTCTGCGAGTCATTCGACTATCTGAAATCCAACATCAATCTAACAACAAAGAACCTTGTCACGCTGCAGTCGAAGACTTTTTACGGCAAGGAAAAGAAATCGCTCGCTTATGTCATCGCGATCATGAACATGATCCTGCACGGCATCGAAGCGCCGAACGTCATTCACACCAACACGCTCAGCGAAAACCTCGCGGACATTCAGGACAAAGATCGTTACGACGTGGTGATGGCCAATCCACCTTTCGGTGGCAAGGAACGCAAGGAGGTTCAGCAGAACTTCCCGATTCGCACAGGCGAAACTGCGTTCCTTTTCCTTCAGCACTTCATCAAGATACTGAAAGCCGGCGGCCGAGCGGGCGTCGTCATCAAGAACACGTTCCTGTCGAACACAGACAACGCTTCGGTGAAGCTGCGGGAGCAATTACTCGAGAGCTGCAATCTGCACACAGTGCTCGATTGCCCGAGCGGAACGTTCCATGGCGCAGGCGTGAAGACGGTAGTGCTCTTCTTCGAGAAGGGCTCACGCACGCGCAAGATCTGGTTTTACCAGCTCGACCCCGGCCGCAATCTCGGCAAGACGAACCCGCTCAACGACGATGATCTTGCCGACTTCGTTACGCTGCAAAAAACATTCGCCGACTCGCCCAAGAGTTGGAGCGTGGACGCCAAGAGCATTGACCAAACGACGTTCGACGTCTCGGTGAAGAATCCGAACGGTGGCGAGGAGGTGGCGCATCGCAGCCCTGGGGCGATTATGGATGAAATCGCTGCGCTGGATGCGCAGAGCGCAGACGTGCTGGCGAATATCAAGGGTCTGCTATGAGGAATGGGTGGGCCGTAACGCGAATTGGAGAAATCGCAAAGACGCAGTATGGTCTGTCGGTTCCGATGAATGAAGAGGACAAGGGCTTCAAGATCTTCCGAATGGGTGACGTCCAAAACGGGCGGCTCATTGATTCCGGACGGATGAAATATGCAGACATAAGCTCGAGAGAGTTTGAGCAATACAAGCTCCGAAGCGGCGATGTGCTTTTCAATCGTACCAATAGCTACGAACTTGTCGGCAAGACCGGAATCTTCACTCTTCATGGCGACTACTGCTTTGCCTCATATTTGGTCCGACTCAATCTCAATCGCAAGAAGATGCTCCCAGCGTTTCTGAACTATTTCATGAACTCTGACAGCTTTCAGGAGGGAGTGAAAAGGAAAGCGTCGAGATCGATCAACCAAGCGAACATCAATGCCACGATTCTCTCAAATGAACTAATCTGCTTTCCAGAATCTCTTAGCGAGCAGCAGCGGATCGTGGGCATCCTCGACCAAGCGTTTGAGGGCATCGCCACCGCAAAGGTCAACGCCGAAAGGAACCTTCAGAACGCTCGCGCCATCTTTGAGAATCACCTCCAATACGTCTTCACCAATCCCAGAACAAAATGGACTAATTCGACCGTCGGCGCGGAAATCACGTTCATCGATTATCGTGGCAAAACACCGGCAAAGACTTCTAGCGGCATCCGATTGATAACGGCAAAGAATGTAAAGATGGGTTACCTCCAGAGAACTCCAATGGAGTTCATTGCGGCAGCAAACTACAAAGGCTGGATGACTCGCGGTATTCCGAAGAAAGGCGATGTGCTGTTCACGACTGAAGCGCCGCTGGCCAACGTGGCTCAGCTAGACACCGAAGAGAAGGTAGCGTTCGCCCAACGCATCATCATCATGCAACCCAACTCGGCGAAGCTCGACAGCACTTTCCTAAAATACCTTCTACTCTCTCAGCCGCTTCAGCAACGCATCCGCACAAAAGGAACGGGCGCGACGGTGCAAGGAATCAAAGCTAGCCTCCTCAAGTCCATTGAGATTTCGTTCCCGAAAACTCTCTCTGAGCAAGAAGCGATTGTCGCCGCGCTCGACCAATTGAGCCACGAGACCAACCGGCTCGAATCGATTTATAAACAAAAGCTCGCGGCGCTGGATGCGTTGAAGAAGTCGCTGCTGCACCAGGCCTTCTCCGGAGAACTTTAGGAGCACGCAGCGATGAAAGCACTAACCATTAAGCAACCGTGGGTTCATGCCATTCTTCACGAAGGCAAGGACATCGAGAATCGCTCCTGGCAACGAAGCTTTCGCGGATGGCTGGCTCTCCACGCTTCAGCGAAGCCTAATCGCGATGCGAAGTTTCCGCGTGGCATTCTCCTCCCGGACTTTGACACTCTCGACTACTCAGCCATCTGCGGCGTCGCTCGTGTTGTTGACATCGTAACGAAGAGCCGATCGAAATGGTTTTGGCATCCCGCAGACGGCTCAACCAATTTCGGTTGGGTGCTAGCTGACGTAGTCGCCCTCAAATCTTCAATGGAATGCAAGGGCGCGCTTGGCTTATGGGAGGTACCTGCGATGATCTTCCGAGAGCTTCAACATCAACTTCCAAGGATAGATTTCGACAGATGAACGAAGCCGAAACCCGGAAAGAACTGTTGCAGAATCTGCAATAGTTCAAATCGGGGATTGAACCAGGTCACGCGTAACTTCGAACTCTACGTTTTGGGGAAGACGAATTGGTGAGAGGGAACTATCCGGCAGTTCCGGATGGTTCGAAATCACGAACTAAGCCGAGACCAGAGGCGTTCAAGCGGGTCACAACTGTCAGGGAATCCTTGACGGTTCAGGGGAAAGCACCCGTTCGGTTGCAGTGGGAGTAGAATCCTTCACGCTCGATGGCATAATATCGGAACAAGCTGGCGACGCTGCCACGAACGAAGAAACTCTAAGGTATGTTAGACCTCAATCCAGAACGGGCTCGAATCTTCCGCATCGTGCATGTAGCTAACATCCCCTGGATTCTTGATCACGATGGTCTGCACTGCGAGAACTCCACTATCAAAGACCCGAATTACGTGAACATCGGAAACCCGTCGCTGATCGACAAGCGAGCCCGGCGGATCGTTCCCATCGCCCCGCACGGCACTCTGAGCGACTATGTGCCTTTCTATTTCACGCCGTTTTCGATCATGATGTATAACATCAAGACGGGCTACGGGGGCATTACCCGGCGTAACAACCAGGACATTGTGATGCTTGTTTCTTCTATTCAACGGCTGCGAGAACTCGAATTGCCTTTCATCTACACTGACCAGCACGCGTATGCAGTGGCTACAGAGTTTTATGATCGTAGCGACGATCTAGCCCAGATCGACTGGCCCTTGCTGCAACGCCGCGATTTCAAGACTGACGACACAGATCCTGGCAAGCAGTTGCGGTATCAGGCAGAAGCTCTCGTTTATCAGCACGTTCCTCTCGAAGCAGTGATCGGGATCGGCTGCTACAACGACACCGTTCAACATCGCCTCGAATCTCTGCTTCAGGAGCGAGAGGTGAAAATTGCCGTTAAGGCCACTCCAAACTGGTACTTTTAATATGATGAGATTCACAAAAGGCAACTTGTTAGACGCGCAGGTAGAGGCCGTTGTGAACACGGTCAATACGGTCGGCGTGATGGGCAAAGGAATCGCCCTGATGTTCAAGGAGCGCTTTCCGAAGAACTACGAAGCCTACGCCGCCGCGTGCAAAGCCGGAGAGGTGCAGATCGGCAAGATGTTTGTTACGTCTGCCGACGAATTGGAAGGCCCTGGTTGGATCATCAATTTCCCAACAAAGCAGCACTGGCGTGGGAACACGAAGCCGGAATGGGTGCGCTCGGGATTGGCTGCGCTGAAGAATGTGATTCGCGAAAAGCAGATTCGTTCAGTTGCCATACCTCCGCTCGGTTGCGGAAACGGCGGACTGGATTGGTCTACTGTCCGACCGATGATTGAGGAGGCGCTCGGTGATCTGGATGACGTGGAGATCCTTGTCTACCAACCTACCACGCAGTATCAAAATGTTGCCAAGAAGCAGGGCGTTGAGAGGCTGACGCCAGCACGCGCACTAATCGCGGAGATGGTTAGGCGTTACTGGGTCTTAGGGATTGAATGTACGTTGCTGGAGACGCAGAAGCTCGCGTGGTTTCTCGAGCGCACCATAAAAAGGATGGGTTTGAAAGACCCTCTGGATCTGAGGTTCGTCGCAGATCGATACGGACCGTTCGCCAATCGATTGACGCATCTGCTCAATGGACTTGATGGCAGCTACCTTCACTGTGAGAAGCGGCTAGCGGATGCCGCGCCGTTCGACACAATCTGGTTCGATGATTCCAAGCAGGAAAGAGTCGAACTGTACCTGACGAGCAGTGAGGCGAGGATTTATTTGCCGGCGCTCGAAGCCGCAGACGAATTGATCGACGGGTTTCAGTCTCCACTCGGAATGGAAGCGCTGGCAACAGTTGATTGGCTGATTGTTCGGGAAGGCGCCGAACCAACACTTGCGGGCATTCGCCAGGGAATTCGCAATTGGCCTACCGGAGCGATCCACGCTCAACGAAAGGAGCGACTGTTTAGCGATCGCCTGCTGCAACTCGCATTGGAACGGCTGCAACGTGTTGAATGAAGCTGAAACCAGAGCCGAACAAATCGATCCTGCTTTGAAAGATGCGGGCTGGGCTGTCGTCGAAGGCAGCAGGGTTCGGCGCGAGCATATTACTCCCGGAAGGATCGAGGGCTTTGGGAGGCGCGGCAAAGCTGAGATTGCTGACTACGTTCTGGTTTATCGCAACCACAAGCTCGCGGTGATTGAAGCCAAGGCCTGGGACAAAAACTACACTGAAGGACTTGCGCAGGCGAAAGCTTACGCGAGCAAACTCGGCGCTCGCTTTGCGTACTCAACCAATGGCCAGAGAATCTATAGCGCGGACGTGATCGCGGGCACTGAAGGCGACGTCGAACGCTATCCGAGTCCCGACGAACTGTGGAACATGACGTTCGCGGAACAGAACGCCTGGCGCGATCGGTTTTCCGCAGTGCCGTTCGAGGACAAGGGCGGCTCGCATCCCAGCCGCTACTATCAAGACCAAGCCGTTGATGCCGTTATGGAGTCTGTTGCGCAAAACCAGCCGCGCATCCTGCTCACCCTCGCCACCGGCACAGGCAAGACCTTCATCGCGTTCCAGATTGCGTGGAAGCTCTTTCACAGCCGATGGAATTTGAGCCGAGAACCATCTCGATTACCGCGCATTCTATTCCTTGCTGATCGAAACATTCTCGCCAACCAGGCCTATAACGCCTTTTCTCCATTTCCCGAAGATGCCTTGGTGCGAATCGCGCCCGACGATATTCGCAGGCGGGGCAGAGCGCCGAAGAATGGCAGTATCTTCTTCACCATCTTTCAAACCTTTATGACCGGACCGCCGAAGGATGGAGAGCCGTCGCCTTACTTCGGAGAATACCCGCCGGACTTCTTCGACTTCATTGTGATCGACGAATGTCATCGCGGTGGCGCGAATGATGAGAGCAACTGGCGCGGGATTCTTGAATACTTCACACCGGCAGTGCAACTCGGTCTAACCGCCACTCCCAAGCGAACGGACAACATCGATACCTACAGATATTTCGGGGACCCAGTCTATGTCTATTCGCTGAAAGACGGCATCAACGATGGGTTCCTCACGCCGTTCAAGGTCAAACAGATTTCCACGACCCTCGACGAGTACGTGTACACGCCCGATGACAAACTGATCGAGGGCGAGATCGAAACCGGGAAGCGCTACACCGAAACCGACTTCAATAAGATTATCGAAATCAAGGAACGTGAGAAGAAACGCGTCGAGATTTTCATGCAGCAAATCGATCAGAACGAGAAGACATTGGTCTTCTGCGCTACGCAGGACCATGCGTTGGCGGTTCGTGACCTGATCAATCAGATGAAGACGAGTAAGGATCCGAACTATTGCGCTCGCGTGACTGCCGATGATGGAGAGCGTGGCGAGCAGTTCCTGCGAGATTTTCAGGACAATGAAAGGACTATTCCTGCGATACTGACTACATCACAGAAATTGTCTACGGGTGTGGATGCCCGAAACATCCGCAACATCGTGTTGATGCGCCCGATCAAGACTATGATCGAGTTCAAGCAGATCATTGGGCGCGGGACGAGGCTGTACGATGGTAAGGATTACTTCACGATCTATGACTTCGTGAAGGCGCACCACCACTTCAATGATCCGGAGTGGGATGGCGAACCGATAGAGCCTGAGCCGAAGCAACCCGGCTATGATCCACCTTTGCCGAGTCCGCCTGATGAAGGGCATGACCCGCCTGATGAGTATCCAAAGCGCCGAACGATCAAAGTGAAGCTTGCTGACGGCAAGGCGCGCACGATACAGCACATGATGTGCACGACCTTTTGGCATCCCGACGGCACGCCGATGTCCGCGCAACAATTCATGGAAATGCTGTTCGGGAGGCTGCCTGAGTTCTTCAAGAACGAGGCGGAACTACGCGCACTCTGGAGCGAACCGGAGACACGGAAGAAGCTGCTGGAGGGTCTCGCCGAGAAGGGCTTCGGTGGCGAGCAGCTGGTGGAGATGCAGAAGATCATCGATGCGGAGAAGAGCGATCTGTTTGACGTGCTTGCGCATGTTGCTTATGCCTTAACACCCGTTACCCGCGAAGAGCGCGCCTCGCGAGCGAAGATCGACATCAGCACACATTTCAACAGTAAGCAGCAGGTGTTTCTCGATTTTGTACTCTCGCACTACGTCAGCGTCGGCGTGGAAGAACTCGATCAAGAGAAGCTCACACCCTTACTTCGGTTGAAGTATCACGACTCGATCGCGGACGCAGTGGCCGATCTGGGGAGGCCTGATGAAATCGCACGCGTCTTCGTTGGGTTCCAAAAATATCTGTATCAGTATGAGGCCGCAGCTTGAACTGGTAGTTAGCCAGACTTACGACAATTATTCCACCGATGGCGAGAATCCAAAGTGGGTCAGGCGTGGACATCGCATTTCACAACGGATACCTCTCTCGTGCGATCGGAGCAACTATGAAAGCCAAACATTTCTTGTCTCCTGTTCTTGCTCTGTTGTTCTGCGTGCCGGTTGCCAGCGCACAGAACTTCACGGTTTCACAAACCGGAGTTTTTCGTCCGCAGAATAAGAAAGTTTTGCTTCTGAAAGATTCAACAAGTCAAAAGAAAGTCATTTTGTTTCAGACCAAGCTGCGAGTGAACACCGACGGTTCGCCGTTGTCTTATCATCCGCAAGACCCGCGCGGCAGGGACAAGGCCCTCAATAACATCTGCAACGCGATCGTCGTCAAGAAAGATGGTTCTGACGCCAATTTGTGCTTTACACGTTTTGGCGACGCAATATCTGTATTCGAGAGCTTTCGCGATTCCAACTTTCAGACGGTGCCGGCGGGGTTTCGAATCACCTGGCAGAATGTCCTGGCAACGATCAAAAACAACGGCAAAGACGTTCCGTGCGTTTTCCAATCAGGAGACTTCAAAGGCTACTTCGGTTCGCTGACCGCGTTGAAGAATGGTTTGACCTCAGGCCTAGGTGAATGCGAGATCAATAACCAGGTGAATCCAATGACCGTCCCTGCGTTGGTATTGGTAGGCGGCGCAAACGTCGTGAAAGACTTTGGCGCCCGGGTGGGTGATTTGCTGGTTGCGTTCAATCCTAAGACACAGCTTTTTAGTTCGGCGATAATCGGGGATACAGGCCCGAGGGACAATCTAGGCGAGGGCTCGGTATTGTTGAACATGAGGCTTCTCGGAACCACGACCCCGCCAACCAACAAAACGGAGACCTTCAGGCTTTCAATTGAAAACACGCAGGTGTTGGTGGCAATCATTCCCGCGTCGAGGTCGTTCCACGAAAGTAAGCCATTCACCGCTGAGAACATCAATCAGCGGGTAAGAGATTGGCAAAGAGAATCGGGATTTGATACAGCCGAGAAATTCATCGACCTCTTGAAGGCACTTCAATCGAGCTTGAGATAGATTCATCACCCGATTCCAGACGATTGCCGCGCCATTCGACACTAATTCCAGCCTCGCGATATTCGACCAGGCCCGCGAATTAATTTAAGCGGAGAGTTTCCACTCGCGTTTCCGTCTACAAACAATGGAGGGGCCCGGCTCGGTAAGGTTTGTGACTAAGCCGCAACGGCCAGCCTATCCAACTCAACGGAGCGTGCCGATTTTCATGACATGTTCCTAATCGGAGATCAATTTAGTTCTAACCTATCAGGAGGCTTGACAATGGCAACAGCACAATTTGAAGTCGCTACTTATCAGTATTACGACTGGTCATCCCGGCAGAGCGGGAAGACCAATTTGATTCTCAAGGGCACGGGAGGCCAGACCTGCTCGGTGTGGTTTGTAGAAGACCCCGCCGCGGCTCTTCCTGTGGCAAACCAGGTAGCGCCGAACTACTACGCCTTCTACTACCATCACAGTCAGTTGCAACACCTGATTGACATGTTGAGATATGAGAAGCCGATCACAGTCTTTTTCAACAACGACAGCGGATTCAACAACTCGCGAATCTCGACTTCGGATGAGCCCGTGGGCGAAGGCGAAGAGGCCTAACCTCGGCGTCTCAGCGCGGAACGGCGTTCGGCGTCGCTGGCCGGTCACCGAGGCCGTTCCGCTCTTTGCTGGCTTCATCCTTCAGTAACGAGCGCGCGCTCGTCGCGATCGTCGATCCATTGAAAGAGACATTGATCGCTTTTATTCCTGCAGCGTATCCGCGCTCGTTTACGTCAACATAAACAGGGAGGCATACGATAGTGCCCTATATCGGGATGTAGCCTTCTTTTCTCCAGACGGCTTGGAGATCGTTTCCTGGTCGCCAAGCAGCGCACAACGATCAAGCCCGAACTTTAGTGGAGGTTCGAACAATGCCCTGGAATCCTACGATTGTCGATTCTCAGATTCTAGCTATTCACGCGGCTCTTGTGCCGAACGGCAACGAGGGAGAGGTCGTGCTCTTCGGCGGGGACGAGCATTGGAGTGCTCAAGCAGAGCCGGGCGGCAACTTTCGAAAGACGCGCGTCTACGACGTGCAGACACATTCTTTGGTTGCCGTAGCGATCCCCTCGCCTGACAGCGATGTGTTTTGCTCGCACCATGCGTTCGCCAAAGATGGGCGGCTCCTGATCGCGGGCGGCACGCAGAAGTGGCCGGAAAGCGATGCACACGTACACGGGCTGGATTTCATCGGGCATCGGCGATGCTGGCTCTATAACTACAAGCAGCGCGTTTGGACCGAAGTGTCAAAGCTTACACAAAACGTCGATTTGCCGGACGAGCCGCATTCGGGTGGGCGCTGGTATCCGGGTTTGGTACCGATGGGCAACGGCGAGGTTGCGGCGTTTTTCGGTCACCTGGATCAACAGGACTTTCGACACCGGAACACGCTCCCCGAGCGCTTCAATCAAAACGGGAATTTCTGGACGAGCATGCCGAAGGTCATGGGAACCGCCGGAGAACCTGACACGGATGGCCGGCGATTTCTGTTCTTCGCGCGCGCTTACCAGCTTCCGAATGGACACCTGTTTTTTGCGACGCCGATGCCCGCGAATTTCTCAGGAAGCACCGAAGGTCCGCATTTTTCGACGGCTTACGATCCTTTCTCCGGGGACTATGCCGATCCGAAGATCGCCGAGCCAGACGGCGCTTATCTCGGTTGGGATCGGCCTGCGGTGTTGTTGCCTCTGCTGCCAACCGAGGATTACCGTGCCCGTATTGTGTTCGTCGGCGGAGTGAATCCACAGCGGCTGGATTTGGGGGCGGCGTCGCCGGGGTGGACGGCGACAGCGGGAAGGGCCGCTGCGGTCGCGGCCCGCGACCGCAGATTTTCGAACGCCGTCTTGCTGCCGACTGGAGAGGTGTGCGTAGTGGGTGGCTGCCACGAATCAGGAAACACTAATACGTCATCGCCTCCGCCAGAAGACCCGGTGCTTGAAGCTGAGATCTACAACCCCGGGATTAACTGGGCCACAGGCACGTACTCGAATCCGGATGCATGGTCGGTGAAGCAGGCGGGGGTTCACACGAGGAACTATCACTCCACGGCGTTGCTGTTGCCAAACGGCAAAGTATGGGTCGCCGGCGGCGATACGAACTCCTCGTCCGGTAACCCGGATGACGACGTGACGCTATCTAACGGTGTGATGAAGAAGCGGGGCATCAAACAAATCGAACTGTACGAACCCGATTACATTGCGACGGCGAATCGGATCCAGATCAATGACTCCCCAACGGTTCTTACGTATGACGAACCGTTCACGCTCGAGATTGATCGAGCGGCGACGAACGTCAAGTATGTGGCGCTGATACGCGCCGGCTCAGTGACGCACTCGACCAACAACGATCAGCGGTTCGTGGCGCTGACCATCAATTCGCGCAGCGGCAACACGCTCAATCTGACCGCGCCGCCG